>Ga0310122_10000511_pt1 | contig 24524 bp, 22 predicted proteins | sample CB6_Bottom_1051__FD_203503 | JGI IMG/M metagenome (GOLD analysis project Ga0310122, IMG submission 203503) | Marine microbial communities from Western Arctic Ocean, Canada - CB6_Bottom_1051 | ecosystem: Environmental > Aquatic > Marine > Oceanic | place: Canada: Western Arctic Ocean | collected...
AAAAAGGTGCCGGGTTTATTTTCACAGATACGAAATACGGGGACGGTCTACCTAACTCACTTACCCTGTTGAACTGTCTAGATAATTAGGTAGACCGTCCCCGTATTTCGTATCTGTGAAAATAAACCCGGCACCTTTTTTCCTAGCGGGGCTTCGCTCTGGAGACGTACTCCCCACTGCGGGTATCGACCTTTACGGTCTCCCCCTGCTCGACGAATAACGGCACCCGGACGACAGCACCCGTCTCCAGCGTCGCTGGTTTCACGCCGCCTTGAGCCGTGTCCCCCCGCAGACCGGGATCGGTCTCTACGATGGTGAGTTCAACGAAATTTGGCGGCGCGACCAGCAGAGGTACGCCGTTCCACAAGGTGACGACGCAAACGTCCTCCTCCCGCAGCCATGGCTTCGCCTCCGCGACCGCTTTCTCGTCAGCGAGAAGCTGTTCGAACGTATCGGCGAACATGAAATACCAGAACTCGCCATCGGAATACAGGTACTGCATATCCTGTTCCACGACATCAGCTGCTTCGACTGATTCGCCAGACTTGAAAGTTTTCTCAATAACACGGCCGTTCTTCAGATTTCGTATCTTTACGCGGCTGAACGCCTGGCCTTTGCCAGGCTTGACGAACTCATTTTCCAGGATTGCGCACGGATCCCCGTCCAGCATGATCTTCAATCCACCACGAAACTCATTGGTGCTATAACTCGCCATTGATCTCTTTCTCTCTCCATAAACCCATAATGGGCAATCGCATGACCGCGATCTGCGCCGTGAACGGAGCGATAATACCGTCTACGATCGCGGAAACGAACCGACAACAATGAGCAGTCCCAGAGCGAACCCGATAGCGACCGATATTCCGACGTGGCCACGCTGGCAACAGGTATTGCGCGATGCCATTCGGGATGTGGGTGAACTCCTCGAGATTCTGCAACTCGATCCGCTGGTCACGGACTGGTTGCAACCCGGCGCGGCCGAGTTCCCGCTGCTGGTGCCGCGAGGCTTCGTTGCACGCATGCGTAGGGGAGATCCGAATGATCCGTTACTCCGCCAAGTGCTGCCCGCCGGCAACGAACGCGCGGAGCACCAAGGGTTTACCAAAGACCCGCTTCTGGAAGTTCCGCTGGCCCACGACGGGGTCATGACGAAATATCCGTCTCGGGCGCTGCTTGTCACGACCTCCGCGTGCCCGGTGCACTGTCGATACTGCTTTCGACGTCACTTTCCCTACGAGTCTCAACAGGCATCCCGAGGCGACTGGTCCGAAGCGTTGCGCGCGCTAAAGAACCGCACCGGGCTACGCGAAGTCATCTTGTCCGGCGGCGATCCGCTGAGCCTGTCGAATCGCCGCCTCAGAGATCTTGTTTCGGAACTCGAAACAATCGAGTCAGTCACGACCGTCCGCATCCACAGCCGGTTTCCGATTGTTATTCCGGAGCGAGTCGACTCGGAGTTGCTCGCTCTTCTGGAACAGACTCGACTCAGAACCGTTCTCGTCGTGCACTGCAATCACGCGAACGAGATAGACGAAGCGGTGGCGAACGCGCTTGACCAGGTCAGAGCCACCGGTACTTTGCTGCTGAATCAGTCGGTACTACTGCGCGGAGTCAATGATGACGCCGACTGCCTGGAGGCGCTGAGTTACCGACTGTTTGAGACCGGAGTTCTGCCTTATTACCTGCATCAGCTCGATCGAGTCGCGGGAGCGGCTCATTTCGAGTGCGACGCCACCACGGCGTTGAAGCTCATTGCCGACCTCAGAGCTCGGGTCCCAGGCTACCTGGTACCCAAACTCGTTCAGGAGATTCCCGGGGAGTTAAGTAAAACTCCGCTCATAGAAAGTCATCTGTGATCCGTGTCCGTTCGCCGGCCCCGGCGAGCAGCGAGCACTGGTCCTCGAGCTGGAACCCGAGATCCAGAGCAGCACCGGCTTGACTAATCCGTTGACACCAGCAGACGGTCTACCTTACGCCAGCCGCGTGGCAGCGCGCTCCCCCGCCGCCCACGAGTACCAAAATAGTGGTCGAGGTCCTTCGGCTTCAGCGTCATGTGCCGCTGCCCGGAGATGATCTTCAGAGCCTGACCCTCCGCCAGCACGCAGATCGCAGCCATCTCAATGTCCGCCTTCGCGGGCAGCCCCAAAATTTTGTTGCCCTTACCGCGCACAAGCTCGGGCAGCTCGCCGACATCAAACAACAGCAACCGCCCATCGGTCGAGACGGCCGCCAATGCGCTACCCTCCTCCCCGATGGCGGAGGCGGGAATCACCGACGAACCCTTCGGCACCGTGAGCGCAGCCTTTCCCGCCTTGTTTCGTGAGTGCATATCCGCGAGCGTTACTACAAACCCATATCCGGCGGATGACGCGAGAACCCACTTCTCCTCGGCGGCACCTAGTAGCACAGAACGAAACGATGAGCCGTCGGGCGGCTTCAGCCGTCCGGAGAGCGGTTCGCCCTGACCGCGAGCGGACGGCAACGTATGGGCAGCCAGGCAATATGCGCGGCCGGTACTGTCCATAAAGACCGCCAGTTGGTTGCTGCGCCCGATGGCCGCTGCCAGATACTGATCTCCGGATCGATAACTTAGCGCGTCTGCGTCGACCTCATGGCCTTTCGCGGCCCGTGCCCAGCCTCTCTCCGAAAGAACCACGGTGACGGGATCGCTCGCGACGAGCTCCGACTCATCCAGCGATTGCGCCGCGTCGCGTTCCACGAGCGCAGTGCGGCGCTCGTCACCATGCAGCTCAGCGAGTTCGAGCAATTCCGCCTTGATGAGCTTGGTAAGCCGAGCTTTCGATCGAAGCATGCGCTCCAGTTCGACTTTCTCTTCGGCGAGTTCTTCCTGCTCGCCTCGAATCCGGACCTCCTCCAAACGGGCCAGATGGCGTAGCTTCAACTCCAGTATCGCCTCCGCCTGGATGTCGCTGAGCTTGAATCGCTTCATGAGGACCGGCTTCGGCTTGTCCTCCTTGCGAATGATCTTGATGACGGCGTCGATACTCAGATACGCAATGAGGAGGCCGTCCAGAATGTGCAAGCGACTCGTGACGTGATCCAGCCTGAACTTGAGCCGCCGCTTGACGGTATCCAGGCGAAAACTCAGCCACTCCTCCAGCAGCGATTTCAGCCCGTAGACCGCCGGCTTACCATCTAAACCAATCACATTGAGATTGACTCGGACCGTGCGCTCCAGATCCGTAGTCGCGAACAGGTGGCTCATGGTGGCATCGAGATCGACCCGACTGGAACGCGGCGTCAGTACCAGGCGAGTCGGGCATTCGTGATCCGATTCGTCCCGCAGATCTTCGAGCATCGGGAGCTTCTTGGCGCGCATCTGCGCTGCGATCTGCTCGAGCAACTTCGCGCCAGACACTTGATGCGGTAGCTCTGTGATGATTAATTCGCCCCCTTGAACTTCGTACCGACCACGCAGCCGCAGCGTGCCGGAACCAGTTTTGTAGATCTGCGCTATCTCCTTGTGCGAGGAAATCAGCTCACCGCCGGTCGGAAAGTCTGGCCCCTTAATGTGCTTGGTTAGCTGGCTCAGCGTCGTTTTAGGCTGCTCTAATAAGCGGATGAGCGCCGTGATGACTTCACGCACATTGTGGGGCGGCACATCCGTAGACATTCCCACCGCGATACCACTGGTACCGTTCAACAGCAGGTTCGGCAGCTGCGCCGGTAGGATTGTCGGTTCTTGAAGCGTTCCATCGAAATTCGGCCGCCACTCGACCGTACCCTGGCCAAGCTCGGCCAACAGAACTTGCGCGTAGCGAGTCAGCCGCGCCTCCGTATACCGCATGGCGGCATAAGATTTGGGGTCGTCTTGAGAACCCCAGTTGCCGTGACCATCCACGATCGGATACCGGTAACTAAAAGGCTGAGCCATGTGTACCATGGCCTCGTAGCAGGCTGAGTCGCCGTGCGGATGAAATTTACCGATGACGTCGCCGACTGCGCGCGCCGCTTTTTTTGGTTTAGCCGCAGCCGACATGCCGAGGTCACTCATCGCGTAGATGATTCGCCGTTGCACCGGCTTCAGACCGTCACCGATGAACGGCAACGCCCGGTCCAGAATGACGTACATGGAGTAGTCCAGGTACGCTCTCTCGGCGAATGACGCTAGCGGGACCCGTTCGATCCCTTCGAAATTAAGTTCCTGTTCTCTCATCTGATTTTCTCGTCAATAAAGAATCGCGGCCAGACGGCCGCAGCTAGACGTCTGCGAGATTGCCTTTCTCCTGCAACCACTGCCTGCGATCGGCCGAGCGTTTCTTCGCCAGCAGCATGTCCAGCATCTGGTCAGCATTGTCTTCAGCACTGACCGTGAGCTGAATCAGGCGCCTGGTTTCCTGGGCCATCGTCGTCTCACGAAGCTGGGCCGGGTTCATCTCGCCCAGTCCCTTGAAACGCGTTACCGAAACCTTGCCTTTTTTCTTCTCCGCTTCGATTCGATCCAGGATCATGTCGCGTTCCGCATCGTCCAAAGCGTAGAAAACTTCCTTGCCGACATCGACTCGATAAAGCGGCGGCATGGCCACGAACACATGGCCTGCCATCACCAGCGGCCGAAAGTGGCGCAGGAACAAGGCGCACAGCAAGGTCGCGATGTGCAGCCCGTCCGAGTCTGCGTCCGCGAGAATGCAAACTTTGTGGTAGCGCAGATCGTCGAGCTTGTCCGAGCCAGGGTCGACACCTAATGCAACGCTGATATTGTGAACCTCCTGGGATGCCAGGAGCTCGCCGGGTTCCACCTCCCAGGTGTTGAGTATCTTGCCTCTGAGCGGCATGACGGCCTGATTCTCCCGCGTCCTCGCCTGCTTCGCCGAGCCCCCAGCGGAATCTCCTTCGACCAGAAACAGCTCCGCCAGGCTCGGCTCCTGGATCGTGCAGTCGGCGAGCTTGCCGGGAAGTGCGGGACCGGCGACGATCCGCTTGCGCACAATCTTCTTCGCCGCTTTGAGACGCTTCTGTGCATTGCCTATCGCCTGCTGGGCGATCTCATCGCCCGCCTCCGGATGTTGATTCAGCCATAGCGCGAACAGGTCCTTCACAACGCCGCTGACGAATCCGGCGCATTCACGCGAACCCAGACGTTCCTTCGTCTGCCCGGAAAACTGAGGATCCTCCATCTTCACCGACAGAATGGACGCAACCCCCTCCCAAACGTCCTCCGGCGCGAGTTTGAGTCCTCGCGGCAGCAGATTTCTGAAATCGCAGAACTCGCGTAGCGCCTCGGTGAGTCCCGCTCGAAACCCGTTGACATGGGTACCGCCAAGAGGCGTCGGGATCAAATTCACATAGCTCTCGCTGGCGGGCGCGACCTCATCGGTTCGCCACACGACAGCCCACTCCACGGCTTCTCTCTTCGCGGTAAGCGTGCCGGTGAACGGTTCCTCCGGCAACCACTGGGCGTTCTTGCCGAGCGTCTCCTTCAAATACTCCTCAAGGCCACCGGCGTATTGCCAGCGCTCCTTCTCCTTCGGTTTCTCCACCTCCAACCGGACGTCGAGGCCTGGGCAAAGCACCGCTTTCGCCCGCAAGACATACTTAAGCCGCGTAATGGAGAAATTCGCGCTATCGAAGTACTTGGGATCCGGCCAAAACCGCAGCGTCGTGCCGGTATTCGCCTTACCCACCTTGCCGACCACGTCGAGCTTGCCACGGCGCTTGCCGTTGACGAAGCTCATGTTGTATTCCTTACCGTCGCGGCGGATCCATACTTCCAGGTTCTTCGACAACGCGTTGACGACCGAAACTCCTACGCCGTGCAGCCCTCCGGAGAAGCGATACTGGTCATTTGAGAACTTGCCTCCAGCGTGCAGCTTCGTGAGGATCAGCTCGACCCCGGGAATTTTCTCCTTCGGATGGATGTCGACAGGCATCCCGCGTCCATCATCGGAGACCTCGAAAGAACCGTCCTTATAGACTTTGACGTCGATGCGTTTGGCATGTCCTTCAAGCGCCTCATCGATACTGTTATCGATGACCTCATGGGCTAAGTGATTGGGCCGGGTCGTATCGGTGTACATACCCGGGCGTCTACGCACGGGCTCGAGCCCGCTCAAGACTTCAATGTCGGCAGCGCGATAGCTTTTAGTCATGTACCCAACCTGACTCTAGCCAGGCCGCATTGCTTAGCTAGAGAGGAGTGAGTGAATTGTAACGCCAGATGCGGATGCTAATCGAGATCAGACGTGAGAGAGTCTCGCACGGCAGGTGGAACGGCCGCAACGGAGTAGAAATAGTTAGGATGATCGATCCCGAACGCAAGCGACGTTCCGCTCTTTAACGCCTGGCACATCGCTGTGTCGAGCTCGAAACGCAGGAAGTGGACTGCCGAAGTCTTCTCCGCCGTGCTGCGATCGAGATCCTCGTCGGCGATCGCCGTGACTTTGTCGAAGCCTTCGATCTGCGCATAGATCGTGTCCTCGACGCCGACCAGGCGCGCCAACTCACGCCGACGCTCCTCCGCATCGGGGAATTCGATCATGAAGGTCGCCTTGAGATTGCTGCCGTCGGGAATCAGCGGATTGCAGGCCCGCAACTCATCCTCGATCGCCTCGACTTCGAAGAGCCGCTCTATCCGCAGCATCTCCTGCACCTGATAGGTGATCGTAAGCCGGTCCTCGAAATAGAGAGTCGCGTTTGCGCCGATTTCAACCCGACGGTTTCTCTTGTGGTCTATCACCCGCGCACGAAAGTCAGGGCGTTGCTGGTGGTAGTCCTCCAGACTCAATAAGTCCTCGGCGGCGATTGGTCGCATAGTCGTGGCCCGCTAGATTCCGTACGCCCGACGCAACAATTGCAGCGGGTGCGTGGCCTCCGCAGATTCCGCCACGGCCGCGATCTGCTGCGCAGCCATCGGGCAGTCGCTCGTAAATTCATCTGCGGCGGCACTGTCTACGGCGCGGGCGACGGGGCGTGCGATCTTTCTCGAGATAGCGTTGTATTCCTTCTTCACGGCGTAGGTGCCGTCATGACCCGAGCATCGCTCGATCGCGTTGACGCTCGTATCCGGGATCAGTTCCAAGGTGTCGCGCGTCTTCAGCCCGATATTCTGAACGCGCAAATGGCATGGTACCTGGTAACTAATCTTGCCGAGGCTCGCCTTGAAGTCGAGCCTGAACTTGCCCTCCCGATGGCGGAGCATCAGGTATTCGAACGGATCGAAGAAGGCTTGCCCAACCGTGGCAACTTTCTCGTCGTCCGGGAACAGCAGTGGTAACTCCCGTTTGAACATCAGGACGCAGGACGGGATCGGCGCGATCAGATCCCAGCCGTCGGAGGCCCAGTCAAACAGCTCGTCGATGTTGCGATCTTTGTACTGCTCGACACTCGCAAGGTCGCCTAGTTCGAGCTTCGGCATGCCACAGCATCGTTCCTGGCGCGCGAGCGCCGTGGGAATGGCGTTGTGCTCCAGCACCGCGACCAAATCCTCGACGAGCTGGGGTTGATTGCGATTACCGTAGCAGGTGGCGAATACGACAACTTTACCTTGCGTGCCGCCGGCCGATTCACCCTGCGCGTCACGACGCCCGACTCGATCGCTCAGTCGAGCGCGCGCGCTCTTAGCGTGGTACTTCGGAACGGGCGCATCGACATGTACATCGAGGACGCCCTGGAGAACTCGTCGCCCGAGCTTCGAACCGTTCACTGCGTTAACCACCTGCGACACGACTGGAATCCCGGCAAGCGTTCCGACCGCATCGGTCGAGCTCAATAACTTGTCGCGCAAACGAGTGCCGCCGTCTTCGAAGTTCTTCGCCTTTGCGCGAAGCATCAGATGCGGAAAATCGACTGCCCATTCGTGTGGCGGCACATACGGACACTTCATGTAGCACATATCGCAGAGATAGCAGTGCTCGACGACATTCCAATAGGCCTGCTTCGGGACAGAGTCCAACTCGCCGGTGTCGGATTCATCGACTGCGTCGAACAGCGTCGGGAACGCATTGCAGAGGCTGAAGCAGCGCCGGCAGCCATGGCAGATATCGAAGACCCGCTCCAACTCGGTCAACAGCGGCTCGTCGGCCGTATAGTCCGGGTTACGCCAGTCGATCGGGTGGCGCGTGGGCGCCTCAAGGCTTCCTTCTCTGGGCGGTGCCTTCATCTCATTCATCGGTAAAAACGCTACCCGCCAGCGAGCCTGGTTGGTGGGTTATCGGGCCGAGTCTTAGTCGTCGAGGGTGTCCAGAGCCTTCTGGAAGCGGTTCGCGTGCGAACGCTCGGCCTTGGCCAGTGTCTGAAACCAGTCGGCGATTTCCTCGAAGCCCTCATCTTGCGCGGACTTGGCCATACCCGGGTACATGTCCGTGTACTCATGCGTTTCCCCGGCGATCGCGGCCTTCAGATTCGAGTCCGTCGCGCCGATCGGCAGGCCCGTGGCCGGGTCGCCAACGGCCTCCAGATATTCCAGGTGACCATGCGCATGGCCGGTTTCTCCTTCCGCCGTGGAGCGAAACACGGCGGCCACATCGTTGTAGCCCTCGACATCGGCCTTCGAGGCGAAGTACAGATAGCGGCGGTTAGCCTGGGACTCGCCGGCGAAAGCGTCCTTGAGATTTTGTTCGGTATTGCTGCCCTTGAGTTCCATAGTTGTGCTCCTGATAAAGAGATCGTGGTTCGTTGTTCTGATTCCCGTGCGCCGCCCTAAAGAGGTCCCGGAGAATTCGATTTAGACTGAGTCTAATCGTTGAGGCTAAATGTAATGCAGTCCCGGAAATGTGTCAACCGGCACGGAGTGCGCTCTGTTTGACTGGGTCACGCACGCTGTGTACCGTGGCGCCGTTATGGTAATGACTCGAGCGCATGGCGGCAAAAAAAGATAAGGGCGTGGGCGGACTGGAAAAATCCCTCGAGGACCTCGAGGCACTCGTCGAGCGGCTCGAGAGTGAGGAACTACCGCTCGCCGAGGCTCTCAAGGAGTTCGAACGCGGCGTAAAGCTCACGCGTGAATGCCAGACGACGCTCAAGGAAGCCGAGCAGACCGTCGAGATCCTGCTGAAGAAAACCGTCGACGCGGACGCTGAGCCGTTCGAGCCGGCCGACGACACCTAACCGCCCACCTAAATACGGGGACGGTCGCGACCGGATCGACGCCCTGGAGGCGCTCGATCAGCGAGCGGAGAAACACCTTGTTGAACCGTAGCTGGCAATCTGAAGAGGCCTGCTCAAGCAACGTCGCGCTGATCCGGACCAGCGTGACTTCCTCGTTCGCTACAATCGTCGTCGTTCGCCGGGCGCCATCGACATAGCTGGTCTCGCCAAAGCAATCGCCTGGACCCAACACGCCAACTTCCCGCCGGCCCGACTCAACTGTCACGGCACCGTTAACGATGATATAGAAACGATCATCGAACTTGCCTTCCCGGAAAATTTCCTCCTAGGCTGTGTAGTCGCGCCAGTCGCTGGCGCGCAGCACTTCCCAGATTTCCGAATGAGAGAAGTCGTTGAAGAATCGAAGCCGGCGCAACAGATCGAACTGCTGCTGGTCGATTCGGTCGTTCTGTTTACGCAGGTCCTGATGGATCTGCGTAAGAGCAGCCGCAAACTCCGTACCCGTCGGATAACGCTGCTCCGGCTCCTTCTGCAATGCTACGGCCGTCACGTGCTCCAACGCCTCGGAAATTTCCGAGCGCAGCGAGTGAATAGACTCCAGAGTAGCGTAGATGATCTGATGTAGTAGCTTACTTAGATTGTTCGCCCTGAACGGCCTGAATCCCGTGGGCAACTCATACATGACGACGCCCAGGGAATAGATATCAGACTTCGCTGTGATCTCCGCCGACTGAACCTGCTCAGGCGACATATAACTTGGAGATCCCGCGATGCCCTCGATTCGCGACACGTCCGAATCGGTTATGAGCGCGATGCCGAAGTCGATTATCCGAACGTCGTTGTCGAGCGTAAGCATGATGTTGCTGGGCTTCACGTCGCGGTGAACGACGCCGCGACTGTGGGCGTAATGAAGAGCCTTGGCACATTTGAAAATAATCTCGACCACATCGTCGATCCGCAATAGATTGTCCAGCCGGCAGTAAGCGGCCAGGGCCCTGGCGCCATGGATCGGCTCGGTGACGACGTAGTAGCTGTCGTCTTCTTCGCCGGCGTCATAGATTGGGAGAATATTCGGATGTTGCAGGCGGCCCATCATCTGGGCCTCATTGAAGAACATCTTGCGGGTTACTTTGGCTTTGTCCTCGTCTTCTTCGTTCTCAACGTTGTAGACCTAAATGGCAACATCGCGGCCGTAGTAGGGATCGTGCGACAGATAAACCCGCCCGCTACTGCCCTGCCCGAGATCCCGGATGATCTCGTACTTTCCGATACGCTCGGGAACGTCGGACGCGGGGAAACTCGGCAATGTCGCTTCGGCAGCAGCCTGGACCATATCAAACTATCGGTATCAATCTCACCAACAAAAGACAGACCGCTGCAAATGCGGCTGCCACGATGTCGTCCAGCATAATGCCGATACCTCCGCGCAATCTGTGATCTAGATCGCGGATCGGCCAGGGCTTGACGATATCGAAAAACCGAAATAAAACAAACGCTAGCAGTAGCCAGAGCGGCTCCGCGGGAAGCATCAGGCAAGTCGCGAGATAACCCACCACTTCATCCCAGACAATTGCAGGATGGTCGTGCGATTGGAGTCGGCGTGCACTCTCACCGCAGATCCATACGCCGAAGATGAATAGTGCCACTATCAACACGGCCTTCGCCTGCAACGACCACCCGGCGATCAGCCAGGCAGGCACAACGGCAAGCAGTGTGCCAGCGGTACCAGGGGCCTTCGGGAATAGCCCGGCACCGAACCCAAATGCAATGAGATGGACGGGCTGCGCGAGCAGCGACGCGGACGGCTTCTCAGTCGGCATGCTCAAAAATGACGATGCCCCGTATAAGCCGGGGTAAAGGGATCACCGTCGCGGCGACATTCAACGCCGGTGCCGGATACCAGTTCGCCGATCCGGTGAGCATTTACGCCGGATGCCTCCAGCGCTGATTCGACAGCTTGAGCCTTTGCCGCCGCCGCCGTGAAGCACAGTTCATAATCATCGCCGCCGCCCAGTGCGTAGGCCTGCGCGGTCTGCGGCGAAAAAAGCGTTAATAATTCGGCCGACAATGGGAGTTGCTCGACGTCGATGACGGCTCCGCAATCGCTCGCTGCGCAGATATGCCCGAGATCTGCAAGCAGACCGTCGGAGACGTCAATCGCTGCACTGGCGATGCCGGCGAGTGCCAGCCCTTCCGCAACCCGTGGCGTTGGTCGATAGAAACGATCGGCCAGAGCACGATGCTCCGGGCCAGCATCGGCAGCACTCTCATTGATTAGTGCGAGTCCTGCCGCAGCGTCTCCTATCGACCCGGTAACATAGATGTCGTCACCCACGTGGCCACCACCACGGGTCAGCAGTGCATCCGTGTCCGCGGAGCCGATGAGGTGCAACGTCGCGCTCAAAGGCCCTCGTGAGAGATCGCCGCCCACCAGGCTGACCCCATGTTCGGTGGCTAACTGAAAAAATCCCGCTGTGAAGCCCTCGAGCCATTGTTCGTCCGCATCAGCGACGGTCAGTGCCAGCGTGCACCACCGCGGTCGCGCGCCCATCGCCGCGAGATCGCTGAGATTTACTGCCAGAACTCGATAACCGACCGCATCGGCCGCGGTCCGTTTCGGAAAGTGGACTCCATCGACCAGCGTATCCGTCGCGATCGCCAGCGGCCCGGATGCGTTCACGATTGCCGCATCGTCGCCAATCCCCAACAGGACATCCGGATCGCTGTCCGGCAACGCAAAGTAACGCTGAATAATCTGAAACTCGTCTCGACTCACATCAGCCTCCGCTAACGGACTCTCGGCGACCCGCCATCTCCTTCGCCGCTTTGTCCAGAACGGCATTGACGAAGCGGAAGCAGTCGGGCGGCCCATAGCGCTTCGCGAGTTCTACTGCTTCATTAATCACGACTTTGGTGGGCACGTCGGGACGGCTGTTCAGTTCTTCAAGACCCAATAGCAGCAGGGCCCGGCTAACAGCATCCACGGTCTTAATGTCCCTGTCGGCCTGAGCCGAGATAAGGGAGTCCAGATTGTCCGCGTTACCGATGACGGCCGCCAGCAACTCCTCAAAGTAGCGCTTATCGATTCGCGCGAACTCGGGTGTCAGCGCGAACTGCGCGAGGAGTTCCGGCAGATCATGCCCTCCCAGTTGCCACTGATAGAGCGCTTTGATCAGCAGATCGCGAGCGTCTTGGCGAGTACGCGCCGAGCTACCCTTATTTGTCGGCATTCGCGATCCCTGCACGGCACACAGTCAACAGACTGCTAGTGGTCGAACTGGCGGAGTAAAGTGGCCATTTCGATAGCTGATAGGGCGGCATCTGCGCCCTTGTTACCGGCTTTCGTGCCGGCCCGCTCAATCGCCTGTTCAATGGTGTCTACGGTCAGCACGCCAAACCCGATCGGAATTTCATGCGTGGTAGTGACAAAAGAAATACCGCGGCTCGCCTCATCGGCGACGTGGTCGAAATGTGGCGTAGCACCGCGAATCACGCAGCCGAGGGCGATGAGCGCATCGTGCCGCCGGCTCGCAGCCAGCTTCGTCAACGCCAGGCGTAGCTCGAACGCTCCCGGCACGCGCACGATCTCAATCTCACCTGGATCAGCGCCGTGTTTGAGCAACGTATCCGTGGCACCGCTCAGTAACCGGTCGACGATAAAATCGTGAAAACGCGACGCGACGATACCGAAACGAAGACCGCGTGCGTTGAGATCCCCCTCCACCGTTTTTATACGCTCGTCCATAACGGTTAGTTCGACGTACCGTCATCCGACGAAACGTATTCCACCACTTCGAGACCGAAGCCCGACAATGCGTGCATCTGCTTCGGCGCACTGAGCACGCGCATTCGTTTTACTCCCAGCGCCCTGAGTATCTGCGCGCCTGTCCCGTAGGTCCGTAACTCGGTCGCGCCGTCTCGCCCGGTCATGATTTCGTTCTCCGGCTGCTCCAGGCCACGCAGAACGTTCATGAACTCGCGCGGCGGCTCATCCTGGCGAAGGATAATGATGACTCCGCGATCCTCCGCCGCTATCAACTTCATCGCATCTCGTAAAGGCCACCCCAAACGAGCGTCCAGAACGCCGACCACGTCGCTGAGTGTATCCTGGATATGCACACGGACGAGCACGGGCGTCTGCGCGTCGAGTTCCCCGCGCACGAGGGCCAAATGGACTGTTCGATTGACGTGATCTTCGAAAGACACGAGCCGAAACGGCCCGAACTCCGTTTGTATCTCGAGTTCCGCTATTGCCTCGACGGATTCCTCGTTCGCCAGGCGATAGCTGATCAGATCGGCGATCGTCCCGATCTTCACGCCGTGATGGCGTGCAAAACGGATCAGATCGTCGCGGCGAGCCATCGTGCCGTCCTCGTTGAGTACTTCTACGATGACGGCGGCAGGCTCCAGCCCCGCGAGTCTGATGAGATCGCAACCCGCCTCGGTGTGTCCGGCCCGCGTCAAGACGCCGCCGGGCTGGGCCATCACCGGAAAAATATGGCCCGGCTGGCTCAGATCCTCTGGCCGCGCGTCGGGTGCCACGGCCGACCGCACCGTGCGCGCGCGATCATGCGCCGAGATTCCCGTTGTGATGCCATCGGCAGCCTCGATCGAGACGGTGAAATTGGTCGCCCTGCGCCGATCCGTATCACTCACCATCAGCGGTAGGCGTAATTGTTCGCAGCGAGCGCGAGTCAATGTCAGACAGATCAGGCCACGCCCGTAGCGAGCCATGAAGTTGATATCGTCCGGTGAAACCTTGGTGGCGGCCATAATCAGGTCGCCTTCGTTCTCCCGGTCCTCGTCGTCGAGGATCACCACCATCTTGCCATCGCGCAGATCGGTGATGATCTCCTCGGTGCCGTCTAGCCCCGACCAGGCGCCTTCAGTCTTGACGGGTGTAACCATGCGTTTGCAGTAACTCCAGACTAACTCCAGTCGTCGAATCTCGACTGGCGGTCAGCCGTTCAAGGTAACGGGCGATGATATCGACCTCAATATTAACAGCGGTACCGATTTTGTACCGCGCAAAGAGCGTTTTTTCCTGCGTGTGCGGGACGATATTAGCCTCGAATCGGGTCGTCGCAACCGCATTCACGGTCAGGCTGACTCCGTCCACTGCGACCGCTCCCTTACGGGCGATATACGGTGCCAGATCCTCTGGCACCTCGAACTGAATGACAACAGAGCGGGCAGATTTCTGGATGTCGGTCACCTGACCGATCCCGTCCACATGGCCGGTCAGCAGATGACCGTCCAAGGGGCCGCCAAGCCGCAGCGCAGGCTCTAGATTAACGCCCGCTCCGACCGTCAGGTCTCCCAGCGTCGTCACACGCAGCGTCTCCAACGACACATCCGCGCGAAATTGCCGCTCACGCGCGTTCACGACGGTCAGACACACCCCGTTGACGGCGACGCTGTCGCCAGCATCCAACGCGGGCAGATCAACGTCCTGGGTATCGATTGTCAAACGCCGGTCGCCACCAAGTTCGGCCTGCTCGACGACCTGTCCTACGCCTTTGATAATGCCGGTGAACACGCCTCTAGCGCTCGCTCTGCTGGCTGGTCACCGTACTGGGCTGCGCGATGATGCGCAAGTCGTCGCCGACTCGGCGCACGTCCTGGTAGGTCAGCGAAATTCGCTGCTCGAGGCTATCTAAGGAATCGATCGCGAACATGCCCGTGGCGCTACTGCCGAGCAACTGGGGCGCCATATAGATGATCAATTCGTCGATGAGACCCTCGCGGACCAGAGCGCCGTTCAACGCAGCGCCGGCTTCCACCCACACTTCGTTGAACTCGAGTTCGCCGAGTCGATCCAGCACCTGAGCCAAATCGCATTGGCTTGAACCACCGACGCGCTCAATTGTCGCTCCCCGCGCAACCAATTCGCCCTCGTCCTTCGACTCCGCCTGGTTTGTAAAGATCAAGACCGCCCCAGGAATCGACAACAATCTGGCCTCCGGCGGGATCCGACACGCCGAGTCCAGGACGACGCGAGCAGGCTGTTGGACGGCCGCCTCCGGATCCTCCAGACGCGCATCGAGGGAAGGATCGTCAGCCAGTACGGTGCCAATTCCTGTCATGATCGCACTCGACCGCGCCCGCCATTGATGGACATCCACTCGCGCCGCGGGCCCTGTAATCCACTGACTCTGGCCGTTGGCAAGCGCCGTACGACCGTCCAGACTCACCGCCAGCTTGGTTCGAACGAACGGCCGGCCCCGCGTCATCCGTGAGAGGTATCCCGGGTTCAATGCGGCGGCAGCGTCACCGGCGACGCCCACATCCACGTGGATACCGGCATCCCGAAGGGCGGAGATACCCCTGCCGACTACCTCCGGGTTCGGGTCTATTCCCGAGCAGACGACACGCGCGACGTTCGCTTCGATCAACGCCGTCGTACACGGGCCGGTTCGACCGGTGGAACTACATGGCTCCAGCGTGACGAACACCGTCGCACCACTCGCCGCAGCGCCTGCGTGGGACAGCGCCATTCGCTCGGCGTGGAGGCCGCCGGCTCGTTCGTGCCACCCCTCACCGATGACGCGGCCATCCTTGACCAGAACACAACCGACGCGCGGATTCGGGTCGGTCGTGTACAGCCCGCGCGCCGCCAGTGTCACCGCGCGACTGAGATATTCCGTATCGGAGAGCGCCGTCATTTCTCCTCATCGTCCGGGAGAAGCAACATCTGCTCTCGCGCAGCGTCTGGACTCGGCCGCAATTTCAATCTCTGAATTTCCTCCTGGAATTCGGTGATGTCCTGGAAGCTTCGGTAGACGGAAGCGAAACGCACGTAGGCCACTTCATCAAGCCCATGTAACTCTTCCATGATCATGTCGCCGACAAGCCGTCCCGTCACTTCACGTTCACCGACGGTCTGGAGCTGATGAATAACGCGGCCGATGCTCTCCTCGACCGCTTCGCTTTTGACAGGTCTCTTCTCCAACGCCCGCAGGATACCGGCGCGCAGCTTTTTCTCGTCGAACGGCTCCCGCCGCCCATCACGTTTGACGACGTGTGGCATCACAAGCTCTGCCGATTCGAAGGTCGTGTAACGCTCAGCGCAGGACTGGCATTCACGCCGACGCCGCACCTGCAGACCTTCGCCGGCCAGGCGAGAGTCGATGACCTTGGTCTCTTCGTGATTACAGAATGGACAATGCACGGACCACCCCGTGGGCTTCGGTACGCGCTACGCGTAAACCGGATAGCGCCCGCAGAGTTCGAGTACCTGGCCTCGAACTCGGTTGATGACTGACTCGATATTAGCCGCGTCTTGGAGATCATCGAGGATATCTGCGATCCAACTGGTCAGTTCGGCGGTCTCGGCTTCTTTGAAGCCGCGCGTGGTGATCGCCGGCGTCCCAATTCGGAGGCCGCTGGTAACGCGTGGCGGCCGCGGATCATTCGGCACCGCGTTCTTATTGACAGTGATATTAGCGCGACTCAGGGCGTCCTCCGCTGCCTGCCCCGTAATCTCCTGTTTGATCAGATCGACGAGCATCAGGTGATTGTCGGTGCCTCCGGAGACGATCTTGTAACCGCGGTCAACCAGCGTCTGCGCCATGCAACGCGCGTTCGTCAACACCTGCTGCTGGTAGTCCTTGAACTCAGGCTGCAATGCCTCAAGAAGCGCGACTGCCTTCGCGGCAATGACATGCATCAGCGGACCGCCCTGAATTCCCGGAAACACCAGGGAGTTAAGCCGCTTCGTCAGATCAGGGTTGTCGCGCGCGAGTATCATCCCGCCGCGCGGCCCACGCAGCGTCTTGTGTGTCGTCGTGGTCGTCACATCCGCGATCGACACGGGATTAGGATACAGGCCGGTGGCGATCAGCCCCGCCACATGCGCCATATCGACCATGAAGAACGCGCCGACTTCGTCGGCGACTTCGCGGAAACGCTGCCAGTCGACGACGCGCGAGTAGGCGGAGAATCCCGCAACGATGACCTTCGGTCGATGCTCGCGCGCAAGCTCTGCCATCGCATCGTAGTCGATCTCGCCGCTGACCTCGTCTACTCCATACTGAGCGACGTTAAATAGCTTGCCGGAGAAGTTGACCTTGGCGCCGTGGGTGAGGTGGCCGCCGTGAGGCAGACTCATGCCAAGCAGCGTGTCGCCCGGTTCCATCATGGCCAGATACGCCGCCGCATTGGCCTGAGAGCCGGAATGCGGCTGCACGTTCGCATAGGCAGCGCCGAACAGTTCTTTGGCGCGCTCGATGGCCAGCGTCTCCGCGACATCGACATGCTCACAACCACCGTAGTAGCGCCTGCCCGGATAGCCCTCCGCGTACTTGTTCGTCAGTACCGAACCCTGCGCCGACAGAACTCTCGGGCTGGCGTAATTTTCCGACGCAATGAGTTCTATCTGCTCTTCCTGTCGCCGATCCTCGTTTCGAAGAGCCTGATACAGCTCGTCATCGAATCCCTGTATCTGGTAGTCGTTGGTAAACATTGTCAGCGTCCGATGCTAGTTGAAAAAACTGTGTCGGTCAGGGGGCGCATTGTAACGCTGTTACACCAATGCGGAAGGCGAACCGAGAAAACCTTCGACGGATCGTGTCCACGCCCGGGCAAGATTGGTCCGATCGTAACCGCCACCACCCATACCCAATACCTTGCCGCCGCAGTACTGATCCGCCAGCTCGCGCAGCCGGGTCGCCGCATGACCGTGGGCGTTCTCGCTGTATGCCAGGTGTGTGATGGGATCGCCCGCTAACGAGTCCGCGCCACAGTTCAGCAGTAGGAGTTGCGGCGGATTCGCGTTCAGATAGTCCTCCACCTCCCCCCATGCAGAAAGAAACGCGGTGTCCTCTGAGCCCGGCGCCATGGGAATATTCAGCTTGGTCCCCTTCGCCGCGCCGCGCCCGGTTTCGCTACGGCTGCCGGTCCCCGGATAGAGATAGCGGCCGTCCTCGTGGAGGTCCGCGAAGCCGACTCGCGGGTCGTCTTCGAAACCGTAAAAGACGCCGTCACCGTGATGGGCGTCGATGTCGACGTATGCGAGCCGCTCGATTCCGTACAAGTTCAACGCCGCCTCGATTGCGACGCCGCAGTCGTTGAAGACACAGAATCCGGCTGCCCTGCCTCTGGCGGCATGATGCAAGCCGCCGATCGGTATGAACGCACGACGAATGGGCCCTTCCATGATTGCGGCCAACGCCTCCAACGTGCCCCCCACGACGTAGGCCGCCGCCTCATAGACACCCGGATAGGCCGGCGTGTCGCCACCGTCCAGCGAACCGTAGCCCTGCTGCGACTGAGCACGGACGAAATCGACGTATTCGGCCGTATGGAAATACTGGATCTCGTCCGGTGTTGCGAGTCGCGGCGGCCGTCGAACGAATTGAGAAGCTTTGTCCGACCGATCCAACTCTTTAATAAAGACATCGTGGCGGTCCAGACCGAACGGATGACCGTCCGGAAAACCGTAGGACGCGAGTTCATCTCCACATATCACGATCACCTGTTCCGACACTTGTTCCTCCTGCATATGGCAACACTCGACGCCTTGCTTGATAATCCCGCCTGTTCGACAACGGATCCACGGCTCCATGGCGCAATACATCTATACCACGAACCAGCTGTCCAAGCTGGTGCCTCCCAAGCGACACATCTTGCGGGATATCAGCCTCAGTTTCTTTCCCGGCGCCAAGATCGGCGTACTCGGACTGAATGGTTCCGGCAAGTCGACTCTGTTGCGAATCATGGCAGGCGCCGACCCAGACTACGACGGTGAGGCCCGTCCGCAGCCCGGCATTAAAATCGGCTTTCTACCCCAGGAGCCGAAACTCGACGACGACGAAGACGTCCGTGGCAATGTCGAGAAAGGTATCAGCGAGATTACCGGGCTGCTGGAACGTTTCAACGCGATCAGCGATCGCTTCGCCGAGCCGCTCGACGACGAGGTCATGACGGAACTCCTCGCTGAACAGGGCAAGCTACAGGATGCGATCGACGCAGCCGGCGGCTGGGAGATAGAGAGAAAACTCGAGGTCGCCGCCGACGCCCTGCGGCTTCCTCCGTGGGACGCAGAAGTCGCCTCGCTCTCGGGTGGCGAGCGCCGGCGCGTCGCGTTATGCCGGCTGTTGCTCGCGGAACCCGACATGCTGCTGCTGGACGAACCGACGAACCACCTCGACGCCGAATCCGTCGCGTGGCTCGAACGATTCCTGGCGGAGTATCCCGGCACGGTGATGGCAGTCACCCATGACCGCTACTTCCTGGACAATGTGGCCGGCTGGATACTTGAACTCGATCGTGGCTACGGTATCCCCTGGGAGGGAAATTATTCCTCCTGGCTCGAGCAAAAGGATCAGCGCCTCAAGCTCGAGGAGAGACAGGAAGCGGCTCATCACAAGACGATCAAGGCGGAGCTCGAATGGGTACGATCCAATCCCAAGGCTCGTCAAGCCAAAGCAAAGGCGCGCCTGCAGCGTTTCGAGGAATTGAACTCCAAGACCTTTCAGACGCGTAATGAGACGAATGAAATCTATATCCCCCCGGGCCCGCGGCTCGGCGATCTCGTGATCGAATCGACCAATGTCAGTAAGTCCTTCGGTGAGCGAGTGTTGTTCCAGGATCTATCCTTCAGCCTGCCGCCGGGCGGCATCGTCGGCGTCATCGGCCCCAACGGCGCCGGCAAGACCACGTTATTTCGACTGCTCGTGGGCCAGGAGTCTATCGACGAGGGAACGATCCGTATTGGCGACTCGGTCGAGTTGGCCTACGTAGACCAGTCTCGTGACTCGCTCGACGATGACAAGACCGTCTGGGAGGAAATCTCGGATGGTCAGGACGTCCTGACCGTCGGGAACTACGAGACACCATCCAGAGCCTACGTCGGGCGCTTCAACTTCCGTGGTCCCGAGCAACAGAAAAAAATCGGGCTGTTGTCGGGCGGTGAACGCAACCGCGTCCATCTCGCGAAGGTCTTGCGTGCCGGCGGCAATGTGCTGTTTCTTGACGAGCCCACGAATGACCTGGATGTGGAAACGCTGCGGGCGCTGGAGGGCGCGTTACTGACGTTCCCCGGCTGTGCAGTCGTCATTTCGCACGACCGCTGGTTCCTCGATCGTATTGCGACACATATTCTCGCCTTCGAGGGCGACAGCGAGGTCGTCTACTTCCAGGGTAATTACGCGGACTACGCGGAGGACCTGAAACGCCGCAAAGGTCACGACGCCGATCAGCCGCACCGGATTCGATACAAACGCCTGACCGGGTGAGCTTCGGAATACGGGGACGGTTCCAGTTCAGTTATCTTTTCCCTGCCGTCGAACGAATCTTCCGGGAAGCGTTGCAGTGCTACACGGCCGGCTGCGATAACGCTTTCGCGTCGATGTGCCGGCGTACAGTACAGACGTCGCTAGCGGACCTGGGTGCCGACGCCAAACTGCGTTGGCACGACCTGTTCAGAGAGGTCGTGGCGATCGGCGATCTGGACGAGTCGGTGGTACGTACCCTCGAGTCGGTCTTATTCGGCACCGACGACGCAATGCTAGAGATACAAGCCGGTGAGGCCGCCGTCTTAATCAAAGTGATCAAAGACATGGTCTGCCAGTGTTACATCCGCACGGCCAAGCTGCGTGCCGCGCTGAAGATGCGCCGCTACTTCGCCGAGGAACAAGCCAACAAAATTACGTCCATCGATCGTCGCGCTGTGCGCGCCGAATCTGCGTAATCGAACAGGCGTCAGTCTACGAGCTCGTGTCGACCCAGTCGCGAGCATTCGTAAAAAGTTTCTGCCACGGAGAATTCTCGCCCCAGCCTGCTGGATGCCAGGAGTGTTGCACCGTGCGAAACACGCGCTCCGGGTGAGGCATCATGATCGTGACGCGCCCGTCTTCATTCGTCAGCCCCGCAATGCCGCGCGGTGATCCGTTCGGGTTCGCTGGGTAACGGTCCGTCACGTCACCGCGATTATCGACGTAGCGAACACTCGCGAGTTCGCGGTCGGATCGCTGCAGACCGTCTTCCGACGGGAACTCGGCACACCCTTCTCCATGCGACGTGACGATCGGCAGCCTGGAGCCGACCATATCCGTCAACAGTACCGATGGACTAGGTTCGATGCGTACCAGCGACAAGCGCGCCTCGAACTGGTCCGAGCGATTGCGCACAAACCGCGGCCAATGTGCGGCGCCGGGAATCAGGTCCTTCAGCGCCGCAAGCATCTGGCAGCCATTGCACACGCCTAGAACGAACGCGTCCTCGCAAGCGAAAAATTCGACGAACTGGGTCCGAACGGACTCGTGATAGAGAATCGATTTGGCCCAGCCCTCTCCGGCGCCGAGTACGTCGCCGTAGGAGAACCCGCCGCAGGCTACGAGCCCTCGAAACTCGGCAAGCGACGTCCGACCGGACAGCAAATCGGTCATATGAACGTCATGGGCTTCGAAGCCGGCGCGGTCGAATGCTGCCGCCATCTCACGCTGACTGTTAACGCCCTGCTCACGCAGGATCGCCATCTTCGGACGCGCGTCTCGCGGCCTGGCCGCGAAATCAGGCGGGTTGAACGTCAAGCTGGCATTCAGCCCCGGGTCGTCCTTATCGAGAATTGTGTCGTAAGCCTCCTGCGCACAGTCCGGATCGTCCCGCAAGCGCTGCATCCGGAATGTCAGCTCCGACCACCATCGGTGCACCCGCGCCCGAGGCGCGACGAACAGTCGTTCTTCAGCCTGGCGGACTACGACGTCATCGTGATCCGCCACGCGGGCGACGACCGAGCAGTCGTCCATGCCATGTTCGCGCAGTACGTCGAGCGCTTCTTCTAGATCGACAGCCTTCACCTGGACAACGGCGCCCAGCTCTTCAGTGAATAAGTAGCCGAGAGGATCGTCCGTCGCGGAGGGAAGTTCGATATCGAGGCCGGCGCGAGCGGCGAAGGCCATCTCAGCGAGCGTCGTGAACAGGCCGCCATCGGCTCTGTCATGATAAGCGAGCAACAGATCCCTTTCTCGCAACGCCCGCTGGGCACGGAAAAAATTCAGGACGCGCTGCGGGTCATCCAGGTCCGGCGCGGGACCGCCGAACTCACCAAAACTCTGAGCGAGCGCCGAACCGCCAAGTCGCTGTTCCCCTCCCGACAAGTCCAGCAACAGCAGAACCGTTTCGCCTACATCGGTGCGTAACTCCGGCGTCAAGGTTCGACGAATATCTTCAACGGGCGCAAACGCCGAAACGATCAGCGAGACCGGTGCGGTCACGGCTTGTTCATGACCATCCTCACGCCACACCATACGCATCGACAGGGAATCCTTACCCACGGGAATGGCAATGCCGAGCGCCGGACACAACTCCTGCCCCACAGCTTGAACCATCCGATACAACGCGTGGTCGTCGTTAGCGTGGCCGGCGGCCGCCATCCAATTGGCCGAGAGACGAATATCAGAGAGCTGTGCCACATCGGCGGCGGCCAGGTTTGTTATCGACTCCGCGACTGCCAGCCGAGCCGACGCAGGCCCAGCGTAGATCGCGACCGGCGTCCGCTCGCCCATGGCCATCGCCTCGCCAGTGTAGCCGGTATAGGTCGCGCTCGTCACAGCAACATCGCTCACTGGAACCTGCCAGGGGCCGATTAGCTGATCGCGTGCGACGAGTCCGCCGACGCTACGATCACCGATATGAATAAGGAAGGATTTGTCGGCCACGGCCGGGAATGACAACACCTGCTGCACGGCCAGATCGAGCGACACTTCAGACCGATCCCACTCCGGTGGCTCGGTGTCAACCGAACTCGCCATCCGCGTCATTCTAGGCGGGTTGCCGAACAAAACCTCCATTGGCATCGCGACGGGCTCGTTCTGAAACTCCGGGTCGACGACCCTCAGGTCGCGCTGCTCGGTCAGCTCACCGATGACGGCATATGGACAGCGCTCACGTTCACAAATTCCCGAGACGACCGCCACGTCGTCCGCTGCGACCGCCAGCATGTAACGTTCCTGGGATTCGTTGCACCACAGCTCCATCGGGCTCATGCCCGGCTCGTCATTGGGGACCTCGCGGAGGTGGATGACCGCGCCCCGATGACTCTGATCGACGATCTCCGGCACCGCATTACACAGCCCGCCGGCGCCGATGTCGTGAATCGATAGAATCGGATTCGTCTCCCCGAGAGCACAGCACGAGTCGATGACTTCTTGGGCTCGGCGCTGCATCTCCGGGTTACCGCGTTGTACGGACGCGAAGTCGAGATCTGCCTCGCTGGAACCGCTACCCAGAGATGATGCCGCTCCGCCGCCGAGCCCGATGAGCATGGCGGGCCCTCCGAGCACGATCAGCTTCGAACCCTGAGGCGCCTCGAGTTTGTCGACGTGGGCAGCGCGGATATTGCCGACGCCGCCGGCGATCATGATCGGCTTGTGATAGCCGCGCCACTGACCTTGAGCGTGCAGCAGGCAGGTTCGGAAATATCCCGCGAGATTCGGCCGGCCGAATTCATTGTTGAATTGCGCCCCGCCGATCGGACCATCGAGCATGATCTGCAGCGATGACGCAATGCGCTCCGGGTATCCGGCGCTCGCCTCCTCCCACTGCTGCGGCCAGTCGGGGATTTCCAAATGGGAGACGGTGAAACCGGTCAGTCCCGCTTTCGGCCGAGCACCCCTACCTGTCGCGCCCTCGTCCCGAATCTCCCCGCCGGAGCCCGTTGCAGCGCCGGGAAAGGGCGAGATCGCGGTGGGGTGATTATGGGTCTCGACCTTCATGACAAGGTGCGCGGGTTCGGTGGTCCGGCAATAGATATGTGTTCGCGGGTCGGCAAAAAACCAGTCGGCCTCGGCGCCGGCGACTACGGCCGCGTTATCGGTGTAGGCGGACAGCACGCCTTCCGGCGCGTGTGCGTAGGTGTTCTTGATCATCTGAAACAGGCTGCGATCGGCCGGCTTTTCGTCGATGACCCAATCGGCGTTGAAGACCTTATGACGGCAGTGCTCGGAGTTCGCCTGCGCGAACATCATAAGTTCAACGTCGGTGGGGTCGCGCTGTAGCGCCTCGAACTGAGCTGCGAGGTATCGGATCTCGTCATCGGACAGTGCCAGACCGAGTTCGGCATTCGTCGCTGTAAGCGCCTGGGTACCCTTCTGCAGCAGTTCGATTCGATTCAGCGGCTGCGGAGAATGCTCGGCGAAGAGCACGCGCTCCTCTACCGCTCCGGTCAACACCGACTCAGTCATGCGATCGTGCAGGAGCGGGAAGAGTCGCTCGATCTCCTCAGCGGACACGGCCGTCGAAAGATCCAGACTATAGAGCCGGCCTCGCTCGATGCGCTGGATCGGCAGGCCGCAGTTCCGGGCGATATCCGTCGCCTTGGACGCCCAGGGCGAGATCGTGCCGAGCCGCGGAACAACGATGAGTTCGCGGCCGCCGCCGGCCCACGCCACCGCAGACCCATAGGTCAGAAGCGCGTCGAGAATTTCCTGCTCCGCAGCGGTTAATTCGCGCTCGGT
>Ga0310122_10000512_pt1 | contig 24521 bp, 26 predicted proteins | sample CB6_Bottom_1051__FD_203503 | JGI IMG/M metagenome (GOLD analysis project Ga0310122, IMG submission 203503) | Marine microbial communities from Western Arctic Ocean, Canada - CB6_Bottom_1051 | ecosystem: Environmental > Aquatic > Marine > Oceanic | place: Canada: Western Arctic Ocean | collected...
TTATGTGAAAATGGTTTGTATTGTGATGGAGCAGAGGTTTGTGATGTTATAAATGATTGTCAACTAGGGGTTGCTCCTTCTATAGATGATGGAGTTAGATGTACTATAGATAATTGTGATGAAGGTAGTGATACTATAATTAATACTCCCAGTAATAATTTATGTGAAAATGGTTTGTATTGTGATGGAGCAGAGGTTTGTGATGTTATAAATGATTGTCAACTAGGGGTTGCTCCTTCTATAGATGATGGAGTTAGATGTACTATAGATAATTGTGATGAAGGTACTGATACTATAACTAACTCACCAGATGATAGTTTGTGTGAAGATTATGGGTGTAAGGTTGGAATGTGTAGTTTAGAATCAGGATGTAGTTTTGAAGTAGATAGTTCTTGTATAATGCCTGAATCTAAAATAGTTAATAATGGAGATTCTGTACAAGGGCCATTAGTAATGAAATTGCAAAGGAAAGAAAATGGAAATTGGATTACAGAAGAAACAATAACTGAAAATATTATAGTCCCTGCTAATGGGATTGTTGGATTGAGTGAATATTGGAATGATATTAGCGCTAGTTCTTCTGGTATTCATAGAGTTTATGCAAGTTTTGAATTTAATGGACAGATAATAGAAGACGATTGGAAAATAAAAGTTCAGGATGGAGAGTTAGCTACAAAAGGATTTTTTGAGATAATAATAAGTTGGTTTAAAAATTTGTTTGGAGGAAAAGAAGAAGTTGAAATTGAAAATGTAGGAGAACTTGGAACTGCAGGAATTGGATCTGGAAATAATGTTGAAATTTTAGTAGCCACGGTAAAGGATGATTATGATACTGGAGAAATAATAGAATTAACTACTGCAGAAACAGATCTTGATTCAACTCCTCCTCCTTCTGGGTGTGAGTATCCAGATCCAGATATTTTTGTTCCTGTTGCCGGACTTAATAAACCAAATTACCTTGGATTTGTAACAGAACCTGTCTTTTGCAGCAAGATTACAAGGATTAGTAAGAACTATGATGAAAGGATCATTAATCAAGATGGGGAAGACATTGGTAGATGGGGGGAGACTACAAAAAATATTTATGTTACTCATACTAATTGGAATATTAATAATGAGCTTTTTTATCTGAGAAGTTATAAACCGGGGTTTAGAATGACGTTTTATGCAGATTCTTTATTGCCAAGAAAAAAAGAGGCGGTTAAAAATTCAGATTTTAGATGGAGTAAAAATCCATCAACACCTTATGTCCAATATGCATTTCCAAAAGATAATTTTTATTATAAATGGGATGTTGTAAATGGATATGATAGAAATACTATGGAAGGTATTGAAACAATAAATCTTCCATTTAAGACTCTTAAAATTCCAAAACTAGAAATTGCGTATAATAATGGAAAAGAATATATGGCTATGCCTGGAACTCAAGATGATACTGGAGATATTTATGTCTATGTAATTGAGCTTAATAATGTAAATAATCCTGGAAGAGTTGTTGCTTCTTATAAGCTTGAAAACCCTACCAGTATTTATACGCATAGTTTTAGATTTTCTCCTGATGGGAAACATATTCTTTATGGATACTCTCCGAATACTTTATGGAGAATTTTAGATGTGGATTTGGATAATGGCCAAATAACTCTCCATAGATTACCTTCAAATCCTTCAGATTGTAGTAGTTCATGTACAAGTACCAATCTTGACAATGGTTATTTTCCTTTCGTATGGGGGCATCCTGTTTTTGGTTATGGGAGTGATAGAGATATTTATCTTGTCGGACAGAATTCTCGATGGAATAAAAAAGTACTTCAAGGAGTTGAGGGAATAAAAGATGATAACAAATTAGGGATGATGACTGCATATAATACGAGAACTAAACAATATAAATCTTTAACCTATCCAGATATGACTAATCCTGGACCGGGTGCAGTCAGTGGAGAATCAGAACCCTTTCATTCTAGTGCAGAAGGAGGTTATGCTTTTGTTTCCTATGCGAAATATACTCCTGGAGGGAGAAGAGGTACAAAATATGAGAAAGAGCTTTTAGCAATAGACATTACTAATCCTGCTGGTGGGATATATAGACTGGGACATCATAGGGCTAATGAGAGAAATGGAATAAGATATCAAGTATTCCCAGTAGCTTCCCCTGATTTAAAAAAATTATTCTTTTCAAGTAGTTGGGGAGATGACCAAAGTCAAGTAGAGGGTTATATTATAGACCTTGATTTGCCAGAAATTTTGTAAAGATAGATTTATAAACCTATTTTTTCTGGCTCTTTTAGATTAAGATGGCAAGTTCATTAACTAAAGTTAATGAAACAGCAAAAATTGCCTATCTAATTCCGGAAGGAATGGTCTGATATTGATAACTGATAAAACTATAATTAATAGTCTAAGGTTAAGTAAATCACCTCGTACAATCTAATAAGAGATACTAAGAAAAATAATAAAATGGCACTAAAAACAACTGCAGTATATGAAATTCCTGCTCAAGAATATAATGAAAAATTAGCTGAAGCTTTAAAACAAATTCCTGAATTTAAAGAGCCGGAATGGGTTGGGTTTGTTAAAACAGGTGTTAGTAGGAAAAGGCCTTCTCAAGAACCTGATTTTTGGTATAAAAGAGCTGCTAGTATTCTAAGACAAGCTTATGTTAATAATGTTGTTGGAGTTAATAGATTAAGAACAAGATATGGAAGCAAGAAAAATAGGGGGATGAAACCTGAAAGATTTAGAAAAGGAAGTGGGAAGATTATTAGAGTTATTTTACAGCAAGCAGAAGCTGCTGGCTTATTAGAAAAAGCTAGTGAATCTGAAAAAACTTTCAAAAGGTCTGGCAGGACATTAACTGATAAAGGTAAAGGATTAATGGAGGGGATTAAGTAAGATGAAATATCCACATTATCCAGGTTATTTGAAGTTAAGTAGACAAAATGGAGATATAACCCCTATTGTATCATATCAAGTAGATGAAAATGGAAATCCTATTTTAGATCCTAATAAGATATTATTAATAAAGGTCAGAGTGATGGGATCAAAAATCACTATTGCTTTTGATTCAATGAATGATTATAAAATTATGAGATATGAAGTATTAGAGGAAAATCCTGAAGATTTTGGAGGATTAAAAGAAGTAGTTGATAAAAAAGAATCTGATTTAGAAAATAAAGTAAGGAAGGCTGGTTAAAATGGTTAAAGCAAGAAAGAAAAAATATCAAAAGAAAATAAAATTAAGTAAAGCAAATAAGAGAACTAGGTGGGCTCCTGTCTGGGCAGTTTTGAAGAAATTTGGAGTTGGAAAAAGAATACATCCAAGTTCTATAACAAAAAATAGAAGAAACTGGAGAAGAACTAAGTTAAAAATTAAACCAAGAAAGCAGAGGAAGCAACATCTAGGGTAATGGCAAAAGCAAAAACTGATGAACCAAAACAATTGCTTGAAAGAGAATATATTGTTCCTTTAAGAAGAGCTTGGCTTAAAGTTCCTAAATATAAAAGAACAAATAAAGCTGTTAAAGCATTAAAAGAATTTATAGCAAAGCATATGAAAGTTTATGATAGAGATTTGAGGAAAATTAAAATCGATATTATTTTGAATAATGAGTTGAGATTTAGAGGTATGAAAAAACCTCCTGCAAAAATTAAAGTTAAAGCAATCAAATTTGACAATGGTATTGTTAGAGTTGAGCTAGTTGAAATCCCAGAACATATTAAGTTTGCTAGATTAAGAGAAAAGAAACCTGAAGTTAAAAAATCAAAAGAAGAAGAAAAACCTAAAGAAGAGAAGAAAGAAGTAGGGGAAAAAGACGAGAAAGAAGAAAGTGAAGAAGAAGAGAAAAAAGAATCTTTAAAAGAAGAAGGATTAAAATTGGCTAAGAAACAAGCAAAAGAGTTAAAGCATATTTCAAAAGATAAAGATGTTAAGATTCAGAGAAAAGCTTTGAGTAGGTAATATGTTGAAAGAATTAGAAGAAAGAATTGAGAGTAAGAAAGATATTGAAAGAGCTAAAACTTTGCAGAGATTTTCTGTTTAAGCCCTGTTATCGTCTGCAAGGCGTGGCAAAATCCGAAGGATTTTGAGTTCGAAACGCCGATTTTGTATTAATTAGAAATAATATTTTTTTGGGTGGGCAATGTATTAGAGAGACGCGCGCTTAATTATAACTTATTTTTTCTTTTTAGAAGTCTTTTTGGATTTCCTGGCTTTAGCAAGTTTAATAAGTTTCTTAACTTTAGAATCTTTGCTTTTATTACTTGATTTTCTTCCTTGTGATTTTTTAGAAACCTTTTTCACTTTAGACCTACCTTCTTTCTTTGTTTTCTTTTTTGTTTGTTTTTTCTTTGCCATTTTTATTAAATATTAAAGGGCTCGGTGAGGAAGTGCCATAAACAATGACCGAATCAATCTTAACCTATCAGTGTGTTTTAATGGTTATCTCCCTCGTACTGTAAAGAAGCTTAAAGAGCACAGATTTCACATGGGGAGTTATAGCCCTTCCCCCACATTAATAGCCGAATACTCAACATAGGCTGAACAGTTACATCCTTTTCAAGGACAACCGATAGTTATTATAATAAACAAATTATATTTAAAGGTGCGTATTTATTTTATAGTGGTAAATTTTTTCTTGAAAAAGAAATTTGTTTGAAAATGTTTAAAGAATTTAGTAAATAATCTAAAAAATATGTTATTTGTTTTCCATAAGAAAAACCTGTGTGCGTCTCTCCTATTGGGTGGGAGAAAAAATATTATTTCCTATTTCTACTTAAAGTTTTGAGACGTCTCGAATTACAGATAACATCGGAATTTAACGAAGTCGCGACCGAAGGGGGCGAAGCGAAATTCTGCAGGACGTGGTTCGAGCCACAGGCGAGAAAGTCGCACTCGAACGTAATATTAATAAATGATATAAACTATAGTTTAAAATGGTTAGAGAATTTATTTATTTTTCAAATAAGGCGAGAACTTCTGGGAATTGGCCTGGTAATGATTTGATGAAAGCTGGCAGGATGGATATTGTTTGCAATGTTATAATCCATGCTTTGTTTCTTAGTAAATCTATTAGGGAAGATGTTAAGCTGCATCTGATTTTTAATGGTATGCCAAATCCTCCGATGCATTTGGAGATTATTAGTTCTGTAAAAGATATTCCTATTAGTAAGAAAGATATTGGAGGTTTGATTAAAAGAATGTTGTATAAATGTAAGGAAGGTAGGAAGACAGAAGTTTTTCCTGGATGTTTTATTGAGAAGAAAAGTTTTAGAGCCTTGTTGGGTGAATTAGAAGGAGAGGGTAAGAGGATTTGCGTTTTAGATAGTAAAGGTATTGGGTTGAGAAATGTTGATAATTTGGAAAATTGTGTATTTGTAATTGGAGATCATGAAGGTTTGCCTAAAAAAGAGATTAAGAAATATAAAGATAGGATTTCAATTGGAAAAAAGACTTACTTTACCTCGCAAACTTTTGTTATAATTAATAATGAGTTAGATTTAAGAGAATAAGTTTAAATAATTAGTTTTTTTATCCTTATTAATAAGATGAAAACTGTTAAAGCAATATTATCTGGAATTGTACAGGGAGTGTTTTTTAGAAGATTTGTAAAAGAGAATGCTGAGAAACTAGGTATAAAAGGTTTTGTTAGGAATTTGGAAGAGGGTAAGTTAGAAATTGTTGCTGAAGGTAAGGATGAAGATGTAAATAAACTATTGAAAATGTGTACTGAAGGCCCGAGTAATGCTGATGTTAAGGATTTTAAAATTGAAGAAATGAGCCATCAGGGTTTTGATAGCTTTAAGAGGTTGAGTTTGTAATAAGTTGTAAAATGGGAAGAAAAGATCAAATAATTGGAGAAAGAAAAAGAAAGTTAGATGAATTGAGAAAGATAGTTAATCCTTATCCTCATAAATTTGATGTTAAGAATTTTTCTGATGAGATTAAAGATAAGTTTAAAGGATTGAAGGATAATGTGAGAAGTAAAAGTAGTGTTGTTGTTGCAGGTAGAGTTATGATTATTAGAAATTTGGGGAAATTGATATTTGTTACTATTCAAGATGGGAAAGGTAGGCTGCAGTTGATATTGCAAAAAGGAGAGACTAATAAGAAAGATTTTGAATTATTTAAAAAATATGTTGATGTAGGAGATTTTGTTGGAGTAAATGGTATTGTAATGAAAACAAAAACTGGAGAAGTTTCTGTTTTGGTTAAGAATTTGGAGATTTTATCGAAAAGTTTGTTGCCTTTGCCTGAGAAGTGGCATGGATTGAAGGATGAGGAAGAAAGATATAGGAAAAGATATTTGGATTTAATTATGAATCCTTCTGTTCGAGAGGTTTTTGATAAAAGAACTGAAATTTTAAATGCTATTAGAGAATTTATGCAGAAAAAAGAAATTATTGAAGTTGATACTCCTTTCTTGCAGACAATTTATGGAGGGGCAAATGCCAGGCCGTTTAAAACTCATTTAAATGCTTTGAATATGGATTTATTTCTTGCTATCTCGCCTGAACTCTACTTGAAAAGATTAATTGTTGGAGGTTATGATAAAGTATACACAATAAGCAGGAATTTTAGAAATGAAGGTATTGATAGATGGCATAATCCTGAGTTTACAATGTTAGAAGCTTATTGCAGTTATTATGATTATAATGACATGATGGATTTATTTGAAGATCTTTATGAATATGTTGCAAAGAAAGTCAATAAAAGTACTAAAGTTAAATTTAGGGGAAAGACAATTGATTTCAAGAAACCCTGGAAGAGGATTACAATGGCAAATTGTATTAAAAAATATGCTGGAATAGATGTAAGTAAAATGAGCGATAAGAAAATTTCAGATTTTGTTAAGAAGAATAATATTGAGAGTAAGGAAGATAATTGGGGTTGGAACGTGCAGGCAATTTTTGAGCATTTTTGTGAGGATAAAATTGAACAACCTGTTTTTATTATTGATCATCCTTTAGAAACAACTCCCTTATGTAAGACACATAGAAATGATAAATTATGCAGGACTATAGAAAGATTTGAGCCTTTTTGTATGGGGGCAGAATTAGGAAATGCTTATAGCGAGTTAAATGATCCCGAATTACAAAGAGAGTTATTGGAACAGCAACAAAAAGCTCTGAAAAAAGGAGATCTCGAGGCTAATCCTTTGGATGAAGATTTTATTAATGCCATTGAGATAGGAATGCCTCCTACTGGAGGTTTAGGATTAGGAGTTGATAGGATGGTAATGTTGCTAACCGGACAAACTTCTATCAAAGATGTAATTTTGTTTCCTTTTATGAGACCTGAAGGAAGTAAAAGTAAGAAGAAATAATTATTTTTCTATCTTTTCAAAATCATATTTTTTAGTTTTTGTATTATAAAATAATCTGCACATATTGCCTAGAGGGTCGTGGGTTAAATCTACAAATCTTCTATCCCTATATTGTTCTGTATAAATTCTATATTTTGCTAAAGCAATCTTTTGTTTTGTTTTCTCTAAATTAACCCTTACTTCTAAAGGTAAAATAGTTATTCCTTCCATTAATTTATGATAGTAACGGTATATTTAAATATTTATACAAAATTTTATAAACTATAGTTACTCTATAGAATTATGGTAACAACTATTCAACTTAATGAAAATGTAAAAAGGGAATTAGATAAATTAAAAAAGGATAGACGAACTTACGAGGAAGTTATTTTAGATTTAATGAGGATTGCTGAAGAACAAAAAAGATCGCATATAGATTTAATGATTGAGGGAGCTAAAGAGACAGCAGAAGAAAGTCTTAAGATAACGAAAGAGTTTGAGGCTATTGAAAATCTTGATAACTGGGAATGGTAGAAATAAAAAGAGGAGACATCATTATTGGAGATCTGGAACCTGTAATTGGTAGTGAGCAAGGAGGAATTAGGCCTTGTTTAGTTATTCAAAATAATATTTATAATAAATATAGCCCTACAATAACAATAGCTGCGATAACTAGCAAAAAATTTATTAAGGAATATCCCACTAATGTAGAATTAGAAAAAGGGGAATCTGGATTAGATAAAGATTCTACAGTCATGTTAAACCAACTAAGAACAATTGATAAATCCAGAATTATTAAGAAAATAGGTTTATTAGATGATTATATAATGGGGAAGGTAGACTTAGCTATTAAAGCAAGTTTAAATATAAAATGACCCTTCCGATTACCAGAGAAGAAGCATGGCAGTTAGTTAAGAAGTATAATTCTGATGAAAGAGATTTGATACATTATCTTGAAAGTGAGGCTGTTTGTAAAGCTGTTGCTGAGAAACTTGGAGAAGATGGAGAGTATTTTGGCATGTTGGGATTATTACATGATATTGATTGGGGGATTACAAAAGATGATGATGTTACTCATTTGACAAAGGCTCCAGGGATTTTGAGGGAGGCTGGTTTTAATGAGGAGTTTATTGAGTTATTAGTTTCGCATGGATATGGTTTTGATTGTGCTGGCCTGCTTGATAAAAAAAGAACAAAGAAGGAAGAGTTTATTTTGGCTGCTGGTGAGACTATAACTGGAATAGTTCATGCTTATGCTTTAATGAGAGATAAGAGAATTAGTGATATGAAAGTTAAGGGTTTGAAAAAGAAATTTAAAGATAAAAAATTTGCTGCTGGTTGTCATAGGGAGATTGTTAGAGAGATTGAGAATGTAATGGAATTAGATGACTTTTTTGAAGTAGCAATCGAAGGAATTAAAAAGATAAAAAACGATGTAGGTTTAGAGTAAGTGGAGAACTGATAACTTACAAAAATATATATGAAGGTTTGATTTCAGATGGCTGACCTCGTATAATCTAATTGAGGATACTAATAAAAAAGAAGTAAAATGGCAAACATAATTATTAAAAATAATATAAGAAAAGTTGTTAAAGAATTGGACGAAGAAAATGTTATTAATAATGTAGCTGGAGATGTTGAGAAAGCTTTAGAGGAAAAGATTAAAGAAGATTTGAAGTCTGCTATTGGCAGAGCAAAAAGTAATCAAAGAAAAACTTTGTTTGCTAGAGATTTGTGATATGATAATTAAACTGATAACTTATAAAATAATAAGCGGGACCTCTAGAGTGGTCTTAGCATAGTTGGGGATATTAATAAGATGGCAAAAGAAGTTAAGGTAAAAGATTGGAAAAAAGAACTTGCAAGAGATTTTCTAGCCTTAGGTAGTTGGATTTTTTATATTTTGGTAGTAGCTAGAGCATGGATTAGACCTTACAGGCCTTTTATTGACCAAGTGATTATTGCAGGAATTATATTAATAATTTTATCATTTATAATAAAAGATAATGAAAATTATGTTGCTAGAGGATTAGTTTTAACTTTTTTTATAATTTTATTTTATAAAGATCCAACTTTTAGTTTTTTTGCTATTTTAGTTATGATTGGATTATTAGTAAGTTCATATATTATTGGGAATGATATTAAGAAAATAACTAAAGGGACAATAACTGGAGTAGTTGTAATTGCAATTAGTTATTGGCTGGCTAGTCTTAATATTGTTGGATAGGGAAATCGATAAATGGCAATGGAAAAAAAGGGTTGGAAAAAAGAGTTTGCAAGAGATTTTTTGGCTTTAGGTAGCTGGATGTTTTTGGTTTTAATATCTGTAAGGCTTCTTTTATTACCACATAGATGGTCCCGTTTATTTCCACTTCTATATCCTTTTCTTATTGCCATAATATTAGTTTTAATTTTGGAGTTTTTTGTTAAAGATAAAATAGATTATTATATATCTAGGGCAATTATCCTTGGTTTTTTTGTTGCTTTGTTTTATAAAGATAATTGGTTTAATGGTTTTGTTGTTGCTATTCTTTTCATATTGTTGGCAAGTTCTTGGTATATTGGAAATAGTTGGAAAAAAATTAACTTTGGATTTTTATTAGGGGTATTTAGTATTGGATTGGGGCTTTTGGTTGGTGGTTGGTTGGGTTAGGTTTAAATTTGTGAAAATACTTAAAAAAACCTGAGAGAGAATATTTATAAACTAAATTTTCCTACGTTAATTAATAAAAAGAGTGTAGATGGTAAGGAAGAAAAGTAAGGGGATTGATATTAAAAAGACTATTGTTATTGTTGTAATAGTATTAGTAATTCTATTTGTTTTAGCCATGGTTTATCAGGGTGTTCAAGAAGATGGAGAGGGATTAGGAACTTTTGGGCCTGGAGGAGGAGGAGGGGGAATGATTCATGAATGGAAATTTGATGGTGATTTAAATGATTCTATTGGAAGAGCTGATAAGAAAGAAATAAAAGGAGAAGTTGAATTTGTTCCAGGAGCTGTAGGATTAGCAGTTAAATTAGATTTTAATGATACTTTAAGGGCATTAAACAGATATTTACAGGATATACCAAATAATAAATTTACCCTAGATTTTTGTATGAAGGCTGAAGAAATTAGAGGAAATGGAATGTTTATTGAAAAAAAGAAAAGAAATACAGGTTTTGCAGTACGAGCGAAGCCTAATCTAACTTCTGGATGGGCAGTTGGAAGACCAGATAATTGGGTAGATTGTTTTGAAGATGTTATTGATAATCAATGGCATCATGTAGCTTTAACTGCGAGAAAAGGGGAAAATAAAAGTATTTGGATTGATGGAAGTAGATGTGCTACAAATAATGCAAATGGTCCAGGATTAAAAAATAATAGAAATTTCTTCCAAGGAAGAAGATTATATAAAGGATTATTAGATGAAGAAGCTATTTGGAATAAGGTATTAAGTGCTGATGAGATTAGAGTAAGGGCTGAGATTTGTAAGCCTGTGATTAATGTGAGTAATGGTGGAAATGTTACTAATGAAACAACTTTTAAAGTTGAAGAAGATGGGAATCTTAATGTGGAAGTTTCAGCTACATTAAAAGATGGAAATGTCTCATTTAATATTTTATTTGGAAATGGGTCTGCCTTTACAGGTGTTGGAAAAGCGGCTGATAAAAGATTAGCTACAACAAATTCCCCTAACCTTACTTTCTATAAAAAAGATTCCAATGGTGATGATTATCATAAATACTTTATAGCATCTTATGATGGCACAAATAAAGAATCTTATTTATTGAGAGCAAGGATAACTGAAGATATAACTGCCGGAAGAAATACGACAGATATAGACAAAAAAGTAGGTGATTTTTGGGTAACTGTTTGTGAAGATAGAGTAACTGGATATAGTTGTGATATAGGAGATGTTTCATTACGTATTAGTACTATTAAGCGTGTTAGTGGAGGAGAACAATCTGTTGTTTTAAATGCAGGATATAATGTTGTTTTTTATAAAGTTTATGATATAAATGAGGACTGGATGCAATTGCCATTAGAAAGTGAACTTCCTAGATTAGAATATATTGTTGAGATTAACAATAAAAATAATCAATTGCTTAAAAGATATAGAGCTTATTGGCTAAAACTTCATCATATTTATTTTAATGTTAAAGTTAGAGAGATTTTCTAACTTTTATTAATCCCTTAATTCTATAATTTTAAAAAGATATTTTTCTTCTTATTAACATGCCAAAAAACAAAGCAAAGGGTTCGAAGGTTGAAAGAGAATTGTATCAGATGTTCGTAGATAATAGCTATAGGGCTGTTAGGGTTGCTGGTAGTGGTATGATGGAAAATGCTGATTGTGATATTATTGCAGGGAAAAAGGGTAAGGGGAAGTATGCTATTGAAGTTAAATCTAGTAAAAAGCCTATTAAATATATAACTAAAGATCAGATTGGAAGATTTATGGCTTTTTCAGATATTTTTGGATTGAAACCTGTAATTGCTATTAGATTTAATCAGATTGGATGGTTTTTTATGCATCCAAAGCATCTTGTAGATTCTGGAAAGAATTTTGTAGTTAGTTTGGAAAGATGTAGGAAAAAAGGAAAAAGATTTGCTCAGTTTTTCAGTTGATAGATTGGCATAATTCTTAAAAAGTTTTTTTCTAATTATAATTATGAAAAAATTGGTAATATTATTGATTGTTATAATTATTTCTAATATGGGATTGGTTTTAGTGGAGGGAAGAGAGGAAAATATTGACTTTACTTATCCTTCTAATGTTAAAGTTGGAGAAGAGTTTGAAGTTAATGTAAGATTGTTGGATTTCACTGAGGATGTTTATGATGTTAAGATTGATATTGTAAATAAATCTGTAGATGGGACTAAACATATCTCTGAAATATTTTGGGATAAAGAAAATAAATGGAAATCTACAAATTATTATGTTACTAGTATTATGAATGTTTCTGAAAAAAATAATGAAACATTTAAGCTGAAGATTGTTGATGATTATGAAGGAAAGAATAATATAACTGTCAAAATTAGAAGTTCATCTAAAAAAGTTATGGAATTTAAAGGTTATGAAATAATTATTAATTATGAAACTTCTGAATTAGATGATAATAAGAGTATTAGTAGTACTAAACAAGATAATGAGAGTGAAGATAATGAGAGTGAAGATAATGAGAGTGAAGATAATGAAAGTAAGAACAGTGACTCTAAGGTTTTAGATAATGATAATAAACCTAAAAATATTATTACTGGAAATGTGATAAGGTTGGGAGAGAAAATAGACATTAAAGAAGCAGAAGATATAAAAACTAAAGGGTATAAGGTTTATGAATCCAAGGCAACTAAGATAAAAGAATATTCTGTGTATGCTTTTGCACTTTTATGTGTTATTTTGTGTATTTTAATTGTCTGGGGAAAATTATAAAAATGGTTAAAAGGAAATGGATGTAAAAGCTTTATTTATTTTTGAAATAATGGGGAAGCCAGCTGAACATATTAAAGAAAATTTAGATAAACTTATAGAACAGATAGGTAAAAATGAAGGTATTGAGATAATTAGAAAAGAAATACATGAGCCTAAGAAAGCTGAAAATAAGGATAAAGATGGTAAGGTTGTTGTTAGTAAAGATTTATACATCACATTTGCAGAAGTTGAAATTATTGCTAATATGAAATTAATTCTTACTATTGTTTTGAATATGCTTCCTGCTCATGTTGAGATAATAGAACCTAATGAATATAGGTTCAAGAATTTTGAATTAAGCTCTTTATTGACAGAACTAACAGTTAAGCTCCATAAATATGATGAAGTTGCTAAAATTTTAATGTTTGAAAAAAGGAATCTTATGAATAGTTTGAAAGAGGCTGAAGATAGAATTAAAGAATTTGAGAGTGAGATTAAAGATGGAGGAAAAGAGATTAAAGGAGAGGAATAATCAAACCTTCTCTAATTTTTTATTAACTTCTTCACTTGGCTTTCCTGGTTTACCTTCCATTCTTTCCTTAAATTTATCGCCTTTTTCTTTTAAAATATCTTCTGGAGATTTAAGTTTTTTTCTTTTTCTTAATTTAAAGTAAAAATATATTATTGCTAAAATTAAAATAATCGATAAAATTATTCCTGCTATCAGTTTAATATTTGATTTTTTCTCTTTAGTACATGAACCTACACAACAAGGGCCTTCTAAGCTTTCAACTATATCTGCACTACATATTTGGTTTTCATTACAAAGATTTCCAAGTCGTGAGCAGCTTAATTCTCCATCTAGGGGAATAGGAATTGTATCGCTAACATCAATTTGTGTTTCATCTTGAGTTAGATTAAATAAAACTAGAAGTGAATATTGCTTATCAAGAACTTCTGCAATTATTTGTCCTGATAATTGATCTTGATCTGTTTCAGGTATTAAAATGGTAAGATTAATTAATTTACTTTGATCTGGTTCTAATAAATCTATTGTATCTGGTTGTAAAATTGCATTTAAATCGCTAGATAAAGCTATATCTGTTAAATTTTTATCTCCCATATTCTTTAAAAGAATTCTAAAAAAATAATTGCCTGTTGTCAAGATTCCATCTAGTTTAAAAGGTATAAACTCTAATTCTGGAAATTGAATTATAATGCCATCTGTTTTTCTTGTTAAAAAAACCGGAATTTCATAATTATTTATAGTAACTTTTGATTTTTGAGGAGGAATATTTGAAGGAAAAGAAAATGATAAGGTTTCTTCCCTTTGTTCTATTAAAGAAAGTGTTTTGATTTCTTGGGTTGCCTCGAATGTTGCTGTTAGGTCTGTACTTCCAAATAAACTTTTAACTTTGATTGAAAATTCATTTTGATCTGGGACAACAAATCCTGGATTTATTGAAAGATCACTTACATCTTTAAAAATAAATTCAAAACCTATTTCTATAGGGTCTGTTTTAATCTCTCCTCGTTCTAAATATCCTGTATCTTGTATTGTAAATGTATAATTTCCAGGCTGATTTGGAAGGACAGCATAAAAATAATAAATATTGTTTTGTTTTGTTAATCCTTTTATTATTGGCTCTGGATGGACTTTTCCATTTTGATAAATGAAAACATTTTCTGATGTTAATGAGAGAAAGTTGCCAGTTATGATGGCTTGGAGAGTTTCTTGTGGTTGATAGCTGTCTTTTGAAAAAGATATGTCTACTGCTAGTATTGATGGTAATAATAGTAAGGTTATTATAAATAGCGTAGATAATAGCACACTCTTTTTCATAAATTAGAATAAGAATTAGTATTAATAAATGTTTAGATTATTTGCTCATCTCTTTCAACTTTTTCATGGTTTCTTCAAATTCTCTATCTCTTCCAACCGGCCTTCCTGCTGGAGGTCTTCTTCCTGGTACTGGTCTTCTTGGGGGTCCAAATCTACCTGGCATTGGTGGTCCTGGAGGTCTTCCAGGAGGTCTTCCAGATTTTTTAGCTTTAAAACCTGATTTCATTTTGAACAGCCATACTTTTAATTGATTTCTAAATATAATAGCTAGAATGACAAGAATTATAAGAATTACTATAAGGATTATTAATAAAAGATTTCCTCCTTTTTCTTTAGGGGGTTTAGGCCCACAACATGCTTGTCCTACGGAACAAGAAAATGAAAAAGCATCTTTTTCTTCTTCACTACCAGTACATTGAGTTTTACAGTTATAATCTGAGCTTTGTTGTTCACATTCATTTACTATTATTTGCCTATCTATACAATTTGCTCTACAACATGAGCCCTCAGGAGTTGGAACAGTGGGTGCATCACAGTCTTGATCAGAACTACAAACAACTCCATTTCTATCAGCACAAGATTCTTGTTCTGGCTCAACTAAACAGCATACTTGTAATGAACTTGGGCAAACAAAGTTTGTAGAAGGTAAAGTATTGGTAGAATTACACTGCGTATCTAAAACACAATAATTTCCGGCATCTATACAAAAAGTTGTACCTCCTCCTCCACTTATAGCAGGTTGTTTAGGCCACACAGAATGTAAAATGAAAGCAGTATCTGATTGCCAACAACCATCATCTCTCTGAACAGTTGTTAAAAATCTTTTAGCATTATCAACTTCATTTAAATTAAAACCTTGTAAAGCTGATATGGCTAAAGCTGTATCAAAAAATCTTCTTCCACTTTCATCCCAGAAATTACTAGGTTTCTGTAAGCTTACTAACTCGCTTCTATATTCTTCTCTATTAGTTAATATACTTAAAAATGCTGAAGGAAGATATTGCTTATTTTCAACCTGACTAGATGATGAAGTTAAATAAGGAAGTAAAGATGATATATCTTCGCTCATTGTGGATAATGCTAATGCTCCCCATAATGTACTTTCATAATCACAATTATTTGTAGTTGATAAGCAGTAAGATTCCACTTTTTCTATAACTGAATCAAATGCAGAAGCAAATTGTGTTTCGCTTGAGATATAATAAATATTATCTCCTGATTTTTGATAGCTTAAGGCGGTTCTAAAATCCTTATCACATGAAATTGTGTAATTTCTTGCAATATCTGTAATTTCAAACCAATAACCATCATAAGCTCTTTCAAGTCCTGAAGGGAATGTTCCTGAAATTTGCTTATTTTCTTCTATTACAACAGTTGCCCCATTAATAGTACATTCTGTTCTATTATCTGAATCAACTTGCAAAAACCAGGTTAATCCTGTTCCAGAAATTCTTCTGTCTAAAATCCAGCTTTTTTGGTCATCGACATTTTCCCTTATATAGTTTAAGGCTAGAGTAGCAATTGCTGTTGATTTTATATTACAACTGCCAGTATCTGTTTCTGACCAGCAAGTAAGCTGTTTTTTTTGATTTAAATCTGTTTTACAATTATTTTGCTTGCCTTGATTATAAGCTATTGCAAGTAAATTAAATGCCGCTTGTTCAGTGTTTTGAGTATTACCACAATTACTTCCTAACTGGTTTTCCAAACAAGCATAAGCTCTATCTATATCACTTACAACAGGTTGAGCAGTTTCGTGTTGTGCTGCAAAAATTAGAGTTAAAGATGCTAAGAATGAGATTGTAATTACAAATATGAATACGCCCTTTTTTAGTTTCATATAAAAATTAGGTTGTTTGGGTATTTAAATTTATTTACTTATTGATAAAATTTAGATTTTATTAAATATAAAAGTTTAAAAATGATATTTAGCCCATGAAATAATGGTATTTAAGAACGTTGGAGAAGAAAAATATCAAGAGAAACTTGATAAGTTATTGGTTCAAATGAAGGGAAAGAGTAAGGTTTCTTTGATGAGAAATACTTGCAACTTATTTAGAAAGAGGCAAGATAATTCTAAAGATGGTAAAATTGATCTTCGAGGGTTTAATGAGATTATTTATATTGATAGAGAAAAGCAAACTGCTGATGTAGGATCTAGAATGACATATGATGATTTTGTTAAGGCTACATTGGAAGAAGGTTATATGCCTGCTATAGTGCCTGAGCTAAAGACAATTACTGTTGGAGGTGCTGTTACAGGAATTGGTGTTGAATCATCCTCGTTTTTAGAAGGATTAGTGCATGAAACCTTAAGTGAAATGGATGTGTTGACGGCAGATGGAAATATTGTTAGGTGTAATGAAAATGAGAATTCGGATTTATTTTTTGGATTTCCTAATTCTTATGGATCTTTAGGATATGCTACTAGACTTAAAGTTAGAATCAAACCTGTGAAAGATTTTGTTCGTGTAAGACATATAAAGTATAATGATATGGGATCATTTTTTGAGGGTATTGAAAGATTTTGTTCTAATGATGAATTTGATTTTGTTGATGGGACTGCCTTTAATGATAAAGAGATGTATATAACTGTAGGGAAGTTTTTTGATAAAGTAAGTGATACAAGTGATTATACTGGGATGAAGATATATTATAAGTCTATCAAGGATAAAGAAGTTGATAATCTGAAGGTCTATGATTATTTATGGAGATGGGATACCGATTGGTTTTGGAGGTCTGATACTTTTGGGGTTCAGAATCCGTTAGTACGATCTGTTTGGCCAAAAAGTAAATTAGGTTCTGAAACTTATCATAAGATAATGAGGTTTTCTCATAAGCATCCTTTACTGGAAAAATTTACAAGTTCTGGCGAGTCAGTTATTCAAGATGCGCCGATTCCTATTGAGAATTGTAGTGAGTTTCTTGAATTTTTGCAGAGTGAGATTGGAATAAAGCCTATTTGGATATGTCCCATTAAGAAAACAGATAGTGAGAATAAATGGCCCCTTTACCCTTTACAGGCGGATACTTTTCATTTGAATTTTGGATTTTGGGGGAAGGTTAAAACTTTGGGGAAGAATAATGGAGATAATCATTATAATAGGTTAGTTGAAAATAAGATTGGAGAGTTGGGAGGCATTAAGTCTTTGTATTCTTCTTCTTTTTATACAGAAGAAGAATTTTGGAGAATCTATGATGGAGATGCTTATAGTAGGTTGAAGTCAAAATATGATCCTAATGGAAAGTTTAGAGGGTTGTATGAGAAAGCTGTTGAATGATAATTATTTCCTTATTTGGAAATATCTTTTGATAGCATAAAAAAGCAGGTATGCTATCTTTTTAGTTGGAAATATTTTTTGATAGCATAAGACACTGGATTTTTGGTTTGCATTGCTAATTTATCAGGTTTGTCGACTCCAAGATCTTTGTAAATGGTGTTATTAAAATTGGGAGGCATTCTGGGAGGGCTTTTTCTATACCAATTCAATTGGCTTATAATATATCCTTTTTTTATTGGTTGATAGTTTTTATCGTTCCATTCAAAAATTCTTTTTTCAATATCCTTATCTGAAACGCCTAATGATTTAAAGAAACTTATTAAGATGAATAATGCTCTCTTTCTCCCGTCTTGTTTTACTCCTGCTAATAGAAGTTTTATTTGAGGGGGAAAAATCTCATTACTTGGGTTTGGAATTGTTATTTGTTTAAATTCTCCTTTTGGTTTGCTTGTTAGAGAAGATGGCAAGGTTTCTGATATTTCATCTCTTTTTTCTTTTATTTCAATTTCTTGTCTTTGTCTTTGTTCATGCCAATCCAAAGCTTGTAATAATAAATCTCTAGCTTCATCTGGATTGGGATTTGGATAAAAGTTTTTTACTTTTGACTTAAATGGTTTGGCATCTATTATTTGAAAATTTTCTATTTTGTTCTTATCTATGACTATGGATGAAAGTGCTGTTTTTTCATGTAAGGAATAAGGCATACGGAAAAGATGCCTAGGAGAAACAAGAATAAGATCTGCATCAATAAGGGATTCTGTCTTTTGTAAAGATTGTAGGAACATCTCAGGATTTTTTTCAGAATTAAAATTACAATACTCGCAAATAATAATCCAGATTCTTGATTTCTCAACTAAAGGCTTTCTGCAATTTTCATTTGGACATTTTGGAATTCTTTTGTTATCAATTCTAATAACTGTAAAATTTTTGCAAAATTCACAAACCCATGTTATTTGGGATTTTTTTATAGCAGGTCTGCTGCATGAAACACACTCATCTACAACTAAATCCTTTTCTTTTTTTCCTGTTCTTTCAGCTAGTTCTTTTAAACTTTGTTCTTGGAAAATTTTTTCTGCAAGTTTTGGTTTTATTAATTCAGATAAATATTCACAAATTATTCTTGGCCATTCAGGAAACATATCTTTAGTGGGTTGATTATAAATTTGTTCTGGAAATGCTTTCCAGGGAATAATAAGATGGAATCCTTTGCTTCCTGAAAATTTGACTCCTATGTTTTCAACTCCATGGAAAGCCAGGGCATCAATAAGTAGTTTGGTATAAATTTTACTATATTCTAAATAAGGACTATCAATATCTAAAAGTAAATCCCATCCAATTCTTAATTCATTTAATTGATCTTTTGAAAGTTCTAAATTAAGTTCTAATGGGTCTGACCAAATTTCTTCTGAACAATGAAAAGAAGTTGCTCCTCTTCTAACTTGTTCTAAAATATCATTTTCATATTGGAAAATATCAGGCCTTTTTCCAAAACCTTCATAATATCTTGGGATACATTCCCTGTTTTCAGAGAATTCAAAAATAGTGTGTTTGATTTCAGATTGTAAGTAATAAACTAAGCTTATGGATCTAATCCTTTGTTCATTAAAACTTCTAGGCTGCTGAGAATTATCTTGATCCATTAATTTTATCTCCTCCTTACTAAATATCTTTTAGTTTCCATATTTATATATTAACTTGTTTTTTATCATAATAATCTTTAAAAGTTGATTGCTTTTTGTATTTGGATGTTATTAAAGCTAGAGAACCCTAAAATCTTTTCAGAGATTATTGGCATCATATCAGAACTTGTTTTAGAAGTTAGATTGAAAGTAAATAAAGAAGGATTAAGTATTACTGCTATTGATCCTGCAAATGTTGCCATGATTTTATTTAAACTTCCAAGCAATGCTTTTTCTGAACTTGAAGTTGATAAAGAAGAAGTTTTAGGGGTTAGTTTAGAGAATTTAAAGGCTGTCTTGCGTCGAGTAAAAGTAGGAAGTGTTCTTACCATTACAAGAGAAGAGAATGAACTTAAACTAACTATTCAGGATAAAGTTAAAAGAGAATTTAATTTAGCTTTAATTGATGTTGAGGGTGAGGAAAAACCCATCCCTAGTTTAGAATTTGCAAGCAAGATAGAAATGACAAGCTTGGATTTTTCAGAAGCTATTGAAGATTGCAATGTTGTTGCGGATAGTTGTTCGTTTGTTTCAGAGGCAGATAGTTTTGTTATACAGGCTAAAGGTTCCTTGAATTCATTCAATGCAAAATTTACTGATGAAGTTAATATTCAAGCAGAATCTGCTAATTCAAAATATTCTTTAGAATATTTGCAGAAAATGGTCAAGGGAACTAAGCTTACTGACAAAGTTGTTATTAATTTTTCAAATGATTACCCTTTGAAGCTGGAGTTTAATACTCCTTTAGTTGAGTTAAGTTTTATTTTAGCTCCGAGGGTTGAGACTGAAGATTAGGAAATGTTTATAAGTTTGTTTTTTTCTTTACGAAAGCTTTATAATACTATGTATATTCATAGTCATATACCTTTTAGTATAATAATGTAAATTAGAAAGAGATTACTTATGAATACTCATACAAAGAAGAGGATACTCAGGTTTCTGAGAGAAAAGAGAGTTATAACTAGTTCTGAACTTGCAAAATTTTTAGGTGTTAGCTGGAATACTGGTGAAAAATATCTTCTTGAACTTGGAATGGATAATAAAATTATTAAGATCAAAAAAAAAGGGGTGAATTTATGGATGTTAAAATGAGAAATAGATTTATTAAGAAAAAATCTCAGGTAACAATCTTCATAATTTTGGGGTTGATTTTAGTAGTTACTTTTGCCGTTGTTTTTCTTTTGTTTAAACCTCCAGAAGCTAAAGTTGCTGATGAGGAAAACCCTCAGGCATTTATAGAATCATGTACAAGAGAAGCTACTAATGAAGCAATTGAACTTTTAAGTAAAAGAGGAGGAGATATTAGTCCTGTAGGATTTATTAGTTATAAGGACGAGGAAATAACTTATTTATGTTATAATGATAATTTTTATGAGCCATGCATAAATAAAAGGCCTTTATTAGTTGAGCATATTGAAAATGAGATAACAAAACATATAACACCAATAGTTGCGGATTGTTTTTTGGATTTAGAAACTAGATTAGAAAAGAGATATGATGTAGATACAAGTAGAATGGATGTTACAACAATATTACATTCAAAAAATGTTGAAGTTAATATAAATAAATTGTTTGAAATTACCAGAAAAGAGGAATCTAGGGATTTTAATGAATTTAATATGTATTTAGTCCATCCAATTTATGATTTTGCTAAACTTGCTATGGAGATTTCAAATCAAGAAAGTAGATATTGTAATTTTGATGAGCTTGGATTTATGATATTAAATCCTAGATATGATATAACTAAATTCATAACAGGAGATGCTGATATAGTCTATAATTTAAAAGATTTAGAAACTAATCAGAAATTTACATTTGCAGTTAGAAGTTGCAAGTTGCCTGCTGGGTATTGATAATATGGAAACAAGAGACAAAAAAATGGAAAGGAAAGAAGTAAGGAAGAAAATCTTTATGAGTCTTACTCAGATATTCATTTTAGTAGTAGCTATGTTTGCATTTAGTTATGTTATAGGTGAAATTAATGATGATGAAAAGGAAAGTGATGAGAATAATTCCGAAGTGTTAGATGATACTAATGTGGAAGAAACAGATACTAGTTTTGGTTTGCTTGGAAGAATATCTAAGTTAAGTGATTTGTTTAAATGGAATTTTGTTGATAGTGTTAGTGCTCAGGCAGGAAATGTATGTTGTGAAGTTACTAATTCTGGAGAGAGTTGTCAAATGGCAAGTTCAGGTGAATGTAATCAGAATTATCAAACATCTCTTACTGAATGTAGTTTTACAGATTATTGCAAGATAGGATGTTGTAGAAGCCCTACAAATGGAATATGTAGTGAAAGAGTTTCAAAAGCAGTTTGTGAAAATACTGGAGGAATTTTTGATGATGATGAAGCTTGTAATATTGTAGAATGTAGATTGGGTTGTTGTGTTATTGGAGGAGATACTGAATTTGTTACTGAAGCAAACTGCCAATGGGAAGGAAATACTCAAAATAGAAACATTCCTACTGATTGGAGGCAAGATACTAATTATCTTGAATGTAGATTTTTATCAGAAGGAAATCAAGAAGGGGCTTGTGTTTTTGAAACTGGAGTTAATGATGAAAAAAGTTGTGTATTAACAAGTTTAGATGAATGTATTCAAAGAACTGGCAGTGAGATAAATTTTATTACGGATAAGTTTTGTTCAGATCCTTTATTAAATACAACATGTACTGCTAGAGACCATAAAAGATGTGTAGCTGGTCAGGAAGATGTTTATTGGTTTGATTCTTGTGATAATAAAGAAGCTGTTGCTGAAGATTGTGATTTGTATAGGGGAAATTTTTGTGGACAAGAAGGAGGAGAATATGTTTGTAAAGATATAACATGTGATACTAATGGTGATGGAATAAAAGACAGGGCAAATGGAGAAAGTTGGTGTAGTTATGATGGGTTTATTGGAAATGGAAAAGATCCTGCGGGAAGCAGGCATGTTAAACATATATGTTATTTTGGGACTGAACGTATTGCTCCTTGTGCTGATTTTAGAAATGAGATTTGTGTTCAGGAAGATAGTACTATAGAAGGTAAGAAGTTTTCACAAGCTTCTTGCAGGGTTAATAGATGGAGCGAATGCTTGAATTATAATACAGAAAAAAATGTAGATACTCTAAAGGAAAAATGTGAGGCTAATGTAGATTGTAGGCACAAGTATATAGATATGACAAGAGGCAAAGGCGATTTTAAATTTGATGTCTGTCTTCCTAATTATCCTCCTGGATATGACCTTATTCTAGATAATCTTTATGATGAAAATGGAAATTTAAATGAAAATTATAATACTGAAAGTCCTGCTGAGGGTATTTGTGATATAGCAAGCTCGAAATGTACTGAAAGATGGATATGCACACTTTTTGGCTGTTCATGTGATACTAATTGTGATTGTCATGAAAAGAAATTTACAAAAGAAATGAATGACTTTTGTGTTTCATTAGGAGATTGTGGGGCTTATATAAATTATATTGGAGATGAAAGTGAAGATGGTTATACTGTAAAAGGATCAGATTCTCCAAAACCTCCTAGACAGACTATTGCTCAAATGGGATTATCTCAGTATGCTAATGAAGAAGCCACTCCGGCTGAGCCTGGAAGTTTTGAACTTTTTGAAACTTTAAATCCTGAATTATTACCTGCTGCAGGAGAAGATGGAAGCGAGTTATCTGCTTTTGAGAGAGAACTATTAAATGCAGCAGGAGCTTATGGAAGCCCATTATTATTACAGATTTTAAAACAAGATGCTGATAATGCAACCAGTATTTTAGGAGGATTTGGCAGCCTTACCCAAGGAGTTATGGGACTTTCAAGATTTACAAGTACTTTCTCGAGTGTAAAATCTGCAATAATTTCTCAAGTAGTAGAATCACAAGCAGAAAAGAAAGACTTTTCTATGATAGCTTCGATGATAGCTGGGGCAATTGGGTTTGCTATAGCAGGAGCACTAGGTGCAATGATTTTTGCAGCTCTTGCATTTATATTTTTCTTTTTTTGGGTAGAATATCATGATATTTACTTTACTTGCCTGCCTTGGGAGCCTCCTGATGGCGGAGAAAAATGTAACGAATGTAATAAATTAGATGTTCCTTGCACTGAATATAGATGTGAGAGTTTAGGGCAATTATGTCAGTTAATAAATAAAGGGACTGGTAATGAGTTATGCGTTGCAAGAGCAAGTGATGAGAATCCTCCAGTAATACAACCTTTCGAAACTGCAATTTCAGAAGGTTATGAATATCATAATGTTAATGCTAATGGATTTGAAGTTGTTAATGCAACAGATCAAGGATGCATAGAACCCTTCACTCCTGTGGATATTGGAATCAAAGTTAGTCCATTTGCAAGATGTAGATATGGAGTTGATCCTCAGCAAACTTATCAAGAAATGAGTGATTTGTTTGGGCCAAAAGGCAATTATGTTATTCCAGCCCATTTAATGAAATTGTTTTTTGTTAGTCCTGAAGCTTTTAAAAATGCTTATAATTTAACTGAAAATCAGATTAGGGATCTTGGACAAATAGATTATTATGTCAAATGTAAGACTGCTAGTGGTAAGATTAATCCTACCCCTTATAATATTAAATCTTGTGTAAGGCCTGGTCCTGACTTAACAGCTCCTTTAATTTCTCCATTTAGTATTCCTTTAACTAGTAGTTATATACAATATGATGTTGATGAGGTAGATCTTACACTTTATGTTAATGAGCCAAGCGAATGCAGATATAGTTTAGAGGATAAAAATTTTGATGACATGGAGAATCAAGTAACTTGCGAGACTGATCCTTCACGATATGCTTTGTATGGTTTGCCTTGTAATGTTACCTTAACAGGATTAAGAGAGGACACTACATTTTATTTTAGATGTAGGGATTTATCTGAAAATGGAAATACAATGACTGAAAGTTTTGTTTTTGAGTTTATAAGTTCAACTTCAGAATTATCTATCGATGAAGTATTGCCAGCAGAAGGAAGCTTGATAACTTCTGCTGTTGAGCCAGTTAGTGCTAGATTAAGTTTAAGTACTTCTGG
>Ga0310122_10000513_pt1 | contig 24500 bp, 19 predicted proteins | sample CB6_Bottom_1051__FD_203503 | JGI IMG/M metagenome (GOLD analysis project Ga0310122, IMG submission 203503) | Marine microbial communities from Western Arctic Ocean, Canada - CB6_Bottom_1051 | ecosystem: Environmental > Aquatic > Marine > Oceanic | place: Canada: Western Arctic Ocean | collected...
GCCCGTTTTTCCTGCGTGGCCCACATTTCCTTGCTCCCATCGATCTGTTTCAACTGGGCGTTGCAGGCGGTCTTCTGGGCGTCCTTGCGCATCTTGCTGAAGTTGGGCACGGCCACGGCGATCAGCATGCCGATGATGGCCACCACGATCATGATTTCCACCAGCGTGAAGCCGCTGGCCCGCATTTGTTTGATCTTCATTTTATTCAAGGTTCTCATCCTGTCTCGTCAGGGCGGTTGCTATCAAAACCACGCCGGTTGTCAACCAAGGAGTAAACTCCGTTGCCCGGAGTTAGTTGCGCTTGGCCAAGCGCAGGTGTCAATCTTGGCCAAGCAGGTGGCGGTCAAACCAATCGCAAAACCGCTTCACTTCGTCCGGCCCCGCCTTCCAGCCGTGATCTTTTCCGGGCATGACTAACAACTCCGCCTCGACGCCGGCGGCCTTGAACTTGGGCATGATCCAGTGCGCCTGCTGGATCGGCACCAGTCGGTCGGCGTCGCCGTGGATAATCAGCGTGGGCGCATCCCCCTTCGAGACATGGGTCACGGGGGAAACTTCGCGCAGTTTCTCCCGCACCTCCGCCTCGTCCGTGATGCGTTCATACCAATTCTGGTCGCTGTCGTAGCTGTGAAAATCCAGCGCGGCCAAGAATGGGTTCTTTCCGTTGAGCAGATCGCGGACGACTTTGTCGAAGTGTTGCCCTTCCTTGCCGTAGTTTAAAAAATCAGTGGGCGGGAAATACGCCACGACAGCCTGCACTTTGCTCGATTGCCGTTCGACCGGATCGCTGGCATCCGGGTCGCCGTCAAGCCCGTCGGTTCCCTGCATCAACGACAGATGCCCGCCAGCCGAGCCGCCAAAAATCCCGATCCGCTCCGGGTCGATGCCGTAGGCCTTGGCATTGTGCCGGATGAAACGCACCGCCCGGTGCATATCCTTTCGGATCTCCGGGACAGTGAACTTGGGCTGGCTGCCGTGAACCACGGCGAACAGCGTGTAGCCCCTGTTGATGAGTTCCACCCAGTTCGAGCGCCGGGCAATGCCGTCTATGTTTTTTTGAGCGCTGAACCAGCCTCCGCTTACGGCAAACACGATCCCGCGACCGTTGCGCTTGGCCAAGGGCCTGAACACATCCAATGTCATGGCCAAGCCATGCTTCCGTCCGTAGATCACTTCGCTCTCCCGCTTGTAGAGGCTCTCCTCCGCAAACACAACGGGTGACTGGACAAACGCGATGGCGACAATCAGCAAAAATAAAGTGCGTCTCATAGGCGGGGGTAACGGATACTGCATGGGCTCAAACAATGGCAAACTAATGACAAAAAATCAGCATCCGAAAAAAAGACCCAGCGACGATTCGGCGGAGCCGTCACTGGGCCGGGAGGAACTGAGGATAAGACCTCACTCAAATTTCCCGAAAGACTGCCCAACAGAGGATGAGTGTCAACAAAAAATCGTTAATAATTAACACAAATCTTCCCGAAATGCGGTTCAGCAGGTAGCTATATCGTTAAAGAAAAGGAGATCTCGCGGGAGGTTGGTGGTGGGTAATATGTGAAAACATTGCAAATAACTGGGTCAATCTTCAGTTTCTTCTGTTGATAACTCGGCGGCGGCGTTCGGCTCTTGGTCTGTCGTCTCTGGTTCATCGTGCTTCGACTCGTTATCGAAGTCAATCCGGCGTCGCAGCGCAGGGATCTCTTTTTCAATGGCTGCCTCAAGTTTGCGCAGTAGCTTTTTTGAAGACGCCGAAGCGGAGAGACTGCGCAAGCCGTGAACTCTCATGATATCGAGAATTCCGGGCTTGATGCTTTCCCAGGTTGCGTAGAGGTCCGCTCTCTTTTTAAGGGAAAGCTCCTCCTTGTAGGCGCGCTTGAAAAACACATCCACCCCCTCCTCCGTCTCAATGGAGCGACGCAGGTTCCGCAGGCCAAGCGAGAGAAACCACCAAAACAACGAGGCCACCACAATGACAGAGCCGATGAAGAGTCCGGGCTCGGACAAGGCTTCCCAGTTTTGTTCGCGCAACGCCTCGGCCCACTCCGGTTTCAGCCACCAGCCCTGCGTCAACCAACCCACCCCTCCGCTCAACAGCAGGATGGCGGTGAAGCCCAGCCACAACCGGCTGACCAGTCGCCGGTAGGCCGACACGGCCTCAAGGCAAACCTTCACATGAACGGACAGCCGGTGGGCATGGGAGAGCAACCCGCTGACCAGGTTGTCGGCCCGGCGGGCGGGCGCCCTCATGATTTCTGAAACCACTTCATCCCGTGAGATGTCAAAGTCCTCCAGCGGGATCGGCTTTGCATTCTCCTCAAGCGGCCGGGTGGCAAAGCCCGGGAGATAGGTCGTGTAAATGCGCGGGATGTCCTTGGCCGAAATGGTCTTTGAGAGGTTCCAGCAAAGGGTGCCGTAGGTTCGCGCGAAGTCCCGGATGTTGTCGAACAGGTCCACCTTGTTGAGCACAATCAGCAACTTGTGGTCGATGCCAACGAGCTCGCTGGTGAATATGGAAATTGCCTCGCCGGTGGTGCCCGGTTTGTCGGGATCAAAAAAGAACAAGATCAAGTCGGCGTTCTCGGCGAAACGGCGGACGCACTCCCGAAAGTCGTAACTCCGCAACTGGTGGCTGCTGGCGGAATCGATCATGCCCGGGCTGTCGATCAGTGTCAGTTGCCGCAGGTTTTCTGACGGGTGGGTCTTGAAGCAAAGCTTGGAGAGAAACTCGGGGCCGAGGCTGGCTAATTCCTGGTAATCCAACTCGGGATGAGACACCAGCGTCTGGCCGTCGAGCGTTTCCTCCTCCTCTCCGTAGGTGACCAGCGTGAAGCCGTCATCCGTCGGGGCCATTCCGGATTCCTGAATGTCGGCCCCGGCGATGTAGTTGATGAACGACGACTTGCCGGAGGAATGGTTCCCCAAGAAAAGCACCCTCGGCAACCCCGGTACGTCCTTGTCGCTGACCGGCAGGTTGAAGCGATAGCGGCTTGCCAGCAACGAGAGTTTTCTGGCGTAAATCGACCGGACGTTGCGCTCGAGTTTTAAAAGATCATCCATTGCGTGTGCCGGGCCAAGCGGACAGGGCGTTATAGTCCATGCGCAACCGCACCCAAAGAAAAATGCGCCCACTCGGCAACGAAATGAGATTCACACGCGCTTGGGTTGGGGGTAGCATGGCCGACGGATGAGTTTGACGGAAGAAATGACCGCCTTGGCCAAGCGTGCCCGCTTGGCCTCCCGGCGCTTGGCCAGCCTGCCCGCCGATGACAAAAACAACTGTCTGCTGGCCATGGCCGACGCCATCGAGGCCAACGCGGCGGCGATCCGGCAGGCCAACGCCAAGGACATGGAGGCCGGTGCGGCGGCGGGCTTGGCCAAGCCGATGCTGGACCGGTTGCTGCTGGACGACGAGCGCATCGCCGGCATGGCCAACGGCCTCCGCGAAGTCGCCGCCCTGCCCGATCCGGTCGGCCGGTTGATCGAGGAGCGGACGCGGCCCAACGGGTTGAAGCTCTCCAAGGTCGCCTCGCCGATCGGGGTGATCGTCATCATTTACGAGTCGCGCCCGAACGTCACCGCCGATGCCGCGAGTCTTTGTTTCAAGTCCGGCAATGCCACGATTCTGCGCGGCGGCAAGGAGGCCATTCACTCGAACCAAATCATCGCAAAGATCATGGTCGAGGCGGCGTCAAAGGCGATGCCGGAATTCCCGGTGAATGCCGTTCAAGTCGTGCCGACCACGGATCGCGCCGCCATCCCCGTGTTGCTCTCGCTCACGCGCGATGTCGATCTGTGCATCCCGCGCGGCGGCGAGAGTCTCATTCGTGCCGTGGCGGAGTGCTCGCAAGTGCCGGTCATCAAGCATTACAAGGGCGTGTGCCATGTTTACATTGACGCCGCAGCCGATGCCGCGATGGCGGAGGAGATTGCCTTCAACTCGAAAGTGCACCGGCCCGGCGTCTGCAATGCCGCCGAAACGCTGCTGGTTGACCGGATGATCGCCGATGAGGCGCTGCCCCGCCTGGCCAGGCGCTTGGCCGAGGCCGGCGTCGAGTTGCGCGGCGATACGGCAACGCAACAATTGCTCGGCGGCAGCGGCGTCGGAGTCACTCCGGCCACCGACGCCGATTGGGATGAGGAATATCTCGACCTCGTGCTGTCGGTGAAAATTGTGGACGGCGTCGGCGAGGCGATCGAGCACATCAACACGCATGGCTCGGGTCATACCGAGACGATCGTCACCAGCGACGCGGCAGCGGCTAAGCGCTTCCAAGTCGAGGTCGATTCGTCGACGATTTTTTGGAACGCCTCGACCCGCTTCACCGATGGCGGCCAGTTCGGGATGGGCGCCGAGATCGGCATCAGCACCGACAAGATCGGCGCACGCGGCCCGATGGGCCTTGAGGAGTTGACCAGCTACAAATGGCTTGGGGTGGCTGACGGGTTGATTCGTCCATGACGGTGGGCGAGGCGATTCGTGATGCGGTGCAACGGCTTCGCCAAGCGGGCGTCGAGTCGCCGCAGGCCGATGCCGAGTGGCTGATGGCCGACTTGCTGTCCTGCAGTCGCTCTGAGATTCCGCTTCTCACAGAAACCGCCTTGACTGCGGAAGAGCGGGATCGCTTGGCCGAACAGCTCGAACGACGCGTTCGCCGCGAGCCGTTGCAGCATATTCTTGGAACGGCAAATTTCCTCGGTTACGATTTCCGGGTTTCCGGGGCCGTGCTGGTTCCCCGGCCGGAGACGGAGGGGCTGGTGGAACTGGCGCTGGAGTTTTTGAACCCTCTTCCGTGCGCGGCTGTACTCGATCTCGCCACAGGCAGCGGGTGCATCGCCATCAGCTTGGCCAAGCGCTGCCCCAGTGTGAAAGTCATCGCCTCGGACCTGTCCGACTTGGCGCTCCACTTGGCCAAGCTGAACGCCGAGTCGCTGGACGCGCTTGGCCAAGTGGAGTTCCGGCACGCCGATGGGCTGGCCGCCTTGGCCAAGGGAGAGCAGATGGACTTGATCCTCTCGAACCCGCCGTACATCCCGACGGCGGAGATTGACACTCTCCAACCCGAGGTTCGGAACCACGATCCCCGCCTCGCCCTTGACGGTGGCACGGATGGGCTGCGGTTTTACCGGCAACTCGCCACCGAAGGGCTGTCCCGCTTGAAACCAGGCGGCAAATTGATGGCGGAGTTTGGTGACGGACAGGCAGCGGCCGTCGAGGCACTATTCCAGCAAACCGCTTGGCCAAGCGTGGAGATCACGGACGACCTGTCCGGCCGACCGCGAATCGTGATTGCCTCTGCGGGGCATTAGCGCAACACTCCGCGCCGACAAACGCTCATGGATTGCCTGGTCATCAAGGGAGGGACACCGCTCAAGGGGGATGTCAAAATCAGTGGTTCTAAAAACGCCGCGCTGCCGCTGATGGCGGCCACGCTGTTGACGAGTGAGGAGTGCGTTTTGCGCAAGCTGCCCAACCTCAGCGATGTGCAGTACATGGCGCGGATTTTGAAATCGCTCGGCGCGGAGGTGGAAATGAACCGGGGTACCATCCGTGTCCGGGCAAAAAAAATCGAGGGTTTTGGCGACTACGACCTGATCCGCAAAATGCGCGGCTCGATTTGCATTCTCGGACCGCTCATGGGACGGCTCAACGAAGCCAAGGTGTCGATGCCGGGCGGCTGCGTCATCGGGGCCCGCCCGATCGATCTGCATCTCAAGGGCATGCGCGACCTCGGGGCAAAAGTCCGCGTCGAGGCCGGTTACGTCCACGCCAAGGCCGCCAAGCTGACCGGCGGCGAGAGTTTTCTCGGTGGCCGCTGCGGCCCGACGGTTCTCGGCACGGCCAACGTGATGATGGCAGCGACCCTGGCCAAGGGACCAACCGTCATTCAAAGCGCCGCCTGCGAGCCGGAAATCGGGGATCTCGCCCATTTCCTCAACAAAATGGGCGCAAAAATCTCAGGGGCCGGCAGCCCGGCAATCACCATCCACGGCGTGCGCCGCTTGAGGGGGGCGGAGCACCGGGTCATTCCTGACCGGATCGAGACGGCAACCTACGCCCTCGCCGGCGCGGTGACGGGTGGCGACGTGACGCTGCGCGGTTGCAACCCAGGGCATCTCAGCGCGGTGCTGCAGAAAATGCGCGAAGCCGGCGTGCGGCTCGACGCCGGCCGCAACACGCTTCGCGTTCGCCCCGTAAAGCGGCTGCGTTCGGTGGACATCACCACCATGCCGCACGCCGGTTTCCCGACTGATGTGCAGGCGCAAATGATGGTGCTGATGCTCAAGTCGCCGGGGATCAGCATCATCACCGAGCGGATTTTCGAGTCGCGATTCATGCACGTGAACGAGTTGGCGCGCATGGGTGCCGACATCTCGATCGAGGGGCCAAGCGCGATCGTCAAGGGCGGCCTGCCGCTCAGCGGAGCGGATGTCATGGCGAGCGATTTGCGCGCCTCGGCAGCCTTGGTCTTGGCAGGCATGGCGGCCAAGGGCGTCACCCGGGTCAATCGCGTGTACCACATCGACCGGGGCTACGAGAATATCGACGGCAAGCTCCGCGCGCTCGGCGCGAACATTTCGCGCGAGCCTGGCCAGTGACTTCCGATGGCCACCGCCGCACAACCGGCATGACTCCGTATCGCGGACGCATCGCCCCGACGCCGACCGGCCTGCTTCACCTTGGCCACGCACAAACGTTTTGGATCGCCAGCCAACGCGCACGCCAAGCCGGCGGCAAGCTGGTGTACCGGACGGAAGACCTTGACCCCCAACGTTGCAAAACTGAATTCGCCGAAGCCGCGTTGGAGGACTTGAAGTGGCTGGGCATTGATTGGGACGAAGGCCCGGACTGCGGCGGCGACCACGCGCCGTACGTCCAAAGCCAACGGATTGAGCGCTACCGAAAACTCCTCGAATTGCTGAAGGCTCGCGGCTTGGTTTATCCTTGCCGCTGCTCGCGCAGAGATGTGCGAGACGCCGTGATCGCGCCGCACGAGACCGGCGATGAGCCGATTTATCCCGGCAGCTGCCGCCCGCCGCTTGGCCAAGCGGCCACCTTCGAGATCGGCGACACGCCCCGAGTGAATTGGCGTTTCCGAGTGCCAAGCGCAGAGGAAATTTCTTTTGAAGATGGCCGACTTGGGCCGCAGTCGTTCACCGCCGGCAGGGACTTTGGCGACTTCGTTTTCTGGCGGCACGACGATGTGCCCAGTTACCAGTTGTCCGTGGTGGCCGACGATCACGACATGGGCATCACCGAGGTCGTCCGGGGCGCTGATTTGCTCAAGTGCACCGCCCGGCAACGGCTCATTTATCGAGCGCTTGGCTGGGAATCCCCGGCGTTTTACCACTGCCCGCTGGTCACCGGTGTCGACGGCCAGCGCTTGGCCAAGCGGCACAACGCTCTGAGTCTGCAAGCCATGCGCAAGGCCGGGAGCACAGCGGAATCGATCCGCGCAAAATTCATCGCATGACGGGTTGCAGCAGAAAAGTCTCGCACCACGCCTGAAAACTTGGCTTTAATCTCCTCTTTTCAACCCGATGAACGAGCAGATTGTCATTCTCGATTTTGGTTCCCAGTACACTCAGGTCATTGCGCGGCGCATTCGCGAATGCAAGGTTTACTCGACCATCATCCACTACAACACCCCCGCCGATGTTATCGCGGAAATGAACCCGAGCGGCATCATCCTCTCCGGCGGGCCGTCCAGTGTTTACGCCAAGGACGCCCCGCTGCCTGACAGGGCGATTTTCAACTTGGGCGTGCCGGTTCTCGGCATCTGTTTCGGCCTGCAGTTGATGGCCAAATTTTTGAATGGCAAGGTCGAGCGCGGGCAAAAACGCGAATACGGAAAAGGAACGCTTCGCGTGAAAAATGCGCGGTGCCGACTGTTTGACGGGCTGCCGAAGGAACTCCAGGTTTGGAATTCGCACGGCGACAAACTGACCGGCCTGCCGGACGGCTTCAAGGCGGTGGCCACCACGGAGAACTCCGGCTTTGCAGCGATCGAAAATGCCAAGGCACGATTTTACGGCCTGCAATTTCATCCGGAAGTCGTCCACACGCCAAAGGGCAAAAAAATCATCTCCAACTTCGTGCACAAGATTTGCGGCTGCGGTCGCACGTGGACGATGCGCAGCTATGTCGAGCAGGCCGTCGAGAATATCCGCGCTCAAGTCGGCAAAGAAAAAGTGATTCTCGGCTTGAGCGGCGGGGTGGACTCGAGCGTAGCGGCGGCACTCATTCACAAAGCCATTGGCAAGCAGTTGACCTGCATTTTTGTGAACAACGGCGTGCTGCGCGCGAATGAGGCAGGCGTCGTCAAGAAAGTGTTCGGCCGCAATTTCAAGGTGAAGCTCCATTACGAGGACGCCACAAACCTGTTCATGCGCAAGCTCCGGGGCATCACCGACCCCGAGACAAAACGGAAAATCATCGGCAACACGTTCATCGATGTTTTCCAAAAAGCCACCCGCAAGGTCGGCAACGCCAAGTTCCTCGCGCAAGGCACGCTCTACCCCGACGTCATCGAGTCGGTGCCGATCGGCGGCAACCCGGCGGCGCTCATCAAGAGTCACCACAATGTCGGTGGCTTGCCGGAAAAAATGAAGTTCAAACTGCTCGAGCCACTGCGCTGCCTGTTCAAGGATGAGGTTCGCGAACTCGGTGCTGAGCTTGGCTTGCCCAAGGAAATCGTCATGCGGCAACCGTTCCCCGGCCCCGGCTTGGCCGTGCGCATCCTCGGCGAAGTCACGCCCGAGCGCTGCGAGATTCTCCGCAACGCCGACACCATCGTCGTCGAGGAAATGAAGTCCAACAATCTGTATTACAAGATTTGGCAGAGCTTCGCGGTGCTGCTGCCAGTACGCAGTGTCGGCGTGATGGGCGACGAACGGACTTACGAATACACGATCGCTGTGCGCGCGGTTGAGTCGAAGGACGGCATGACGGCCGACTGGGTGAAACTGCCGTACAAGGTGATCGAGACGCTCTCGAGCCGAATCATCAACGAAGTCAGCGGCGTGAACCGCGTTTGCCTCGATGTCTCCAGCAAACCGCCGGCGACCATCGAGTGGGAGTAGGTTTCAACTGCCAATCCGTGTCGGCTTGGTTGCGCTCCTCGATTCCAAGTTCGGTTTCGGTTGCGGCCTGTCGGGCGACCAGTCTTCCTGAAGAAGGCTGATTGTGTCGATCCACCACTGGCCCTGTTCCAGCACGAGGCTCACTCCGCACGAAATCCAGTGCCCGCCTTCAAAATACAGATAGGCGTCCACGACGGCGCTCGCTCCATCATCCATGGCCAGGCCGAAATGAGTCGCCGTCGAGAGCGGCAGTAACGGGAGGTCGTCGCGAATCATGTCACACAAGTCATCCGCCGGGATGGTCTGCCACGTGGCGGACATCCGTGACTTGGCCTCGACGAAATCACCAAGCCGCACAGCCTTGAAAAAATTGCGCGCCTTCTCGGTAAGCTGGTGATGCAGCAGAAGCGTCTCCAGCGAATCCCGCATCGTTTTGACCAATGTCAGTTCCCTCATGGCTCTTTACGGACGGAGCATGTCCCGCCAAGAGTATCGACCACGATCGAGGAAACTTTAGCGGGAAGTTTCCGGGGCGTTGACCGTGCTGGTGATCTCGCCAGCGTGCAGGCGTGTTCGCAAAACCTGGCCGCTCTTCGCTTTCCTGGCATCCCTCAACACAGCACCTGTCTCCGCGTCACGGGTGATCGAGTAACCCCGGGCCAGGACCGCCTTGGGCGAGAGCAGTTCAAGCCGGCTCGCCACCTGCGCAACCGTTGCGAAATGCTCCCCGAGCTTGCGCCGTGGCAGATCGTCCAAGCGATGCCGCAGCCAGCCCAATTGCTCCCTGCGCCGGGCCAGCAGTGCCGTTGGCCGGAGTGACAGCAATCGTTGTCTGGCCAAGCGCAGACGGTCTCGCCGGGCCGCCACCCCCTGCTTGGCCAAGCGGGTCAGGTCGTCAAGCTGGTTGTCGAGTCGTTGAAGGGAGTCATCCAGCGCCCGGCGCGGGTGCGCCCGGCCAAGCCGGTGGGAAAGGGCCGACAAGTCGCGCTTGGCCAACCCCACCCCGCGCTTGGCCAAGCGGCCCAACTGTGAAGCAGCCTCCGCCAAAAACTCGCGCGAGGCGAACACGCCCTGCGTGATCAACTCGGCGGCCACGCTCGGCGTCGCCGCCCGGACGTCCGCCACGAAGTCGGTGATCAAAATATCGATCTCATGCCCCACGGCGGACACCACCGGCAGCGCCGACTCGTACACAGCGCGGGCCAACACCTCCTCGTTGAACGCCCAAAGATCCTCCAGGCTGCCGCCGCCGCGCGTCAGCAAAATCAAGTCCAGCGGCTCGTCCTGCCCGGTGCTCCACCGGTTTAACCGCTCGACCGCCTTGGCCATTTCCGCTGCGGCGGTTTCGCCCTGCACGAGGCACGGCTCCAGCACGATTTGCAGAGAGGGGTTCCGCCGCAAAACGACATGGAGCACGTCCCGAATCGCCGCGCCGGTTGGCGACGTGACAAGCCCGATCCGCGCGGGAAAATCGGGCAGCGGCCGCTTGCGCTCCTGCGCAAACAACCCCTCGGCTTCCAGCTTGCGTTTCAGATTCTCAAACTTGACCTGCAACGCCCCCTGCCCCTGCAGTTCCACTTTGCGAACGATCAACTGATACTGCCCGCGTGCCTCGAACAGCGTGACCTCTCCCTGCAGCAGCACCTGCGTCCCGTCCTCGATCAACGAACGGTTTTTCGCGTCGGTTCCCCGAAACAGCGCGCAGCTCAACTGCCCTTTCTCATCCTTGATGCCAAAATAAATGTGACCCGACGACTGCCTTCGCAGCCCGGTAATCTGTCCCTCCACCCAGACCGTGCCGAGTTGGTTTTCCAGCAACCCCTTCACCTTCCGGTTCAACTCGGCCACGCCATAAACCTTGCGTGCCTCCCCCTGCTCCGGCACTCCGCCGAAGTCCCATAGGCTCTGTTGTTCGCGGCTCATTCGTCCGGCAGCAACTCGGAGATGCGTTCGATGGATTGCGCCTTTCCCGTTTTGTCATCGATGTCAATTAACGCCCCGTTGAGCGTGACGCGCCCGGAGGCCACTCCAAAGCGTTGCGGTCGATAAGTCGTGAAGCGCCGAAGGATCGGCTCGATCTCACGCCCAAGAATACTCTCCTGCGGCCCCGTACAACCTGCGTCGCAGAGAAACGCCGTGCCGCCCGGGAAAATCTGCTCGTCAGCGGTCTGCACATGCGTGTGCGTGCCCACCACAGCGCTCACCCGCCCATCGAGAAAACGCCCCATCCCGATTTTCTCCGACGTCGTTTCCGCGTGCATGTCCACAAAAATAATCGCCGTTCCCTTCCGCAGTTCACTCACCGCATCCTCTGCTGCGAAGAACGGATTCTCGATCGGCTTCATGAACGTCTGCCCCTGTAGATTCAGCACGCCCACCGGCGGGAGACCTTCCTTCTGTGTCACACAAAAACCCTGCCCCGGCGTGCCGTCGGGATAATTGTGAGGCCGCACGAAACGCGGTTCGCTCTCCAGCAGCGACTCCACCTCGCGTTGATCCCACAAATGATCGCCGGACGTCATCACATCCACCCCCGCCTCAAACACCTCGCTCGCGGTCGCCGGCGTGATGCCCGAGCCGCCGGCCATGTTCTCCCCATTGGCGACAACGAAATCGATCCCGAGCGACTTCCGCAGGCGCGGCAAAAAATACCGAACCGCCTTGCGCCCCGGCTTCCCGACGATGTCCCCAATAAAAAGTAGCTTCACGGCCCGCACAATACGACACCCACCTACCCGCGCAAAGCCCAACGGAGAAGCAGTTCAGATCAGGACACGGATTTCTCGAATTGGCACGGATTGTTTGAAGGGCAACCGCCAATGGCCGCGAAAGTTTTTTATCTGCAGATTTCGCAGATGAGCGCAGGTTTTTTCTGAGTTATCAATTGGCAGTCAGCAGTTTCCAGTTATTTCAGTTCAGATTTGGACATTCCTTGTTCGATATTCGATATTCCATCCTGTACGTCCATGTTTGTTTCTGCGGCTCCCGTGTCCTTCCCTCATTCCCGTTTCGGCTCGGCAGTTTTGGTTGAAATCGTTATTTCATCGATGGCACCGTGGAGGGTGTAGCCCGTGTTGCCAACTCCAAGAAACCCGAAATAATCTGTTCCCAAACCTATGTTTTCGGGGGCCTCGGTTGACTCATCCCATCCATTATTGATTACCTTATCATCGACTGCTATTGAATAATTTTTGCCGATGCGGGTGAGTTCGACTTTGTACCATGTGTTCGTTCTGAAATCGAAAAAACCGCTCACAGTTTGCCCTTGAGCTGCGTAATCATCACCGAATAGTACAATTCTTGATTTGTCAACCATCAAGCTGACTTCGCCGCCAATGAGCGTATTCCATTCGTTGGGGGCATTACGAAATGAGGAAAACTTAACCCAAAATAAAATGGTGAAATCTTCAATGGTTGCGAAATGGTTTGTAGCCATTCTAAGCCAACTGTCGTTCTCGTTGAAAATCGCTGCTGAATTACTCTGGCCGTCTCTTCCGATCCCGTAAGTTATATTGGAGGAGAGCAAGTGATTTCCCCGCCCGCTGGAATCGTTTGCATTCCCGGCAAAATAAAACTTGCCCACGTAATTCGTGTGAGCCGCTTTACTGATTTCCATCGCCTCCAAATGCCCCGCAACCCCCGCCCCGGCCGCAGCGGTCTTTTCGTGAACTGGCGCGCCAAATTGCAGCCAGCCCCAAGCGACCACCGCCAGCAACGCAGCCAAGCCAAACGCCGCCACCACAGGTCGACGTCGCTTGTTCCCGAGGAACGGCGTCTCCCCGCGCTCGATTCGCTCCAAGTCGCGATCCATCTCCCCGGCGTCGGCGTAGCGCTCAGCTAGCTCCTCGTCGCACGCTTTCATGATGAACTGATTCAACTCGCGCAACTCCGGCGCGGGCCGATCGATCTCCGGGAAGTCCCGACGATCCTGACCGGTGGCCGCCTCGTAAAGCACCTTGCCCAGCGCATAAAGATCGCCCGACGGCTTGCCAAATCCCTCGCGGGGAATGTAGCCCAGCGTGCCGGTCCAATGTGCCGGTGCGGGTGGCGCTGTCCACGCAGCCGGGGTCGGCCAGCTTCGGTTGCCCGTCCACATAGATGATGTTCGACGGATTAACATCACGATGCACCAGTCCGTTCCGGTGCAAATGGCCAATCGCATCGGCCATCGTCCGGCCCAGCGCGAGGCATTCCGAGAGCGGCAACGGCGCGCGCTCGTAAAGGTCGGCCCGCAGCGTGCGCGGCGTGTAGCCCTCGGCATCCGTCTCCGGCCCGGCAGCCAAGCCGTCCGCCAGTTCCATCACGTAATAAAAATATCCGGCTGCGTCGTCGCGGCCGACCTGCAAAATATCGATCACCGCCGGGTGCTTGCGCGAGACCGGCTCGAACCGGCAGATGCCGTTGTATTCCCGGTCGAACGGCTTGGCGTACTCAAAGGCCGACCGGCGCACGATCTTCACCGCCCGAAAACTCCCCAGCGGACAACGCGCCAGCCACACCTCCCCATAACTGCCTGACGCCACCCTCCGGATCAACTCGTGCTCCGGGATGACAATCGCCTCCCTGCTTGGCCCATTGTCCAAATTGGTCATTCGCTGTTCACTTTCCCGGCCACTTCCTTACGCAACTCACGCCGCAGCCGGGCGCCGTTGACGCCGCCCTTGGCTCGATACCGGCGCGGCGCGGGCGAAGGCTTCACCCGCTTGGCCAAGCGGTCAAGCCAGCCATGCAGCCAGCCGCGAAAGGGATGCCATCGCGTCACAACTCCCCCTCTTTCAACATGTTCAGTTCCTCCTCATAAATCGCTCCCACCCGCCGCTTGGCCATCCGGGCCGAGGCGGCGCTCGCCCCCAACATTTCCTCGATCTGCCGCGCCGACCATTCCTCGATGACATAACAGTGAAACAACTGATACTGCTTCGGCTTGACCCGTGCCTTGACCCGTTCCAACGCCATCTCGACCAACTGTTCCCCCCACTCCGTTGCCCAAATTTTCTCCAACTCACCCTCCTCCACCAACGGATCGACCACCCACGGCGCGCCGACGCTCTCAAGCGCCTCCGCCGACTCCTGCCGGGCATGCCGCCGCGCCTTGCGCCGCATGTCCGCCAATCGAGAACGCACAATCGCCAGCAACCAATTGCGAAACTGCCCCTTTTCCGGGTCGTACACAAAACCGGGCATCTTCCGCGAAACCGTCGCCATCACCGACTGAACCAAGTCCCGCGCATCCGCATCGTTCAATCCCATTTTCAGGCCGAAATTGTAGATCAGCAGCCAATAAGTATTGAAAAACGTCAACCAAGCGCTCCCGTCCCCGAGGTCTTTCAAACTCGCCAGCAACGTGGCCCGCGTATCCGGTATGTCAGCTTTCCTGCTCAAACCCATTCCCTACTTGATACGCACCCCGCCTGGCCAAGCGAACAAAAAAGCTGATTTTTAAGTTGGCAGCAGCAAAAAAGACACGGATTTCACTGATGTCCACGGATTTTTTAACCACAAAAAACACGAACAACCGGAAACCGAGAACCTAAAAATAAACATGGATTGACAGGATGGAACACCCGATATCGAACAAGGAATGTCCAAATCTGAAGTCGGTGATGCCTTAACGGCTTATCTCGAAGGGATCACGACCTACAGCCCAAAGTTTGAAACGCAGTTACTACCTTGGGACACCGCCGCAACAACGGGAACAAACCCCACCGGGGTTTCGCCCGTGTAACGAACTTCAGAACGCTCTGTCCACAACCCTGACAGGGTTGATTCTATTTTTGACGTTTTATCCCAAAGTAGCATCCTTTTGGATGCAACCTTGGGCTGTAAAACGGAATCCCGTTGGGATTCATTTTGTTCGTGCCTTTCGTGTTTTTTGTGGTGATCCATTCTTTGCTTCATGTGTTTTTATTGAATCTGCAGATAATAAAGAGTTCTTCGCGTCCATTCGTGTCCATTCGCGATTTCTCAATTGCTCCTCCGCCGTCAAAAAAATCAAAAAAACCTCCCTCGTTCTGTTCGGTCGGTGCATCCCGATGCGTATCAATATAAGGAAGGCGGGTTGCACCTAAAATCGGGCAACTCCAATCCACCGTACGACTAAAAAAACTCAACAATGAAACGCTTAACAAATATCCCAAACAGGATCGACCCCCGCACCACGACTACCGTGCGATATATCCGCCGCGCGATGCCCATTCTATGCCTAGCCGCACTGGCTTGGCTGGCGAGCAACGCTCCCGCTCAAACCGTCGATTTAAAAAAGGGCTTGATCGCCTACTACCCATTCAACGGTAATGCCAATGATGAGAGTGGGAATGGAAATCACTTCACCCTTTTAAACGGAGTTGAGCTTACAAATGACAAAGCAGGTAACTCTCAAAGCGCCGTTCGGATAACATCTCAAGATTCTTATGCACAAACGTCAAAAAATGTTGGCATACATGGGAATTCAGCTCGTTCAGTTTTCTTTTGGGTGAACTTAACACAGGAAACAGTATGGCCCCAAGGGTGGGTTCTAGGTTGGGGAAAGGCTGCTAAAGCCAAAGAATTGTTTACGGTGGGTGCTTTTAGTCATGAAAACGGGCACATCAGTACAAGTGGACACTACGCTGATTTAATTTCCGAGGCTATTGGTAACAAATTAGTTAATGAATGGCATCATGTAGGAATAATTTACAATGGGAAATTTACCACCTCTTCAATTTATTTGGATGGTGATAAACTATCAGCTACACAGTCGCATAATGATACCTTGGAGACAATTGATAGTCCGCTTTTTATTGGAGATCCTAAGGTGCCGGTTGGCACAAATTCTCACCATGGGACACCCGGTATGTTGGTAGACGAAATACGCATCTATAATCGGGCCTTGAGCGAAGCTGAAGTGGTTGCACTGCATGAGTTGGAGAGCACACCTGATCCCGAAGAAGGCTTATTTGGCGGCAGGATTCTGGTTCTTAAAAAAACTAGCGGCTATGCTCGGGTAGTGCAAGATGGGCAATTCAATGCTGGTATCTACACTTTTAAGATGGTGTGCAATAGTGATTTTGTACCAGAAAAAAATGGATTGCCTGAATTTTTCAGAAAAATACCCACTAACGCTTCTGACCCGGAAAGAAAAGCATATACCACTAAAAAAATAACAGACGGCATTTATGAGCACACACGAAAACTAGTTTTCAAACAAAGTTTTTCAGGTGCTTTCGTTGTGTCAGCAATAGGCCTAGGATCTACTAAGCTTCCAATAGAATTTTATGTAATTAGCTTAAAAAACTCTAGTGGCACTGAGATTTTAAAGAACAGTAAATTCAAAAACGATGAGGGATGGAAAGCTGAGGGCGGAGAAATCAGTTATAAGAAAAAGCCTGCAAATCCTGATTACGTAGCAATGTACTATTTCAATGGTAATGCCGAAGACTCAAGCGGACATGAAATACATTTAGCTGCAACAAACGTTACCTATGGAAAAGGAAGAAATAATGAGAGTAATTCGGCAATTGTTTTTAATGGTAACAATAGCCAGTTAAAAATAACAGGTAATATATTTGGCAATCTTAATAAATTCACAGCAACTTTTTGGGTTAAATTCAATTCATTTAGAGGATTGCCAAATGAGTGGAATACATTGATAGGGGGTAAAGCTAGCCTCATGGCGGATAAAACTAGAATTGTATTTTTTGCAGACAACTATGCGTCGCAAGGGCAAAAAATGACGGGAAATTTTAACTTCAACACAGGTGTATGGTATAAAATCGAACTAATCCGTAACGGGGGTGACTTTTCAATAGCTGTAAACAATAATGTTATTATTAACAAATGGGACAGACCTGACAGGGATCCTGGAAACATCGGCGCGGGGTCTGATTATTTTGGATATTTCGGAGTCGGAAACGGAGGGTACACGTTGCACGGTTCCATTGATGAAATCCTTATTTCCAACAAGGCAAAGATAATCAATCCACCAAAAATAACAAACATCTCGAACCCGCAAACAATCGACGAAGGCAAGAGCTTAAAGCTCACCGTTGTTGCCACAGGAAGTGGCCTGATAACATATCAATGGTTCAGGAACGGATCGGCAATACCCGGCGCCACACAATCGTCTTATTATGTCTCCAGAGTGAATGAAAGCGATGCTGGAAGATACAAGGTCACAGTTTCAAACGCAGCCGGCAATAAAACGAGTAGTGAAATAAAGATTACCATCAATCCGGACACTGACAACGACGGCCTCTTGGACAAGTTGGAACGGCAGATCGGATCCGACATCAACAAGACTGATACTGACGGCGATGGTCTTGGCGATTACATGGAATATCACCAGACAAAAACCAGCTTACTCAAGTCCGACACTGATGGTGATGGTTTGCCTGATGGTGTTGAAGTGGCAAACGGCTTTGACCCTAACAACCCAAGCGAATCTGCTGATGGTTCCATCTTTATAAACACGGCGGTGGGACTTGAGTTCTTCACGCTTAAACCAAACCGGTACCGCCTTCAGTACTCCTCCAATTTAACAAATTGGCATAATGATGGAGGAACATTCAACGGAGTGGGTGGTTATTCAAAAACATACCGGGATGCTGACTCTGCAACCAAATACTGGCGTCTCAAGATTCTAAATTGAAAACCAAGTAATCACAGTACATTACACTTTCCTTATAGCTCAGGGGAAAACAGGGCTTAGGTTGAGAGAGGACATGAACCGAAAGCCTCCCGCTGGAAACAGCGGGAGGCTTTTTCTTCAACCGCGAATGGACGCCAATGAACGCGAAGAAAGAGAACCGGGAAATGAACATGGATGAACAGGATGGGCAAGATGGAACACCCAATATCGAACAAGGAATGTCCAAATCTGAAGTGAAACAACTGAAAACTGCTGACTGCCAACTGATAACTCAGAAAAAATCTGCGCTCATCTGCGAATTCTGCTGACAAAAAAGAAGTCCTGTCCGTCCTGTCTATCCATGTTTGAATTAGCGTCCATTCGTGTCCATCCGCGGTTGCCAAAAAAAATCCGTGGTCATCCGAGAAATCCGTGTCCTGTTCTCTGTTCGCTGCCCTCGCACACCCGGCAAACTTGAAGAGTGGCTCGCGGGGGATTATGACTTTGGCGTGCCGTTGAAAATCAACGCAGCCTCCATTCACCAGATTCAACTCAAGACTCGCATGCCGTTTAAGTACGGCATCGCCACGATGACTGAGGTGCCGATGGTGTTTGTCCGGGTCGAGGCCGAGGTGGACGGACAGCTGTCAAGTGGCATTGCCTCCGATCTGCTGCCTCCCAAGTGGTTCACCAAGGTGCCGGACGACCCGCTGGACAAAGAGATCGCCGACATGCTCCGGGTGATCCGGCACGCCTTGACCCACGCGATCGGCCTCGAGGCACCGAGCGCCTTCGCGGCTTGGCAGGCGATTTATGAGAAGCAAGCCGCTTGGGCAAAGTCGGAGAAGATCGCACCGTTGCTGGCTCATTTTGGCACCTCGCTGGTTGAGCGGGCATTGATCGAGGCGGTTTGCCGTGCTGCGGGCCGGCCGCTTAGCCAAGCGCTGCGTGATGGCACGCTGGGCTTTGATCCCGGGGCGATTCATCCCGTATTGGCCAAGCGCTCCGCCGCTGAACTGCTCCCGCAACAGCCGTTGGCCAAGGTGCTGGCGCGCCACACGGTCGGCTTGGCCGATCCGTTGTCTGCTGACGCCATCCCGGCTGATGAGTTGCTCAACGACTCGCTGCCGCAATCGCTCGACCAGTGCATCCGGGCCTACGGGCTGCGACATTTCAAAATCAAAATCAACGGCAACCTTGATGCCGATCTCGATCGTCTGCGCATCGTCGCTGCCACGATCGAACAACACGCACCGGGCGACTACGCGTTCAGCCTCGACGGTAACGAACAGTTTGCCACCGTGGCCGAGTTTCGGAGCCACTGGGCAAGTCTCGCTGCTGACACAAAGTTGGTCTCGTTTTTCGAGCACCTCCTTTTTGTCGAGCAACCGTTGCACCGTAACATCGCGCTGGACGATTCCGTGAGCGACGGTTTCGAGGATTGGGCGGATCAGCCGCCAATCATCATCGACGAATCGGATGCCACGATCAAAAGCCTGCCGTTGGCGTTGGCGCTTGGCTACGCCGGGACTAGCCACAAAAACTGCAAGGGCATTTTCAAAGGAGTCGCCAACGCCTGCCTGCTAAACGCTCGCCGCGAAGCCGGTCACGTGGCCGAGATGAGCGGTGAAGATTTGTGCAACGTCGGCCCGGTCGCCGTGATACAGGATTTGGCGGTGATGGCGGCGCTTGGCATCGAGAGCGTCGAGCGCAACGGGCATCATTACATGGCTGGCCTGTCGCAGTTTCCGGAAGTCACACAACGGCAGGTGCAGGATGCGCACCCCGGACTTTATCGCGCGGGTGATCGCGGCTGGCCGACGCTTGATATTCGCGACGGGCAGATCGACTTGAGAAGTGTCAACAGCCAACCGTTCGGCACCGGCTTTGAACTCGACCTGTCGCCGTTCGAGGAAATCGACCCCAGCGAGGCATGAAAAAGCATCCCCTTGCCAAGCTGGATCAGCAGCATTTGTGGCATCCGTTTACGCAAATGCGCGATTGGCTCAAAGGCGAGCCGCTGGTCATCGAGCGCGGAAAGGGCGCTCTGCTTTGGGACGTGCGCGGGCGGGAATACATCGATGCCAACTCGTCGATTTGGACCAATCTTCACGGGCACAACCACCCAAAGATCAACGCCGCCATTCGCCGACAACTGGGCAAAGTTGCCCATACTTCGGCACTAGGCTTGGCCAGTGGACCGTCCTCGCTGCTTGGTCGAGAATTGGTGCGCTTGGCCAACCCGCGAACCGGCTTGGCCAAGGGGCAGCCGCGCTTGGCCAAGGTGTTTTACTCGGACGACGGCTCGACCGCAGTCGAGGTGGCACTCAAGCTGGCTTATGAGTTTGCCCGCCGCACGGGCCGCGCCCGCAAACCGAGGTTCCTTTCGCTCGACGGCGCGTATCACGGCGACACAGTCGGCGCGGTGAGCGCCGGACACATCGACCTGTTTCACAAGGCGTACTCCGGGATGCTTTTCAAGACGGACAAAGTCATGTCGCCGTACTGTTACCGATGTCCGTTCAACCAAGCCAAGCCGGAACGCGGCGACGCGCGCGACAGTCGCAAGTGCAACTTCGAGTGCGTTGACAAAGTGGAACAGCAATTCGCCGCCCGCAAAAAACGCGGGAGCAACTACGCCGCGATGTTGATCGAGCCGGGCTTGCAGGGGCCGGCCGGAATGATCGCGCAGCCGAAGGGTTGGCTTGGCCGCGTCGCGCAGATTGCCCGAGGTCACGGCACGCAACTCATCGCCGACGAAGTGATGACCGGCTTGGGCCGAGCCGGCGATCGGTTTTTTGCGAGTCACGACGAAGGCGTACAGCCGGATTTTCTCTGTTTGGCCAAGGGGCTGACGGGCGGTTATCTGCCGATGGCCGCGACGCTGACCACGCAGGACATTTTCGATGAGTTCCTCGGCGAATACGCGGAATTCAAAACATTTTTTCATGGGCACAGCTACACCGGCAACGCGCTAGGCAGCGCTGCCAGCTTGGCCAGCATAGAGTTGCTGCAGACCAAGGCGACGACGAACAAACGAAAAAAACTCGCCACCAATCTTCGCACCGAGGCCAAGCGGCTTTGGGCGTTGCCGCAAGTCGGCGACATCCGGCAGGCGGGGTGCGTGCTGGCGGTGGAATTGGTTCGGGACTGGCGGACTCGCGCACCGTTTGCCTTGGACGAGCAAGCCGGGATACGTGTCTGTAACGGCTTGGCCAAGCGCGGCGTGTTGACACGGCCGGTCGGCAATGTGATCGTCGTCATGCCGTCATTCTGCACCACGCAGCGGCAGGTCAAAAAAATCTTCGGCACCCTGCACGACTCAATCGCCGAAACCCTCAAACAACCATGACTACATTTGCCATCGTTGCCCTTGGGCTGATTTTGATTCGCTATTTTTTTGAGCTTTGGCTCGACGGCGTGAATGCGGCGCACGTGCGGAAACACGCCGATGAAGTTCCGGAGGCATTCCGGGAAATCATGGACGAGGCGACGTACCAGAAATCGGTGCGCTACACGCTGGCCAAGGCCCGGTTCGGCACTCTCTCCGACACGTACAGCACGGCGGTGCTTTGTACCCTGCTCTTCAGCGGTTGGCTTGCATCGCTCTTTGACCAGATTGCGGAGCGGACCGGGCAATCCGCGTGGGGACTGGCGATCGCGTTGTGGGTGATGATTCTGATCATGTCGCTGTTGAGCCTGCCGTTTTCATGGTGGTCGCAGTTTCGACTTGAAGAGCGGTTTGGTTTTAACAACTCCACGCAGTACACTTGGTGCTCGGACCAGGCCAAGGGGGTTGTGCTGAGTTTTGCCATCGGCGTGCCGCTGCTGGCGCTGATCCTCTGGCTGGTTGAAGCCAGCGGTGACCATTGGTGGCTGTGGGCTTGGGGCGTGGTGGTGGTGTTTCAATTGCTGATGAGCGTGTTGGCCCCGATTTTCATCCTGCCGCTGTTCAATAAGTTCACCCCGCTGCCGGACGGCGCGCTGAAGGACCGCTTGAACGACTTGGCCAAGCGTACGGGGTTCATCAACGCCGGCATCCAGATGATGGATGGCAGCAAGCGCTCCAAGCACTCGAACGCCTTTTTCACCGGCCTGGGCCGGGGGCGGAAGATTGCGCTGTTCGACACATTGGTGGAGCAGATGGACGAGCCCGAACTCGAGGCCGTGCTGGCACATGAGATCGGCCACTACAAGCTCCGGCACGTGCCAAAAATGATCGCTTGGTCGTTTGTCACCACGTTGGCTGGTTTTTGGGGGTTGAGCGTGTTGGCAGAGCAGTCTTGGTTCACAAGTGCCTTTGGCTTCGGCAGCGAGGGCGGGATTGCGCCGGCGTTCTTGCTGTTCGGACTGTTGGCCGGGACGGTGACGTTTTGGCTCTCGCCGCTATCGAGTTTGTGGTCGCGCAAGTTTGAATACGAGGCGGACGCCTTCGCCGCAGACGCAATTGAAACGAGCGACCCGATGATCACCGCGCTCCGGAAATTGAACCGGGAAAACCTGAGCAACCTCACGCCGCACCCGTGGTACAGCGGCTTTCACTACGACCACCCGGCGTTGCTGGAACGTGAATCAGCGCTGAAAGACTGGATGACGGCCAAGCGACCCTCTTGATATTCGGCTTTTGCCGATTGGCCAAGCGGGGTAGGTTTCCGCGCGCCCTTGGGGGAAGGCACAACTTTTAATTCGATATGCGACTGAAATTATCCATTCCATTACTGACCGGCTTATTAACGCTTGGCCCAGCAATCAACTGTCTGGGTGGCGACCCGTTCATCAGCGAGATTGTTGCCGCCAACGACAAGACGCTGAAGGATGACTTCGGTGAAACCTCAGACTGGATCGAGATTCATAATCCCGGGAGCACGGCGACGAGACTGCTCGGATGGGGGTTGAGTGATGAACTCGAGAGCCCGCTTAAATGGACCTTTCCCGACGTGGCCATCGCTCCCGGCGGATTCCTGGTGGTACACGCGTCCGGAAACAATATCGCCGAGACGGATCGACCGCTGCATGCCAGTTTCAGGTTGTCACGGGCGGGCGAATTCCTCGGCTTGGCCAAGCCGGACGGAACCTTCGCCGACAAGTATGACCCGCAATTTCCGGCATTGAACGATGACAAATCGTACGGCGTGCCGATGATGGGCAAAGTGGAGGAAATCATCTCCTCGCATGCGGTGTTCAGTTATCTGGCGCCCGCAAGCAGTAACGCAAAGGAAAAATGGACAGCAACGAACTTCAAGGAGACGAGCGGTTGGAAGAACGGTCGGTCCGGGTTTGGGTTCCAGCGATCCGGCACGAGCCTCGCAAGCATCATCAAGACAAAGATCCCCTCGTCCAAGCGTGTGATTTGGGTTAGAAAAAAATTCTCCGTTAAAGACCATCGGACGCTGGCTTACCTGATCCTCAGGATTCAGTTTGATGACGGGTTCATCGCCTACCTGAACGGGAAAAAAGTTGTCTCTTTCAATGCACCGGACAAACCGAGGTACAACTCCTACGCCACGAAGAACAACAACGACGTGTCGTTCATGGATTTTGATTTGAGTGAATATACCCGATTGCTGAAGGCCGGGGAAAACAATCTCTTGGCAGTGCAGGCGTTTGACAACCGAACCGACCGCAAGGAATTCTTTGTCATGCCGACGCTGATTGGGGGTCGCTCGGAAGTGATCGACCCCACCCGCCGTGAGTTCCTGACCCTGCCCACCCCGGGACGCCTGAACACAGGCCAAGCCCAGGCCCAAGCCGGCGAGCCGGTATTTTCCCGGCCAAGCAGCAGTTTTTCCTCCTCAATGTCGATCACCCTCAAGCCTGCTGTTGAAGGCGAAATCATCCGTTACTCTACCAACGGCAGCGTGCCCAACTCCTCCTCAAAAAAATACAAGGCTGCCATCCGGATCACCAAGTCCACCCTGATTTGCGCCAGATGCTTCACCAAGGACGGCGTTGGCGGGCCGCCAATCACGCATGAATACCTGCAAATTGCCTCCAACGCCCGCAAGTTCACCTCCAATCTGCCGGTAGTCGTGATTGAGAATTTCAAGGGCGGGAGCATCTCATCCGACCCGTACAAAAACGCATACATGTCCATCTACGAGCCCGGCGGGGACAAACGAACCAGCCTGATGGACGCCCCAACCCTGGGCACTCGCGTCGGGATCAAGATTCGCGGCTCGAGCACGCAAAACCGCCCCAAAAAGGCGTTCACCATCGAGGCCCGCGATGACTTCGGCGAAGACCGAGACATCTCCCCGCTGGGATTGCCGGAGGAATCGGACTGGATTCTTTACGCCGCCTATAATTTTGACCGTGCACTCATCCGCAATGCGCTGGTTTACGAACTGAGCAACCAGATTGGCCGATACGCGGTGCGAACCCGTTTTTGCGAAGTGTTCGTCAACACCAACGGCGGCGCGTTGAGCTACAACGACTATGTCGGCGTTTACTCATTCATGGAAAAAATCAAGCGGAACAAGAACCGCGTGAACATCACCCGCATCGGCTCCGACGACAGTTCGGATCCGGAAATCACCGGGGGGTATATTTTCAAGATCGACCGGCCGGATCCGGGGGATTCCGGGTTCAGCGCCGGAGGCCAGGGCATCAAGTGGGTGGAGCCCAAGGAGGGCAGGGTCACCGCCAAGCAAAGCGGCTATGTTCGTGCCTACCTGAACACGATGTACAAGAATTTAAGCCATCGCACGAAGTACGAGGAGTACATCGACCCACTTTCGTGGGTGGATCACCACATGCTCAACGAGTTCACCAAAAACCCGGATGGCTTCCGGCTCAGCACTTATTTTTTCAAGGA
>Ga0310122_10000514_pt1 | contig 24478 bp, 19 predicted proteins | sample CB6_Bottom_1051__FD_203503 | JGI IMG/M metagenome (GOLD analysis project Ga0310122, IMG submission 203503) | Marine microbial communities from Western Arctic Ocean, Canada - CB6_Bottom_1051 | ecosystem: Environmental > Aquatic > Marine > Oceanic | place: Canada: Western Arctic Ocean | collected...
GTAATATTTTTGAGCACCGGATGCGGCGCGGTCAAAAACTACAACGCCGCAAAAAAAGAGCGCGTCATGGTTTGGATCCGAGCCCAGCACTCACAGCTGGAAGTGTGGAACCTCTCCTCATTTCCTGCAGAGTTTCGACCCGGAAACATCGGGGGGCTGAAATACCCAATCGTTCCGATGGGAAAGAATAACCTCATCGAGCGAAAAGACGGTGGAGAAATAATCATAACCGTAACCATCTTCCCCGATAAAGGGGATCACCAATTCGTAAAAATCTGGAGCCCCCGGTACGACGATATCTGGACCGTGAGAAAACTCGCAAGCGGCCAGATTGTCCTCGACGAGGGAGGTTACATCACCCGCGTCACCTCAGTGACCCTCATAAACACGACGGGTCAAACACAATTAGTATATTACCAAAAAGAAGAGGGAAGCAAAAAAATCAGCCCGCTCTCTCTCAACGGAGACCCGAAAATCGTTATGATAAAGAATCCCCCCGCCACACTCATCTTTCGGGGATTCTCACGACACTCAGATTATATCTCCGGAACAACAAGAAGTATTGAACCAGAGCAACAAGAAACCTGGTTCATTGAAGTCAGAGGTGAGAGCCTCTATATCAGAATCGAATAAACCAAAAAATTCATGCCCCGCGCGATCTAATCGCCCGGGGCATTTCTACGCCCAACTATGACTTCGTAAGTCATAGTTGCCACCTTACCCACGACTTCGTAAGTCGTGGGTAAGCTACATAAGGTGGAAATAACCTAACCGAAAGAGATACAATTAAGGCACTATGAAAACCCTACTACTCATAGACACCAACTCCTTCATCCATCGCGCCTTCCACGCGCTCCCTCCCTTCACCGGCCCCGAGGGACAGCCGACGGGTGCGCTCTATGGATTGACGAACACACTGCTAAAACTCGTGAAAGACAAAAAGCCCGACTATATCGCAGCCGCGCTCGACAGAAAAGAACCCACCTTCCGCAAAAAGAAATATAAAGAATACAAAGCCCACCGTCCGAAGGCCCCCGACGAGCTCATCGCACAAATAATAGAAGCTCCCACCCTGCTCCACGCACTCGGCATCCCCACCTTCTCGAAAGCCGGATTCGAAGCAGACGACGTGATCGGCACGCTCGCCCGCACCTTCAAAAGTAAGGATGTACACATCATCATCTTGACCGGCGACCTCGACATGCTCCAACTCGTAGAAAAAGGGGTTACGGTCGAGGTGCCGCGCAAGGGCTTGAGCGACATACGCGAGTATGATGCGAAAGCCGTCGAGGAACGTTTCGGCGTAGACCCCGCCCGCGTCCCCGACTATAAGGGTCTTGTGGGAGACACCTCCGACAACATACCCGGCGTCCCCGGCGTCGGCCCCAAGACCGCCGCGTCGCTCCTCCAAGAGTTCACCACCGTAGAAAATCTCTATAAAAAAATAAAGGAATCACACAAGTTCGCGAAGAAGATACTCCCTCACAAAGAAGATGCGATCCTTTCCAAATGGCTCGCCACTATCCGGCAAGACGTACCGCTCGACGCAACAAAAGAAAATACCACTTATATCCCACCGAAAGATGACGCCCTCATCGCAACCCTAAAAAAATTCGGCTTCCGCAGTCTCGTAAGCCGCTTCGAAAAAAATGAGGGCAGCGAACCACAAGAGATCAAGAAAGCAAAAAGCAAAACGAGTAACACAACAGACGACAATACCATATTCATCCCCAACGCCGAACATCTCAAGACGCACCCGGACGCGCTCACCTCGAAAAAAGAGAAGGTAGCCTACGATTGGAAAGAAATACTAAAATCCCTTGGCAATCCCCCACTCACGCTGCCCATCTTCGACATACACATCGCCGGATGGCTTCTGAATCCAAGCAAAAAAGATGTGTCGCTCGATGCGCTCACAAAACGATTTTTTAACACAACATACGAAAGCGATGAAGAAGCACTGCGAGAACTCTACGTATACTGCACCAAAAAAATTAAGGAATACGAGCTCACCCGCGTCTTCACGGAGATCGAAATGCCGCTCATTCCCATTCTCGCAAAGATGGAAGCACGCGGTATCGGCATAGACACGGCGGCACTCGAGACACTGCAAAAAACGCTCGCGGGCGAGCTTGAAGCGCTCGAGAAAAATATTTACGCGCAAGCAAAAAAAGAGTTTAACATCAACTCGTCCCAGCAAGTCGCCGAAGTCCTCTTCGACGACCTCGGCATCACGGACGGCATAAAGAAAACCGCAACCGGCAAACGGTCAACGCGGGAGGAGGTCTTACATGAGATTAAAAACGCACATCCTATCATCCCACTCCTCTTGGAATACCGAGAAGTATTCAAGGTGAGTTCGACATACGCAGATCCGCTCAAAGAATTGGGAGAAAAGGACGGGCGCATACACACCACATACGTACAGACCGGCACGGCAACCGGCCGCTTAAGCTCCCGCGACCCAAATCTTCAAAATATACCGCAAGGATCTCGCTGGGCAAAACCGATACGAAACGCATTCCGTGCGAACGAAGGATATACCTTCCTCACCTTCGACTACTCCCAACTCGAGCTTCGCCTCCTCGCCCATGTAAGCGGCGACGCACATATGCGAGCGGCATTCGAAAACAACGAAGATATACACGCACTAAGCGCCGCAAAAGTCTTCAAGCTCCCGATAGAAAAAGTAACACCGGAAATCCGGCGCGTCGCAAAAACGTTAAACTTCGGCATCGTCTACGGCATGGGCCCGCGCGCCTTAAGCCGTACAAGCGACATCTCCTTACAAGAAGCAAAGACATTCATCCAAGAATACTTCCACAGCTTCCCCGACATTCGCCCGTGGCAGGAAGAACGGAAAAAAGAGGCCGAAACACGCGGATACGTGGAGACGGAAAACGGACGCCGCCGCTGGTTCGAAAAAGCGGAACTGTCTCACCCGCGCACACGAGGCGAGGTGGAACGAATGGCGATCAACATGCCCATACAAGGGTTGAATGCCGACATCTTGAAGCTCGCCATGATAAGCGTCACACAAACCATAGAAAGAAAGGAATGGAGCAAAAAAATACACCTCCTCCTTACCATACACGACGAATTGCTCTTCGAAGTGGCCGATGATATCCTTAAAGAAGTTACAAAAACGCTCCAAGAATGTATGGAAAGCGTCTACACACTCACCGTCCCTCTCAAAGTCGAAGCAAAAGCGGGGAAGCGATGGGGAGAGATGAAGACCATATAATTTCTAATTTTCACTTTCTAATTTCTATTAAATGTTTAATTTTCAATGTTTAAACACCACAACGATGTCGTCCGTGTTTGAAAATTAATTCATTGAAAATTTAATAGAAATTAGGCGTAATGCGCGGGGCGCATTACGCGGGCGAACTTCAACTATCATTCCAAAGTTCGCCCCGTCAAATTAGAAATTCAAACCCTCGTTCCTTCACCACACATGACACCAAAGAAAAGTAACAAAATCCCCCTCTACATCTGGCTCATAGCCGCCCTTTCTCTCGCCGCAATAATCGCGCTGCTCATCATGGCGCCAATCTTTCTCGCGCTCCCCGTCGCCATAATAATCCTCGCCTCAACAACACTACTGATTATCGAGAGCGTGCACGGCATCGCATCACGCATCACAGCAAGCTTCACCACGCGGCAATTTCAATCACTCATAGAAACCATCCGCGACGGCGTCATCATCTACACGCCCAACTTCAAGATCATCTTTATGAACACCGCAGCGGAAGAGCTCACCGGCATCACAAAAGACGCAGCAGCCAAGAAGGCGATCACACCCGAACTCGCCCAAGACCCCGCGTTCGGCATCATAACCCAAATCATCTACCCCACCCTCTCTCCCACCGTAACCCAAATCTCCGAGGGCGACTGGCCGCAAGTGGTAGACATCACACTCCAAAATCCGCCGCTCGTACTACGCACAATATTAAACCAAGTACACGACGAGGCGGGACAGGTCATACGATTCATAAAAATCGTAGACAACAGAACGCGAGAATCGAGCATATTAGAATCGAAACGAGAGTTCTTGGATACCGTGGCACACCAACTCCGCACACCGGTGACCGCCATCGCATGGGCGCTGGAAAACATCGTTACAGAAACACAAGACAACCCCGGCGTACATGAAATCGCCGAGGACGGTCTCGAAACGGCGCGCGCGGCACTCGACATGATAAACGGCCTTCTGCAGGCGGCGCGCATCGAAGAAGGAAAATTCGGATATAACTTTAAAACGATCGACATAGCACACCTACTCGAAGAAACAGCAACACGTGCGCGCGCCGCAGGGAAAAAAGGAAATATAGAAATCACATACAGCGGCCCGAAAGAAGCGGTGGAAGTCCATGCCGACCCGGAGCGGATCGGAATCGCGCTCGCAAACATCATAAGTAACGCGCTCGAGTACAACAGAGAAAGCGGATTTGTAAACATCACACTCGAAGAGGTCCCTGGCAAGCCGTTCGTGCGCATCGTCGTAAAAGACACGGGGGTCGGCATACCGCAAGAAGAACAAAACAAGCTCTTCACAAAATTCTTCCGCGCATCAAACATCACCGACATCGCCCCCGACGGCACCGGTCTCGGCCTCTACATCACGCGTAACATCATAAAAAACCACGGCGGCGAGATCGGGATCACCTCAACCCTCGAACGCGGCACCACCGTCTGGTTTACCCTCCCCACCGACCCAAACCTCATCCCGAAGCGCGAGACGGTGTACGACACAGAGTGATTTTCGATATACGATTTAAGATGTACGATCTGATTTCCGCAAAACGCGGTCGCCGGCACGTCGTAAATCATAAATCTAAAATCATAAATCTTAAATCCCCCATGTCAGGACATAATCGCTGGTCACAAATAAAACATAAAAAGGGTGTAACCGATCAAAAGCGCGGTAAGCTCTTCTCGAAGCTCTTAAAAGCAATCGCACTCGCCGCAAAAGACGACCCGAACCCTGAAACAAACGCGCGCCTTCGCGCGGCTATTGAACAAGCGAAGCAAGGGAACGTCCCGAGTAACAACATCGAGCGCGCGGTCAAAAAGTCATCAGAAATGGGCCCCGTTGAAGAGATCGTCATGGAAGCATACGGCCCCGGCGGTATCGCCCTCATCATGACGGCAACGACAGACAACACCAACCGCACCATATCGGAAGTGAAACACCTCTTAAAAGAGTCAACCGGGAAGTGGGCAGACCCCGGCTCCGTCGGCTGGGCGTTCGATGTAACGGGAGACGGTGGAGAAAAAACCTACACCCCAAAATTCCCTCAATCCATAAGCGCGGAAGACAAAGAAAAGCTCACCACACTCATCGAGCGGATCGAAAGTCACGACGACATCGACGAAGTCTTCCACAATGCAGCGTAACAACTACTCCCACCACCCCAAAACCGGTGCCTCAATTCTTACTCGTACGAGTAAGAATTGAGGCACTTGAGAAACGTAAAAAAGAGGCGGCATAAAACCACCTCAATAAATACTGTAGTTAATCCCGGGATTAATGCTGTAATTAATTGTCACGTGCCGCAAATCTGAAATCGTAAATCGTAGATCGTAGATCTCAAATTACTTGTACACCACCACCACCGATCTCCCCTGCTGACCCATAACATCAACCGCGCGAAGGTCGATCTTATTCTGATCACGCAAAGCATCAAACACGAACCAGTTAAATGTGTACGAGGTACCGCGCGCCGGCAAAGTTACCAATAACTTCCCATTCACATACAGCGTCACGCTCCGCAGCTCATTCTTTGAGACAATAGTCGCACGCACCGAAAGCGGAGATTTCACAAAGCTTCCGTTTTCGGGAGTCATGCCGGTAATGATGATATCCTCCCGAACAAGAGAGATCTGTTCCAAGGCCGCACCCGGCGGAAGCGGCTTGTTGTAATCCTGAAATCCGGCAATATTTGCCCGCGCCCATATAAGCGCACTCTCCTCCCAATTCTCAAACTGCGAACTCTGGTACGGATCGCGCGGGAAGGGGCCTGTCGGATCCCGCATATCCACATAATACAAAAGAGAGTGTGCCTGCGGATAGGTCGTCCCCTCATACGACGGCAAATACACATATTGCCCGTTCATCATCGGTTTACCGGAAGCCGTGCGCGCCACGGGACGCGTGAATCCCTCATAGGGGTGCGTGGCAATCGTCTCACGGAAAAACTCGCTCCACATGGGAACCGCGGCAAGAATACTCCCCCCTTCCTCAACCATCGGCGTGTTGTCATTATTCCCCGCCCACACCCCTACCACGAGCGACGGCGTATACCCCACCGTCCACGCATCTCGATAGTCGTTCGTCGTCCCCGTCTTCATTGCCACATCTCGCCCCTCAAATATAGTGAGCGGCAAACTGCCGTGGAACAAGCCCGAACGCAGCTCGATATCAGACAGCACCTGGTTTATGAGCCGCGGATACTGCGGATCAATGGCACGCCGCGTAACATCGCGATACTCCTCAAGCACACGCCCCGCCGCGTCTTCCACGTGAAGCACCATCACCTGGTCGTGATGCACGCCGTCCTGCGAGAGAGACGCATACGCATTCACAAGTTCGACCAAACGAACCTCTCCGCCGCCTAAAACAAGCGAAAGGCCGTAGCGCCCGCGTTCTTGAAGCGTGGAAATACCAAACCGCAGCAAGTTCGCAAGTACGTCATCGAACCCCGCAAGATACAGCACCTTCACCGAAACAATATTCATCGAGTTCGAAAGCCCCTCGGCAAACGATACCGGACCGCGAAATTGCCCGTCAAAATTGTGGGGGTGAAAACACTCCTGCTCCGTATTAAAAAAGTTCACCACAAACGGACACTTCGGATTGTTCGCCGCGAATTCAGTGGGCACATCAAACACCGTCGTCTCGAGAGAGTACCCCTTCTGAAACGCAGTCATGTATGCAAACGGCTTCAGCGCCGACCCCGGCTGACGAAGACCCTGTATCGCCACATTAAAATTCGGCTCAAAACGACAGTCCGATCCCGGGGTACACCCGAGCGGCAGTGGATCACCAAACGGATCACGCGACCCCACGAGGGCCAAAATCTGCCCCGTCTTCGGGTCTTGGGCAACAAGCGCGGCATTGTACCCCCGATACCGCTCGGAGTTCCGCTCCGCCCCTTCTGCAACCACACGCTCCGCACGCTCCTGCAGCTCCCAATCAAGAGATGTGGTCACGCGAAGACCGCCGTTCGTTACCATCTCCTCACCGTAACGCGAAATCAGATAGTCCCGAACAGTAAGAGAGAAGTGATACGCCTTTAACGTCGCCGGACGGCGCACAAACTGCACCTTGCTCGCAATCGCCTCACTCCACTCCTCGGGCGTAATAAATTCGAGCTCGTGCATCCGCCCCAAGACATACTCTTTTCGCGCCATAAGTTCGTCAACCCGCCCACCCCACGGCGAGTAACGGCTGGGGGCCTGCGGTAAGCTTGCCAACACCGCCGCCTCGGCGATCGTAAGCGAGTGTGCAGATTTGTTAAAAAACGTCTGACTCGCCGCCTCAACACCATACGCGTTCGAACCAAAAGGAACCTGGTTTAAATAGAGCGAAAAAATCTCGTCCTTCGAATACCGAGATTCGAGCTGTATCGCAAGGACAACCTCTTTAATCTTCCGTGTAAGCGTACGCTCGGGAGTAAGAAAAAAGTTCTTCGCGAGCTGCTGGGTAATCGTCGAGCCGCCCTGGACCACACGCCGCGCCTTGAGGTTCACCAAAAACGCACGCACAATCGCGCGCCAATCAAATGCCGGCTGGTGGTAAAAATTCGCATCCTCCGCCGCAAGTGTCGCAACCTTCATGTACGGAGAAATCGCATCAAACGGAACAACCGTACGTTTCTCCTCTCCGTGAATCTCATACAAAAGCACCTCGCCGGTGCGGTCGTATATCTTCGTCGACTCAATCACCTGTTTCGTCCCCAACTGCGACGGCGAGGGAAGCTGGGTGGAAAGATATGAAATATAGAGCGCAACAAGCGACGCGGCAAAAAGCCCGAACACCAGAAACAAACCGATGACGATCCACACAAAACTCCCGCGCCGTTTGCGCGGGGAACGTCTTTTCTTTTTTGTAAGCCCAAACATAAAAAAATGATCCCATACACGGGGCCAAAATGCAAAACGGAAAAGTACATCACGCGTTTCGCATCCCCCCTACCGTAATTGCCACCGCAAGCGCGTCGGCGACATCGTCTATCACACCATCCATATCCATACCAAGAAAATAACCAACCATCCGCGCTACCGCATCCTTCGTGGCACGCCCATTGCTCGTAAGCGACGCCTTCACCTCCGTTGGCGCAACCTCATGTACCGGAACACCGCACCGACCAAGTCCCAAAATAATAACGCCCCGCGCCTGCGCCACCGAAATTGCCGTCTTCTGATTCGTAGTAAAATACAAACGCTCCACACCTCCCGCGGAAAAATCGTGCCGCCCAAGGAGGTCATCGAGTGAGCGTGAAAGCGTCACCAACCGGTCCGTAAGCGAGCTCCCCCGCACATCAAAAAGCCCGCTCTCCACATGAGAAAAGCGCGCGCCCTCGCGTCGAACGACCCCATACCCGACACGCACAGTGCCAGGGTCGATACCAAGTATGATCACGAGCTATGAGCTATAAACTTTCAGCTTTTAGAAAGACGATGAACGAACTAATAGCTCGTAGCTAATAGCTCGTAGCTAAAAAGCTAGCTTTTTATCGGCATCACAATATATTTCAAATCCGGCATCGTGGTACTCGTGATGCCCACCGGCTGGTCAGGTGCGTTCACACCAAGCGTTATCTCATCGCTCTTATAGATTTTCAATCCATCAATCACATACCGCCAATTGAGCGCAATAGAAAAAGCGCCGCCCTGTATTTTCGCAGGGACACGATACACATTCTCACCAAGCGCTCCCTCCCCCGAATATATTTCAATCACCTTCTCACCACCCTGTGCGCGAATCGTCACATCGCTCCCCTTCCCGGACAGCGAGCTGACAAGCTGCACCGCACGAAGGAAATCGTGCCGCCCAAGAACAATCTCATGAGAAAATTTCGTCGGCATGATCTGTGCATAGTCCGGAAACGTCCCCTCAACAAGGCGAGAGATGATACGACACGCATCGGTCACAAACACAACTTGATTAGTGTCATATAAAATCTCAAAAGACGCCTTTTCATCATCAGGCACGACACGAAGCAAATCTCCCACCGTCTTTATGGGGATAATAAAAGAGACATCTTCGAGCGACGTATCGAACGAGTCGCGCCCTGCCACACGTTCGGCAAGACGAAAACTGTCGGTCGCGGCAAAATGCAGCCGTCCATCTTTGAGCGCCACGTAGACACCGCTTATCTCGGGGCGAATATCAGAATACTGCGTAGCGCCCGCCACACTGGATAAGATATCACGGAAGATCGCCGCACGAAACGTTATAGAAGCGGTCGTGTTTTGTATCGAAGGAACGAGGGGGAAATCATCGGCCGACTGCCCCTTGAGCGACGCCTCATAGTTATCGGTCACCACCTCAAGCGCCGCATCGCCCTGCGTCAAGCTAATCCGCTCGCTGTTCAAGTTCCGCACAATATCGCGAAAGACGGAAAACGGAACGGCGAACGAACCGGACGACAACACCTTGCATCCGAGTGAATACTCCATCACCGTCTCAAGATTAGTGGTCGTAAGCACAAGTGCGCCGCCTTCGGCTTTGAGGAGAACGTGCGACAAGATCGGCAGGCTCGCCCCCGCACCTCCGACAGAACGTTCAACAAAACCGATACCTTCAAGAAGCTTACTCCGCAACACTATTACTTTTAGGGAATTCATATATGAAATTATCCTTGCACATATTCACGCTTCGACGAGTCTACCTGCCTTGCGGCGGGTCTTACGTCTCTTCACGTATGGGTTGTTCCTCAACTCTTGCTGAAGAATTACTTTTACGGCGTTTATATCTCTGTCGTGTTCTACTTCGCACTTCGGACACTTCCACTCTCGTACACTGAAAAGCAACTCCTCAACAACATAATGACAGCTAGAAAAAGAAAAATCTTATACGCAACTCTCTACTTCTATTATATATAGTAATACTAGTAGTAGTCATAGTAGTACGTGTGGATAGGGGGATAACACCGCCGCACCCGCATCATAAAGCCGTATATCATCCACACACATAGGGGGAAACGAACGGGATAAGATGGGGGTGGTGTGGATAATAATGGGTATATCGAGCGGGGGGTGTGGATAACACGGCATATCATCCACACAGAAACCCCACAGCATCACTATACTATCCACAAGATGTTAAGGGTGATGAGGAGGATGTATCCTTAATTTCTAATTTTCAATTTCTATTAAATGGTCAATGTCAAATTTCTAAACGGTGATCGCGGTTGCTCGTGTTTAAACATTAATTCATTATAAATTTAATAGAAATTAGAAATTAATCGTTATCCATTCTGCAGCTTTTCTGTAATACGAACAACCTTCTGATTGAGCGCGGCGTCACTGTGCAGCGCCTTCAAAATCTTCTCGTATGCATGAATTGCGGTGGTGTGGTCGCGCTTCCCCAGGAGCTCCCCGATGTGCGGGTACGAGAGCGATATCAGCTCACGCATCAAGTACATGCACACCTGGCGGGGCAAGACGATTTCTTTCTTCCGGCTCCGGTTGGTAAGCTCGTCGGGAAGTACATCATAGAACTCGGAAACGGTTTTCATAATATCTGCGGCAGTGATGTTGCGCGACGCGACGTGTGCAACTTCACTTATAATCGTCTCAAGCTTTCGTTCGGTCACGCGCTCGCCGCGATACTGCTGGTAAAACAAGACCTTATTCAACACTCCTTCGAGTTCACGGATATTCTTCTGCACCTTCTCTGCGATCAAGGAAAGGATCTTCTCATCAACAGAAACTCCCTGTAATTGGATCTTCGTCTTTAAAATAGCAAGCCGCACCTCGTAGTCGGGGTAGCTTACATCAACAATCATCCCGCCCTCAAACCGCGAGCGGAGGCGTTCCTCGAGGGTAGGAATGGCAGACGGAGGACGATCAGAAGAAATGATAATCTGTTTATTGTGTTCATAGAGCGTGTTGAATGTGTAGAAAAATTCCTGCTCCGTTGCCGCCTTGCCGCCGATGAACTGTATGTCATCAACAATAAGCACATCAATGTCGCGATACTTTCGCTTCACGTCTTCCATCCGCTTGTTGCGCAGTGCACCGACAACATCGTTTATAAAACGCTCGGACGTGACATACAATACACGCACTTTTGCGTGATACGCCTCTTGTATTGCATTCCCCGCCGCTTGAATAAGGTGCGTCTTCCCCAAGCCGACCCCGCCGTACACAAAGAGCGGATTGTACTTTGTGCCGACATCAGCAACGATGGCCTGCACCGCGGCATGCGCGAGCTCATTCGAGGAGCCGACGATAAAAGAATCGAGCGTATATCGAGGACTAAGGCCTGTCTTCGGATCAACCGCCATCTCAAGGAGCGGTTCTTGTGACTGCACGGGGGCTTCGGCACGGACACGGGAAGCTGCGGCGACGGGAAGCGGAGCGGTATCGGAACTGGTAACAACATAGTCAACGCTTTTAATGGAGCCGTCAAGACTGCGGAGGGAGCCGAGTATTAATTTATGGTAGCGGCCCTGCACCCACTCTTTCGCAAAATTATTAGGAAGCCCCACAAGCACCACGCCGTTCTTATCGTCCTTCTGCATCAGGTGACTCTGCTTGAGCCACGTAAGAAAGTTGGGACGGGAAATATGCAGCTCAATCTCACCCAGCACAGACTTCCAAAGTTCTTCAATGGTCATAAATAAAATAAAGAAAACCCAAAAATCATTAGTATAGTACCACCGAGCGATAGTTGGCACAACGTTGTGTAAATAAGCCAATTGTGATTTAATTGTTGATATCGTGTGGATAACAAGACTACGAATTACGAATGATACGAATATACGAATCACTCATACGCCTCCCGTATTCGTATATTAGTACGATTCGTAATTCGTAGAACGCCATGAAACGAACCTACCAACCGAACAAACGAAAGAGAAAAAAGATCCACGGATTCAGGAAACGGAGCGCAGGAAAGGTAATCACCGCACGACGGCGAAAGGGAAGAAAGAGGCTTACTGTTTAAGACGGCATACTCGATACCCCCGACGCGCCCGTGGAACCGGGTGCGTTACTGTATGAAGGGTACGTGTATGAAAGGCATATGAAAGCATTGGTGATTAAAACACACCGGCATGGGACGCAAAAAAAGCCGCTCATGGTGACCGTGGGCTTGAAAGTATCAAAGAAAGCAACCGAGCGAAACCTCATTAAGCGGCGCATCCGCGCAATCATAACACCGATCGCACAAGAAACCGGAAAGGAGTACACGATTATTGCGAAGCCGGAGGCGAAGGAGGCGACGTTTGGAGAATTGACGAAAGAGATAGAGAAGAAAATTTCTAATTTCTAATTTCTATTAAATTTTCAATGAATTAATGTTCAAACACGGGCGGTGACGTCGTAGTGTTTAGAAATTGAAAATTAAACATTTAATAGAAATTAGAAATTGAAAATTAGAAATTAAAACCACAAGCGCACGAGCGAAGCTAAGGTTAAAAGCAGCATAATTACCAAACAAAGAAATGGCCAACATATTCAACACCTTCCTCTACCAACCCATCTTCACAGCACTCGTCTTCACCTACGAACACATCGCATTCGAGAGTCTCGGGCTCGCGATCATACTCATCACCATTGCAATACGCATCATCCTCTTCCCGCTCTTCTACAAACAGGCGGAAACACAAGCGGTGATGCAAAAAGTCCAGCCGAAACTGAAAAAAATCAAAGACGATCACAAGGACGACAAAGAACGGCAGATGACAGAAACGATGAAGCTGTACAAAGACCACAAGATAAATCCCTTCTCGGGATTTCTTGTCCTACTCGTCCAACTTCCCATCCTAATAGGACTCTACCGCGTGCTTTTAAAGGAAATTCCCGGCACTATCTTTGACAACGCGCTCTTTTTAGGCTTTATTGACCTTAGCGTGCGGAGCATGCCAATCGCGGTGATTGCCGCAGCGCTGCAGTACGTGCATGCAAAAATGAGCATGGCAAGCGCGAAGACGCACGCGGGCGAAGGCCCCGCAGCATCGGCAGGCAAGATGATGATGTATATCGCGCCCGGGATCACACTCGCCATACTCACGACGCTCCCCGCAGCACTCGGCATCTACTGGCTCACCTCAACCGTCTTTTCAATCGGCCAGCAAGTAATCGTCAATAAAAAAATCGAAGCACGCGAAGAAAATGAGGGAACGGGAGAACAACTCGCAGCTAATAACTCGTAGCTAATAGCTCATACATATGGATACAACAATCAAAAAAATAGAAGAAGCAATAAACCTAATGGGGTTTGAGAACGTAAAGACAGATGTCGACGAGGAGTATAGAAAAATATCGATCATCATAGACGACGACCTTATCCAAGCGCACGTAGAGAAACTGCTTCCGGCATTCGATCACATTTTTAATCTCTTCCTACGAAAAGCGGAACTTCCTCCGCACGTGGTTGATATAAATTATTATAGAAAAGAACGTGAGCGGCTCATCACAGAGCTTGCCCGCGCGGCGGCACACAAGGCGACGGTTACAAAGGGAGACGTCGAACTTCCCCCCATGAACTCCTACGAGCGGCGCATCGTCCACATGGAAATCGCACTCCACCCCGAACTTGAAACAGAAAGCATCGGAGAGGCAAAAGAACGCAAGGTAACAGTAAAACACATAACGGCGTAGCAAGGAAAACGGTGGAGACAAAAAAAAGAGCGGAATACCCGTTCTTTTTTGTGTTTCAGAGCGGATAATGTCGAATACCAAACGCAACGACACCGTTCTTTGACATTAAGTCATTTGACATTGATTTGACATTTGCCTGCCCTGCTGTCCGCGACAGCAGACGGCCTAGGGAGCTTTGACATTTGACATTCGGTGAATATCCTACTCATCCACCAGAACCCGATACAGTATGCTATCATACCGATTTATAAAGTACACATACCCGTCGAGATACTGCGGGCGGATGCCATCAAGTGCGGGAAGCCCGCCAATATCGCTTGCAAAAACCTTGGTAAGACCCCCCGTATCGGTTGCAACGAGAAACAAATCATCAGTCGAGAAAAATCGCTTCTGCAAATAATCATCGGGCAAGGTTACATCGTCAGGAACATCGCGCGGCACGAAGCAGTAGACCAACGGCCCGTCAACCTCACACTTCCGAGGAAGCGTTGAGAAAAAGACCGGAGCGATATTTTGGAAGCTGGAATTAAGAATAGAAAACGTATTGGGAGGAGTAAAGGCAAAAACGATACGCGCATCATCAGACGCGGCGGCGGTAAATCCGGACTGCGCCGAGGCCATGAGCGTGAGCGCCGCCGTAGAAAGATCAAGCTCCCACGCGCGAGCAGCGTACGATGCAGACGGACGCTCAAAAATCAAAATCTTCTCAGGTGTGACGGCGGTAAACCGCACATCCTCAAACAAGAAATCGTTGATAAATACGGTGTACGGCGCGGTAAGATCACGCAGGTCAATCCCTACAAGTGCGCGCGCACCGGCGTCACGAACGATAGCGACAAGATGCTCGTCGTCGATACCCCACGCGGCATAGATAATATCGGCGGGAAGCGGACGCCACACGCCGTCTATGAGGTCGAAGATCCCCCAATCGGGCGCCCCCGGGTCGCCAAACGCGGCAAGTACCTTCGCACGCCCGGGCCCAATGGAGACAAAGTTCAATGCGGCAACACCGCGCGTGGAAATCTCAAGGTCAGGCCCGCGCTTCGCGTTAAAGACCATGCCGTCGAACGTGAAATAGTACACCTGCCCCGTATCGGGGTGAACCCAAAAATCAAATGCAGGCGTATCACCAATCTGCGTGATAACCGGCCCATCCACATCCCCAAAAGAAACCGGCTCGCCAAGAGGCGCCGAAGGAATCCCGCCGCCCGCCGCATCGTCTTGAGAGGGCCCTGTAATCGCCCGCCACCCGAGGTAAATGACAAGCGCACCAAAAAGAACAATTCCTCCCACGATTAATATTTTATAGATTGGACGCATAACACATTAGCACTGTATCCAAGTACTGTCTCGCAAATCATCCTTTTTTTTCCACATCTTACTTTCATAATGGGTATCCGGGTCCGTGATTGTTACCTGCTCAAAAATAGCCCACGCCCGACAAGTCGCGGTATCGGGAGACGTACCTTTTGTGTAAAAAGAATATTGTGGAAGACCAAAATCGAGGTCGACACCATCAGCGGGGGGGAAAATAGGTATGTAGGTGACCTTGTAAGATCGACTATTCGGCTGTTTTCGGGCGAAACAGCTGACAATTGCAACATCAGACTGCGTTAAGCCCCTGTCCGTCATAATTCTTTGGAGATCTCCATCATCCCTAAAAATGAGACTCGTATTCTCACAATACTCTTGGGCATCCTCAAAGGTAAACAACCTATTGAAAACTTGTATCTCAGCCTCATCGGTATATTTGATAATTTCAGTTTGACAATCCTTGAGCGTATCAGCAGGACAACTCACGGCGACCGGAATAGGAGCACAAATTAAACATGATGGCTTCTCACACGTCGTATCACTGGAACCTAAAAGCCGTGCAAAAAACGGCTGGGGAGCTGACGTAAGGCACGTCGGTTCTTCCTGTATCACGACATTACACGAAATGGTCTGAGGAGTCGCACATCCTGGAAAACACCAGTCCTTGTCGGGGTTGTCCTTGTCGGGGGGCTTTTCAAGGGAGGCCCACGTATGTGGATTATTAAGTTTGAACTCTACCTCTTTTTCTTCGTCCCCCGAACAAGCGGGATATGCGGTAGTCAACGTAGCTAATTTCGGCGGCGAAAGCTTCGCGATATTCGGGCTTACCGTCTGGAATATAATCGTCGCACCGAAAAGAAGCACGAGCCCGAGAATGGCATCACGAATCATCTCCTTCCCCTCACTCTTGCGGTCGATTACGCCGGAAAGCGAGAAGTAGAGACCGCCCACCACAATCATCCCGACGGCCAATATGGAGGCGACGTACAAACTTCCGCGATACACACGGTCGATGTATCTGACAATATCAGCGTCCCTGCCGGACTTCGCACCAAGAAAACCAAGGGTAAACTCCGCACCCTGTACCGAAAGGGCAATGGCAAGACCGCACACAAGGATGAATATGGGAAGTAATCGTTTCATAAGAAGTTAACGCACAACATGAAATAACAGCCGCTCACGAACAGATTCCAGCTCATTGGCGATATTCTGTACCACACCGGTTACAAGCACAGACTGCTCCTGCGTTGTCGCGTCAAACGGGCCGACAGTAAGCGTGAGCGTATTGTCGCCGTCCTCAATCTTGGGCGCCTCCCCGCCAACCTGCCAAAAGAAGCGAAGGTCATTAAGCGAGGCGACATTAAAAAAGTACGGGATAAGACGCAGAGTCGCCTGCGTACCGGAACGGAGCACACGGTTTGGGAAGGCATGCTCGAAGACAAGCTCCGGATGTACGACGGGGATACGGAAAAGCGATTCGGCAATACGAACCCCTTTACGCTCAACCATTACGCGCATATTGTGGTCAGTGCCGGCGAGCGCGCGCGCGGTAAACACGGTGTTGAAAAGACCCGCCCCGCGAGCGAGCGTTGCGCCATCGAGCCGCCACACCACAACCGCATCGGACGGCGTCGCAAGCCTCCCCCCCTCCAAGACCTGTACAGAGACAGAAACCCGTGTACGGGGAGTTACACGCGCCTTCCCGCGAAAGTCAGCGGGATAATAATTATTCGCATGCCACGTAACAATAAGCTCGGACGACGCGGGCGTCTGCGCGGAGACCCCTCGAACAATCCCGAAAGAGACGGCGGCACAAAGAAAAAGTAAAAGAAAATATCGCATAAACAAAAAACACAGTAACCACTACGCGTATGCTTCAGCCGCACCCTGCGGAGCGCGCGCCTTCTTGAAAGAAAATTTACGCCGCTTCGGAGCCTTACCTTTGGCGGCGCCTGCCGCGGCGTGCAGTGCGGCAAACTTCTCGGGATGATTTTCTATATAAATGGTTACAACAAATAATATCGTAAGCTGAAACGGCAAGAGAAAATCAGGGATAAACTGGACAGCAATCGGCATCAGAAAACGTTTATCAAGGGAGGCGGTCGCTTTTGCCCCTTTCATCGTAAAGTAAAACGCAACGATAAGCCACGCGGGATTTTGAATAACCCAGCCGAGATCTAAACTGAACGAATCAAGAATAATAGAAGCGATATCAAGCGGGATGAGCAAAAGACACCCCAGCACAATCTCCACAAGCGAAAATTTTTTCTGATCCTCCATGATACGATAGATCTACGAATTACGAATACAATACGAATATACAAATCACCCACACATCGTCGTATTCGTACATTCGTACACGATTCGTAATTCGTAGATCATATATTCGTAGATCATTTTAATCCTTTTATCTCCAAAAGCTGTTCCGGATCGGTCGTAATAATCTGATCCTCGGTGGGAGATGGAATGATCTTGATCGCCACATGCTTCGATCCCGCAAAGAAAAGCCCCTGCCCCACCTGCGCCTCAAGCAAAAACGAACGCTCCCCCTCGGTAAGCCCGAACGTCTCCTGCACAAGCGGCGCGGCGGCGGGCGCCTGTTTCAAAAGCAGCTGTATCGACGAGTTATTAATAATAGGGCGTCCCTGCGGAGAGCCGAGGAAGTCGCCAACATCCTGGGTAATCGTCGTTACACCGAGATAATATTTACGTGCGCGCTTTACGAGGCCCGAAAGAAAGTCGGCGCTGTACGGATACTTCATCATCCACCACGCCTCATCAATAACAAGAACGCGCCGCTTGAGCTCCCGGCGGACAAGACTCCAGACGAAGTTGAGAATAATGTACATGGCAATCGGGCGAAGCTCATCTTCCAAGTCACGAATGGAAAACACGATGAGGCGGTTGGTAATATCAACATTCGTAGGAGCATTCGTAAACCCTGCATACGAGCCGTGCACAAAGCGGTCAAGGCGGTCAGCAAGCGCACCGCCGCCCTCGGTACTGCGAAGCACCGTCTGTAAATCTTCAAGCAGCGGCGGGTCAAGATCGTGCATCTGCCCGAAGGTCTCGGGGGTGATATCGCGTGAGGCATACGTCTCGGTAATCGCACGGTCAAGCAGTGAGGTCGCTTCAGGCGGCATATCACCAAGCATGAGCCGAACAAGACCGGTGAGGTTCAAGACGTGCGACTTAAAGACATCGCCGGGATCTTCATCTGCGGGAATGATGGGAATATCAAACGGATTAATGCGATGCTCGGAGGTAAGAGAGATCTTAAAATAACTCCCGCCAATCGCATCAGACAAACTTTTATACTCATTCTCGGGATCAATCACGATCACGTCAGTGCCAAGCATGAGTGAGCGAATAATCTCAAGCTTCGTCGCATACGACTTGCCCGAACCGGACTTTGCAAAGACCACCGAGTTCGCATTCTCAAGCGAAAAGCGGTCAAAGATGATGAGGCCGTTATTGTGCAGGTTGATGCCGTACAAAATCCCCTCATGCGCGGTAAGATCGGGAGACACAAACGGGAAGAGCGAAGACGCAGGAGACGAGTTCATGGGAGTGGTGATCTCGAGTACATCATGCCCGAGCGGGAGCACGGACGAAAACCCCTCGATCTGCTGGAAGAGCGCGGGTTTCGTATAGATGAGCCGACCCTCAAGCTGGGAGACGATTGCGTTTTCTATTCGTGCAAGCTCCTCGAGCGTGGCCGCGTAGATCGTAATATACACACCCACCTGAAAGAGACGTTCGCGTGCTTGTTGGAGTGTGCTGCGAAGCACCTCCACATCTTCGTGCGCAGTCTCAAGCTTTGGGTCGCTCACCGACCCCTTCTCTCGCTTATCAATAAGCTCGGCCTCAATCTGCGCAACCTTACGGCGTAAAGAACGAAGCGCGCGCGTGGTGTCCATCGGGTGCACGTAGATGGCGATATCCATCATCTCCGGCATGTTGATAATAGGAGAAAGCCACCCGCTCGAAACGCTCCGAGGATAGGTAAACACGAAGAGCGTCTTCGCAAAATAGTCTCCAAGCTTGAGATAGTTCGAGGTCGCCTCAACACCCGAAGGCGCGATAATGTGCGCAACGGCAGTGTCCGCGGCAGTATATGATTGTGGAACAGTAATTTTCATATGTGTTGCAAGTGATGAGACTACGAGCCCGCCGCACCCGGCGACTTCTTCTCAACTAATTGCGGATTATACAAATTATAGAACAATTCAGTGATATGCTCGTCGTTCAGAAATTCCGCATGAAGGCCGATAGATTCGAGCCCCGCGACAACCCCGTCAACGCGCTGTTCAAGCTGCAAGAGCGCGTGGCGGTCATCGAGAGACTCTTCCTTGCTCGCGGCACTGGACGGCGACTTTTTGAAAATCGAGAGTAAGCCCTTCTTCGCCTTTGCGCCGCGGGCATCATACGGCACCACAACGAAAAACGCCTTGGTGATAATGGGATTTTCCGCAACAAAGGAGCTCACAAAATGCATGTAGTCATCAATCTCCATCTTCAAAAGTTCATTCTCCTCCTTCTCTCTCCGTGCGCGTACCTGCGCCAAGTGCCGCTCGATATTCACCTTCCGCGAGTGGATAAAGAATTGTATTGAAAAATCGAGCGTGTTGAGAAAGTTTTGAAACGAACCCAAGATAATTCCTTGCTCCTCAACAGACTTGAGGTCGAAGTTCACGCCGGAAACGACAAGAATACGGCGCAGGCCGCCGCGCTTGAGATGAATAACGCCGTCCTTCACCTCGCGTATCTCAACAAGCATTTGTGTGGGTTGTGTCGCAGGCATAATGATATTTTACAGGATCGTAGGCATGAAAACTACTTCTCGCGCTCCACGCGCTCATCATCTTTCTACTCTCAATTTTCCATACTACTTTCCTCTTTCTGATAACCCTTTTCCTCATCTAATAATCTACTCGCTCTGCCACCTCTTCCTCTCCGGTAATAGAACGCACCACCTCCTGTCGAGCTTGCTTCTGTGCACCTCGAATATGAGCAGGGCCGCGGAGCTTTTTGAGAGAAACGGAATGGATAACCGATTGAAGCGTCTGCTGTAAGCTCGCGTGCTCGCGCTGTTTCACGAGCCGCTCGAGCGGAGCGGTATCGAGCGTAATATTCGTCGGGGTGTGGCGCCACGTATACATACGAGGTCGTGTGAGAAAAGAAAATGCGGCAAAAAGCATCTTGGGAAGCGAGCGCCCGCCCACCTTGAGAAACGCCATCGCAAGCGCGCCGCCCCCGAAGAAGACGGTAATAAGAAGCCAGAGGAAAAACCCCACCGCATAATACGCCATCAAGCTAATTCCCCCGGCTCCGGCAAGCATGAGAAATTGGCCCAGGGTAAGCGGCCCCACAATCTTCGGCTTCTCTTCAATAAATTGAGGTATTTGAAAGGTAGGCATAAAGGTAAAAATTCGAAATATGAATGTCTATCCTGAGCTTGTCGAAGGATCGAAATCCGAAACATACGTGTTTTAGATTTTGGTCATTTGTGTTTTGAATTTGCTTCGAATTTCGTGCTTCGAATTTCGAAATTATTTCAAATACACCGTATTCCCCGCAACTTTAGGCGATACATTGTTTGCGGAAGCGGGCGCAGGGGATGCCGCATCGCTCGGCCACGAAAACATACTCTTACGCGGAGGTTTCTTTGTATCTTTATCCTTGCGGTGAGCTGCTGCAACGGAGACGGCACCGGGCTTCGGCGGAGGAGTGTTCGGACGTGGCGCGGGAGGCGGCGTGGGGTGCGATGCGGGCGGTGCGGGGTGAAGCACGGATTTTGCGGGGGCTCGAGCAGTGCGTGTCGGAGCTGGCGGAGGAATCGGCGGTGCGCCTTTTTCTTCTGCATTGGGGAAAATATCCGCATCATCGCGCGCAAAGGGAGAGATCGCAGTACGCGCATCGCTATAATGTACCACACGCTTTTGCCGCTTTTTGGTAATTGTGCCGAGTATTCCGCCGCCGGAACTGCGGGGTCGAGGAAGTTTTGAGTCGCGGCTTGGACGAGACGCACGCGGCGCGGCCGCCTCCCCGCCAATCGTCGCCGTAACCGCCTGCGGTGAGGCGGGAGAAGATGATCCAGCGCCCTTCCCGAAAAAACCGAACGGCATCGAGAAACGCTTCTTCGTAAGCTTAGCCGCTCGAGACGAAGTGCGTCCCCGCTTCTCTTCATACACCATAAGCGGCTTGGCATCTTTCGAAGGCGGGAGGTGTGCGTCAGAAGGTCCATCACGCTTTGAGTCGGAAGGGTCAGCGCCGTGCGCGGCAAGCGGAACGGCAACGGCGGGATCAGAAATCCGAGCTGCAGTAACCGGCAGCTTGGTCTTCTTTTTTGGTGCAACCGCCGTATGTATCGGAACCTGCGTCGCCGCATCATTTTTTGCGTCCTCGCTCTCCTCTCCTTTCTTAATCTTCACCGTCCCCTCCTCCGCGCCTGCGCCTTTCTTCTTCACCACTTTATCGCCTACTATAACACCCTCGTCTCCCACATCTTCCGAAGCATCACCCGCGTCGCCCTCAAGCGGCGAGTATATCTTTTTAAGATCACCCGCCACTTCCTCAAAGATCTCTGCATAAAGCTCCTTTGTAATCGCATTCGAATGCAAGAAATTGAGATGCAAGTACTCCCCGATCTCTCGCGGCAGCTCCTCAACCGAGATGTAACCCAAAAGCACCATGCCCGCAAGCTGCTGGAGCATCTCAACCCGCTCGGTGTCCAAATTATGGAACCGCGCAATTCGCCGCGTTGTACTCATTGCATCCGGCGAGTCAAGCACATCCCGAACCTGATCAGGAAGAGAGGAGTAGCGCTGCCCTATTTGTTTGTTATTAAGTACAGAATAATCCATGGATTTTTAACCTACCCGCGAAAAAATTCCTACACAAGATGAAAACCATTTCTAATCCGAGTCCGTAGCGGCATCCCACTTTGGCGGACCGGTATGCGTAGCCGTAGTAAACTTTGAGCATTCCCACCCCGGCTCTCGCGCAGACTTCTCACTATACCCACAGTAGTGACAGAGCCATTCTTTCACCTTTTTATTCCGACCGTATATTCCCACACCTTTTAATGCACCGCCGCCAGCTGTCCCCAAAAGAGATTTTGACTGAGGAAGTTCAGAAGTTGCTGAATCAAGCATAGTGTCGCTTGCTCCTTTGAGTTTCTTGCCAACACCTCCAGCAAGACGCCCCACAGGGTTATACCATGCACTCGTCGAGCCAAAACTCTCGAGAGCGTTACCAGCGGACTCAACAGCACCTGCAGCACCGGTTGCAATAGCAGCTCGAGAAAATCCCTTCTTGGCAAGTGCGCCCCCACGCTCAACCTTGTTAGCCGCCCACTTCTTCGTCCCCGCCTCAACCCCCTTCACCGCGCTCATCGCAGTCTTCGCACCCACAATACCCATCTTCTCCGCCGCAATGAGTCCACCGACCAAAAGTCCGGAGACCGCGACCATATGCCCGCCGTGCATGAGAACCGCAGTGAGCCCTCCAAGCCCACTCGTCCGAAAAGCGTTATCACCCGCGTCAAGCTCTGAAAGACTGACGAGCGTAAGGTATATGAAAAACGAAACAATGGGAGCGAAAAACACCCACTTCAAAAACTCACTCCACCACTTGTTGAAGTGCGAGGAAAGCCCCGGAACGACCCAAAAAAGCCATATAATGGGAGACACGACGAGCAAGATCGTCAGCGCAACATAGCGCACCAAGAGCATAATGGCGAGTGCGAGCATCACGATCGCGGCAAGAAGCGTGAAAATGATTCCAAATACTACATTCGCAATCGAAGTGAGCACCGCACCGCTAAAACCCACGAAGGCGGACGCCTCGGCATCCGGAAGAAGCGGAATCTCCGAGGTGCTTGTAATAAGTCTCTGCGGATTGAAGGCGCCGCCAATCTGCATCGAAATGCCGGCGTTGCCAATACCGGAGTTTTCGAGAAAAAAATTGGTAAGGATGTTAGAGAAATCAATGAACACACCCGCAATCAAAAGACTAAAGTTTACCAAAATAGCGGCGGCAATGAGCTTCGGAAGGAGCTGTTGAGCGCCGTATTGCTTTTGCCGCAGAATGGTCGCAAACGCGATGAGGATGATGATGAGAACAAATCCAAGATTGGTAAGATCGCGAAGAATCTTCCATCCGATAAACACAAACGAGTCAGATCCGCCGCTCAGCACATTCGCGTTCAAGATCATCATCCAGTCAACAAACTGCCCGGCAAACCACAGAAATATACCAACAATAAAAATGAGGATACTGCCAACGGCTCGAATGATGAATGTTATGAAAAGAGCCGGATCAAAATCAAACCACCCCGCAGCAACAGGGCGCGGCACGAAAAGCACGAGCAGGAGCGCAGCGCCGAGCGTGCCGAAAAATAAGATGCGTGTAAGACGAGAACGGTTCATAAGAAAATATACATGGTACCTACAAATGCCGGCTAAATACATCACACTGATAAGCTATAGCATCCGGATCTGTACATACCGCAAGATCATTCTGGAACGAGCCACCGACTTCAAAGACTTTCGCTATGGTTGCTACAATTGAAGTGATGCGCTCCTCTGCATTTTTAATCTCAACCTGCGCTCCGCGAACCGCTCCCGCAATAGCCCCAAGCTCAGCGCGCTGATCCGTCCCAAGCTCAGCGCGCTGATCCGTGCGGAGCGCCTGAAGCCGGGTTCTCGTATCGTTAAGCTCGGTGATGAGGTTGGGGATGAGCTCCTGCACCATAGCGGTAAGATAAGTTTTAAAGCTCGCTAAAAGCGCACGATCGGTAAGCGAATGAGGGCATGCAGGGTCAATACCAAAATTCTTCTGACAGGTGAGAAGCACGTTAACCTCCAGAAGAGCGTCCTCTAACATCTCAAGGTTCCCGAGGGGGTCGGGAGCAAGTATAGGTGTAATACGAACTGAAAGCGCGGCAAGATCACGAAGCGCATCGCCAATACGCAGAGTAATAGATTTCTTATCCGTATCAAAAACGCGCACTCCGGGAGAACTCACCTTCGTCGAAACCTCGTTCACGCCAAGGAGCGCCTTGTCTTCGCGGCGCTTGCGGATCGACTCGGAGTTCACCTCCCTCCCTTCTGCTTCAAGCTCTTCACTGATCGCCCGCTCCTCCTCGATGCGGTCAGCTCGTCTCGTAAGATACTTCAGCCCCTCCTTCTTGACGCGATTAAAGGCCGAATCCCGTATCGCGGCAAGATACGGGGTAACGCCCGTATCAGCCCGCTGCTGTGCTTGCGCATACAAGCCCGCCTCAAGAAACGCGAGTACGGTTCCTGCAGGAGTAATAATC
>Ga0310122_10000515_pt1 | contig 24469 bp, 21 predicted proteins | sample CB6_Bottom_1051__FD_203503 | JGI IMG/M metagenome (GOLD analysis project Ga0310122, IMG submission 203503) | Marine microbial communities from Western Arctic Ocean, Canada - CB6_Bottom_1051 | ecosystem: Environmental > Aquatic > Marine > Oceanic | place: Canada: Western Arctic Ocean | collected...
TGGATATCGTCGTCGCAGTGTTGCTGGGCGTAATCCAGGCCGTCATCGAAATCTTCACACTTCTCGGCTTTCTGGAGCGGACCGTCTGGGCGACGGGACCCGTGGGATTCGCGATCTACGCCTTCTATAACGGTACGACTTGGATTCTGTTTTACGCGGGGGTCTATCTGCGTAAGCGCGCAATGATCGTCATCCTGGCGGTCGCCGTCACCGCACTCGTGCGCTGGTTCGCCGGCGATCCCGATGGCCCGGTCTTGATGTTCTATGGCCTGTTCCCAGCCACCTGCGGTGCGGTCACAATCTCGTTGATGCGCTGGCGGGGCGGCCGTCTGCTGTTCGCGTTGGCCGTTGCCGTAACGTCCGTCGCCAACCAGTGTGCGATGTTCATTGGGATGGGCGGCTTTCAGCTCATCGGCGGAACGACCTGGGCGCTGATCTCCATGACGATTGCGGCTTTTGGCGGCATGCTGTGGGGCGTCGTCTCCTGGCATCTGGGACGCGGACTCGAGAATGCCGGGGTCCCGTCGCTCGACAGTCCGCCGGCTCTAAGCGAAGGTCGGAGCGGCCACGCGTGACCGTTGGCTGACGTGTCAGGCGACATTGCCCTCGCCGTCGAGGACTACAGTTTCTGGTTCAAGCCACCCACGGGCGAGCCGGAAGGCCCGCCGGCCCTCATCGACGTCTCGTTCGAGATTCAGACCGGTTCATTCGTACTCATCCTCGGTCGCAGCGGCTCCGGTAAAAGCACGCTCGCCTTGAATCTCGTCGGAATCTACCCGGACTACTTCGGCGGACGAAATCAGGGCCGAGTTTCGATCAACGATCCCAATCTCGGGCTGATTAATCGTCGCGAAGTTGAGGCAGCCAAGCGATTCAGACTGATCAACATGCTGTTTCAGAACCCCGAGGATCAGATAGTGACCCTCACGGTTGAGGAAGAAATCGGGTTTGCTCTCGAGAACTATCTGTTCGAGCCGCCGGAGATCCACCGCCGTATCGACTACGCGCTCGACCTCGTCGGACTCGATGGCTTTCGGCAACGGGAGACCCTGCACCTGTCCGGCGGCGAGAAACAGCGGGTCGCACTCGCGGCGATGCTCGCCCTCGAACCTTCCGTCCTGATCCTCGACGAACCGACCTCGAATCTCGATCCGGCTGGAACGGCCGATGTGCTGACCACCATCGATCGGGTGCGTGAGAAGACCGGCTTAACGGTGATGGTCATCGAGCACGAGGTCGACGAAGTGTTCGACCGCGTCGATACCGTGCTGCTCGTGGAGGACCATCGCGTCATGGGTCCGTTTGAGCCACGCGAGTTCATGAGCGAACGCGGGTTATTCGTCCGCGACGACATGGGCCTGTGGATCCCTCAGGCGTCGGAAGTTAGCTTGGAGCTGCGAGCGAACGGAATCGAACTCGGTGACCGTCTTCCACTTAACGGCGCCGAACTCGTCGCGGCGGTCGAGGCGCTCAATGCCGGTTTCCCGATGGCCGCCTGGCCACCAAACGGCGATGCGGAACCGGAAACTCCATCGACAGGCGGGCCGTCAAGTGTGCCAGTGATTGCGGTCGAAGACGTCTCCTTCGCCTACGACGATCACGTGGTTCTTAGCAACGTCAACTTCTCCGTTCACCGGAATGAACTGCTCGCCATCGTCGGCCAAAACGGTTCCGGCAAATCGACACTGGCCTCGCTGTTTAACGGTATCGGCACACCCGGATCGGGCGCCGTGCTCGTCGACGGCATCCCCACCACTGAGTACAATTTCGCCGAACTCGTGAAACGAGTCGCGTACATTTTCCAGGTGCCCGAAAAGCAATTCGTCTGCGGCACAGTCTACGACGAGATAGCGCACGGGCTTCGCGCTCTCGGTCTGAGCGAGGCGGAGGTCGACGCGCGTACTGTCGAACTGCTTGAGACCGTGCGACTTCTTGATCGCCGCGACGCGAGCCCGTATGTGCTAAGTCACGGCCAGAAGCGACGCCTGTCGGTAGCCGCGATGGTGGTCGGTAAACCCGAGGTTGTGATTCTCGACGAGCCGACCTTTGGCCAAGACTACCACCAGGCCCAGAATCTGATGCGTCTCCTCCGGGAACTCGCCGACGATGGTGCCGCAGTCACCTTCATCACTCACGACATGCGGCTGGTCGCCGAGTTCGCCGACCGGGCTGCGGTGCTGTGCGACGGGGAAATCGTCTTCGACGGGACACCATCCACACTGTTTGCCGACAACGAACTCCTGGCACGGGCTCGACTCAAGCCACCGTCGGTTCACGAGTTCTCCCTGCGCCTTCTTGGGAAACCGGTTCTTACGACGTCTCTACTGTCGCAACTACTACAGGAGGCCATCGGTGGCTGACTTCGAACTATCTTATAAGCCCGGCAGCTCCCTCTCTCATCGGATGACGCCGTTCTCCAAGGTGTTATTGGTCTTGAGTATCTCGTTCGTTGCCATCTTCAATACCAACCTTTACGTTGGCGCGGGCTTGTTCGTACTTTGCTTCCTGTTCGCGCTTTTCCTGACGGACGTGTCGCTTAAGCATTACTGGGCGCTCGGCAAGATCATCGTGCCGTTTGTGATGATTCTGGCCGTCGTCTTTCCCTTCTTCTATGGCGGCCAGGCGACAGTCGGCTCGGACACGATCGCGATCCGCACGCCATTCAAGGATTTGACCTGGGCCGCGCTGGGCTTCGGCGCACTCCTGGGCTTGAGGTTCCTGGCGCTTGCCACCGCCGGCCTGACTTTCGCCTTCACGACTCACCCAACGGACCTCGTCCAGAATCTGTCTAAACGCGGCTGGGACTATCGGCTTGTGCATGCTCCCGTATTGGGTCTGATCCTGTTTCCGTCGTTTCTGCAGCTCGGCCGCGAGATCTCAATCACGCAACGAATCCGTGACCTCGGTCAGGACACGAACTGGTTCAAGCGGAAGTGGATTCGCATGAAACATCTGGCGTTCGCGATGCTGGTGCTCGGTTTGCGCAACGGGCAGACCCAGGCGATGGCTCTCGATATTCGGGGTTACGGCGCACACAAGACACGGACCTTTATGCGCGAACTGCCTAAACACCGAGGCGGCGATATTTTCGCCTGGGTGTTTTTCGTGCTATCCGTAGTCTACCTGGTCATCCAGTTCAACCCGGCAACAATGCAGTGGAACATGGAGTTCTGATCCGCTAGCCGAGATCGGGCAACCCGTGCAGCACGAGAAGATAGTAACTGACGATACCGACGATCTTGTCGTTCTCCACAACGGGCGCGTGGCCAGTCGAACTGTATTCGGATAACGCCGCTGAGATCAAACAATCAAGCCCAAGCTCGACATAGCCTATGCGGCAAATTCTGCGTTAGTTTGTTCCCGACAAGCACCTGGTATACTGTATACAACGCTCCGAATTACCTGAGTCCGAATGAATGGCGGCTGCCCAGATCAGATTGCGTCCCGTCGAGACCAGCGCAGGCCTCAAAGACAAGGTCTACAGCGCATTGAAAATCGCCATCACGGCAATGGACATTTATAGCGGCGACGAAGCACCGAGACTCGACGAGCGCCGCTTGGCCGAGGATCTCGGCGTCAGTCGGACGCCGATCCGCGAAGCGCTATCGCGACTGGCGCAGGACGGCTTGGTCGAAATGATTCCGCGCAAGGGCGCGTTCGTGGCCCGCAAGAATAAACGCGAGATTCTAGAAATTATCTCGGTCTGGGCGGCTCTCGAGAGTATGGCAGCCAGACTCGCAACGCAGGTCGCGACCGATGAGGAAATCGGCCAGCTTCGTCGACTCTTTGTCACGTTCGAAGATTCGAATGGCCCACAGGCACATATCGATGAGTATTCCGATACCAATATCCAGTTTCATCAACGCATCATCTCGTTAAGTAAGAATGCGCCACTGAAGCAGATGGCCGATGCCCTGTTCGTGCACATGCGCGCAATCAGAGCGCAAACTATCACAGAGCGTGATCGAGCCGATCGCTCGATTATCGATCATCTGCACATCATCGAGGCCATCGAAGCCAGAGACACGGAACTCGCGGAACGACTGGTCCGAGAGCACTCCTTCGGTCTCGCCGAACACATTAATAACTACGTAAACTATCTAGACTAATAACTTTCGATTGCGGATTGGACCGCAACGTACCAACAGACACTACGAGGGTAGTCCCATGGCAAGCGTTCCCGCAGAACAAGCACAGTCCACCACGGCAGAAGATACTCTCGCCAAGAAGAGTCGCGACGAGAGCGTCGTCTCGGGCGGTCATCTCGTCGCCGCAGCGCTAAAAAACGAGGGCGTCGACACAATCTTCACGCTCTGCGGCGGCCACATCATCGATATCTACGACGGCTGCATAGACAACGACATTCGTATCGTCGATGTACGTCACGAACAGGTTGCCGCACACGCGGCAGACGGTTACGCACGCCAGACAGGCGGCCTCGGCTGTGTAGTCACGACGGCCGGCCCGGGCTTCACCAACGCGCTGACCGGCATCGCGACGGCCTTTCGCTCCGAGAGCCCGGTCCTGCATATCGGTGGGCAGGGTGCGCTCACACAGCACAAGATGGGGTCGCTGCAGGACCTGCCGCACGTGGATATTGCCGCTCCGATCACCAAGTTCTCTGCTAGTGCGCGCTCTACCGAGCGAGTCGCTGACATGATCGCCATGGCGGCGCGCGAGTGCTTTGCGGGCGCACCCGGGCCGAGTTATCTCGAGATACCGCGGGATGTCCTCGACGCCGAGGTGCCGCTTGAGAAGGCTGTAATTCCTAAGCCCGGCCGCTACCGAGCGTCGACCAAATCGATCGGCGATCCGGCCGACATCGAGAAGCTGGCTGATCTACTCGTTAAATCCGAGCGGCCCGCCATTCTCCTCGGTACTCAGGTCTGGACCTGCCGGGGTCATGAAGAAGCCCTGGCACTTCTGCGCGGCTTAAACATACCCGGCTACATGAATGGCTCGTCACGCGGACTCTTGCCGCCGGGCGACCCACACTACTTCCACCGCACGCGCGGAGACGCATTCAAAGAAGCCGATGTCATTGTCATCGTCGGCACGCCGTTCGACTTCCGCATGGGCTATGGGAAGCGCCTACGGGCCGATGCGGCCGTCGTTCATATCGACATGGACTACCGCACGGTCGCTAAGAATCGCGACGTCACGCTGGGGCTCGTGGGAGATCCTGGCGCGATTCTGCAGGCTGTGCACGACGCCACGACGGCTTCCAGCGATAACGGCGCGAAGCGCCGTGAGGCCTGGCTCGACCAGCTTCGCGAGATCGAGAAGATCAAGACCGAAAAACTCATGCCGCTGTTCCGCTCGGAGGACAGTCCCATTCATCCCTACCGCGTCGCGTGGGAACTCAACGAGTTTCTCACCGAAGACACGATTTATATCGGCGATGGTGGCGACGTTGTCACGATCAGCGCTCAGGCGGTTCAGCCGCGCGCGCCGGGTAATTGGATGGACCCGGGTGCCCTCGGCGGACTCGGCGTCGGCACCGGGTTCGCATTGGCCTCGGGCCTCGCGCATCCGAACAAGGAAGTCCTGTGCTACTACGGCGACGGTTCCTTCGGCATGACGGCGTTCGACATGGAGACCGCGAACCGGTTCGGCGCACCGTATATCGCCGTCATCGGCAACAACTCGGCGATGAATCAGATTCGTTACGGGCAGCTGTCGAAATACGGCGAGGAACGCGGCAACGTCGGCAATCTGCTGGGCGACGTGCCGTTCTCGAAGTTCGCCGAGATGCTCGGCGGCTATGGCGAGGAAGTTCGTGACTGCAACGAAATTGCCCCCGCGCTGCAACGCGCTCGGGAGGCCGTCGGTAGTTCGGGCCGCTCGGCTGTTATTAACATCTGGGTGAATCCGAGTGAATGGGCGCCCGGCACCAAACGTCAAACCATGTACAAGTAAACGGAGTAAATGAGAATCATGGATAAGGCTCTCTCTGGAATTCGAATCCTGGACATGACGCATGTGCAGGCTGGGCCAACCTCTAGTCAGTTAATGGGTTTCCTGGGCGCGGATGTCATCAAAGTCGAGTCGCCGGCCGGCGACGCCACTCGTAAGCAGCTGCGCGACATCCCGGACGCCGACAGTCTGTACTTCACGATGCTGAACTGTAACAAGCGCTCGATCACGCTGAACCTGAAGAATGCGCAGGGTAAGGAGATCTTCACGAAATTGGTCAAGATCTGCGACGTCGTCATGGAGAACTTCGGCCCCGGCGTTCTGGATCGACTAGGATTCAGCTGGGAGAAAGTTCAAGAGATCAACCCGCGCATCGTCATGGCGTCGGTCAAGGGTTTCGGCACCGAGGGGCCTTACGCGGCGTTCAAGGCCTACGAGAACGTCGCTCAGGCCATGGGCGGCTCGCTCAGTACTACGGGTCTCCATGACGGCCCGCCGGTCGCGACGGGCGCGCAGATCGGCGACTCCGGTACCGGCGTTCACTTGATGGCGGGCATACTAGCGGCGCTTCTGCAGCGTGAGAAAACTGGCCGCGGCCAGTACGTCGAGTGCGCGATGATGGACTGCGTCATGAATCTCTGCCGCGTGAAGTGGCGCGATCATCAGCGCCTGGAGCACGGGCCGATGACCGAGTACGCGATCCAAGAGTTCGAGGATTTCACGCCTCGAGCAGGCAACGACTCCGGCGGCGGTCAGCTCGGCAACGCCGTGCAGTGCAAACCGGGTGGGCCGAACGACTATCTCTACGTCGTCGTTCAGGAGGCTGTCTGGACCGCAATCGCGGAGCGGATCGGCGGCGAGGCACTGGTTAACGACGAGCGATTCAACAATATCACCGCCAGACGCCAGAACCAGGGCGAAATGTGGCAGCTGCTGACCGACTTTGCGAGCGACTACACGAAACGGGAACTCATGGCCATACTGAACGAAATCAACGTGCCCTGCGGACCCGTAATGAGCACGATGGATCTCGCCAATGACGAACACGTCAAACTCCGCGAGATGTACGTCGAGTTGGATCACCCTGAGCGCGGCAAGTGGTTCAATCTGGGTTGCCCAATCAAGTTGTCGGACTCGCCGGTTGAGATAAAGCGCTCGCCATTACTCGGCGAGCACACGCACGAAGTTCTGAGTGAGGTCCTCGGATACGCGGACAACGAGGTTACTGCCCTCAGACAGGCAGGCGCGTTCACGCGCGAGCCGCCGAAAGCATCCTGAACGAAACAGGATGCTGTGCAGAGTCGCGACTGCGGCTGGAAAAAAAATAACAAGGAAAGGAGACCGAGAATGACTCACCGTCGAAACGACGTCCGCGTGGTGCTGGACCAGGTTAAGGCCGAAGATCGCACGGCGCTTACAGCGCCTGAATGCAAGCGAGTGTGCGATGCCTACGACATTCCGTTACCCGAGGAAGGGCTCGCGAACTCGCCGGTCGAGGCGGTAGAAATCGCAGATCGCATCGGCTACCCGGTGGTCCTGAAGATCGTGGCAGCGGACATCCAGCACAAGACCGAAGCGGGCGGCGTATTGGTAGGCCTGGCCGATGCCGCCGCTGTTGCCGCCGGCTACGATTGGATTATCGAGAGTGTCCAGGCCTATAAGCCAGACAGTACGGTGGTCGGTGTGCAGGTACAGCAGATGTTGGACAGCCACGATCAAGAGGTCATTGTCGGCGCCGTCAGCGACCCCAGCTTCGGCAAGCTCGTAGCGTTCGGACTCGGCGGAATTCTTGTCGAGGTACTCAAAGACGTGACGTTTCGACTGGCGCCGGCGAACGAGATCGATGCCGAGTCCATGCTGGACGGCATTCAGGCGGCCGAGATTCTAAGGGGCGTGCGCGGCGCGGAAGCCGTGGATCGTAGCGCACTGACCCGTATCATTATCAACGTCTCCGAACTTATCGACGACTTTCCGGAGATTCAGGAGATCGATCTCAATCCCATACTCGCCAATCCGACGGGCGCCACGGCGGTCGACGCGCTGATCACCGTCGATTTCTCGCCACCTAAGAAGATCTACCGTCCAACGCAGGATCAGATCGTTTCGGCCATGACGAACATCATGAAACCCAAGGCGGTAGCCGTGATCGGCGCATCCGACTCCGAGGGTAAGATCGGCAACTCGGTGATGAAGAACATCATCAACGGCGGATACGAAGGCGAGCTCTACCCGATCAACCCGAAGGCCGATGAGATCTTGGGGCGAAAGGCCTACAAGAGCGTCAAGGACGTTCCCGGCGACATCGATATTGCCGTGTTCGCCGTCCCCGCTAAATTCTGCGTCGCGGCGATGAAGGAAGTGGGCGAAAAAGGCATCGCGGGTGCGATCATGATCCCGTCCGGCTTCGCCGAAGTCGGCGAGCACGAGTTACAAGACGAACTCGTCGCAGCCGCACGCGAGCACGACGTTCGTATCATGGGCCCGAATATCTACGGCTTCTATTACACGCCGTCGAATCTGTGTGCGACGTTCTGCACGCCTTACAACGTCAAGGGCAAGGCCGCACTATCCTCACAGAGCGGTGGTGTCGGCATGTCTATCATCGGCTTCAGTCGCTCTACGAAGATGGGTGTCTCCGCAATTATCGGACTGGGCAATAAATCGGATCTGGATGAAGACGATCTGCTGACCTACTTCGAACAGGACGAGAACACGGACATTATCGCGATGCATGCCGAGGACCTCAAGGATGGCCGCAGTTTTTCCGAAGTCGCCAAACGCGTCTCGAAAAAGAAGCCTGTCGTCATGCTCAAGGCCGGACGCACTCAGCTGGGCGCTCGCGCCGCCGCATCGCATACCGGCGCACTCGCCGGGAATGACAAGATCTACGACGACATTCTCCGAGCCAGCGGCGTGATTCGCGCCTACAGCCTCAACGACCTTCTGCAGTTTGCCCGCGGCCTTCCCGTTCTACCGACGCCGAAAGGAGAAGAGATCGTCATCATCACGGGTGCGGGCGGCTCGGGAGTGCTGTTGTCCGACGCAGTCGTCGATAACGGGCTGTCGCTCATGTCGTTTCCCGACGACCTCGATGTTGCATTCAAGGAATTCATTCCGCCGTTCGGCGCATCGGGAAATCCTGTCGATATCACGGGCGGCGAGCCGCCGATAACTTACGAGAATACAATTCGGCTAGGACTGGAGGACGATCGAATCCATTCGCTGATATTGGGGTACTGGCATACGATCGTGACACCACCGATGGTATTCGCAGAACTTTGCGCGCGCGTCGTGCAGGAGGCGCGTGATAAGGGCATCGACAAACCTATCGTCGCCTCTCTCGTCGGCGACGTGCAGGTCGAGAAAGCGTCCGAGTACCTCTATGAGCGAGGAATCGTCGCGAGTCCGTACACGACAGAGCTTCCGGTAGCCATCCTCGGCGCCAAGTATCAATGGGCGCGGGGTGCGGGGTTGCTGTAGATCGTATGCGCGCCGTCAGGAAACCAACGTGACCGCATTAAGAAGCCTACTCTTCGTTCCCGGCAACAAAGAAAATATGCTGGAGAAGGCCGCCGGCTTTCGACCCGACGTCTTCGTACCCGACATGGAAGACTCGGTCACTGACGCGGAGAAAGATAACGCCCGCGAAACCATTAAAGCTTTTCTGCCGAGACTCGCGCAGACTGGAGTGCCGATCGTTCCGCGCGTCAACTCACTGAACACGGGCTGGACGGAGCAGGATCTCGCAGCGGTCATCGGGCCGAATATTCTCGGCGTTTCCATCGGTAAGATCGACGGGCCTCAGGATATCGAGACCATCGCCGATCTTCTCGGCGAGTTGGAGCGAGCTGCAGAACTGCCGGTGGGAAAACTGAAACTCATCCCGTGGCTTGAGAGCGCGCGGGCGCTGGTCAAATGCTATGACATCTGCATGGTCAGCCCACGGATAATCGGCGTTGCATTCGGCGCCGAGGATTTCACGCACGATATGGGCGTCGAGCGCCGTGAAGACGAATCCGAAGTGAGATACGCCAGGAACGTCTTGTGTATCGCCGCCCGCGCTGCCCGCGTCACGGCGCTGGACACGCCTTATTTCCACTTCAAGGATCATGCGGGACTGAAAGCAAACAGCACCGAGTCCAAGCAACGCGGGTTCAAAGGCAGATTCGCGATTCATCCGGCACAGATCGACGCGATTAACGAAACGTTTTCGCCATCGCAGATGGAAATTGAGTACGCGAGAAAAGTCGTTACGGCCTTTGAAGAAGCGGCAGCAGTCGGACGGGGCTCGACGTCGCTGGACGGTAAGGTCATCGACGTACCGGTCGTGAAGCGCGCCAGAGCCGTGCTGGCTCTGACCGATGCCGAAAACTAGAATCGCTACGAGGCCGTGATATGGACAACAATCGAAGAACTTTCTTGAAGAATGCCGCCCTCGCCTCGTCGGCACTGGCAATATCGAAGACCGTGTCGGCACAGGACGCGGACTCTACCAGCTTCCTGCGTGTCGCCACAGAAGAGACCTTCAGCATTCCGGAAGTGATTGACGCCATGACCGATCTGGTCAGCCGTGAACCCGATCGGGAACCCGGTCTGGCACCGCCGTCTTATGTCGGTCCCGACACGATACGGGCACTACTGGATCTCGGCCCGGGGCGGATCGCGGCGATGGACGCGGCTCACATCGACAAGGAAGTGCTGTCGCTGTGGTCCCCCGGTGTGCAGGTTCTGGACGCCGAGCCGGCGACCGAGCTCGCTCGTCTGGCCAACGATCGGCTCGCCGAAGCAATCCGCCGTTACCCGGACCGTCTAGCCGGACTGGCCGCCGTCGCGCCGCAGAACCCCGACGCGGCCGCTCAGGAGATCGAGCGTGGCGTCTCAAGCCTTGGCCTGAACGGTGTGATTATCAATTCACACACCAACGGCGAGCACCTGGACGATCCTAAATTCTGGCCGATTTTTGAATCTGCCCAGGCATTGGATACACCAATCTACCTGCATCCGCGAACGCCCCCCGCAACGATGTACCAGGCCTATGCCGACTTCAGCATGGGCGGCGCCCTGTGGGGTTACGCTATGGAAACGTCCATGCACGTCGTGCGGCTAATCTTAAGCGGCGTGTTCGATGAATTCCCGCGCCTGAGAATCGTCCTGGGACACATGGGAGAGGGTCTGCCGTTCTGGTTGAATCGCATTGACACCGTGTCTTCACGGCCCGGCATGTTGAATATGCAGCGCGCGCCGAGCGAGTACTTCAGGGACAACTTCGTCATTACGACGAGCGCGATGTTCTGGGATCCATTACTGGCCTTCTGTATTTCGGTTCTGGGCGCCGACAAGGTGCTGTTCGGAATCGACTCGCCATTCGCGCCGCGCGCCGCCGCCACGGACTGGCTGGATGCCGCACCGATCTCGGCAAGCGACCGCAAAGCGATCTATCAGGACAACGCCGAGCGCGTCTTCTCTCTGTAGGAGGCGCTGACTGCACATGCTGATCCTCATCTCTCCGGCCAAAACACTCGATTTTGAGGCCCCTGCTAAAACCAGGACGGCCACTCAGCCGGTTTTTCTGGAAGATGCCAAACAGCTCATCGAGGAACTTCAGCAACTTTCTCCCGACGGCGTATCTAAGTTGATGAGCATTAGCAGCAAGCTGGGCGATCTGAACCACGAGCGCTTCATGAACTGGCGCCTGCCGTTCACTAAAGACAATGCCAAGCAGTCTGTGCTGGCATTTAAAGGTGATGTATATACCGGGCTCGACGCCGAAGGCTTCTCAGCCAGAGATTTCTGCTACGCGCAAAAGCACCTGCGAATTCTTTCTGGCCTGTACGGCGTGCTGCGGCCACTGGATCTGATTCAACCGTACCGACTGGAAATGGGAGCAAAATTCGCTAATCGACGTGGCAAGGATTTGTATCAGTTCTGGGATGACAGCATCACGGTGGAACTCAACAAGGCACTGAACACCTTAAAAACCGATGCCGTAGTTAATCTGGCATCGAACGAGTATTTTCGAGCCGTGCATAGAAAAGAATTACAGGCGGACGTAATTTCACCGGCATTTAAAGATCTCAATAATGGCAAATACAAGATCCTCAGTTTCTATGCCAAGAAGGCACGCGGGCAAATGGCCGGCTGGATAATTCAGAATGGCATTAACGATGCAGAACAACTCAGGAAATTCAGAGTTGCCGGCTATCGATACAGTGCGGACCTATCAACACCCCATGAACCGGCCTTTATTCGAGATGCCGCGCCGACTGCTTAACTGTTGAAGGGCGCGACAACGAAATAGCTCTAGTGGCGGAGTTAATCCTTCTGGAATCGTTAGAGCCAGGACGCCTCCCATTCGATTGAAGTTTCCAGAGGTTCAGGATAGAGGCCGATTGTTTTCACTGCATTTATCGCGGCGAATTCATATGACAGATCCCAACGGCTCGACCGGCGGCGAGTTGACTCCACTCGGCTATTCAACCGGTTATTGGGATGACGGTGAACTTGTACAGACCCGGAAAATCTTGCCGTACCCGCGCACGTACGTGAGGAGTGCGTCTGGGTGCCTGGCGAGGAGATCAAGCCGTACGACTGCGCTCTGCCCTAGTGTTATTTACGCCTGCCGATATCACCCTGAACTTCACCCTATTTGAATTCGAATTCGACGAATTCGATGACGGTAGTACCGGTGTTCTTCACCGCCCTCGTCTGTCCAGCGTCCTGCCAAGTGAAATCTCCGCCGTACGGAGCCATGCCACGATCGGCCGAGCCGGGCACGATTTCGTCGAGTACGCCGCCGCGGACGTAGACTCTGAGTCCCGGCGCCGTTTGCGTGAGCTGTCCAGTCGTTTCTTCTGGCTCCAGAACGACACGCCAAGCTCGTATGCGCTCGTTATCCAGGATCTGAGTGTAGCCGGAGACTCTCGAGCGGTCGGAAACTAGAACTTCGGCCCTAGGTCGATCTTTGAGGATGAAGGAGACGTTGCGGAACGGCGTCGGACCAATGTTGGTTGCTTTGTGCGTATGTGGCCCACTCTTAGTCACGTTCGTAAACGACGTACGGCCCGGGACAGGTTCGCCCACAGTCGGCGCGCTCACCTCGGAAGAGCCGTAAACCTGGTTAGTCCGCAAGGCCGGCGACAGGTTTACCGACACCGAATCGGCGAAATGCGTGTGAAAGCCCGTGTCGCGTCCAGGTGGAATATTGATGCTTAGCAAAATGATGTAGTCATTAGAGAAGACCGGAACGTGGAACGGAGCCCTCTCCATGGGCACCGGCTCGTCCTGTATCTGGGCAGACGCCGTCTGCACCAGCGCGTAGGCGAGCACGAAAAACAATACAGAAGTGATATGCCTCATCGAATATCTCCCTCGTCAGAAATCGCGTCGTTACGGTGGGCTGTCTTCGCTACAGTCACTGCCCGCGCACCGATTGTTCGTCTCGCACGTGTACTCGATGAGGCCTAGCTGCTCCCAGTCAGGGCGCAGCGTCAGCTCAAAGTCCTGCGACCAGGGCCGCTCGAAGTTTTTCGGTTCGTCGATCGTGATACGGTACTGGTAGGCATTGTTCCGTGCGGTAATTCGATTGATACGATGTTCGCCCTACCGAGACGGCTGCCCACACTCTGTGTCGACGCCCGCCTCGTGGTGATGAGCGCCGTCTCATCATCGGGCCGCGCAGATCCTTCGTAGCCCTGTAGCACCGTGCCTGCACAGGACGCCAATGCGAACCCACTCAAGGTCAAACATAAATGAGCTTAGAAATTTCATCTCGACGCCCCCAATGGACTTTTTCAACACCATTGGCAGCTTACGTTAACGGTTAAACACGCTGTTTCACGGCGCGTTACGTCTACAGCGGTGCGTCGGGGGTCGCGATCGTGCGCCACATGTGCGCGACATCTCTCCCGTCGTTACCCAAGCCTTCCTTCGGCTGCTTGAAATGCCGGCCAACGATATCAACGAACGGGTCAATCGTGACCACCGCGTCGGGGTCGAACGCGTAGAGGTCGCTGACTGTAACCTCACGCGGTGCGTCGTACCAATGGTGATTGCGCAGCATTGCGTAGTCGGCCTGAATATGCGGCGCAGGCACGTAGTCTTCACCGAATACCCGCCGATAGAGATCCGGGTATTCATAACCGGCCTCCGTGTCTGTATAGAAGCGCAGCGCTTGGTGATACTTGATAGCGAAACTCGTGCGCTCGGGCACGTAAGGCTCGAACAACTGAGCGCCCCAGTAACCGTGGTCCGTCCTCATCAGGACCTGCACGAGATCATGTAACAGGCAGGCAAGCACGATCTCCTCGTCGACACCCCGCTCCATGGCCTTGTTAGCGCTCTGCAAACAATGGTTGTTGCTCTGGAAGCGTAGCTCGAAGAAATCGAGAAAAGTCGGCGCGGCCGGCATAGCGGGGAGCCGCGCAACGTTCTCACCATCCGTATTCAGAAAACTCCTGCCCGCGCCGCGGCGATAGCTGCGCGTTACGATCTGAGCTTCGACCTCGGCCGCCGTCGGAAATCCGCTCGATCCCGTAGCTTGAGCTGGGGCTTGAGCCAACTGTAGGCGCCTGTTGAGCTCGTCCTCCAGCTCGTCCGCACGCGCCTCGTGACTCATGAGACTGACTGCTGCGGCGCCGCCCAAGCCAGCGATGAAGTCTCGTCGATCAATGTCAATCATGGTTGATCTCCCCCTCTTGCCGCGTCGCACCAGTTCGCGCGGCTTCTCGACGGTAATTGAGCCGCTAGGAATCTACCGCGCTGCCGTGTGAGCATAAGCGTCTTGATGATTGTGGTGCGGACTTCTAGCATAGTGTTCTGCCAGAAGATCATCACCAAAATCACCGGTCAGATCACGCCAAACCGAATGGATGTGATTCGCATTGTTTTGCCTGTTGTCATACTCGACGAGAAAGGTCGGTCCCTGGATCCGATAGTAGTGCGGTTCGCCAGGCTCGGAGCCTCCCGCCCACCCGAAATGGATCTCATCCACGCCCGCATCTCTTACGTCCGCCAGTTCCTGCTCGGCAAGCTCCGGGCGGATCCTGTGAGCGTACTCCTCTACCAGTTGCAACAGCAGATTCGCCTGCGCTGTTGTCATCTCGCGAGCGGCAAGACCGCGCGGCGGTCCTGGATCAGCTTGCCGTAGCTCCCGGGACTGGATGTCGCGTGGTGGGTTGTCGGCGTAGACAGCGATCTCGCGCTGGCTGTCATCGAACAGATGAAGGAGCTGTCTTGCCAAATCTTGCTCATCGGCGAGCACCTGCAGATCCGTATGAGGACCGCCCAGCACGCGGGCCGGGTTCGCGCCCATGAAAGTAGGTGAAGTTGAGATGACTTCGCCGTCCTGTATGGTGACATTGACTGACAGGTGATGCCCTTCCACTCGCCAGCCCCAGTTGTCGTCGACTGCGGGATCGCCGAAGACAGTGACGTAATACATTTCCGAATCCCGCATGGAGCTTCCCTCAATCTCAAACAGAATCTGATCCAGATACATCACGCCCAGGGCCTTGGACATTCCCTCCTGGCTGAGTGCCGTATTCATTAAACGATGGGCGAGCCTGCTCTGGGCTGCAGTCATCGATTTGTACGGAATCCCTTCGCGAGCGCGCGGTATAAAGTGCCAGTCGTAGCGATTTTCATCATCGAAGGCTAGGTTCGCTTGATCCTGACTCTCTGAATCAAGGGAGCGCAGAAAGTGGTACGCACTCTCCGCCATATCTGCAGCGACTTCTTTGGCACCTTCTGTCCAGCCAGCGGATACGACAAGCGCCAATGTGAATAGCAAGGCAATCTTCGTTTTCATGACAATCCCCCCAGAGTGACTCGACTAGTTGTTCAGCATTAATCTCGTTCTTAGGTGAAAACTACTCGCAAATCTCTACCATAAAGCTACTCCGAGTGACCGCTTACGGCAACCACAAGCGGTCACTCGATGGCTGTCAAAGATCGCCGCGCCCATAGTTGCACTCGAGGAGGTTACCGTTCACGTTGCTGACGATACTCAGTCAGTCGCGCTTCGATGAATCTCAACCGCTCCCCGAGCTGGCCGTTCCCACCACCCACCTCGGTACCGTCAGGCAGCGTAATAAACGTCCACTCCACCAGGTTCGATCCGAATCGTGAGGGACGTCCCAATATGTGAATCCGATCCCCGGGCTTGAATTGATCGTCTGTCCAACCTGCGCGCCGGAGATTGATGATGCTGTCCCCCTCCGCCATCCAGGATTCCTTTTCCCCCTGGTCATTCGTCACATCGAAGTAGATCCGGGAATGCGGGTTCACCCCGCGAAACTCGGTCACCACACCCTCGATCTCTATCCGCTCATCCACAATGTAGTGAGCCGCGGGATTATGGTGGGCCGCAACGGGCATCGAAGCCAGCACCGCACCATAGATCAGTGTCAAACTTTTGCCTGTCATCTCAGCATCCTCAGTCAAAATTGCCCGGAGATCGACTCGCAGGAGGCATCCAGTAAATCCACATCGGGCGTAAAAAGTCTGGTGCGTTCGAGCACCAGCGGCTCGCGAAACATCGCCGGGTCGGTCAAGGTGAACTGCATGTGCAGCCTACGGCCGTCTTCGCTGAGCGTGTAGCGTTCGATGCTGCTCGCGTGGTCCACGTTGTGAATATTTAAGCCGTCTTCCGCCACGTTGGCGGCCACATTGACCGTGTCCACAACCAGAGTCGAGCCTTCGTACCAGCCAATCGAATGCCCCAACGGGCTGAGTGGTCCATCTTCCGGATGACCGCGGCCATCCATGTAGATGATGCGATCAGACGCCATGTCTTCCGTGCGGATGGCGATGCGCTCCTCGTTCTGTTCTATCAGCACCGGATCGCTGTGCAGGACGGTTCGGAAGACACCGAAGTATTCACATTGAATGGAAGGGTCGTCGGCGAGGTCGTACACCGACACGTACTCTCTCGCGGCTTCGGTAAACAGATCCTGAATCGCCGCTTGGTTGTGGGCGCGGAGAGCCTGCTGAATCTCCTCGGCCGAGAGTTGGTCGTTCTCCGGGAGCAGAAGCTCGTGAAGGTACTCGTAGGTTTCCGGAGTGCAATTGCAGGCGAAGAGGTCCTCGATCGTCCAATCGGGATGCTCGACGGCCGTCACCGTCGTACTCCACATCCCTGTGAGGGCTGGGGGTGCTTCTTGCGCCCCAGCAAACCGAGCGCTCAATACGAGGCATCCACCGATTGCCGCACCCAGGAAAGCGTGGCGACCGAACCTCGTCACCGCGATCAACAGCCATCCGACAATGGCGTAGGCCACTGCGACTTTAACGACGTATCTGCGTCTCAGCTCCTCGAAGAATGACACTAGGCTCCCCCTAGAGGTTGTCGTGTCCTGATTCTACCTAGTTCCGGCCGGGATATGGCCTAAAACTGCGTGAAATATGGAGTGGTGTGACTGCCAAGAACAAGACCCCACAGTCCGTGAGGTTGGGCGAAGCTGATTTTTTAGCGACGAACTGATGAACAAATAGCAGCCCCAAGTGTCACTCGGCTTGTTCCGGAAACTTGGCCAGTACGAATGCGATAACGGCACCAGCAATTCCATTGTGGACAGCTTCCATTACTGGATTGACAATCACGACCGTCAGGCTCCATAGATGCGTGAACGCGTACGTAGTGAAGTCTATTCCGAACCAGACAAGGAAACCGACTACCGATCCCGTCACGAAGCCCCGTCGAATTGTTAAGGCGCCTGCACTATCTATGACGCAGAGGGTGATCAAAGCCGAGAACGAAAGGTTCGCTAAGATGAGCGCCCAAATAACAGTGCCCGCTCGGAACGCGTCAGTCGCATACCCAGTGTTCTCTAAATAAAACTCCGAAAGGGCAATCTCAAAGATCAGATAACCGGCCAGCTGCAGTGTGATGGCGCCGACGATCGTTCCGATCACAATTCGCTTAGTATTCAAGTTTCATTCTCCTGACTGTATCCCCAAGAGCAGAATATCTGCTTTCGTGAAGCGGACATAGGGGCCGCCCGCGTCTGATCAGTCCCACCCGAGCTCTTCGAGATGATCGTCATCGATGCCGAAGTAGTGGGCAATCTCGTGAATTAGCGTCTTCGCAATCTCGCGACGGAGATCATGAGGCGGCAGGTTCAAAGTGAGATGCGGTTTGCGAAATAGGTAAATGACGTCCGGCAACTCGCCTGCGTAGTCCACACTACGCTCCGGCAGCGGTAGGCCGACGTAGAGTCCGAGCAGTCCCTGCCGCTCCGGGTCGAGCATCTGGTCAGCCTCGTCGAGCACGATAACCTCGATGTTTTCCAGCGCAGCATGCACCCAGTCTGGCAAACCGTTCATCGCTCGCCGCACCGCGGACTCAAACTGGCGGTGGTTCATGAGTCGGGCCTCATCCGTCAGGCTAGCTCAAAATCTACCGCGCCAGCGGTTCGAGCGCGGCGGCGGATGACATTCAGCTATGGGGGCTGACCGTCACCTCCAGAGAGCATTCGAATAATGCCGTCCTGCCTCGACGTGATTAGAAGCTCCCCGTCATGACTTCGGCTGATATGCAAGTCTGCCCTCGTGATCGTCTCCCCCAACGCCTCCTCCACCAGCTCCCATAACGTGACATCTCTGCGGTTCCCGCTGGCGTCGCGCACGAAGAGCTGAATTTCCTCGACCGGCGCTACAGTTTGCGGAATCCCATCGTCGGCCGCCTTCATCGCGGTCAGGTCGCTTGCAAAGAGACGGCCACGCACGAGCTCGCCAAAGACAAACTTGCCGCGAAGTTCGGGAATGTTGCCTCTATACGCGAAACCCGCCGTTATGGCCTGCCCCTCACCGTGGTCATACATCACCACCGGGTACGTGAACTCGTCCTCCGTTCGCCCATCCAGAATGGCTGCCGGCAGCGGATAGACCTGGCCGAGCACCCCGCCGGGCATGTTCACGCCATTGTCGAAAGTTCCCTCGCGCTGCATCCAGCCATAATTGTTTCCCTCGCGAACAATATTGACCTCCTCAATTTGGCTCATGCCGATGTCAGTAGCAAACATCACCCCGTCGGCCGGATCCCACGACAACCGGTGGGCGTTTCGAAAACCGTGAGCGTAGATTTCGCCAAGCGTGTCGGCATCGCCGTCCGATGCATAGTGGTTAATCGCGGGAATCGTGTAGTCGCCGACGCCTTTTGTGCCACCCGACTCGGACGGGCTACGGGGGTCGATGCGCAGGATGGCGCCAAGCAGGGTGTCGAGGCGCTGGAGCTGGCTCGGATCGCTCGCATTCGGCCCACCGCCATTGCTGAACCCCACATCGCTACCACTCGTGTAGAGCAGGCCGTAGTCCGGGTCACCGGGCTCCGATGTCGGATTGAAGGCGACGAACCCGAGCGGATGGCGGAACCACTCGACGACGTGCCCGAAACGGAGCAACTCTCGTCGCGTGCCCTCGAACACGTTCGCCGCCGGGTCGGTCGCCCGCCATTCTGTAAGGACACTCTGGTAGGTCACCTCTTCGCTGCTGAACCCGGGAGGGATGAAATGGGGAACCGCGGAATCAGGGTGCGCAACTTCGGCGTGCGCGGTGTAGAACAGCCCGTTGCTCGTAAACTCTGGGTGAAACTCGAAGCCGAGAAAGCCGCTTTGTAGACTGTCGTAGAAGCCGTCCGGGAACGCCTCCGCAACATCTGCGTAGATGGAGGGCTGGTTGTCGCTATCGAGCAGGTACAGCGGACCGCGCGAATCGTTCGCAAACCGTCGGCCGTCCGGCAAATCCTGAACGAAACTTACACGCGCCCGGCCGCTCGGCGACGTTTCAGCGACGGGGTGCATCCCGCGCGTGTCCGGAAGCTCCGCAACCTCCCTGATTTCGATGTTCAGTCCTCGTTTGGTAATCGGCTCCGGAATAGGATCAGTTATCTGCGCGTGAACGCTACCTACGGCCGAGAGCACCGTGGCACTAAGCAAGGCGATTGTAATTTCTGAATGCATGAGTCCTCCTACAATCTTCTCCGCGAGCTATCGGATAACGCGATTCTTGACTGTTAACCAACGGCTGCTTTCGGCAGCCACAAGAAGCCATTCGTTAACACTTCATTACTGCAATTGCTCATCTAAAAATGCTTCGACCAGTGCGTTGCGTTTCTCGTCACTAAATTGCCTCCCACCGTGAGCGGCCCCATGTACAACCTCGAACTGAACCTGAAGATTACCCTCTTTGTAGGCGTGGTGAAGTTCGTGAGATTGGTTGATCGGCATCTGAGGGTCTTGGTCACCATGCAGTATCAGCAACGGGGGATCTGACGCTTCCACATGAAATACAGGGCTGGCCAGGCGCGCTAGCTCCAGTTGCTCATCCGGCTGCCCGCCTAGCAGGAGATCTAGAGCCGGGGCACGCACGCTCAGTCCGTGTGGTGTCGACTGCTTCAGTATCGTGGTGAGATTAGAGGCACCGTAATAGCTCACAATCGCCTGAACATCGGAAGACTGTTCGAGATGCTCTCCAACTTCACCCTCAAGTTCGTCGTGCCCATTGGTCACGCCGACCACTGTGGCAAGATGCGCACCCGATGACGTCCCGAGGATCGCGAGTCTCGTGGCATCGTACCCAAGGGTCACCGCATTCCCTCGAAGGAAGCGGATAGCCGCTTTGATATCGTGAATTTGCGCCGGGAACATCGCTTCACCAGAAAGGCGAAAATCCAGGCTCGCCATCGCGTAGCCATCCTCCACGAATGTCGTGGTAAGAATGCTATCTTTCGAACCACGCCGCCAGGCGCCCCCGTGCACGTAGACCAGCAGGGGCGGATTGGTCGCTTCCGCCGGCATGTAAAGATCTAGTTTGAGCTCGCGCCCGTCTACCGTTCCATAGACGATATCCAACGTTTTCGTAAACTCGGATGGCGATTGTTGTGCCAGCGATCCAATCGCGATGAACATCAGCGCGCCGACGGACCAACAAGCCATCCCCCGAATCGACATCATTATTCTCCTCTCAGAATCGAAGCTTAACTCTTAACGGGCGTCGGCAGTCGGCCGAGGCTGCGTCAAAAGTCCTCAGCATACCTAGTATAATCCTAAGGTCTAAGTGGTGCGGTATCCGAAATGACTCGATTCATTGAAGGTGAGAACCGATTCCAGGCCACGTTACTCCCCCAACGCCTCGACGAATACATCGCAGACGATAACCCAGTCCGGGTCATCGAAGCATTCGTGAATCGACTGGATCTAAAGGATCTGGGATTTGAACGGGCGGAGTCGAGTGAGATGGGCCGTCCGGCCTATGATGCCCGAGTGATGCTGAAGATCTATGTCTACGGCTATATGAATCGGTTGAATACGACGCGAGTCCTGGGGCAGGAGACGCATCGCAACGTGGACCTGTTGTGGCTGACGGGCTGGCTGAAACCAGACCACAAGACGATAGGGGAATTCCGACGGAAGAACCGTAAGGCGATCCGGCGTGTGTGCACGGAGTTCGTGGGGCTGTGCCGGGAGCTGAAGCTACTTGTGTACCGCACGTTCAAATGTCCCGGCTGTCCGTTAAAGGCGCAGTGCACGACAGGAAAGGATCGTCGGATCGAGCGTTGGGAGCACGAGCAGGTGCTTGAAGACGCTGCGGACAATCTCAGAAAGAACGCCGGAGCGATGCGGCTGCGCAAGCAGATTGTGGAACACCCCTACGGCACGATCAAGCACCGGATGGGTGCGACGCACTTCGTGATGAAACGACTACCGAATGTTCAAGCTAAGATGAGTCTTCACGTGCTCGCTTACAACCTCAAGCGCGTCATTAACATCGTCGGCGTGCCGACGCTCATGGCGCAGCTCCAGGCGGTCTGAGAGACCGTAATTGGTCCTAGCAGCACATCCGATTACAGCTAAGCGGTGAAATCTCGTCGCGGCAACGGCGTCGTTGTTTTGGACACCGATACGGTCATCTCCGTCGGTGAGCTGAAGAACTACGATATGATCTGGCGACAACGTCATACTGGCTGTCAGAAGAAACTTTTGACACGGCCTCGACCTTGACCCACCGCGGTAACCTGTTACAACAGTGAGCTGTCAATGAACCGCTCACTCCCAACGAACTCCATTCCCGGACAAACGCTTTGTATCTGTCCGCTCTCGCTGGTGGGCTTCATCCGCGTGGACGGTACGGATGCCGAAGATTTCTTGCACGGGCAACTGAGCCAGGACCTCAGGGCGCTTTCCCCGAACAACGCGCCTTTGGCGGCGTGGCACAGCGCCGCGGGCCGTGTCAGAGCCATATTTCGTGTGCTGCGAATGGACGAGGGCTGGCTGCTCGTCACAGAAAGAGATCTTGTAGCCAGCGTCACCGCCGACCTCCAAAAATACGTCCTGCGCGCCGATGTCAGTCTTCGCGATGCCGGTGATCGCTGGCAGGCAACCGCATTGTTGGGCGATTCCGATCGTTGGCTGGAACAGCATCAGATTGGGCTTGGGGCTGACGCCGGTCAGAGAGTAATCGTGGACGGGCTAAGCTGGCTGCGCCTTGGCCCGCGACTCGTACACGCGATCGGGCCGGCAAGTAGCATCGACGAACTTGCGGGCGAGCTTCCACGTGGCACGAGCGACGATGTCTCGCTTGCCGAAATTTCCCTCGGCCTGCCACGCCTGACGCCGGAACTGCAGGATCGTTTTATTCCGCAGATGCTCAACCTCGATTTGCTGGGGGCCCTCGACGAAAACAAGGGCTGCTATCCGGGACAGGAGATCATCGCGCGCACCCAGAATCTCGGCGCCGTGAAACGACGCATGCTCCGATTCTCCGGTGACTTGAATAGCATTCCCGAGATCGGAACCGCCATTCGAAACGCGGCCGGCACGGTAGTCGGCGACATCATTCGCTCATCGGAGACGACGAAGTCGCGGGAAATTCTGGCCGTAACACGGCTGGACAGCCTCGACGGTAAGCTAGTCAGCGAAGCAGAACCGAATGTCGCGCTGCGCCGGGAACCTCTACCTTACGAGGCCTGACTCGAGCTCAGGCCTCCGGTTTCAGGTGCGGAAATAAGACGACGTCGCGAATCGACGGCGAGTCGGTCAACAACATCACGAGCCGGTCGATCCCTATCCCCAGCCCGGCGGCCGGCGGCATCCCGTACTCCAGCGCGCGAATGTAGTCCGCGTCATAGAACATCGCCTCCTCATCTCCCAACGATTTCGCCTGCGCCTGCGCTTTGAAACGTCGCGCCTGATCTTCAGGATCGTTGAGCTCAGAAAAACCGTTCGCGATCTCGCGGCCGGCGAGAAAGAGTTCGAAGCGTTCCGTGAGGAAAGGATCGTCGTCGTCGCTGCGTGCTAACGGAGACACCTCCACCGGATATTTGGTCACGAAGACGGGTCCACTCAGATGGTGTTCGACGGTCTTCTCGAAAAGCTCGATCTGCAATTTGCCCGCGCCGTACTCGGGCCGGACTTCGATTTTATGCTCTTTACATACGCGCCGAAGGACATCGAGATCCCGCAACTCGCTACTGTCCAAACCCGCATTAAAGCGCAGGAGGCACTGTTCAATGGTGACTACTTCGAAGGGTTCTCCGAGATCGAATGTCTGCCCCTGATACTCCACGACGACTTCACCTAGGACCGTCCGGGCGGCCTCGCGGATGAGATTCTGGGTCAGGCTGATAAAGTCCTGGTATCCCGCGTAGGCCTGGTAGAGTTCGAGCATCGTGAACTCTGGATTGTGCTGCGTCGACGTACCCTCGTTGCGGAAGCTTCGATTGATCTCGTAGACACGTTCCATTCCACCAACTAACAACCGCTTGAGGTACAGCTCCGGAGCGATCCTCAAGAAGAGTTCCATATTCAAGGCGTTATGATGGGTGACAAACGGACGCGCCACCGCCCCACCCGCGACGGGATGCATCATCGGCGTCTCGACCTCCGCGAAGTCGAGCGCGTCGAGAAAAGACCGGATGAACCGGATCAGCTCGATCCGAAGACTGAACACTTCGCGGGTCCGTTCATTAACAATCAGGTCGACATACCGCTGCCGCAGCTTCAGCTCCGGATCCGCTATTCCATGCCACTTCTCCGGCATCGGGCGCAGCGATTTCACTAGCAACCGCAGTTCATCCGTACGGACGGATAGCTCTCCGGTCTTGGTCTTGAATAACGCTCCACTTGCCGCAACGATGTCGCCGACATCCCAGGACTTGAACTCCTGATAGAGTTCCGGAGTGATGTGGTCACGCTGTACGAAGAGCTGAATTTGACCGGAACGGTCCTGGATATTGATGAAACTGACCTTCCCCATCACCCGCTTGGCCATCATGCGCCCGGCAACATGGACCATGGGTGACTCCGCCTCGAGGGACTCTGCCTCATGCTCGCCGTACGCCGCATGCAGTTCCGCCGCGATCGAATCGCGGCGAAAATCGTTCGGAAAAGCACTTCCCTTCTCGCGGAGTCGCCCGAGTTTCTCGCGCCGTTTCGCGATCAGTCGATTTTCGCTCTGCGCGCTGGTCTCAGTCATTTACAATCCTTGCTTCAAGCTCTCTTCGAGAAAGCTATCGATGTCGCCATCGAGAACCGCGCCGGGGTTGCCGCTCTCGATGCCG
>Ga0310122_10000516_pt1 | contig 24458 bp, 1 predicted proteins | sample CB6_Bottom_1051__FD_203503 | JGI IMG/M metagenome (GOLD analysis project Ga0310122, IMG submission 203503) | Marine microbial communities from Western Arctic Ocean, Canada - CB6_Bottom_1051 | ecosystem: Environmental > Aquatic > Marine > Oceanic | place: Canada: Western Arctic Ocean | collected...
GCCGCCATCATCGGCCTCCCACTCCGACAGGCAGCTTGAAAATCCGTCTGTGGCGGATCTGACCCCGTCCCGTGCCCAAGCCTGCGTTCTTCAACCCGCCTCGGGCGGGCTAGACGTCGTCGATCCATTCGGCGAAGAAGGTGAATTCCTCGTCGATTTCACCCGACGAGTTGCCCAGGGCCGCCATGGCGTAGTCGATCCCCTTGTCGTTGCCTGGGCCTCCGCTGAGCACATCGTTGCCGGTCTGACCCTTGATGTAGTCGTCGCCATCCTCGCCGAGCATGATGTCGCGATCCATGCCGCCGAACATCCGGTCATCGCCGGTGCCGCCGATCATGGTGTCCTTGCCGGAGTTCCCGTTGAGGACATCGTTGCCGGTCCAGCCCGAGAGTCCGTCGGCGCCGGATCCACCACGCAGCGTGTCGTTGCCGACTCCGCCATTGAGCGTGTCGTTGCCGTTGTCGCCCAGCAGCAAGTCGTTTCCGGTTCCTCCCTTGAGCGAATCATCATCCCGCTGCCCATAGAGCACGTCGGTCCCGGCGTTGCCCTCGAGCGTGTCGGCACCGGAGCCGCCGAAGAGCGTGTCGTTGCCCGCGTTGCCCACGATCAGGTCGTTGCCGGGACCACCGTTGAGCCGGTCGGGGTTTGCGCCACCGATCAACGTGTCCTCGCCGGCAGCACCCCACAGCACCGCGCGTCCGCTGAACCCGCTGGCGTCGAGGAAGTTCGCACCCACGCCACCGGTCAGCTTGACCTCCTCGAAGTTGGCGATCACGTCCGTACCAAGGCCGCCGCTAAGTTGACCGTCGACGATCGTGAAGTTCTGGTCGGCCCACTCGAAGACGCGGTCGTAGCCGCCGCCACCGTCGAGATCGTCGTTGCCGGTTTCGCCCTTGAGCGTGTCGTTGGCGCCCTGGCCCTGGATGGTGTCGTCGCCCTCGCCACCGACGAGGAAGTCCTTGCCGGCACCGCCCTGGATCACGTCGTTGCCGGGACCACCCTCCAGCCGGTCGTTGCCGCTGTTGCCGTTGAGGTAATCCGACGCGGTGCCGCCGATCATCGTGTCGCGACCGCTGCCGCCGTACATCGACACCGGAATCGTGGCCTCACTGGCAGCAAAGTAGTTGTCACCCTGGTCTAACGTGTCGCCAACCTTGCCGCTCAGCACCACCGATTCGATACCGCTGAGAATGTCGTCTCCGAGATCACCCTCCAGGCTCGTGTCGGTCAGGATCAGGCTGCCCTCGGCCAGAGTCTCGGTGAGTTGGTCGGTGCCCCATCCGCCGTCGATCGTGTCGTTGCCCGTCGAGCCCCGCATGCTGTCGTTGCCGTAGCCAGCATCGATCAGATCGTCGCCGGCGTTGGCATTGATATAGTCATCACCGTCACCGCCAATGTTGATGTCATCGCCGTAGCCGCCCAGCAGCGTGTCGTTGCCATCACCGCCCTCGAGATAATCGTTGCCGCTCTTTGCGTTGATCCAATCATTGCCATCACCGCCGATGATCGAATCGTTCATCTTGCCGGCGGTCAACCGGTCGTGGCCGGCTCCACCATCGATCGTCACGTCACCCTGGTTGTAACCGCCGGCGTCGATCACGTTGTCGGCCGGTCCACCGTAGAGTACAAATTGCTCGATGCTGACGTACCCGTCCGAGGAAGTCGCTGAAAACGTCCAGGGCGAGGGTGTCCACGTACCTATCTCCACCAGCGAATCGTTCAATCGCTGGTCCAGGTCGGTCGTCTGCTCCACACGATCCTCACCGGCACCACCGTCGAACTGGTCGGAGCCTGCGGATCCGAAGAACACGTCGTCACCGCCTTCGCCGGACAACGTCACCTTACCGCTGAAACCGGTCGCGTCGAACGTGTTGTCCAACGCGCCACCTGTCAACTCAGCCTCTTCAATCCCGCTCAGCGAATCGGTGCCCGCGCCGGAGATCATCAGTAGCGTGTCGGTGAGCGTGAAGTCCGCGTCGGCCGTAGCGGAGACCACGTCGGTGCCCGCGCCGCCGATCACTACGTCGCTGCCAGCACCACCGCCGGGCGAGTCGTCTCCGGCACCGCCGTCGACCGTGTCCGATCCGGCACCGCCGATCAGCAGATCGTTCCCGTCGCCGCCAAGAATGTGCAGGTCGGCCAGGTAGTTGGTTGCGAGAATTGTGTCGTCCCCGTCACCACCGTCGACCGTAACGGACGCAGCCAGTGCCGCGTCCATCGGATCCAATGTCACCATGTTGTCGCCAGAACCCGCGTTGATCGTCAGACTGCCGGCTGTCGAATCCGGGTTGCGGAAGGTGAACAATCCGAACGGAGTCGCTCCGGTGCCTTCAAACAGCGAGTTCCCGGCACCCGCACCGTCTCGTACCCGCATCTCAGGATCCAACGCAAAGCCCGGTCCGGTCGAATCGATCGTGAACGACCGGTACGTCGTGTCGGCGATATCGATCACGGCCTCGACATCCGTCAGGTTCAGCAGGAACCCGTCCAACTGCACCGTCGAATCGCCGATTCCGCTGATCACGTACGAGACATTGCTGAAAATCGGCGCCGAACCGAACGGGTTCGCTCGAATTTCCACCACATCAGCCGACAAGTTGTTTCCGGCGATGAACGTCAGCCCTACCGTAGGGTCGCCAGGGTTGATCGGCATCGGGTTGCCGTTGCTGAAGTCGATGATCAGCAGGTCGTCGGTGTCGACCGGATCGCCCACCAAGTGATCGCGGTCACCGGTCACGAGGATCGGCAATGTTCCAACGCCTTTATGGACCATCGCAGTGCTGCCGTCCGGAGCCGTCCAATCGACCCGTAACTCTCCGTCCCCATCAATGAACAACCTGTACTCGTCCGGAGGCAACTCGTCGTCGATGATTGTGCCGGTACCCGGACCGGTCAGTACCGCGTTCGGGTCGGCCACGCCGTCCTTGGTCACCGACGAAGCGTCCAGGGACAATGAGAACGTTTCGTCGTTTTCCAGGAACACATCGTCGTTGATCGTTACCGTTGCTATCTGAATCAGTTCGAAAGGAAGGAATGTCAACGTCCCGGCCGTCGCATCGTAGTCGTTGCCGGCAGTGGCCGGCTGGCTCAAGGTCGTCACTTCGGCCGAACCACCAATCATCAGATTGGTGACCACCAACTCACTGACGTCCACACCCGACTGCGTGCCCACGAAGGTGATCAACGCCGGCCCCGACGCCAGATCACCCGTCACACTCACGTTTCCAGCCAATGCAGCGATGCTCTCCAACGCGGCCTGCACTTGCACCGCCGTCGACGTGGCATTCAGGGGGAGTAACGAAGTGACGTCGTCGAAGGTCAACGAGAAGGTCCCACTGACCGGAGCCCCGGTGATCTCCAACTGCTGCACTTCGTCGCCATCGGCCGTCAGGTAGTCGACCGTCACCGGCACGGCACTTGGGAAAGTCAGCGAGACCGGGAAATCGACTGTATGTGAACCCTGCAATGTGGCCCCTTCGTCGATCGCCGGCAGGTCACCGACGGTCAATTCCGAATCGTCATTGAGAATCACTCCCGCGCCGCGACCGTCTTCGACGTTGACCGTCGTCGAGACCACGTCGAGATAGAGGGTCTCGTTGGGCTCGGGGTCGGTGTCGCCGTTGACCAGTACCGTCACGGTCTGGCTGAGCTGAGCCGGGTCGGTGGGATCACTGAAGGTCAACACGTGGGTCAGCCCCGGCGGAATCGGCATCGCGTCGTAGTCGTCCCCGGCAATCGCCGTCCCATCCGACGTGGCGACTTCGACGGTGATCGTCACCGGCGTATCGATCGGCTGCACCAGCCTGACGGTGTAGATCATCATCACCGGGCCCGAGTCGCCTTCGATCACCTGGGTGTCTTCGATCACCACCGCGGTGTCGTCGTTGAGGATCGTAACGGTCGCCCGAGAATTGGTCAGTTCAGCCCCCGCAGGAGAACTCAGGTCCACGAAGAACTTCTCAGTCGGCTCCACCGACAGGTCGCCGTTGATCGCCACCGAGATGTTCTGGGTGATCTCGCCGGGTGCAAACGTCAGGGTGCCCGAGACCGCCTGGTAGTCACTGCCCTGGAAGGCGGTTCCATCGGACGTGGTGAAATTGACGGTCACGGCCTCGACACTGGGTTGGGAGAGGATCACCGGGATTTGCGCCATCTGCGAACCGGTGCTGCCCTCGACCAGCGCAACGTCGTTGGCCGAGATGAACAGGTCGGCCATCTCGTAAGAGCCGATGTCACTGTCTTCGTTTGTCGGACGAATCGCTCCTCGCTGGTCTGTGGTTTCGTCGCTGCCGCTCGTGTCACCGGCATCGATCGCCGGACTGCTCGGCAACAGCCGGTGAGTTCGCGTTGGCCCGCCGTTGTCCCGCAACACCGAATCGATCACCGGATCAAACGGACTGCCACTGGAACCGACCTGGTCACTGTTCACCAGGTGTGTCAAGCCAACCGAGGAACCCGCGTCCCCGATCAGGTTGTTGCCTTCGCTGATAAACCGGCCGCGTATGTCGGCGTCGTCGCCGCTGACCATGTTGGAGGCAACAATGCTGTTCTTCAACTCGAACCGCCCGCCATCGGCGGCCACGCCTCCGGCGTTGACCGCGGTGTTTGACGTAATCGTCAGGTTCAGCAGCGTCGCGTCACCATTGCTCGCCAGCCCTCCACCCGCACCAGCCGAATTGCCGGAGATCGTGCTGGTGGCGATCACCAGCGTATCCTCACTGAAGATGCCGCCACCGCTGGACAACGCGGTGTTCCCGGCAATCGTACTCCGCTTGATCGTCGTCGTACTCTGCCCCGAGAGTCGGACTTCTGCACCCACACCATGCGGCCCCGCGACGGTTCCACTGACGCCGCGAATGACGTCGAACTGGTTTCCGTTGACTGCAGTCACCGACATGCCTTCGTCTTCTATGAAGACAATAAACGGAGTCAGTGCGGGGATCGGCGCGGCATCGACCAAGGTGATCGTATTGCTCGAGGCCAGCACCGGCTGGGCCAGTGTGGCCTTGAGTGTCGCGTTGTAGATTCCCCCACCACGGGAATCGGAGACGTTTTCAATGATCTCGCTACGCACAATCGCCAAGGACGCCTCGTTAAAAATCGCCCCGCCCTGTGCATTAGCGGTGTTGCCCGAGACCGTTGAGTCACTGATCTGGACAGTCCCGCCGCCGACAAGACTGACGGTTCCTTCATCCGGGTGTGCCGCATTAATGGTGCCACCGACCGCCCGCGTGACAGTGAACACGTCGCCGTCGACCGCGGTGACGGTCAACAACTCGGCGTCAATCCGGATATCAAACGTCCCCGTCGATGGGAACTTCGTCACGTCGTCTATCCGCAAGGTCGTGGCTCCGGCAGCCAGGGCGCCGTCGAGGTCTCCCACCTGGAAGTTGTAGATCGCACCACCCTGCAAGTTCGCGAAGTTCTGCCGAAACGTCGTGTTCTCGGCAGTCAGCGCACCGGCGTTGAACACGCCCGCACCACGACCGGCAAGGTTGCCGCTGACGTCGGTGTTGGTCAGTCTCACGGTTCCCTGGTTGAGCAGGCCTCCGCCGACTGCCGTGCTTCCGGCATCACCGCCGGTGATTGTCACGCCCGAGATGTTCAGGGTCACGCCATTGAAAACCTGAAAGACGCGATCGATGCCATTCGCATCAATGATCGTCCGTCCGGCACCCGCTCCGAGGATGTCCAGGTCGCCGGTGATGTCCAGGTCCCCGGTCCAGCCCAGGTCTTCATCGCGGCCTGTCAAGCTCAACAGGAAGGTCCCGGCCGGCAGGATGATCGTGTCGCCGCCCGCCGTTGCGTTCGCTTCGTTGATCGCCGCACGCAGGCTGCTGTTGCCGTCACTGTCGGCACTGATCCCGTCATCGGGGCTGACGTCAACCGTGTCGACAAAGCTCGAAACGACAAAGCCGCTTTCCAGCGCACCGATATCGATCACCGCCGTTCCATCGCCATCGCCATCAAAGACACGCGTGAATCCGCGCTGATCGCTGGCCGGTGCCAGGCTGTTGTCACCGGCGTCCCGAGCCGGGCTGCCGAACTGCAAGCCGTGCGTCTCGGTCGGCCCCCCGTTGAGTTGAAGGTCGAACAACGAGGGATCCAGCGGGGCCCCTGTGGTGCCCACCTGGTCGCCATTTCCCCCAAAACCGGTCACGGTGCCCACGTCCCCGATCAGGTTGTGCCCATCCGACTGGAAGCGGGATCCCGACAGGTCATTGCCGGCAGCCGCCGTGTTGCCGGCCACGATCGTGTTCCGCATGTCAAACGTGTCAGGAATGGTGGGGGCATTGAAGACGCCGCCACCGGCGACCTCGGCCTCGTTGCCGAAGACGGTGCTGTGAGTCAGTGCAAACTGGCCCGCATTGGCGATGGCTGCACCGTTGGTCGCGGTATTACCGCCCAGCGTTGTATTCAGCACCGTGGCGATGCCGAACTCGTTGTTGTAGATCCCGCCCCCGTCTCCTTCGGCATGGTTCGCGGTCAACAGTGACTCACTGATGAGAAGCGATGGATTCGTTGCGTTGAACACGCCGCCTCCGTCGCCCTCAGCCCGGTTCCCGGTCACCGTTGAGAAACTGATCGTGACATCGCCATTGTCTGTCGCGAAAACACCGCCCCCATCACCGTCTGAAGCGTTCCCGGAGAGTGTACTGGTGGTGATCGTGATCGCTCCATCCTCGTCACCGAAGACTGCACCACCTCGCGACGACGCGTGGTTGTTGACGATATCGCTCCCCGACACGTCCAACTGACCGGAACTGGCAATCGCCCCGCCGTCGGTCGCACTGTTGTCGGTCAACGTCGCCGTGAAGATTGCCAGCGACCCGAAGTTGTCGGCGACACCGCCACGTCCACCGGCCGAATTCAACGCCATCGTGTCGTCAGTATGCGAGACGTCGCCGTTTGAGGCGTTGAAGAGAACTCCACCACCATCGGCGGCCACGTTCCCCGAGAAGATGCTCCGTATGCTCGTGACGAGACCGTTGTCGTTGTAGATCGCCCCACCGTCATCACCGGCCTGGTTGGTGGCGAAGGTGGAATTGGTGATGTTCAGCACGCTGGCGAGTTCGTTGAAGATTGCACCACCGTCTTCGGCGGTATTCAGCGAGAGGCGACTGTTGGTGACATTGACGGTTGCCGAATCGTTGTTGTAGATGCCGCCGCCCTGGCCCACCGCATTGTTTCCGTCGATGTCGCTGTTGATCACATCGATGGTTGCATCCAGGTCGTTGTAAATTCCGGCACCGTCATTTTCAGCGGTATTGTTATCCACGGATGAGTTCGAGATCGACACCGTCCCGTTGTCGTTGTTGTAGAGACCACCCCCGTCAAAGGCCGAATTGGACGACACATCACTCTCGTCAACCGTCAGCGCACCTCCAAGAGTGTTGAAGAGTCCGCCGCCGCTGGCCTCTGACTCATTTCCGGAAACGGTCACTCCGGAGAGCACCAGTGAGCCGCTGTTGTGGACTCCGCCACCGTTGGCGCTGCCCGTCACCGAGCCACCGGTCAGTGTCAGGTTTCGCAGGATCAAACTGATGCTCTCCTGAACCTGGAAAATCCGGTCGATGCCGTTGCCATCGATCACCGTGCCCCCGCTGCCAATGATCTCCAGGGTTCCGGTCGCGTCCGTGACATCCAGGTCACCGGAAGCGTCGGACGCCTCGCCCCGCGTCCAACTGTCGCTGGCATCGCCGACCAGCCCGTTTGGAACCATGTCTTCGATTTGAGATCCGATCGCAACCAACGTCAGCAGATACGTTCCATCGATACCGGTCACGTTGCCGAGGTTCAGGGTGTACTGCGACGCTGACAACGGCGTCACCACCACTCCGGTCAGCGGCACGCCGAACGGACCGCTGCCGGCATCGCGGCTCAACACAAAATCAGTGATGTCGACACCGGTGACCGGTTCGCTGAACTGGACCGTGACCAGTCCGACGTTCGTGATTCGCGGATCCGGCACGACGTCGATGATGTCAGCAGTCGGTGGAGTCGTGTCGGTGCCATTGGTCCAGAATTCGACCGCATCACCGGCAAGAGCATTTGCGCTCGCATCCTGGATTCCGGAACCGGCCGCGACCAGGGTCAACGTGTAATCGCCGCTGCCGCTGGTCGGTGTCCCGCTCAGATCGAGCGTATATGTCGACGGACTCCCCTGTACGAAAGGAACGCCCGCCAACGGAATATCCGTCACGACGCCGGCAATGTCGATCTGAAGAGTGAAGTCTCCCAGGTCGACACCGCTCACGTTCTCGGAGAAGTTGACCGTCACCACGCCGGCATCACCCACCCGGGGATCCGGCACGAGATCAACGATATCCGCCGTGGGAGCATAGGTATCCGAACCGGTCAACCACGCGTCATCCGCGCCAAACACCAGGGGGTTGCCGGAAAGATCTGTGATCGAACCGGCGTTCACATCCAACGACAGATGGTACATGCCGTCGACACCGGTGACCGAACTCAGGTTCAGCCTGTACTGCGAACCGCTGAGCGATTGAACGGAAATCCCGCTCAGAGAAACCACCTGCGGACCGGCACCGACATCACGGGTCAGTATAAAGTCGGATGCCCCGCTGCTGGTGTCGACGTTGACCACGTCCTCGCTGAAGTTGACCGTGACAAAAGAGACCGGTGTGCCGCGGGGATCGGGGCTGATATCAACGATGTCCACAGTCGGGCTGACCGTTTCCGCGGCCGTCACCGTCAGCTTGTAGTCGTGGGGACCCAGCAGGATCGTGTTTTCGCCCATCAGTGCGTTCGCTTCCTGAAGGGCGGCTCGCAGCGTGATCTGCCTTCCGAATGCCGACAGGTCGCCGTCGATGAGTCCGTCGCCCAGCAGGGTGGCGTCGGTCAGATCCTCGAGGCTGTTGACGTAGAAGTTCCCGAATTCCACGGCTCCGATATCGACGGTCGAGTCCGTATCCAGATCGGGTCCGTCCAGTACGCGTGTGGCACCGCGCTGCTCGGAATTCACGCTGGAACCCAGCCCGGCGTTGTTGCCTCCATCGATCGCCGGGCTGCCCTTCAGCAACAGGTGCGTCTGGGTCAGGCCGCCGTTGTCCATCAGGTTCGGATCCAGGAACGGGTCCATCACGCTCGACGGGGACCCCACCATGTCGCCGTTGGCGTTGGGCGTTCCGGCCGGGAACGAGACGTCGGCACCGACGTTGTTTCTCACGAGGTTGTTCCCCAGCGAGATGAACGTGCCGCCGACATCGGGAAAATCAAATGTGGCTGCGTTGTCACCGATCAGCGTATTCTGCAGCGTCGTTTGCCCAACACTCGAGACGCCTCCGGCCGTGCTTTCGGCCGTGTTGTGGGCAATCGTGCTGTTGCCCAGGAACATTGTCGCCTCGTTGCGGATCCCGCCGCCGTCACGGAGGGCGATGTTGCCCGAAACGGTCACGTTGCTGAACGTCACGTCACCGCCCGAGATGTTGACCAGTCCTCCTCCATCCAGGCCGCTCTGGTTACCAGAGATGGTCGAGTTCGACACCGACATGCTGCCGGAGTTACGGATACCGCCGCCATCCAGGGCCGCCGTATTCAGCGAGACCGTCGAGTCGATCAGTGTCAGGCTTCCCGCGGTGTTGATTCCACCACCGGTGTCCTCCGTCGAGTTGGCCGTCACGACAACCGCGTCGAGTGTCAGATTGCCGCCACTGCGGATCCCGCCACCGTCCTCGCTGCCCACGACCGCGCCGCCGGTGATCGTCAGGCCACTCAGATGAACCGTCACGCCGCCGAATATCTGGAAGACTCGCTCGAGCCCATCGGCATCAATGGTCGTCACGTCCGCTCCATCACCGACAATCGTCAGGTCCTGGCGAATGTCCAGATCTCCGGACACTCCGAAATCCTCGTTGGCTCCCGGCAATGCCAACGTGTAACTGCCGGCCGGCAGCGAAATGATATCGGGCCCGGGAAGGTAGTTTGCCTCCTGGATGGCTGCCCGCAGCGTGATCTGCTGGCCGGGAACCTGCAGGTCAACATCGATATTTCCATCACCGAGCGGAGTCGCATCCACCAGGTCCTCTTCGCTGTTGACGACGATCGTGGCGTCGGTCACCCAGCTTTCCACGGCATCAACCACCAGTGCCGCGTTTCCAACGACCGTCTCCACGCCCGAACCGTCAGCCTGCAGCGACAGAGTGTATGATCCGTTTGCCGACGTGACGTTGGAGAGGTCGAGTTCGTATTGGCTGCCACTGAAGGCCGTCAACGTCACCACGCCAAGGTCCAGCAACAGGCCATCCCGCCGTAGTGCGAAATCTTCGACACCCAGTCCTGTCACGTCGGTGAGCAGGCCGGTGGCCGGATCGGTGAAGTTGATCGACACCGCCAGGACCGACGCGATACGGGGATCGGGAGTGACGTCGACGATGTCGGCCAGCGGGCCCGTATTCCCTTTGATCCAAATCTCGGTCGCATCAACGGCAAGCGGATTGGCAACCGCATCCTCGATATTCGATCCCGCGGCATTGAGCGTCAGTTCATATTCCGCATCGGTCCCAGTCACACTCGTGAGATCGATTGCGTAGCGACTCGGAGTAATCTCGATCGTCGAGAGGCCGCTGATGTCTACCGGCACTGCCGGTGACGACCCCGGGGGGATCGTCTGGGTCAGTGTGAAATCGGCAATGTCCACTCCGGTCACACCCTCGGAGAATATCACCGTGACGAAACCGACCGGCGAAATCCGTGGATCGGGTTCGACGTCGACGATGTCGGCTGTCGGAAGCGTGGTGTCGCTGGCTGTCTTCAGCCACGCGTCACTGGCGTCCGTGACGAGGTTCCCCCCCGCCTGGTCGACAATCCCCGAACCAGAAGCGGTCAGCAGCAGGTTGTAACTGCCGTTGAGATCGGTGACAGTCCGAAGATCGATCGTGAATCGTTCGAGAAAGGCCGCGGTCCCCTCCGGTTGCACCACGACGCCGGCAGCCGCCATGTCGACCGGTGTCCCGTTGAGGAACAGCGTGAAATCAGCGATGTCGACCGTCGTCTGATCGACCGGCTCGTCGAAGATCACGTTGACAATGTCCGCGTCCGTGGTCCGCGGATCGGGTGTCACGTCGAGAATGTCAGCTTCGGGGGGGGTGGTGTCCATCACCCACGCCACCGAGGCACTGTTGGGCAGCGGGTTGCCTGCCACATCGACGATCTCGCTGTCGGTCGCCACCACTGTCAGCTCGTAGCTTCCCTCCGGGGCATCCGTCGAGTTGACACCCAGGTCGATCGTGTACTGGGACCCGCTGACCGGGGTCAGGCTCAGGCTGTACAGCACGACCGGCTGATCGTCCCGCGACAGTGTCAGGTCTGCGATGTCGAAACCGGACACGTCTTCACTGAAGTTGATCGTCACAACCCCGGCACCCTGATTTCTCGGCGTGGCGATTGCCGCAAACGAGACGGTCGGAGCGGTGATGTTCGTCGTCCAGCTCACGAACGCTTCCATCGACTGGTTGCCCGCCTCGTCCAGGATCGGGGTGACCGGATCGGTGTCGACCAGGAACAGGGTGTAATCGCCGGCGGTGCCGGTCTTCAGGTTCAGGTCCAGTGTGTATTGCGTCTCCGAGACCGTGGTAACCGGGAGTCCGGCCAGGCTGACATTGACCGCGCCACCCCCCGTGTCCCTGCTCAACAGGAAGTCCTCGATGTCAACCCCCATCACCGCTTCGTCGAAGTCAAGCGTGATCACGCCGACGGCGGTGTGCTGTATCGCGGGAGTGACCGACTCGAACGTGGCCACCGGACCCTGCGAGTCCCGCGTCCAGACGTTTTGTGCTCCGATGTTGAGAGTGTTTCCGGACCCGTCCACGAGCCGGATCAATCTCTCCCCCAGCAGGTCTGTCGTCGACGGGGCCTCATCATCGGTCAACACCGACAGGATGTATTTCCCGTCCAGGGCGGTCACGTGTCTTCCTTCGCTCACCACCACGACCGCACCCGTGGCGCCGATCAGCGACGTGCTGTCGAGGACCATCGCTGTAACGGGAGTCAACGCATAGCCGCCGGTGAACTCGACGTCGACCGGATTGGCCGGCAATGGCCCCCCGGTGGCGATCACGTCACCGGCTGCAATCGGGGCGAGTCCTTCGAGTGCCGTCACGATGTCCGCCGCCGACGCGTTGTGATTGATGGCGGCAGTCGGCAGGGCACCGGACCCATCGTCAAACTCCAACGTAAACGTTCCCGAGGTCACACCATTGAGCACGACTCGCTGCACCGCGTTGGTGTCAAACCCGATCGTGTAGTCCTTGCCGTTTCCATCTTGCACGGTGGTAATGGCACCGGCCGGACTGGTGATGCCACTCAACAGCGAGGTGTCGAGTTCCATCTTCGGCTGATCGATACGTTTCAGTACGTTGATGAACTCGACTCGAACCGGCACGTCCGGCAGCGGCCCACCCGCCACCATCACATTCCCCGCGCCGATGGTACTGACGTTGGCCTCGTCGTTCAGAGCAGCCAACACGTCCGCTGCAGTCCCATCAAAGGCGATCGGCAGAGTCGTCCGGCCCTTGAACGACAGCGTGAACGTGCCCCCCGTCGGCAGGTTTTCCTGTGCAAAACTGATTTCCTGGATGTCGTTAACCCCATCGGCGGACAGATCCAAGCCATTCGCTCCCAGGGTGAGGTTCTTGATCCAAATACCACCCCCGACATAGTCACCACCGGCGGTAACCCCCTCTCCCCCTTGGAGAGTCGTGATCACCGCGTTCGGATTGGTTCCACCAGTCAGCAACGAACCGTCCGGGTTCAACTCGCCGACGTCGAGATGCGAGAGATCGCCACTGAACTTGATATTCATCCCCGCACCCGGAAGAGGCCCACCGGTGACTGAGATATTGCCCAGTTTCGACCAGCGGCCGCGACCGGCGTAATCACCATCACCAACGAGGGGGGTGCCCGCGAGAAGGTCGCGCAGAGTGAACATGTTCTCATTGACGACGGTCACCTGCCGCCTGCCGTTGAGATTCGTGTTGTCGATGTGGACGATGCGACGGCCGACGACATGCATGGTTGCTGTCGTCCCGTTGACCGCGCGAGTGACCGTCAGCGTGTCACCCACCTTGAGGGTGACGATCATGTCCTCGGCATCAATCCGCACCTGGAAGGGCGTGCTGTAGCTGAAGGCCGAACCGTCCTCGACCTGGACCGTCAACTCGTTGTCGCTCAGGCCGCCGACCAACCGGGACCGTTCGCCGTCCACCGACGCGCCTTCGATGAAAATCACGTCATCGGTCTTCAAGCCGTGATCCACAGACGTCACCAGAACGGGCGTCGAGTTGCTCGCCTCTTCGACCTGGCCCCGTGGGACGGCGATCGTCGGCATCCGCTCCAGCAATCCCTGCACCAGGTCTTTGTCCGCATTCCACGGCAGCGTCACGTCATGGAATCCACCATGCACGATCTCAAACGACGTGACGCCCATCCCGGGTTCGTCACCGGTGAGATACCGGCTGATTTCCACGATGGTGTCGTTGGCTGCCAGGGACACGTCGAGAACCTCGAGCAGCGGCAAGCCCTTGTTGGCCAACTGGTTGACGAATTCCACCACGAACGAACCGTCAAACAATTGTTGGTTCGGTGCTGCGCCTCTCACAACGACGTTGCCTTCTCCGATCGCGTTGAGGTTCTCCAGTTCATCCTGGATATCACTTGCATCATCGTTGTACGAGAGCACAACCGTTGCCTCGCCACTGTACGTCAGCCTGTAGTTTCCGCTGCCGGCTTGGTTATCCGGGTTCAGCGACGCCCCGGAAATCAACTGCATGTCGTTGACGCCGACCAGGAATGTCTCGCAGTCGACACTGATGTTGGTAAAGCAGGTCGCGTCGTCCGGATCGATCGTGCCAAGGGCCGGGTCCTGGCTGGGCGGAGGCAGATCGGGGGGAAAGAAGCCCGCCCAGGGATTCAGGACCACGTCCTCGCCTCCCGGGCCCCATTGCGACAGGTACTCATCAGGCAGGACCAGCGAAATCTCGTCGATCGCGGCCTCGAGCAGTGGCAGGTCCAGATTCGCGAGCCCTCCGACAAACTCGATCTCCAGCGGAGCTCGTCGCTTGCCATCTTCGACCAGCGTCAGGTCGACCCCGGCAGTGCTGACTGTGCCACCACGAATATAGTTCGCCTCGAGCAACGGGTGATTGGCCGCGCCAAGGTGCCGCGTGAATTCAACCTCAACCGGGAAGAACGGCAACGCCCCTGGAGGAGACGGTGCTGCCACATCGGGTGTGACCAGCACACCGCCATTGCCAATTCCGACAAGGCTCGTGAGTGCCTTCTGAATACTCAGCACGCCGTCTGTCTGAGTCGAGATCGCGATGCTGTCGTTGTGCCCCACATCAACGGGGATCTCATCGCCGTACAGCTCGGTGATGTCTCGAGCCCCGAGCACCGGTCCACGGAACTCGATCCAAACACCGCTGAATGGATCAGTGGCGGTGCCCAACGGGCCGCCGACCGCGTTGATGTCAGTCTCGGGACCGATGATGCTCGGCAATCGCTCCAACGCCGTCTCCACACTCGTCACACCCTCGTCCATGGTGGTGACGGTGGCCAATTCGTCGACGTGGACGCCGCCATCCGTCAGCAAATCGCTGTGCGAAAGCAACTCGGGGATATCCATTTGCTCCAACGACCCCAGGAACTCGATCTCGACAAAGTTGTCCGGCAGGTCGCCGCCCAGGACGGCGACATTGTTCTCGACCTCCGCCCCATCACCGTGAACGGTCGGCATGGTCTCGTTGTAACCTCGAACGACAGTCAGCGTGCTCAAGCCGACGTCGATGCCGGTGACCCTCAGGTCCTCGTTGTCGATCCTGACCGTGAACGGCAATGACTGCTTGTCGAGTTCGAAGACCGACACGTCGCTGACAACGACAGACTGCTCCTGGTCATCGATCCCGCCATTGAGCATCGTGCTGTCGAGGATCTCGTCGAGTTCTTCCAGTGCTGTCTCAACACTCAGAATCCCCGCCGCCTGCTCGGTGACCTCGGCATCCTCGTCGTCATGCGGGGCCCCTCCTTCAGTCAACAAACTCCCGTCGGAGGTCATCGTGACGAGGTCATAACCCGTGAGGGGGCCGGTGAACGTCACGTCGATGGGATTGGCCGACAAGTCGCCCCCCGTCGTCGCCACATCTGCCGGGGTGAGTTGATTGAGCAGTTCGAGTGCGGCTTCCAGTTCCACCGCTGTGGCCGGCACATTGATCGCGGCGGTCGTTTCCACATAGTGCACATCTGCACCTACGGTGTGAGCAACGGGGGCCGTGGCATTCCAGCCGCGAGTCACCGTCAAGTTGTTTTCCGCACGATCAACCGCAACCACCCGCAACTCCTCGTCATCGATGCGGATATTGAACTGGTCGATGACCATCAACGCTCCCTCGGGCACGAGGCTTCCGTTGCCGTCGACCATCTGGTCGACATCGACGACATTGACCGTGTCCGAGACGTCGTCCAGGCCCGTCTCCCCGTTCTGGACCGGCGTGATATCGGCGTTCTCGTTGTCATGAGTGACACCGCCCTCGGTCAACAACCGACTGTCCGAGTGCAGGGGCACAATTGGCTGCAGGCCCAACGCGCCGATGAATTCCACCACCACGACATCCGTTGGCAGGGGGCCGTCCGTCACGCTCACATTACCCAGGCCAATCGCCGGTATCCCAGTCAAGGCCGCCAGCACATCGACATCCAGCGCGTCATACGCAATCGGACTGCTCGTCTCCAGTTCGACAACACTCGCCCCAACCGAGTGGAGGGCCGGACTGGTGTCCAACTCTCCCGGAGTCACCGTGAGGATGTTCACGGCGATGTTGGTCACCAAAAAGATCTCATCATCGATTCGGACGGGGAACGGGTACGTCGTGGGGAACACGCTCGCGTCAGCGACTTCGATCGACGCCGGGCTCGGACTGGCAATCTCCACGGCCAGCGTCGATTGCGATGCGACCGGACTCTCAAAACTGAGCGTAAACGTCCCGTCGTCGGGGCCGCCGGACAGGCTGAGTTCCTGGATCTCGTTTTGCCCTTCCAGTGTGGCTGGCAGGGCTTCCGGGTGCAGGAACGTCAACGTGAAACTGCCGCCATCCGCGCCGTTGGTCAGGTCGACGCGCTGCGTTTCGTTGACCGTACCATCAGCGGGAGCATCGAAAGCAATCGGCCGCGTTGTCTCGACCTCGACGACTTCCGCATTGTCAGTGTGCGGCACCAACGCCGTTCCGTTGATACCTCGCAGCACTTCAAAGGTGTTGGCGACGGCATCGATGGTAATCACCCGCATCAACTCATCGTCTACGCGGATGTTGAACGGCTCGGCCCCGACAATCGAGTTGCCATAGCCATCGGTCATCTCGCTGACATCGTCGACCGTGATGATCGTGTCGGTTAACTGGTTCCCCACGGGCCCGTCCAACTCGGTTGGCACGCTCTCGGGATGCTGAAACGTGAGGGCAAAGGTCCCGCCATCCGGGTCTCCGCTCATCGTAATCCGCTGACGCTCATTGCGACTGTCGTCAGCGGGCGCCTCGAAATCGATGGGTTCGGTTGTCTCGATATAATGGATTTTCGATTGGGCATTGTGAATTGCCGGATCGGTACCGTTGATCCCCCTCTCGACGATCAGCGTGTGTGGCACTCCTATCGTGTCGACGGAGATGACCAGCATTTCTTCGTCATCAACGCGAACATTGAACTGCTGATCAACCGTGAGGGTTCCTTCGAGCAGCAACGCCTGGCCGAACGCGTCGGTCATCGCCGTGAAATCCTCCACCGGCACGATCACCGTCGTACTCTGACCGTTGATCTGACTCTCCAGCAGTCCCGGTTTCGTGTCGGGATGCAGGAACGACAGCGTAAAGGTGTCGCCGGTATGTGCGCTGAGGGCCAGCCGCTGCACCTCGTTGACCGCCTCATACGCCGGCGCGTTAAACGCCATCGGGCGTGTCTGCTGGACCTCTCGGACCTTGGTTCCCGACGTGTGCGACACGGCGGCGGTACCATTTTGGCCACGGTTCACTGTCAGGTCATTTCCAGACACGTCCATGACCTCGAGCTCTTCGTCGTCAAGCCGGATCAGGAACGGCACGTCCAGTGGATCGCCATACTGACCGACGAACTCTGATGCGTCGTGGACGACGATCATCTGTTGCGAATCATTGACGTCGCTGGACAAGACCGTGGCCGGATGCAGATAGGTCAGCGTGAACGCATCGCCGCCACTGGTGGTACCGGTAATCTGGATCTCCTGCCGCTCGTTCGTGCCTGCCAGCGGGCCTCCTGTCACCAACACATCACCGAATCCGATCGTCGGGAGCCCCTCCTCCAGCGCTAACTGGACAACAGCAGCCGTTGCGTCGAACTCAATCGGATCGGTGAATTCCGGCAATCCGACGGGCGCCCGGAAGCCCAACGCAAAATGCCCGTCCATCGGCAGGCCGGCCATGTCGATCCGCTGCACCTCGTTGGTCGGCTGCTGGTATTCCAGCGTGAACGTGCCCCCGGTGGGGCCCCCGATCAACTCCAACAGTTGAACCTCGTCGACACCCAGGTCGAATGTGTTGGCCGTCACGTTCGAAATCGAGTAGACGCCGTTGGCAGCACCGTTGCCGAGAATACCGCTGATCGTGACTTGGTCCCAGTCGGTCAGCACGCTGCCCACGCCGATTGAGGTAATGGTCACTGGATCCTTGGTTCCGTCCGTCCGCACGTGCGTCGCACCGGTAATCACTCTCGAGGTATTCGGCGTCCCATCGTCGAAGGCCAGGGCAAAGTCATCGATCCCGACGTTCAGCATGTCCTCCGAGAAGGTGATCCCCACAACACCGGCATCAGTGTTGCGAATGTCCGGGATCACATCGACAACGTCGGACAAGGGGAACGTCGCCAACAGCGGATCGGGAAAGGTGAACATGCCGACGGCCGTGCCGGAGAGATGCGAGGTGATCGGCGTGTCGCGGAACCCCCGCACGACCGTCAGGATCGCCTTGGTCGAAATCGGACCGGGATCGGGAACCACGTCCTCGACGTACATCTCTTCCAGGCCCACCTGGATCGTGAAACCCGGCGCGACCAGCGGCCCGCCCCCGCCGACAAAGACGCCGACATCCTCGACCACCAGGGTCGTGGTCGTCTCACTGACAAAACCATCCAGCTCGGTACCGACGATGTCCCAGCCACATCCGCCGGGAGCATTGAAGTCGAATCCCAGGTCAAAGGAATCAAATGGACCCGGCCCCACCGTGTCAAACCCGGTCAGCACACGCCACGTCAATTCGGGCCCCATCCCCGGGAACATGAAACCGTTCGCCGCTCCGGGGCCACCCGGCGGAATCTGAATGTCGCCGGGGTCGTATTCGTTGTTGGGAACCGCACAGGCAGACCTCGCCGCGGTGCCCGAGCTGGAAAATCCGGCCGGGTTCTGGGTGGTCGTCCGACTCTTGAAGAGCTGCTCGTTGTTGCTGTAACTGGGGCTGCCGGCCCCGCTGATGTATCCATTTCCCGTATTGCCGACGAACACCAAGTTGACCCGAGACAGCGGATCACTCGAATACGAACCGACGAAAAAATTGTCAACGGTCCATGTCCCGGTGGTCGTCAGGGGATCCACTGTGGAAACAAACGCCTCGATGACGAAATCGTTGCCGAAGTTGCCCTCGTAGGTAACGTTGGCAATCCGGGCATTGATCCGCCCGTTCCCCGCGATGGGACTCCCGTCATTGCTGCCGACACCGGTCGCAATCCCCTGTCCCATGCCCCCCTGACGTGCGACGTCACCCGAGGGATCGCGGGAAAACGCGTTGTTCGAGCCGCCGCCGACCGTCCCGGCCCGAATCACCAGTCCGGTGCCAGAAAACCCGGTCCCCAGGCCGTTGTCCTCGATCGTGTTCGTGTCGAGGTGGAGCATCAGGTCTGGGGAGCGAGTCACCGGTCCGCACGCGAGGAGACTCACGGTGCTGGCTACATCCTGGGGCTGCACGCAGCCGTTGGGGAGATCATAGGCGGCCGTATTGACAATGTAGATCCCCTCGTGGAAGTTGCCGACAATGTGATTCCGACCGGTGTCCATCGGCAGCATCGGATCACCGATCTTCATCTGCATCGTGCCAAAATTCAGCAGATCGATCCCGCGGCCGTCGTTCCCCTCGATGAAGTTGCCCGTTGCCGTCAGGTGTATCGTGCCCGTCGGCGTCGTCCTCAGTTCGATTCCGTCGCCGGTCACAACCCCATCGTTGACGACCGTATCAACATTGTTGCGGATCAGGTTTTCACGCACCGTGAGAACAACCAGCCCCGCGGCATTGACATCAACGCCAATCCCGAGGTTCTCCGAAATGTCGTTCGCCTTGATCGACATCGTCAACGTCAACGTGACGTCCAGATCAATATCAACTCCGCCGGTCCCGTTGAATTTGACCCTGTTGTTGGCGAAAGAGAGGGACCCCAGGGAGTTGACGGTGATGCCGTCCAGGCCATTCGATTCGATGATGTTGCCCCGGTCTCTGCCATCGATGGGGTCCACGCCCTCGACGCCGACAAACAGCGGTGTCGCGACCGTCCCGGCTCCCGAGACGAGGACCATCTCGCTGATCATGTCAAACAAGCCGTGTCGGCCGATGAGTTGAATCCCGTGCTCACCGTTTTCGGTGATCGTGTTCTTCGTCCAGGTCCCACCTGTCTGCCGCACATCGGTCGCGTCATTTTGCCGTGATGAGAGTTCGATCCCATCGGCGGCGTTGTAGCGAATCCTGTTGTCTTCGATGTCGGCCAGGATCCGGGCATCGGCCTCGGCCCTCAACAGGATCCCGCTCGTGTTGTTGCCAACGTTGGCCTCGATCACGTTCCCAACGATCTCCAAGTCCTGGAGATCGACACTGCCATTGATGGCGTGGATATCGATCCCCGCACCGCGCTGCTCCGATGTGGTGGGCGTGAGTGATTCGAGCGGGGCGTTGAATCCGTTGCCGATGAACGTGTTGTTCCGGATTGTCACGGCACGACGTTGCCCGGGTCGCCGGTTGGCGATCTGCATCCGGCCCTCGTCCTCTCGCCGGAGCTTGAAGCCATCGTCGGCATTGTTGGCGACCGTGTTGTTGGTAAAGAACAGGTCTTCAATCGAAGAATCCTGTTCGACCAGCAGCGCAAAGCCCCGCCCCTGGTTTCCACCGCTTGTCGAGAACACCGCATCCCCGGCCTCGTGCGCCTCGTTAGGACCGCTCACGCCCCGGACCACGTTCATGTTGTTGTCCAGCACTCCCGTGACCGTCATCACTTCGCGACCGACCTGGATTTCGAAGGGAGTGCTCAGAGAACTGAAACGCGAACCGTCGGACACACTGATGACTGCCTGGGTAGCGTTGATAGAACTCGCCAACTGGCTGCTGCCCACGGTGCCGATGTTGTTGCCGTCGACCACGCTGCCCTGCAGGATGTTCGTCGCCTCGACGATCAGCACCTCGCCAACCAACTCAACGTGGATCGCATCGCCCACGTACTGAGTCGCCGTGTCGTTGTCGTCGATCGTGTTGATCAGCGTGTTGTTTCGGATGTCGAACGTGCCGGTGGCCTGATCGACGAGAGTGAAGGCCACTCCGGCTCCGACGTTGCCATCAAACAGGTTGGCGTCGCTCTCGGCATCATCACCGCCGATCTTCACGTTGAAGGCCGTCGAACCATGGTCCAGCTGGTTCGTGTCGACTGCCCGCAACAGGAAACCGCCAGCCGCGTTGGCCTGAAACAGGTTCCCGGTCAGATCAGCAAGCAGCACCGTGTTCTCCGGCAACTCGGCCCGGATACCCGCCCCGCCGGTGTTGTTGCGAATCGTGTTCCCGCTGATCCCCCCCACGGCCCTCCGGATCGTTCCACCGCCGGCGTAAACGCTGGTGGCGGCCTGGCTGCCATCGGCACCTTCAAGCAGGAACAACGAGTCGTGGTGCACGGGCACCCCGGCCGTGTGACTGCTGACCACGCTGGGGAAGATCTCCCGCTCGACGGTGAGCACGTTGTTGATGCCGTCGACGTCCGTAACCCTCATCTGCTCGTCTTCGATCCGGATCAGAAAATCATAGTTGAGGGTAACCGGATCGCGAGTCTCGAGCATCAGGAACGGCCTGACGTCGTCAACACTCACGGAGGTCTGGGACAGGTTCATCCCGACGTCGAGCGATGCGGTGGCAACCTGCACGTGATGATTGCCGTTGGCGGCAATATTCCCGATGACACCTTCGACGGACACCAGGTCCCCCGTCGCCAGCCCGTGACCGTTGGAGGAGATCCGGATCGTGTGGTGGTTCGACGCTCCCACAACCGAGCCCACCTCTTCGTCGGGGTCGTGGAAATACAGCGTGCGGAGATTGCCCGTCGTGTTGGCGTTGAAGACGATGCCGTCGCCGGCGTTGTTCTCAACGGTATTCCCAACAAGACGACCGCCCAGGTTGCTGTCGGTTAGGTCGAACCGCATTCCGTTGGTCGCATTGCCCAGCACCCGGTTGTTGGAGATCACGCCAAAGACGTTGCTGGCGGTGGCGTTGAACAGCAGTCCACTGCCGACGGCGTTTCCGGTCAGCAGGTTGTTGTCGACGACCAACCGCGGCAACGGCGATTGGTCAAGCACCAGCGACAGACCCTCAACGCGGACGTTGTCGATGATCGAGATGCGGCCACTGGCCGTTTCGCTGAGATCAAGCTGCAGCCCGTCCGAACCGGTCACCCCTTCCAGCCGGTTTCCCTTGATGCTGATGTCAACCAAAGACGAGCCAACGACCCATTCGCCCCCGCTGACGTAGCTTCCGTTGCTTTCAGCCGCAAAGACAACAGCTCCGGTGAGATGCTCCGTCGCTGCTGTTCCACGCAATACCGTCAGCGTGTTACCCTGAACCGACAGGACCTCGAGCCGCTCGGAGCCAATCCCGACCGTAAACGGCAGCACCTGCCCGGCACGAAGCAATCCGATATTTTCAACGGACAACGTCGACTGGATGTCATCGATGCCACCATCCAGTGGTGAACTGTCGACGGTGAAGGAATTACCATCGCCGGACACCTCCGTGATCACGCGGGTCCCGTTGATCGCCGAGTTGCCGACCACACCAGAGATCTGAATCACGTCACCGGTCGAGAGTCCATGGTTGAGCGACGACACCGTCAGCGGGTTTGTGTCCGACACGCCCACAAGCGGGTTGACCACACCTCGCTCGCCAACCACGGCGACGAGGCTCAGACCGTCCGCGACATTGCCGGACACGTTCAACTCATTGATCACTGTGCTGTCCAGCGAAAGCCGAACTCCCGCCCCGGCATCCCCGTTGAATGTCGAATCCACGATCGTCACTGCACCGACCGTGGAATCGTGGAGGGTGATTCTCAGCCCCTCACCGTTCTCGCCGCTGATGAGCGACGTATCGATCACCAGGTCGCCGACGACCACGTCCCGCAGGTTGATCTCAACGCCGGGAGCCCCGTTGCCCGCGGCGATCACCGACTGGATCGTGATCGCATCCAGGACGAGCTTGGCCGAATCATCACCGGCCAGATCAATCGAGATTGCCGAACCGGATGCCGGGGAAATATCGGCGGACCGGATTGCCAGCGTGTCGAACTGCGGGTTTTCAAGCGTTCCTGTGCCGATCATCATCTGTGTGTCGACCGTGACCGACTGGCCAACGGCGACCGATTCGATCACGACAGAACTCAGAAGTGTGCGGTCCTCAAGCTGCTCGACGGCACTGCTCACCCGACTCTGACGTATCCGCACCTCGCTCCGACGGTGCCGATTCCGTTGCCAGGATCGTCGCATCGAGTCAATCCACGAGGTCAACAACATCCACTCTCTCCCGTTACTTTCGAATCACGCTGACACACAACCAACACCGCCATCCCGTGGAGAACGACGGTGGCCGTTGAGCCGGAACGCTGGCGAGTCCATTCGCCAACATCGCCGAACGGTCATACGCAACCAATCCAGAATTTGAATCATGTAGTTTCGCGACCAATCAAGCCGACCCGGCACTCGTCGGATTCCTCCGCAAGGCACCCGCCAGCCAGCCTGATCGCCGATTAGGCTTGGAAGTCTATTGCTTTTGCTGAATTCGAGGAACATGGATTCAGGGGGATTCCGAGAATACAAAAAACCACCTTGTCACGTCAGAATGGGCCGCTGGCCTACCGAATAACCCCTTTTCCACAACTGACCTTCGTCGAAAATCCCAGGGCGGTCCCAATTTCTCGCCATTTCGGCCGCGATTCGCAGACGCGTCACAACTTGTAGATCGCTCGAAACCGCCTGCTGAGGTGCTCGACGAGTGGCTCGTGCGTCAACTCATTTCCCGTCACCACCTTCACCAGACGCTCGGCCGGGTACTGCCGTCCCCGCTGGTGGATCTCCCGGTTGAGCCACTCCTTCAACGGCCCGAACTCACCGGCGGCGAACTGCGGATCCAGCGGGCCCACCGCCGCCTGGGCCGCGTCATAGAACTGCGCCGCGTACATGTTGCCCAGTGCGTACGTCGGAAAGTACCCCAGCAGGCCCGCACTCCAGTGAATGTCCTGCAGGCAGCCCTGCGAGTCATCCTCCGGGGTGATCCCGAAGTCCCGCGTGAACGTCTCGTTCCACGCCGTCGAAACGTCGGCCGGCTCCAGTGACCCGGCAACCAATGCCCGCTCGAGTTCGAATCTCAACATGATGTGCAGGTTGTAGGTCACCTCGTCGGCCTCGACCCGGATCATCGACGGCCGCACGTCGTTGATCGCCGCGACGAACCGCTCCCGGGTCTCCCCGCCCAGCGCCGCGGGGAACGCCGCCTGGGCCTGCTCGAACAGGAACTCCCAGAACGGCCCGCCGCGGCCCACGAAGTTCTCCCACAGCCGCGACTGCGACTCGTGGATCCCCAGCGAACACGACTCGCCCATCGCCGTGCCGTAGGCCGCCCGATCCAACCCCTGTTCATAGATGCCGTGCCCCGACTCGTGCATCGTCCCGAAGAAGGCTCCGGGAAAATGATGCTCATCGTAGCGGGTCGTCAAGCGGCAGTCGCCGGGGCCAAACCCGCTGCAGAAGGGATGAGCGGCCACGTCGAGACGACCCTCGTCGAACGAGAACCCGATTCGCCGCGCAGCCGCCGTCCCGAACTCACGCTGCGTATCGATCGGATACGACCGGGTCAGGATCTCGACGGGCAACTCCACGCTGCTCCCGCGAATCGCGTCGAGCAACTCGACCGTCGCCTCCCGCAGCGGCGCGAAAACCGCATCGACCCACGCCGACGTGGCACCCGGTTCGTAATGTTCCAGCAAGGCATCGTAGGGCTCGCCCCCTTCGGCAAACCCGACCGCCTCCGCCTCTTCCCGTTTCAGAGCCACGACCTGCACCAACCACGGCAAGAAACTCGAAAAATCCTGCTCCCGGCGGGCTTCAACCCACACCTGCTGTGACAGCGTCGTTACTC
>Ga0310122_10000517_pt1 | contig 24448 bp, 19 predicted proteins | sample CB6_Bottom_1051__FD_203503 | JGI IMG/M metagenome (GOLD analysis project Ga0310122, IMG submission 203503) | Marine microbial communities from Western Arctic Ocean, Canada - CB6_Bottom_1051 | ecosystem: Environmental > Aquatic > Marine > Oceanic | place: Canada: Western Arctic Ocean | collected...
TATTTAACTTTTAAGTATGAGTAAGCCAGACTTCATTGGCATTGGAGCAATGAAAGCTGGTACTACCTGGCTTTATCAATGTCTCTCAGAACATCCAGAGATATCTTTGGTGGAAAAGGAATTTAATTTCTTTAGTAATAATAAGAAGTGGCTCAGAGGTTTTGACTGGTATGAAAAGAAACTTGAAAACTCTAAAAAAATAACTGGGGATTTTTCCGTTGTTTATCTCCCCAATCCCCACGCTCATCTCAGAATTCATAATCGCTATCCTGAAACCAAGTTGATTGTATGTTTGCGTAATCCAGTTGATCGAACTTTCTCGCACTATCTTCACGGTACTAAGTATGGCTTTATTGATAAATCAATTGCCTTTAGTGAAGCTGTCGAGCAATTCTCTTATCTAACAAAGACCTCCTGCTATTCAGTCTTTATTAAAAAATATCTCAAATATTTCTCACCCCAACAGATATTATTCCTCATTTATGAAGACTCTCTCCAAAATCCTCTTCAATATGTACAATCAGTCTATCGATTTTTGGGAGCGGATGATCAATTCGTTCCTCCTAGTCTTCGCAAAAAGATTCATCCCAGTTACAAGCCTCGCTTCAATTTATTAGAAAAACTTATCTATCGTAGGTCTTTGGTACGTTTTGCTAAAAAAAATTGGTTGGGTAAGAGACTGGGTAGGGCTACTAGTCAGTTATTATTCAAGTTTAATAAGGAGCAAGCTAATCTCTCAGATGGTGATAGGGAGAAAATGAAAGATTATTTTTATTCAGAAATTAAAGAGCTAGAAAGATTAACTAATCGTCCTTTAGCGCAGTGGCTATAAATATGAGTAAACCTAACTTTATTGGTATTGGAGCAATGAAAGCTGGCACTACCTGGCTTTATCAATGTCTCTCAGAACATCCAGAAATTCATCTGCCTGACAAGGAGTTGAATTTTTTTGGTGATCAAGATACCTGGTCCATGGGTTTTGATTGGTATGAAAAGCAACTTAAGAGTGATAAAAAAGTGACGGGGGAGTTTTCGGTTTTCTACCTAGTCCATCCTTATGTCGCTCCCAGGATTCATAATCGCTATCCCGAGACGAAATTGATAGTTTGTTTACGTAATCCAATTAATCGATCTTTTTCTCACTATCTTCATGATGTGAGATATGGTGTTTTTGATAAGTCATTGACTTTTAGTGAGGCTATTGAGCAATTCCCTTATCTAATAAAACACTCCTGCTATTCGGTCTTCATTAAAGAATACTTGAAATATTTCTCACCCCAACAGATATTATTCCTCATCTATGAAGACTCTCTTCAAAATCCTCTTCAATATGTACAATCAGTGTATAAATTTTTAAAGGTTGATGATCAATTTGTTCCTCCCAGTCTTCGTAAAAAGATTCATCCCAGTTACAACCCTCGCTTCAATCTATTAGAAAAATTTATCTATCGTAGAGCGTTGAAAATAAAAACTACTAAAAACTACTGGCTTGATAAAAAAATCGGTAAAACTGTCATCAAGATATTATATTTGTTTGCTGGTGTACAGTGGTGCGCGCGTATATATATTAGGTTGAACAAAAGAAAAGATCTCTCCACTCTTGTTACTAATGAACAAGAAAAATTAAAAACCTATTTTCAGCCAGAAATCAAAGAATTAGAAAAGCTAATTAACCGTCCTCTAACACAGTGGTTATAATATGAAACGTTTCAAATTATTTATTTATAATTTATTCTTCTCTCCTCATCGTTATTCCAGAAGATCGACCAGTTGGAGAAATGCTTTTGGTCTAATGCCTTTTGAACTATTGCTTTATAGAGTTATGGCTTTTATCAATGGCAATAATATAGAGGGTGACTATCTAGAATTTGGCACCTACAAAGGTCGCAACCTTGCCAGCGCTCATCACATTGCCCATTTATCCGGCTTAAAAAATATGAGATTCTACGCTTTCGATTCTTTTGAAGGATTACCTGAAATTCAAGGAGTTGATCGGGAAGGATTTTGTAATTTTAAGAAAGGGGATTTCTCTTGTTCCAAAGAAGAGTTTTTAAAAATATTAAAAAAAAGAAAGGTTGATCTCAATAAGGTTCAGTTAATACCCGGTTGGTTTGATCAAACTTTAAATGATGAAACTAAAAGATCTCTTCCTATCAAAAAAGCGGCTGTTATCTGGATTGATTGCGATCTTTATGAGTCGACCGTCCCTGTTCTAAACTTTATCACTGACTATATTCAAAATGGTACGATCATTATTTTCGATGATTGGTTTGCTTTTCGCGGTCATCCTAACAGAGGCGAACAATTAGCTTTCAGAGAGTGGCTGGCTAAAAATCCTCAAATAACCGCCTCTGAATTTAGGAGATTTGATTGGAGTGCTAATTCTTTTATTCTTCATCATGATTAATATTTTCAAGAAAATAGAACAGAAAATAGATGATTTGTTTAACTGGTTGGAAGACAATACCCTCTTGGCCTTGTTTCTCTTTGTAGCTATTAATATTGCTGCTCGCCTCACCTATCTTGCTTTTATTAGCCACTACTCGCCTGGCGCCTTGCTGATTCGAGTAGATGGTTATATCTATATGCTAAAAAGTCTCGAAATGTTGCAAGGCAACTGGTTGCCAATGCGAACTCATGCCTCCGGTTGGCCCTTCTTGCTGATGCCCTTTTTCTATTTGATTCAGCAGAAATCTATCTTTGAGATGATGATCTACTCTCACTTCTTGAGTGTTGTAATCAGCTCCTTAACTATCATTCCGCTTTATTTAGTTAGCAAAGAGATTTTCCAGAACAAAAAAGCTGTCTTTACTACTCTCATCATCTTCACCTGTTTCTTCTGGACTATCTATGGCTCTCTAGGTTTATTTACCGAACCTATCTTTGGTTTATTATTACTGTTTATCATCTACTGCCTTCTCAAATATAGAGATCATCCTCATTATCTAATTATCGCCTCACTCTTAGCAGGTGTCTCTTACTGGATCAAACCCAATGGTATTTTTGTTTTGCTGATTATTCTTCTCACTTTGTGGCTTTTAAGAAAAAAAGTGGCTCATTTTCGATATCATCATTTTTCCCAAGCTATATCTATCTTCTTTATCACCGCTCTACCTTTTCTTTATCAACGCTATCTTTACTTTGGCTCCCCTTTTTATTATGGCGAAAACAGCAAATATTTTGTTGACGAGTACAATCAGCTTTGGGGAGCGGCTTATCCTGACGTCTCTTTCTTTGAATATTTAGGTTCTCACAGTTTTGTTGAGATATTCAACAGGTTTGCAGTGTTTGGTTTTGGCAGTTTGACTTTCAGCCTTCTTACTCTCACCCTCCCCTTTTCTATTTTCTTTGTTTGGGGAGTTATGAGATTTCTAAAAGACGCTCCCTTTACTAGCCTCTTGGTGACGTTAGGTGTTTGGATTATTAGCTTTACCCCCATTTACGCTGTTTACTTCACCCCTCGCCACCTCTTTCCTATCCTCCCTATCGCCGCTATTTTGATCACAGCGGGGGTTTTGAGCTTGATTAAGTATATTCGCTATCAAAACCTTGTTTTACTAGCTATCGCCACTACCGGCATCTGCTTTATTAGTGTCTCCTACTTCTACCCCCAGTATTATTTTCTTGAAAAAACTCCTCGGGAAGCTCTGACTATGAGTCGCTGGATTGCTGAGAATGTTCGAGGCAAGATCGCTATGGCTGCTAGCAATGATATTGTGATGATGAATCTATCTGACACCACTGTTGCGCAGTTAGGTCTTTTTGATCTCAGAGCGCCAAAAACCGGCCTTCAGGTAGTTTATCCCGGCAAGATTGATGATATTGATCAATTAACCAAGTGGCTAAGAAATAATCATGTTGAATATTTGGTGATTGATAGAGATCACATGCCTCGCATTACACCTCAGTTGAAGATATCCACAATCAAGAAGCTTCCCTCTTATTATAAAAAGATTTATCATGATTATAGTGTTGAATCTTCTTGGGAAGCTGAAATTTATAAACTTAATCGCATCGATTTAAATAATAAATAAAACTGTGGCTAAAAAATCTTCTGGTAATAATTTAAAACTAACTGTCGGTTTGTTAGTAGTATTCTTGTTTGTTTCTATATTTACCACTTCATCTCTAATGAGATCTTGTTTTGCTGACAACACCAAACGAGGATTTTTATATAAAAAAATCAGTAGGATAATGTGTGGTACCAATGTTGATATTCATCGCAGCTACTATCGAAGATTAGGTGTAGATGTGTTGTCTGCTAAAAGTAATGTTAGAGAATCAGAAGAATTTAGTGTTGCTCGAGGAGAAACAGCTGAAAAATTAATAGACGGCTCTAAAGATACCAGGGCTGCGCCAGCTGGTCATAATTTTGATTACACTATCAGCCTAGCTAATCTCTACAGTATCAATAAAATCAACTTAAGCTGGGGCGATGATGGGCAAGCGTCTGGCTACATCGATTCCTGGAAATTAGAATCTTCTGTTGATGGTGAAAATTGGGAAGTTATTGCTTCTGGAGACTTTCCTAAAGAAAGAGAAACGTCCGTTAGAAAGGACTTTGTTGCTTCAATGTTAAAACTATCGGGTCACTCCGAAGAACAATGGATTGGAGTAAATGAGGTTGAAATTATTGGTAAGCCTATTAAAAAATAAAAACTACCTAGAATGAAAGATTTCATTGAGGCGACTTTCCTGTCGCCTCTCCTTTTTACTTTTTTAATACCAGGTCTAACTCTCGCTCTTCTTTTAATACCTAAAAATAAAATATTTTTGACTCTCTTTCTAACCTATACTGTTGTATTAGGCTTCTTTTCTCAACTTGTTATCGGTCTTATAGCTAGTTTTTCTGGGCAATTAATTAATAATCCAACTTTGAATATCATCCTGGTATCTCTGATCTTTATTTCTAGTCTTCTAATAATATTATTTAAATATCAGAAAGGTAAGTTTAAAAATTTAAGAAGTCTTATACAAATATCTCCTTATGATATAGCGGTTATTATATTAATGACTATTGTAATGGCGCTATTCCTGTCCAATGTCAAAGCAATGGATCGGCCTTATTTTAATCCTGCTACCGATCAATATATGTGGCTTGGGCAAGCTGAATCTCTTCTTACAAATCCATTGCCTGTATTTATAAAAACCGTTCATCCTTTCTCTGTCTATAAACACTCTTTTTCACATGTCTTAGCTACCATCACTCCTTTTGTAGAAAAAAACCTTGATAGCTATCAAAATCTAATTATTTTTTGGTCCTGCTTATTTTATGGTCTGGTTGTTTTGATAGGGGCTCAATTAGGTAGATCCATTTTTAAATCGTCTGCTTTAGGGTTATTAGCGCCCCTATTAATGCTGTCGTTTCATTGGAATAATTATTATTTAACTGCGACAGCTATCGTACCTCAAAACATTGGAATATTATTATTTATATTTGGTTTTATATTATTAAATCATCTTCAAGATTGGAAAAATGAACCAAAAAAAGGAGTTATTTTATCTATCATTTATCTATCACTTTTTTATCTTATTCACTCTCCTTCTCTAGTTATTTTTCTACTATCACTAGGTATCGCCAATATATTGATCCTTCTCATATCTTTCATATCTAAGAGATTGGGACGTAAGCCAATAAAACAAAAATTAACCGTCTTATCAATATTTGCTATACCTATTACTATTATTGCTGCTCTTCGTTACCTACTCTACCACCTAAAGATTTTAGGTTCTACAGACCCAACTACTATTAGCAGGTATCAAGACTACATTAAGCCCCACTCACTCTGGAGCCATCCTTATAGCACTTGGCATGAAACCGCTATTATCTGGCTCGCTATTATTGGCTTCATTATTATCGCCATTAAAATTATTCTTGATAAAAAGGAAGATTCTCGCATGGTCTTATTGGGTAGTTTTATTTTACTCTTCTGGATCTTTAACACCTTGCAACTAACCTACTTTGCTATTTATGCTAGCTGGCAAGCCTACCGTTTCAAATTGTTTATCTATCCTGCCTTTGCCATAGGCGCCCTAACCACAGTTCATTTCTTGATTCTTTTATTAAGACAACGCTTTCTCATAGTTTCTAAACTATTAACCATTCTATTCATTGTAATAGTCACTCCTCAATTATTAGTTAAAATAAATAGCCATCAAAGTCTTGTTATTTTAGATATGATTAGAGGAAGAGATGGCCGTATTGATCAGATGGAAAAATACCAGGCTCAATTTAAAGAACTCATAACTGCTAGAGATTATATTACTAAAGATGATAAAAATATTGTCTTGTTTCTTGGTAAAGAAATCAGTCACACTTATGGTCGCTGGGTTTTTGCTCCTAACTATTTCTACGTTGCCTATCGTTGCCAGTCCTATAATAAGTGTTTAGCAAGAGATAGTGTTAATAATGAAGAGGCCCATCTGTCAGGAGTTAATGCAGACCTAGTGATATTAGAAAAAAATCCGAAGTTGATTCAAAACCTCTCTAAAGATCTTGAAAAGCAATTTAAATATCAGCGAGAGTCTCCTCAATTTTTATTTTATTTTAATTAAGAAATATGAAAAAATTCATCGATAAAGTTATAGCGATTAATGATCATAATTTTAACTTATTTGTTTATTTAATTTTTGTTTTATTAATTATTGACACTTTAACAAATAACTTCTTGAGCTCTTTGGGTATCAATAAGATAGCTCTACTGACCTTTATAGGTGTTAGTGCCGCTATTAAAGTCTACTTTAGAATCAAAGACCACATCATTATTGATAGTAAAACTATTGAAAATATTTCTCTTCGTAGAAGTGTTATGATTCTTAATAGAATTGGTAAAAAAATTATAAGTAGTAAAAAAAGAGGCGCTATAATAACTATTATTATAATTGGAACGATCTTCTTATACCAAAAATCAACACAAAAAATTATTAATATTTTCTCTCAATCTGGTATTGCTAATTATGTAATTTATGGTATTTTAATAACTCTATACATATTAATAGTTTTTATTAATTTTTATGAAAAAGACGCTCTGGAAAATAATAAGTCAACTAAATAAATTTGGCCGAAAAACCACTAAATTAGATTTAAAATATTTAGCTAAAAGTGGAGGCTGGCGTATTAGTGAAAATTTTATTGGCATTCTAGCCTCTTTTTTGATATCAATTGCCTTTGCTAACTTATTATCTATAAAAGATTTTGGTATTTATAAGTACCTGCTTTCTCTTGCTAGTATTTCTACCTTTTTAACTCTTAGCGGCCTGGGCGTGGCTGTTATTCAATCGGTCTCCAAAGGCTATGATCGGTCCCTGTTAATAGCAATAAAAATGAGATTGCGCTGGAATTTTATTTATACATTAGGACTCCTGTCTTTTGCCGGTTATTACTTCTTCAAGGGTAATTTTCTTTTTGCTTCATCATTATCAATATTAGGAATTATTACACCCCTAACTAGCACCTATCACCTATATAACTCTTTTTTGATAGGGAAAAAAGAATTTAAGCAATCAGCTATATATTCATTTATTAAAAATATTTTAAGATTAGTTGTTACCATTGGCGTGTTACTAATAACGGATAGTATATTAGCCCTTATAATAACTTTTGCCCTAGTCTCTGCAATTCCTAATATCTATTTCTATTTTAAGATTAAAGATAAATTTAAAATAATAGATAATAAAATAACTAAAAAAGAGGGGGCCTCCCTAATTAATTTTGGTCTTCATAGAAGTTTTTTAGACGCTCTATCCACCGCTGTTAATTATATAGACAGTATTATCCTGTTCCAATTAGCCGGACCAATCCAATTAGCATTCTATACTTTTTCTAAAAATATTCCTCAGGTAGGAAATGGATTAATCAAAAATACCCTGAGCATTTACCTCCCTAAAATCGCTAATAAGAAATTGGAAGAGATTCGAAAAGTGTTTTTTCTTAGAATAATCCAGGGACTAGTTATAGGATCGTTTGTTGCTATACTGTTGATTTTAATAACGCCATATATATTCAAGTTTATTTATCCTCAATATATAGATTCTATTTTCTATGCTCAGCTATTATCCTTAACAGCTATTTTTATTATTCCTCGTGCTTATGTAGGTTATATTTTAAACGGTCATCGAATGATTAAATCTATATATTACTCAAGCGTTACAACCAACATTACTCGCCTTATTTTATTATCCACCTTGGGTTATCTCTTCGGCATTATAGGCATAATAGCGGCTGTAATAATTGGTGATTTATTTGGCACTATTATAGCTATTGTAGTGCTTCAAAAAGATATGCCTAGATAAACAATTTAGGTCATATTGCGTAAATACGCCTTATCAATTACAAAGTTAATTTTCTCTCCTTCAAGATAACGGCAAATTTTATCAACCAAAGTCACTGCTGCAGCTTCATACATTTGATTATTAGATCCTGAAATATGCGCCGTTAGAAAAACATTAGACAATTTTCTCAATTCATTTGTTTTAGATAGAGGCTCTATATCAAAAACATCCAAACAAGCAAATATATCTTCTTTTTTTAATCTAGAAATTAAAGCATCCATATCAACAATCTCTCCTCTTGAGGTATTAATAAAAACAGCGCCTGGCTTCAAAGAATTAATCTGATCCTTGCCAAAACTTTTTTTAGTTCGTTCAGAAAGACCTCGATGCAAAGAAACTACATCAGCTTGCAAAACCTCTGCCAGACTAGCTTTTTTAACTTCCATTCTCTGAGCTTCTTCATCTGACAAATATTCAGAATAAATACTAACTTTACAACCAAATGGCCTAAGATATTCAATAAATTTTCTAGAAATAGAGCCGTAGCCAATCAAACCAATGGTTGAGCCATAAAAGTTATTTTTTACCTGCTTATTATTAACATCTCCTGACTTTTTTATTTTTGGCTCAATAATTTTCCATAAAGGAATTAACAATGGTTTTATTTTTTTAATAAGAGGATTTTTAACTGCTTTTGTAATTGAAGAATAAAATCCTCCTTGTGTTTTCAATCCCCAACCTCCTTTACGCATAATGTCGTGAGATAGTGAAGCTCGCCTTACCCCAATAATAGCTTGCATCAAACAAAATTCCGCGACAGTATCAGCATAAACATCGGAAACATTTATTAGAGGAATATTCCTTTTTACTACAACATCAGGATTATATTTCTTTACCGAGGCCCCTACTACTCCCACCACCTTAATATTTGGTAAATTAACTAACCACTCTTCTTTTATTGGCTCACCTCCTCTTCCGGTAATTATTGCTACCACCTTTTCTCTCTCTTCTTGATTAAGAGAAGAAATATTTCCGGAAGAAATAATATTATACCGATTAGCAAGCTTTGGTAATTGTGAAGATATAATCCCCGGATTAGTAACAACAATCGATTCTATTTTATCAACTTTTTCTATTTTTACCTTTTTAATAGAATCTGGATTAATATCACACTTACTCCAATCGATCTCACCTGAAAATCCAGTCTCTGCTAAATTAGTTAAATAAAAGCTAGGAATCAACTTGGCTAAAGAATGCCTAGTATCAACTCCCTCATTAATGGCCATAAAAAAATCTTTATGCTCATCATAAAAACCTCTTGCCTCTGGAGAATCGCCGAACTGTTCGGTTGTAGATTGGTTGTTTTTAAAAATTGTTAAATCGCCATCCAAACATTCAAAAGTCACCCCATAACTATGCAAAACATATTTTTCAACTCGTGAGCCAGCACTATTGTTAGAAGACAATGTGGCATGACTGCCATTCTCCCATTCTAAAATAATAGAAAAATTTTGGTCTTTATCTCCCACAACTCTATTCTTTTTTGAATAAATTGATTTTGGTCTACCGCCCATTAAATAACAAAGGACATCAACCGCATGAATACAGTTAGCTCCAAACCATGTTTCAGCTCCATAAGGAACGGGCTCATTAATAACCGCCTTATTAAACAAAGCCTCTAGGCTAGATGCTTTAGAATCATCACCTAAATAATCTATCACTCTATTAATATTCTTCTGAAATCTCCTATTAAAACCTCCTACGGCTATCAAATTAGATTTATTAGCAATACTTACCAACTCAATTAATTGATCAACTGTTTGTGTTAAAGGTTTTTCAATAAAGATATGCTTGCCAGAAAGCAAAGCCTCCTTGCCATACTCATAATGCATCTGAGTTGTACCTAATATATACACTGCATCAATATCATCATTAAAAACATCCTGAGCATCAGTAACTGCTTTTTCAAAATTAAATTTATCAGCTGCTCTCTTAGCCGCCTCACTATTTATATCGCAAATAATTTTTAGATGACAAAAGCCCTCATCAGCCAATCTATTAAGAATAGGCAAATGAATTTTTGAACTCATTTTTCCCGCTCCAATAACAGCAATGTTTACTATTCTTTCTTTCATAATTATTTTTTAATCTTTTTGATTAATCTTTTTATACGTCTAGCAAGAAGATTAAAAGGGGTGACTTTGTAGTGTAATCCCAAATCAAATAGCGGATCTTTAATTTCAATAACAGTATTAAACGAATATCTAGGATGAGAAGTCTTTTCTCTTATAGAAACTCCGTGAAGTGAGTCAAGAGAGTTACAAAACATTGCAAAGCAATTATCTTGATATGGTAGAGAATCAATTCTATTTACATACTCACTATTAATTAGTCTAGGCCCATGAAATTTGGATTTATTTTTATCTTTATGAGTATAAAATTCTAAAGATCCACCTTGAGAATTATCTTTGGGGTCTCTCAAATAAAATAGACCAACAGCAACCTTATGTTCGTTATCTAGATGAGCTATTTTAACTGAAGAAGGATTGCCTGTAACAGGTGTATCAATACATAATTCAGCATCTAATAATACATCACAAGTATCAAAGGTATCTATTTTTCTTATGCCAACCTTAAGATCATCAATACGATCAAAAAAAGATTTCAAATGAGGATGCCGTTCATATAAAGTGGAGCTAAAAACTTTTAAAAACTTTTTTAGATAGTCTTTAGTTAAATGAGCTGAGACAAACTCCTTCCACAAGGAATCAATGTGATTGCTATTCAATATATCAGCTGCGTAATAGCGAAGCTTAGAATTATTTGGTAGATCTTCTTTACTTGAAATCCCTTGTCTGCCATCCAAAATATCCTTAATGCTAGGATAAGCATCTCTTAAAGAATCGGCTAAAGATTGATCTAAAATATTTTTTTTAGCTACATAAGGAAAATAATCATTTTTCACATCTGATTCATTTATATTATCAAGTAATGTTTTCATATAGTTAATTTAAATTAATACCATTATATTATTATTTTGCAAGTCTAATTAGATTTTTAAATTTTTCTAAATCGGCCTCCGTGTCTATACCAATACTTTGCCAATCGCCCATAACTACACCTATTTTATAACCATTTTCTAAAGCTCTCAGTTGCTCTAACTTCTCTGACTTTTCTAAAGGACTTTGAGATAACTCAACAAATTTTGATAGAAAATCTCTTCTATAGGCATAAATTCCTAGATGATGTAAAGCATCAGCTACTAATGAGCGGGTAAAATAAAGAGCCTGTCCCTTTTGATCAATGACCACTTTAACATTACTTGAATCTTCAGCTGCTGCAGTATTATTAAATGGTGTAGCAGCAGTTGCCATAGATAAGTTGGGATTTTGTTCTAATATTTTTACCATATTTATAATAGCCTCTATTGGTATCAAAGGCTCATCTCCTTGTATATTAACAACTATCTCAGGACTAATATCAGTTAATTTATCAATCGCCTCTGCTATTCTGTCTGTTCCTGATAAACATTTTTCACTTGTCATAATAACCCTGCCTCCTTCTCTTGAAATAATATCAAAAATTTCTTTTGAGTCGGTGGCAACAATCACTTCATCTAAAATATCCGCCTCTTGAGCTCTTTTCCAAGTATGATAAATAAGAGGCTTACCATCTATATCAATCAACATTTTTTTTGCTAAGCGAGTTGATTGAAGTCGGGCTGGAATTATTCCAACAATTTTAGCTGGTTCTAAAATATTTTTTAAAGACTCATCAATATCAACTTGGGTAGCTATTATATTTCTTCTTTCTTGCAAAATATCTGCTGAAATATTAGCTATATTCTTTAATTGAACTTCTAATTCACTAATATTGTCAGTTAAAAATTCTGCTAAACCATCCACCACAAGATCATTAGCTTGAGTATTATTACTCTTCAAAATAACTACTGGCTTTCCAGATTCAATCATTTCATACAATAAAGTGGAATAAGTACCAATTATCAAATTGATTTCTTCTAAATTTTCTTTTGTTAGTTGCTGAATAACATTAAAATTAGATCTATTTTCAAATTCATCTAACTCAGAAATTTTTAACTGCTCATTAACGTTTTGATCTGGTCTAGTTTTAAAATATATTTTTAATTTTGGTATCAACAATAACTGCTTAATACATTTTTTTACCGCCTCCCTATCAGCCTTCGGCTCAAAAGGAATCAAAACCACTAATTGATCATCTAATTTATTAATTAAAAAATCCTTATTAGAATAAAAAGGTTGGCCACCTATAATAATTCTTTTTTGATGAAGATTATAAACTGGGCTCAAAGATATTAATTTATCTCTCCAATATTTATTCCACACTATGAACTTATCAGGAATAATATATTTTTCTGAGGGGATATTGTAATTAATCCAACCTATTAGATATTTATTAAATCTCCCGTGTTGAAAAGCAATTACTTTAATATTTAACTCTTGAGCCGCAACAATTAGTTCATTGTAATATCGTGGATCATCAATCGCTAATATAGTATCAACGCCTGCTAATTTTAAATACCATTTAATAAATTTAATTTTCTTCTCACTTTGAGCTGTATTAGCTAATAACTCATTAACAATTAATTTTAGATCATCTCTCTGACCTTCTTCAAACTCATCAAGTTCTAATCGATGGTTAGTTTTCTCAGAAGAAAAAAGATAGTTAACTAAATCAATAAAAAAAATGGCTTTTGTATTATATAAATTACTTTTATAACCATGCACAATCTCTCCATACTTAATATTATTTTTTTCTAAAAAACTAAAAACTTTTGCTAAACGAAAATCTTTTTTTGATTTAGCTATTGAATATACTAATATTTTTGTTTTACTAATTCTTAATTTTAAAATTAATAATAAAGCCAGAATAGAATATTGGATAACATTTTTAACTCTTATAATAATATCTACAATACTTTTTCTTTTCTTCTTAGCAGAACGATTAATAAGAGCATCCCAAAGCCAAATTTGCTGAAAACTCCAAGTAGAATATTGCTTATATTTACAGAAATCATAAATAGGAATACCATCAATCCTTAAAAGATTAATTTTCTTTAAGATTTCCAGATTTTTATCTAAAATTTTCATATAATATGATTTTCTATAATATCATGAAGATGAATGATGCTTCTCGGCTTATTATTATTCATAACAACCAAAGAAGTAATCTTATTTTCTTCCATAACCTCAATAGCTCTCTGTAAAGAGTCATCCTCATTAATAGTTATTGGCTGCTTAGTCATGGCTGTAGCTACTCCAGCTTCTATTGAAAATTTATCTGATAAAATGAACCTTCTTATATCTCCATCAGTTAAAATACCTTCTAAAAATCCAGCCTCATTAACAACGCACGTAACACCAAGACCTTTCTTAGTTATTTCTTGAAGAGCTTCAGCAAATGATTGCTGATCATTAACTACGGGTAGCTGATCTTCTTCTCTAAGAATATTTTTAATCAAAGTATTTTTTAATCCCAACTGCCCACCTGGATGAAAGTTATTAAAATCAGTAATGGCAAAACCTCTCTGCTTACTAACAGCACTTGCTAAAAGATAACCAATTATTAAAGAAGCTGTGGTGCTAGCCATGGGAGCAGCATTAAATGGAGAGCCTTCGTTATCAATTTTATAAATAAGTTTATAATCAACCAATCGAGCCAAAGAAGAGTCCTGGTGACCAGCAATTAAAATAGCCCTTATTCCCATTTTCCTAAAATGCTCTATTAATTTGATAAGTTCCTGCGTCTCACCACTGTTAGAAAAGGCCAAAAGGATATCATTGTTATCAACAAATCCTAAATCGCCATGAAAAGCTTCTGTGGGATGCAAAAAAACAGCTTTTATCCCAAGACTATTAAAGGTAGAGGCCAATTTATTAGCAACATGACCCGACTTACCTAATCCAGAAAACACAATCTTGCCCTCACATGATTTAATCAATTTTACAATCTCACAAAAACCATCGTCTAGAATATCTTCTAAAGAAGATCCAGCTATCAAAATATGGCGCAATGTTTCCTGAGCAATATTAATTATCTCTTGTCTACTTTCCATAATATGACTTATTCAAATGACAATATTATACCATAAATTTTTTTAACATCAATGGTAGATTGTTGTTTTTAAAAGTTTTTTATCATAAGATGATCATAAATACATGGCTAAAAATACAGTTTTTATTCATACCAATAACAAACAACTACTTGGAGCTAAAATTGCCCATTACGCTATCTTCAAGCACCTAAATGATAAAGATTCTGTTGATGTAAAAATTATTAATGTTGATAATTTAAGAATCTTTAAAGATTTTTCTAATAAAAAATATTTACGAAAAGGGGCTGAGATAACTTATAACCCTCAAGATCTGCAATCATTTACCCTGTCTCGATTTATGCCGCCTCAATTAATGAATTATGAGGGCAAGGCTGTTGTTATAGATCCAGATATCTTCCCTCTAATTGATATTAATCAATTATTTAATATAGACCTTCAAGGTCATGCTATCGCCTGCTGTCCTAAAAAGGACGATTGGGATACCAGCGTAATGTTAATGAACTGCTCTCAACTAAAACATTGGCGCATAGAAAATATTATCAATGATCTAATTAATAAAAAAGCCGACTACGTTGATTGGATGTCTTTAAAAATGGAGAAGAATATTCTCCCTCTACCTAGAGAATGGAATAGTCTAGACAGTCTTTCTAATGAAACTAAACTACTTCACACCACTCAAAGATTAACTCAACCATGGAAAACTGGCCTGCCCATCGACTTCACTAGAAACAAATTACCAAAACTCTTTGGTCTTATTCCTCGAGAATGGGTTCTAAAAATAAGAGGCAAATACCCTTCTAAGTATCAAGCTCATCCTGATAAAAATATCGAGAGGTTTTTTATTCAATTAATAAAAGAATCTTTGGAAAATAATTTTATTTCTAGAGAATTTATTACAAAAGAAATAGAAGCTAAACATGTTCGCCCTGATCTTTTGTTATTAACCGATAAATCTTAATTATCTGATCAATATAATCATCCCAGTTTCTCTCTTTAGCTAAACGATAATTGCCTTCTCCTAATTTTTGAGCTAATTCTTCATTACTTAATATTTTGATAAGAGCATCTGCCGTTGCCTCAATATTATTTTCAGGAACCAATAGTCCTGTTTCTTGATGATGAACAGCGTCTGATACGCCTCCTGAGTCTGCTGCTACCACTGGTTTTTTATATAAACCAGCCTCTAAATATACTAGGCCATAACCTTCGAAATTATGATTAATATAACGAGAAGTTAGAGCAAAAACGTTAGATCTTTTAAATAAGTAAATTAGCTCTTCAGCAGGTGTATTCTGAAGGATGAGAAGATTTTTTCTAACACCTAAAGATTCGGCTAATTGATAATATTTCTCCTTGTCACCATTGCCCACAATTATCAATTGAGTTTCTGATATTTTATTTACTATCTCTGGTAAAGCCTTAATTAAAATATCCATTCCTTTTCTAGACTTAAGAGGACCTACGCTTAGAATAACTTTAGCTGATTCTGGAATATTAAAATGATCTTCTTGAGAAGCTGTTATTTTTGATGGTTGAGTAACTGGTAAATTAATTACATCAATAGAACGATAATGATTAGAAACTTTCTGTGCTTGTTGAGCAGTAAAATTACTAATAGCAATAACCCTACTAGCTTTTTTAAAAGGCTCCAATAGTAATTGTCTTTGAATGATCTTGGTAAAAGGTTTCACTGAATAACTGCCAATCGCTGAATAAATAAAAGGGCATTTATTTTTTTTAGCCCAATACCAACCCGTCAAGTTGTAGGGAAAGTCTATTAAAGAATGAATAATAACTGGCTCTGAAAAAGTTTTTTTAATGATGAATAATTTTAGAAATTTAGGTATATTTCTCCAACAACTAAATACGGGAAGTAAAGATGGTAATTCATAGCTAATTTGATTAACAAAAGGGACGTCTATTCGTTTAGCATTCCAAGGAAGAAAAAGTTGGAAAGGAACTCCTCTTTTATGTAAATAGCTAGCATGATTGTAGGTTAGAGTCCCCCAGCCTGAGTTAGGAGCAATTGTATTACTAATAAGAATAATTTTCATGATAATAGATTACAAGACTACTCTATATTTTTTAACCCAAATTTGAAAAATTAACAAATTCCAAATAATAATTAAATTATATTCTTTTTTGTCTTTATGGTTCTGTAAGATTTTTTTAATAGCCTGCCAATCAAACAGACCTTTGGTTGGTGAATAATATTCTTCTGATAAAATTTCCTCAACCATTTCATAAATTTTTGGACGACGCAACCATTTAGCCCCGGGTGATATCCAACCTCTTTTTGGCTGATAATATAAAAAAGAGGGCAGCTCTCTTTTAAAAGCTTCTTTTAAAATTATCTTTGTATTAAAAACATTAACTTTATTTGAAACAGGTATTCTATTAGCCATTTCTACCACCCTTTTATCTAATAAAGGAACTCTAATCTCAAGACCATGAGCCATTCCCATCTTATCAGTTCTCATCAAACATTCATCAACCAGCCAAGTAGAGCGATCAGTTCTCATAAATGAATCTACAAAGTTCTCTCCTTTTTTCCAATTATAATTAAAAAATTCTTGGGGATAATTATTGATATAACTCTTTTTAACCACCTGATCTAATAATGATTTTTTTTGAAACATAAACCGCTGAAACATGGCAAATCCTAATAGATTATCTATTCTTTTAAATTTTTTATTTAAATTTAACAATTTTCTAAGCCATTGTGGCAGCTTATTGTATGCCTCCACCATTTTGCTATAACGATAACGCTTATAACCACCAAACAACTCGTCACCTCCATCACCAGCTAACACAACACTCACTTTCTGCTTGGTAAATTTAGCCAAACTAAACATAGCTACTGTAGTTGGATTAGCAATTGGCTCATCAAGGTGCCAAACTATTTTCTCTAAGTCTTCTAAAAGATTATTTTCAGAAATATATAAATTATTATGATCCGCCTTATAATAATCAGCCGTTTTCTTTGCTAACTCGGCATCATCATTAAATTTTTTATTCTCTTCTTCCTCATTCAACTCATACCCAGCTGAAAAAGTATTAACCTTGTCTCTAATCTTAGTCACGCAATTCAAAATTGAGGTCGAATCAAATCCTCCTGAAAGATAAATTCCCAAAGGACGATCAGAAATTAATTGTTTTTTAGTAGCCTGACAAATCTCATTTTTTAATTCCCTAGCTAATTCTTTTTTAGATTTTTCAACTGGCTTCTCATTAGACTCTTCCCAATACCTTTCAATGACAAATTGATTATTTTTCAAAGTAGCTCTATGAGCCGGCATTAATTTAGAAATGTCTTTAAACATGGTTTTAGGACCAGGAACATAAAGAACTCTTAAATATAAATTGAAAGCATCCTTATCCAAAATTCTTGAAACATCATGCTCCAAAATAGCTTTAATCTCTGAAGAAAAAATAAACTTATTGCCATCCCAGAAATAATATAGAGGCTTAACTCCTATATGATCTCTAGCTAAAAATAATTCTTTATTTTTCTCATCCCAAATAGCAAGAGCAAAAATACCTTCAAAATACTCCACGCACTTACCTCCCCATTCCTGATACGCGGCTAAGATAACTTCTGTATCACTATCACTCTTAAAACTATACTTATCCTTTAGTTGTTCTTTTATTTTTTTGAAATTATAAATCTCGCCGTTATAAGTGATAATCAAATTACCCTCAGCACTCTTCATTGGCTGAGAAGCTTGCTCGCTGAGATCTATAATACTCAATCTATTATGACCTAAAGAAATATTGTCATTAATAAAATGACCCGTACCATCTGGGCCACGATGTTGAGTTGTCTCGTTCATTTTAAGAAGCAACTCTTTGTTATTAAAATTAAAACCATTAATTGCACACATGATTATGTAATTAAATTAACTAATGATTTTAAATTATTTTCCCAACTATACTGCTGAACATTTTTGTAGGCAGTATTTGATAATCTTTTCCCTAGATTCTTATCACTCAGTAAAAGCTCTATCTTCTTTTTAAGATCATCAATATCACCTAGATTATAAAGAAAACCGTTTTCACCATCGTTAACAACTTCCACATTACCACCTACTCTGGTAATAATAACTGGCAAACGAGCAGCCATGGCCTCTAAAACAATATGTGGTAATCCCTCATAAGAGGTATTAAGCACAAACACATCAGCACTCTGCATATACTGAAATACCTCATCTTTAGAAACTTTGCCCGTCAACCTAATATTATCATTCAAATCTAAATCATCGATTTTATTTTGTAACTCATTTTTTAAGGGACCATCACCTACTATCAATAAAAGTAACTTTGGGGTCTCCTTGATCATCTCAGTCATCAAATCAATTAACTGATCAAAACCTTTCCAATCCACCAAGCGACCGACAGAAAGAATCGTTGGTCTATCTGATGATTCTTTTTTATCAATCACAGGAAGATTAGTGGCGTTATAAATAACCTCAATTTTATTATCATCAATACCCCACTGTTTCACTATGCCTTTAAGATAAAGGCTGGGAACAATAATCAACTTACTACGATGACAAACAAATTTTTGTACCGCTCTCATAACTCTAGCTATAAAAGAAAAACTTTTTCTTTCTTGAAATTCATCAATGTTATCGGTCGTTATCTTTTTATTCCGAGCCATCTCCCAAGAAGGATCACCAACAACCTTCAAGAAGAACTCCTTTCCTGTGACTAAGCTGGCTAATGTACAAGGTAAACCAGCGCTCATAGGGCCTTGGCAATAAACAATATCATTTTTTTTCATCAAGCTTATTAGATTCCAAAAGTAAGCTCCGTAACGAGCTAAACGACTACGATACCGAAAAATTCTCTTAATATAATAAGGTTCAAAAGAATCTTTCTTCTCGTTGGCATAACAAATAACATTAACTAAAGAACCTCGTTCCGTTAGTTCGTCAGCTACTTTTTTGGTATAGGTTGCTGGACCACCAATATCCGGTGGGAAAATGCCAGCCACTAATAGAATCTTCTTGTTTAGAAGTCTATTAAACAAAAGCCTCATCTTTTCTGATAAAGATTCCCAATTATATTCCTGAATAACCATCGCTCTACCATTCTGTATAACTCTCTCACTTAGTCGAGTATCACTAAACATTTTTAATAAGCTATCAGCGATAGATAATGGATCACCTGGCTGACAAAATAAACCATTCACCTCATCAATCAAAAAATCAGGAATACCACCTACTGGAGTCGCTATAACTGGCAAGCCAGCAGCCATAGCTTCCAAAAAACTGTTTCCTAAACCTTCCGACAAAGAAGGTCTGATAAATACATTAGAGATGGCTAAATATCTTGGTACTTCATCTTGATTAACAAAGCCTGTTAAGATAACTGACTCCTCTAATTTATTATCTTTAATAATCTTTTCTATTTTACCTCTCTCACTACCCTCTCCTAATATTAGAAGCTTGAGTGATAAATCTGATTTGTTCTTTAACAAAGCAAATCCCTCCACAAGATCACTCACACCATTCTTAGACTCCAAACGAGAAGTGGTAATAATTATTTTTTCCTCTTCCTTAATACCTAATTGATTTTTTAGCTCCACCTTATCCTGATCAGAAAAAGATTGGGTGAACTTATTAATATCAACACCATTAGGAATAATGGTGATAGATCCTCTATATCCAAATCGCCAAGCTCTTTGAGCTAGATAATTACTAATGGAATGAATATGATCTGCGCTTTTATAAATAGCCTTATACAAAGGGCTCCAGAAAAAAGTCTTCCTTCTAATCTTCTCCTCTGTGTGGCCTTCCTGAGTTGTTAATAAATAAGGAGTCTTTGGATACAACAATTTAAAGAAAAGATTAGTTATAGTAGCTGGGTTAGCCATCACTCCCCAAGTCATATCAAATTTTTCCTTTCTGTTAAGACCTAATGATTTTAATAAGGCTGGGATGGTCATTATATATTTATCTAAACCTCTAACTCCCAAACCAACTCTAATAACCCTGACATTATCAATCACTTCATCTTTAGGTAGCTTTCTATTATTCCAACAAGTAATAAGGGTAAACTCAAATTCGGGCAGGCGCTTACACACCTCCTTAATAGCTACCTCTGCTCCACCCACATAAGGAAAATATTCTAGTGACAAAATTAAAATTTTCTTTTTCATAGTTATTTTTTAGTCCAATCCCAATAGCCATTGATAATAGATTGCCACATCCAGATTGGGTCGGTTAGACTCAGGCCAGTACGAGAAGTTATAAGACTATCTTTATCCTTGTTAACTACTCCCGAAACAAAAGAAAAAGAATTCTCAAAGCCTACTTTTCTCAAGAATTCTCCTAATTGATTATTAAGATGCTTCTTCTCTCCAAAAGGATAAGCAAACCACCTAATTTTTTTACCAATCAAATTCTCTAAATTTTGCTTATCTATCACAATCTCAGTCTGCCAAAGATTATCTGAATCACTTCGACCTAAATCAATATGATTCATCGTGTGACCACCTATCTCAAATAAATCATTATTAGCCAACAGCTGTATTTGCTGACCACTAATCAAACTTAAAGATTGCTGTCTCATTAACTTGTTTTTAATAAAGTCCTCAGCCTCATCACCTGTCAAATCAATCAACCCTGAACAGACAAAGAAAGTGGCCGGTATATTTAATTCTTGTAAAACGGGTGCTACGTTAGTTACCCAGTTAGCATAACCATCGTCAAAAGTAATGGCTATCTTATCGTCACCACTCTCAGATAATAATGTGCCTAAAGATACTAATTTGTAATTATTTTTTAACCATTCCATTCTTGCCCTAAACAGATCTTTATTTTGAATGTCATGAAAAACAATAATTCTGTTAGCTGAAGAACTAGCTCGTGACAAAACTTGCCAACCGTAACAAGTTGCCAACCAAGATCTCTTAACTAGTTGTTTTACTTTATTTTTCATGATTATTAATCTCAATAAAAATTTTGTTAACCAATAAGGCTGCCGTATGACCACGTCTGACTATTGCTCTCAATTCCTCACCTAAAGATGACCTTTCCTGATCAGTAAGAGTTAGTAATTTGTTTAACTTATTTATCTGATCATCATGATCATCCTTATCAACAATTAATAAAGTCTTTAAGTGATCGGGCAATATCTCTGCCACGCATTGATTAGGAGTTAAGATTGGCAAACCACAAGCCATCGCCTCTAAAACAGCTTTGTCTAGACCACCGGTATTGAAACTAACAAAAATCTTATGTTGGTTTAATAAAGATGGCAATTGATCTTGTTTAATAGATTCTCGGAAAAAAACCTGATTAGTTAATAATAAATTTTCTTTTTGATTTACTAAATCATTTTTGAACTGCTGATCATTTTCTAAAGTTGGTCCATAAAAATTAGTAATGAGCGATTGCTTAAATACTTCGTTATATTTAGCTATCAATTCTAGTATTTTATCTAAATCTTTTACTGGTGAGTAACGACCAGCTGTTATCAAGTCAGCTTGCTTTTCAATAGAAGTTATTCGGAAAAGATCTGTATCAATACCATGACCAATAACTTTCACTTTATTTAAACTCATGGCAAAGGAGCTAGGAGCAGCGGTAAAGATCTTATTGTCACAAAAATGAGCTTGGAATTTCATTAACGGGCTGATATAGGAGTGAGTTTTCCACTGATAGATCTTCTTACCCAATAATTTGAAAGGCATTAGTAATAATGGGTAAGGACCACCCATATGAACAAAATATAAATCAGTTGTTCTTAATCTTCTAATTATCTCTTTATAAAAAACTAGCAGGGTAAAAAATCTATTGCTTCTTTTAATTACTTTAATTTTAACGTTGTCTGGTAAAGAAAATTCTCCCGCTCTTAAAGTAAGGACGGTTAAATTATCAACCTCGGGTCGATAAGAAAATTCTTTAATCCAATTAACCGTTACAGATAATAAAGGATCCTTCTTATCAACCGCCTGACAAATAAAAATAATATTTTTCATATTAAATATTCCAATTATCTATTTTATAACCAATAATCTTCTCCAACTCCCTTACCTCTTCTTCAAATACACTTCTCAATCCTTGATGATCTAAATCACTCAGGCCATTAGCAATCTTTCTATCCGTCTTAGTATTAACAGCTAATATTTTTCCTACTAAACCTTTCTTTTTGATCAACCACCAAATTTTATGCATGCCTAACAAACGCATTCCCTTAGAAACATGAATGAACAATCTATCTAACCAAACAAATCTCGGCACCCTACCTACATTTACCTTCTTATTTAAGGAAGATGGTAAAAAGCTATCATCTACTCCAATAAATTGATAAATCTTTTTCATAAAAGCAGCTGGGTTTTTTTTAATATCCTCATGAATTAATATGAGAATATTGTCTTTAGAAAAAAGTTTTAAGTAGTTTTTTAAATGAGCAGCATACATACCATTAATAATATACTCATCTCTTTTTGTTAAGGCTTCTGCAAACGAGACCGAGGCTTTAACCGTACCAGCCATAATATCATTTATATAATTAGAAAAAGCTCTTTCCACCGGATTTCTAAGCACCACTATCAACTTAGCATCTGGATATTGCTGATATATTCTATGAGGGGTTTCTTTATCAGCTAAATAAGAAGTTGAAAACTCGCCTACTTTTTGATTCTTTTTGGCATCAGTAAAAATATTTTCGTACCAGCTATAACCTTTGGGCCAGTTTCTTTCTCTACTAAAAAAATGTATTTCTTTTATTGGTGAATAAATCTCTGGATGTTCATAAAGACAGGAATAGATCCAAGAAGTTCCCGATCGCTGAGCGCCAATACCAATAAAGTCCGGCTTCCTACCTCCCTCAGCTAAATTAAAAAGAATGTCATAACTTTCTAAATAGGAATTGGAAGAGAAAAAAGTCTTTGCAAACTCTCTTCCTTTACCACCCATTGATTTAGCTTCTACAGAATTATTAATCAATCTCAGTATTTTTTCTGTTAAACCATTGACGTCTCGAGGTTCTACCAGCCAACCAGTTGTTCCATCATCAATCAGATCAGGCACACCACCAACCCTACTACCTACTACTGGCAAACCAGCAGCCATTGCTTCAAAAACCACCCTTCCCAAACCCTCAGATAAAGATGGTAAAACAAAAACATTAGAGCGTGAGAACATATCCGCTAATTGTTGTTGAGACACCTCTCCAACAAACTCTACATTATTATCTAGATTATAATTTTTAATCTGTTGTTTTAAACTAGTAACATATTGCTGATCTTCTTCTTTACCAACTAATAATAGTTTTACCTGAGAATGATGTTTAACTATCTCATTAAAAGCCTCGATTAGATACTCCACTCCCTTAATTGGAGCTAATGCGCCAGCAAAAATAATTGTTGGGTTAGTTAATTGATCTTTTTGTTTAACTGAAGAAAAAACTTCGATATCTGTCCAAGCTGGAAATTTAATTACCGGTACACTATTATTCCATTTTTTTAATTGATCAACGGTAGCAACAGAAACTCCTCGTAAAGCATCAGCTCTTTTAAATGTAAATTTTGCCAACCAAGAAAAAACACCTTTATTAAAATTACTAGCACCTATTTTCTTTTGAATAAAAATCGACCTCTCAAAGTCACCGTGATTTTCAACAATCAATTTTATTTTTTTGCCTACTAATCTGCCCAAGCCCTTAGCTAAAGCCGCTACAAAACCCTGATGAGGATCCTGAGCAACTAAAAAAGTTACCTCACCTCTTTTAGCTAATCGTAAAGCTAGTATCGGTCCTATCAAGATTAATGATAAGAATCTCAAAGCTCTACTCGGTAGATATGGTAAAAGATAGAAGCTACCTCCATTTTTAAAAGTTTTAAACTTAGCCTTATTATAAAAGGCTATAACACTAATATCATAATGATGAGAAAGTGTAAAAAATTTCTTCTCCTGAGTATTATTTAAAGGATAACTATAAGAAGTTGTCCCTAAAAAAATGATTGATCTTTTACTCATAGTAAAAATAACTTAATCTAATTAAGTGGTCTATATATTAAAACAAAATAGCCAATTTGGCAAGTCTACTTATTAGCATCCAAAAATACTTTTT
>Ga0310122_10000518_pt1 | contig 24445 bp, 17 predicted proteins | sample CB6_Bottom_1051__FD_203503 | JGI IMG/M metagenome (GOLD analysis project Ga0310122, IMG submission 203503) | Marine microbial communities from Western Arctic Ocean, Canada - CB6_Bottom_1051 | ecosystem: Environmental > Aquatic > Marine > Oceanic | place: Canada: Western Arctic Ocean | collected...
ATCTGTACCAGGTTCGCTGCGACCTCAGACCTTGCCAACTTAACGAAGCCCCGGTGCTCGACTTCGAGGGCCCCGGCCCGATCCAGTGTGGCCCCATCCTGCATCACCTGTACCGCCGTGAGCGGCGCTGGATAATTGGGGCCTGCCTTGGCCGCCACCAGGGCCTTGGCCGTATCGAACGCCACCATCAGTTCTATAGCCTGCAGGGACAAGGCCGAAGTCTTTTGCTGCCGCAGCTGCATATAATCGAGTTTGCCCGCAATACACTGTTCGATAATCTTCTCCGCAGCATCGATTAAACGGTCTGTTTCTACCACCGCATCCAACGCCCCTTCGGCGAGGGCCTGCGTCGCGCTGATTTGAGATCCGCTACTGATCCATTGGTTTGCATTGTCCGCACCCAGCAGTCGGGGCAGTCTTACGGTGCCGCCGAAGCCCGGCAAGATACCCAATTTAACTTCAGGAAAACCCAGTACCGTTTGCTCACATCCGACCCGATAGTCCGTTGCGAGCGCCAACTCCATGCCACCCCCGAGGGCCACCCCGTTAATAGCACTCACGGTTGGCACCGGGAGGTCTTCGATGTCACAAAAAATCTTGTTCGCTGCCACCACCCACTCCATTATTTGTTCCTTGTCCTGGCGAAACATGGCAGTGAATTCCGTAATATCGGCGCCAACAATGAAGGTCGATTTTGCGCTCGAGAAAATAACGCCGCGAACTTCGGCGTCTTGCAGGGCTGCTACGGCTTCCTGCAGTTCTCTTAATGTTTGTTGATTGAATTTATTGACCGAGGATCCCTCCAGGTCAAAGACCAGGTGGGCGGTGCCGGAAGGCAACACATGGACGCTGAGCGTCTTGCCTGTATAAATCATTGCTATCACTCCACTGTTTGAGCAGGCCCGTTGGGGGGCCGCATTATACCGCCAGCGGCAATAATTAAGAAATGCGAGTTAGCCCGGATCAGAGGATTTTTGGGGTACTATACCGGCTGGAGTTTCTACCGGAATCGGAACAGATGCGTTCTTTCCTAATATTGCTGGTGGTGTTGATGGCTGGCAGCACCGCCTCTCTCGCCGCCGACCACGGCGTGATTCTGGCATATCACCATGTCGCCGATGACACGCCCCCTTCCACCAGCATTTCTCCCGTTCAATTCAGGCGGCACCTGGAGTATTTGCGGGATAACGGTTTTACCGTGATCGGCCTCGACACCTTGATTTCCAGCTTGCGCGAGGGCCGGCAGCTTCCCGACCGCGCCGTGGTCATCAGCTTCGACGATGGCTACATATCCATCTACGAGCAGGCGTTTCCCATGCTGCAAGCCTTCGATTATCCATTCTCCTTATTCCTCAGCACCGAGCCTATTGACTCTGGACAAAGAAACTATATGTCCTGGCAGCAGATTCGCGAGATGTCGGATGCCGGCGTCGTTATCGGCAACCATATGATAGACCACCCCTATATGCTCGAAGGCAAGCAGGGGGAATCCAATCAGCAACGTCTGCAAAGACTACGGCAGGAATTATTACAGGCGGAACAGACTATCTTGAAGGAGACAGGCCAGTCCCATCGATATTTGGCCTACCCTTATGGTGAATATGATCGGCCGATAAAGGCGATGTTGTCAGAACTTGGTTTCGTCGGCCTGGCACAAAATTCAGGGGCCGTGAGCAGCCACTCCGATTTTCAGGCCTTACCCCGCTTTCCCCTCGGCAGTATCTACGCCAATCTCGATACTGCCAGGGTCAAATTCGAGGCCCTCGCCTTCGATGTCGAACAGGTGGAGCCACTGTCACCGGTGACAGGCGATAGGAGTCCCGATGTCACCCTGAAATTCGCCCCGGGAAACTATAATCGCGCTCAGCTCGGTTGCTTTGCCAATAGCAAACCCATACCGATGAATTGGTTGGACATGGATATGGGCCTCGTCGAATTGTTACCCACGGAAGCATACCGGGGACGTCGATGGCGCTATATCTGCACGGCACCGGATCTGGATTCACGCCGCTTCTATTGGTACTCAGTGCAGTGGATCAATACCGGCGATTGAATTGGCCGCGCGATCCCGGTTGCGCAATTTGTTCTGAATAATAATTTTCTGTATTTCGTCCACATAATGTTCGCCGCGCTCCGAATAGCTGACGAGGCCATAGGCGAGCACCATGGAATCGAGAGTCTGTTGTTGATTGCGCATAAAGGCCCGCAATTCGCGAAGATAGGCGTACAAATGGTGGGTATTGATATTATTGAGATAGCCCTTGACCGACGCCGCAATGGAATCGAATCGTCTTACCTCGTGAGTCGCTCCGCTGGCGCGGCGCTGGGGTACCATTCCGCATCCTTCTTCGTAGCACCACTGGCCGAAGATATTATAGCCTTCCAGAACAAATCGGGACGTGCCCCAGGCAGATTCGTTGGCCGCTTGAGCCAGGGCCAGGGAAACCGGGATCACATCCACCCTCAGCATCAGCTCATTGGCGATTTCTCTATCACTGGACTGCGCCACATCGAGGCCATAGCTTTGTGCGAGTTCCAGCATCCACTCCCGTTCCCGCGAACTCAAGGCGATACCGTCGTTTACGATATCTGCACGTTTTAGTAGCTGCTCTCGTAGCCGGCAGATATGGGTATTTTCCGTGACTATATAGTCCTCGAGAAAATCGAAAAATTGTTGCTTCTTTACCAGTACATCCGGTATCCCTGCGAAATCCGGGAATACGATAATCGGAGGCATCGCCACCACCGTAGTTTCCTCCGTGCTGCCAGGTCCAGCCAGTCGTTGCACCAAAATCACCAGCACCAGCATCGCCACCGCAGTAGCTGCCGCGGCCAACAGTTCCAGCTGACGAGTCTTCATAGGCGCGCTACTCATATGCACTGCTTATCAAAATTACTGAATGTTAGGTTTACAAAAGCCCAGGTCGTTAACTTTCAAACTTGCTGCCACCGCGGCAATCCGGAGACGAGGGAGTAGTTCTATTTCTGTCCTGCCATTCTGAGGAGGTATACAAGTGTAGCGCCAGCGCGTGTACGCCGCCGGCAAGCTCGTCAGCCAAAAGTTTATAGGCATGCTGGTGTCGCTGCACCCGGGACATGGGTACGAAGCAATCCGAGACCACGGTAATTCGGTAGTGAGATTCGGTGGCGGGTCCGCCATGCATGTGGCTCTCATTTTCCACCAGCAACATCGAAGGATTAAGATCCGCGCCCAGCTTGAATTCGATTCCCGCCTGCACCGCCGATTCTGTCATTGCGTACCACCACCTCTGCTGTATGATTCGGCAGGGCACCTCTGAACAATGCAGTGATGCCCTAACTGGAGTCTGAGTCTAAATATGCTCAAATTTCCGGCTGCGAATTATGACTTTCCTAACCGCAGTATAACGTAAAAGCGGCGAATAAATCAGAACACAGAGGCGCCTGGGCATGGGCTGCTGTGATCATGAGAGTAGTGGCATGGTAATTTCCTGGTACCCGGGACACATGAACAAGGCCAGGAAGGAACTGGTTAAATTATTGCGTGGTATCCACGTCGTCATCGAAGTATTGGATGCCCGGATTCCCATGGCCAGTGCCAATCCGCTACTGGCCGCGATGACGAAACAATTGCCGATCATCAAGATTCTGAACAAAGCCGATCTGGCGGACAAGCAAATTACCCGAGCCTGGTTGAACCATTTCAATACCCAATCCGCCGGCATTTGCCTGCTCAATGGTCGCGACCAGCCCCTGTCCTTCGAGTCACTACTCAGAAGTGCCTATCAACTATGTGGACCCCGGGCCAGCCAATCCCGAGCCAGGCAAATGGTAATCGTAGGCATCCCCAATGTGGGCAAGTCCTCTCTGCTCAACCAGCTAACGGACAGAAAACTGGCAAAGACTGGCAATGAACCTGCGGTGACCCGCCGCCAACAGCGGGTGCAATTGGATGAAGATTGGTATCTGGTCGACACCCCCGGACTTCTGTGGCCGCGACTCGAGGACCAGGGCGCCGCCTACAGGCTGGCCTGCACGGGCACCATCCGCAACACTGCGGTCGAGGCCGAAGACATCGCCTGGTTCACCGCCGAGATGCTGCTCAGTGAGCATCGTCATGCGCTCTCACGGCGCTACCATATCGCCGCGAGTATTACCGAGCCGGAGCAACTGCTGCGACACATAGCAGAAATCCGTGGCTCCCTGGGCAAAGGCGGCCATCCGGACTGGCACAAGACCTCAGAATTATTACTAAACGATTATCGCTCAGGTAAACTAGGCAGCCTCTCTCTGGAGACACCCCCAGAGTAATTCAACCAAGCCGATTCGGGGCAGGCCACGGCCCATCGCCCTGTACGGCAACAGACCCAGGTTCAAGATGACAGCAGCAAGCAGTTCACAGGCAGACAACAGTCCTGCTCCCCAGGATTTTCACCCCGCTTTCGAATGGAAACGCAGCCACAGAATTCCCTCGCTCCAGTTGGTTATGGAAGAGTACAGCCATCGGGTGACCGGTGCCGTGCATTACCATTTGAGCTGCGACCATCCCGAAAATGTGTTTCTCGTAGCCTTCCGTACGGTGCCCATGGATTCCACCGGCGTCGCCCACGTCCTGGAGCATACGGCCCTGTGTGGAAGTAAAAAGTACCCGGTGAGGGATCCGTTCTTCATGATGATCCGGCGCTCATTAAACACCTTCATGAATGCTCTCACGAGCAGTGACTGGACTGCGTACCCCTTCGCCAGCAAGAACAGAAAAGATTTCAATAATCTACTGAATGTTTATCTCGATGCCGCTTTTTTCTCCCGGCTGCACAAACTGGATTTTGCCCAAGAGGGCCATCGGCTGGAATTTTCGGAACCCGAAAATCCTGAGAGTGAGCTGCAGTATAAGGGTGTCGTATACAATGAGATGAAGGGCGCCATGAGCTCCACCAACACCGTGCTATGGCAGACCATGAGCAGGTATCTGTTCCCGACGTCTACATACCATTTCAATAGCGGTGGTGAGCCGGACACGATCCCGGATTTGACTTACCCCCAGCTCGTCGATTTCTACAAGACCCACTACCATCCAAGCAATTCGGTGTTTATGACTTTCGGGGACATCTCTGCCTGTGAGCATCATCAGGCCTTCGAAGAGCTCGCACTGTCCAGTTTCAAAAAACTCGATATCAATATAGAAGTGAGTAATGAAAAAAGGTACCTGTCACCTGTCAAGGTAGAGGAGTTTTATGCTGCCGAAAACACCGCCAATAGCAAGGCCCATATTGTCATGGGTTGGCTGCTTGGCCACAGCACCAGCCTCGGCGATCTTTTCAAGGCGCAGCTGCTGAGCAGCGTCCTGCTGGACAACAGCGCCAGCCCCCTGATGAGAGCATTGGAAACCTCCAGCCTGGGTACATCGCCATCCCCCTTGTGTGGCCTCGAAGACTCCAACCGCGAGATGAGTTTCATGGCGGGTCTCGAAGGCTGTGAAGCGTCCTCGACCGCCGAAGTTGAAGGCCTGATTCGACACACCCTGCTGGAGATCTGCAAGACCGGCGTCGCCATGGACCAGGTGGAGGCCGCCCTGCATCAACTGGAACTCAATCAGCGGGAAATATCTGGCGACGGCTATCCATACGGCCTGCAACTTATCATGGCCGGGCTCTCCACCGCCACCCACCGCGGTGATCCAATTCAACTACTCGACATTGACCCGGTACTGGAAGAATTACGGGCACAGATAAAAGACCAGAACTTCATTCCGGGATTGATTCGGGAATTGTTATTGCACAACAGCCATCAGGTCACATTGACCCTGAAGCCGGATACCGAATTGGCAAACAGGAAAGTGCAGTGTGAACTGCAGCAACTGGCCGTGATCAAAGCCGGGTTATCGGAGCAGCAGCGCAACCGAATCCTCGCCGACTCCAAGGCGCTGGCGCAACGACAGGCACAGGAGGATGACCCCGGCATCTTGCCCAAGGTCGGCCTGGAAGACGTGCCGGAGAAACTGACCGAGCCCGAGCGGATCGAATTCAGACCCAATAAATTGCCGGTGAGCTATTATGCCCAGGGCACCAATGGCTTGAGTTATCAGCAGGTAGTGATGCAGCTCCCCGAGCTGGCACCGGATCTTCTCGACTTATTACCCCTGTACACCACCTGTCTCACGGAATTCGGTGTCGGGGACAAGGACTACGCCGAGGTGCAGACCTGGCAGGCGCAGATTAGCGGCGGTGTAAATTGCTTCAGCAGTATCCATAGCGACCTGCAAGACGTGCAAAAAACCCATGCCCTGCTGACGTTTTCGTCAAAATCTCTGGTCCGCAATCATTCCGCGGTAACAGAGCTGTTAAACGCCACCATAGCGCAGGTGCGCTTCGATGAAGATCAGCGCCTGCGGGAATTAATCGAACAGATCTGTGCTCGCAAGGAGAGCAGCATTACCGCCCAAGGGCATGGGCTAGCGATAAGCCTCGCATCCAGCAGGATGAGCCCTGCCGCCCATCTAAGCTATTGTGCCGGCGGGCTTGCAGGCATCCAGGGGCTCAAGGTCCTGCGTGACAAGATGGCCGATGCCGATGAACGCAGCAAGGTATTGGAGCGCTTTGCGCAATTACATCGGGCCATCGTGCAGGCCGACACCCAATTTCTCCTCATTGCCGAAAAACAGCATCAGGACCAGGTGCTGGCGGAGTTGGCCGGCGTGTGGGAAAGCCAGAGCAACGACAGCGGTGGCTCACATCTATCTCTGCCACCGATCCGGGAAGGCACTAGACAGGCCTGGACTACCTCTACCCAGGTTAATTTTTGCGCCAAGGCGTACGCCACGGTTGCCTCCGGTCATGAAGACAATGCCACCCTCCACGTACTCGCAGGATTCATGCGTAATGGCTTCCTGCACAGAGCGATTCGGGAACAGGGTGGCGCCTATGGCGGCGGCGCCGGGCAAGACGCCAACTCTGCCTCCTTCCGGTTTTTTTCCTATCGAGATCCCCGCCTCACAGAGACCCTGGACGACTTCGATCGCGCCGTGGACTGGGTAATATCGGGGAGCCATTCTCCGCGCCAGCTGGAAGAGGCCATACTGGGTGTTATCGCCGCCATGGACAAACCCTCATCGCCAGCCGGCGAGGCCAAACAGGCATTCTATAATCGCCTCTTCGGCAGAACACTCGCGCATCGGATGAATTTCCGGATGGCGGTTTTAGGCACCACCATCGCCGACCTCAAGACCACAGCAGCGCGATATTTTGACCCATCCACCGCGAGTATTGGCGTAATAAGCAACCGAGAGACCATCGATGCAGCCAAGCTGGATGGAATCGAAGTTATAAATCTTCAATAAATTCAATCTCTTATTTGTCTTATATTATCTAGTTTCGAATTTATAAAAAGAAGCCGAACTTTTTTTCGATTTAGTGGGAACTTTGCTACTACGCCACAGTCTGAGTATGTGTAGGTAGATGTTATTCAAAATTGTGGGTTTTGTTTCATTTATCTCTCCCTTGATAGTATATTCAGCCCAACAACCTCTGGTCGTTGGGCTTTTTTATGCCCGCTAGTCCTTCTGTAGTTTTGTAGCTGAACCCCCGTCTTCACCGCCTCTCCATGCCTTTACCCCATGCCAGGCAAGACCTCCCCAGAGTCACCCTGGTGGGTATGGGGCGGGATTCGCTGGCGGCTGGCGATATCGAAAGGCTGAAACCGGCAATGCAGCAGTTTGACTGCATTGCCAAACTGCGGATTTATCGCAAGCACAGTTAATCCACGAAGGCCCGGTGCCTGTCATAAAGTAATTACAATCGCGGTCCTTTTGCCTATAATGTGGGGCTGTTGAAATGCACTCAGCGGCCGTTAAACTCACTACAGCCAGAATTATTTCGACTTACCCCAGTTAATGAAACCTACCGATATTAACGACCCCAGCTACTTTCACAAGGTAGTAGATTGTCAATGGGCATGTCCTGCCCATACGCCCGTGCCTGAATACATCAGGCTCATCGCCGAGAAGCGTTACACCGACGCCTACATGATCAATTGGTATTCCAATGTATTCCCAGGCATTCTCGGGCGCACCTGTGATCGCCCCTGTGAGCCAGCCTGCCGGCGTGGGCGCATCGACGAGCAACCGGTTGCCATCTGCCGGCTAAAGCGTGTCGCGGCAGACTATAAATCCGATATTTCGAAGCATCTGCCAATTATTCCTAAAAAGAAGAACGGAAAACACATCGCCCTGATTGGGGCCGGCCCGGCCGCGCTAACGGTGGCGGCGGACCTACTGCCGCTGGGTTACGAGATCACCCTGTTCGAAAAAGATGGGGTTGCCGGTGGTGCCATGCGCACTCAAATACCCCGGTTTCGCTTGCCCGTGGAAGTGCTTGAAGAAGAGCTTAGCTACGTCATCGATCTCGGTATTAATTGCCGCTTCGGTGAAGAAATTACCAGTATGAGGGATTTGCTGGCAGAGGGATTCGACGCAATCTTCGTAGGCACCGGTGCTCCCCTCGGCAAACACGTGGAACTACCCGGCTTCGAAGAAGCCCGGGATAATATTCACACCGGGATCGAATGGTTGGCCAATATCGCCTTCGAACATGTCAGTTCCATCGGCAAGAAAGTACTGGTCTTAGGCGGAGGCAATACCGCCATGGATTGTTGCCGCACGTCCAGGCGTATAGGTGGCGAGGAGGTAACGGTCGTGGTCCGCAGCGGCTTCGACGAAATGAAGGCCTCGGCCTGGGAAATAGAAGACGCCATGAACGAGGACATCCCTATCCTCAATTTTCACGTCCCCAAACGCTATATCTGTGAAGACGGCAAACTCGTCGCCATGGAATTCGAAAAAGTGCGCAAGGAATATGACAAGAATGGGAAACGTTTGTTAATCCCCACCGGTGAAGATCCCGTAATCCTGCCCTGTGATGATGTCTTGTGCGCTATCGGTCAGGAGAACAGTCTGCCCTGGGTCGAGCGTGACCTCGGCATCGAGTTCGATCAATGGGAGCTTCCTATCCTCAACAAGCTTACCTTTCAGACCACCCATGAAAGAGTCTTCTTCGGCGGCGACGCAGCCTTCGGTCCGGACAATATCATTTCCGCCGTGGCCCACGGACATGACGTCGCCGTGTCGATCCACCTGATATGCACTGAGCAAGACATAAACGACCGACCCGACCCCATCACCTCTCTCGCCAGTCAGAAAATGGGTATACATCAATGGTCATACGATAATGACATAAGCAACGATGTACGCTATATCGTACCCCACGCCGAGAAGGCCAAGACCCTTCACGACGTCAACATGGAAGTTGAACTGGGCTTCGATGAAGCGCTGGCCCTCAAGGAAACCATGCGCTGCCTGAACTGCGATGTGCAGACCGTGTTCACCGATCAGCTCTGCATCGAATGCGATGCCTGCGTAGATGTTTGTCCAACCGATTGCATCACCTTCACCGCCAACGGCAAAGAAAGTGACTTGCGGTCCTCACTGATGGCGCCGGCGGAAAACCAGGACCAGGACATCTATGTGTCAGGCCCCCTGAACACCGGAAGAGTCATGGCCAAGAACGAAGATCTGTGCCTGCACTGCGGCCTCTGTGCGGAGCGCTGTCCGACCAATGCCTGGGATATGCGCAAGTATCTGTTTGATACTGCCAAGGCGAGTGCCTGATGCCTGAACTGATTAAATCCAGCAAGGTGAAAACCATCACCAGAGTCAACGATTTCATCATCAAGTTTGCCAATGTGAACGGCTCCGGTTCTGCCAGCGCCAACAAGTTGTTTGTCAAATCCGTGTTCCGTATGGGCATTCCGGTGAGCCCGAACAATATTTTTCCGTCGAATATTCAAGGTCTGCCCACCTGGTATGAAGTCCGCATTAGCGACGCCGGTTACCTGGGACGTCGTGAAGGCATTGACTTTATGGTGGCCATGAACGAGCAGACCGTCAACAAAGATATCGCGTCAGTGGTGCCCGGTGGCTATGTGCTATATGACTCATCCAAGGCCCTGAGCGCCGATCTGATTCGAGATGATGTGCAATACCTGGGCATCCCACTGAAGGATATTTGTCTGCGGGAGTTTGACAATCCTGCCCAGCGCCAGCTGTTCAAAAACATCGTCTATGTGGGCGCTATGTCTGCTTTTCTCAATATCGATTTCAGGATACTGACCTCGATGGTAGGCGAGCAATTTCGCGGCAAGGAAAAGCTCATTCTACCTAACATTCATGCTCTGGAACTCGGTCACCAATATGCGAAGGAGAATTTTTCCTGCCCCCTGGACTTGCGACTAAAAGCCGGCAACAAGACCAAGAATAAAATACTGATCGATGGCAATACGGCGATCGGATTAGGTTGCGTCTATGGCGGCGCCACCATCGCCGCCTGGTATCCAATTACACCTTCCACTTCGGCAGTAGATAGTTTTGGCAAATACTGTAAGCGCCTGAGAATCGACCCAGGCACGGGCAAGAAAAAATATGCCATCATTCAAGCCGAAGATGAACTGGCGGCGATCGGTATTGCCATCGGTGCCGGTTGGAATGGAGCCAGGGCGTTCACCGCCACCAGCGGACCCGGCATCTCCCTGATGCAGGAATTTTTGGGTCTGGCCTATTTCGCCGAGGTGCCGCTTGTCATATTTAACATTCAAAGAGTCGGGCCATCCACGGGCATGCCTACTCGCACGCAGCAGGGCGATCTGTTGGCCTGCGCTTATGCTTCCCACGGTGACACCAAGCATGTGCTCCTCTTCCCCTCGTCTCCAACCGAATGTTTCGAATTCGCAGCCCGGGCTTTTGATATCGCCGACCGCCTGCAATCGCCGGTGATAGTGATGAGCGATCTGGAACTGGGAATGAATGAACAAGTATGCGACCCGCTGAACTGGGATGACAAGCATGAGTACGACCGCGGCAAGGTACTGAACGCCTCGCAATTGGAAGAGATAGAAAAATTCGGTCGCTACCTGGATGTAGATGGCGACGGTATCACCTATCGCACCTATCCAGGAACACACCCGGACCTGGGCAGCTATTTTACTCGCGGTAGCTCACACAATCCCTACGCCGCTTACACCGAAGACGGCGATGTCTACGCCGACATGATGGATCGGCTGGCGCTAAAGTTACAAACCGCGCTCAAGTATATTCCGGAACCTGAAGTTTCCGGCGGCGGCAAAAACAAACTGGGACTGATGTATTTCGGCAGCACCAGCATGGCCATCCAGGAAGTCCGCGACAGCCTCAACAAGAAAGGCATCAAATTCGACACCCTGCGGGTGAGGGCATTTCCGTTTCATCCTGCTGTCGGTGAATTTGTAGAGCGTCACGAGCTGACCTATGTGATCGAGCAAAACCGGGATGCGCAACTAAAGAGTCTGTTGAAGATCGAATGCAATGCCAATCACGAGAAGATGCAATCCATTCTCAGCTACAATGGCGTGCTGGTGAGTGCACAACGTATCGAACAGGAAATACTGAACTCGATGCAGAGCCTGGAAAACTCCGGGGAGATCCCCGCCTGAACACCTGGCAGGGACAAGGGTAAACCAAACCATGAGCTATATCAGCAAACCGAAATTTCAACATCCGCAATTAGAGACCAACGAACTCGGCCTGACGCGCAGAGACTACGAGGGTTCCTTCACTACATTGTGTGCCGGCTGCGGTCATGATTCGATTAGCGCCGCGATCATCCAGGCCACCGCCGAGATGTCCCTGCAGCCTCATCGGGTGGCAAAGATTTCAGGCATAGGCTGTTCCTCAAAGATCCCCGCCTATTTCCTGAGCAAGTCCCACAGCTTCAACTCGGTTCATGGTCGCATGCCATCGGTGGCGACTGGCGCCAACCTGGCAAACAAGGAACTGCATTACCTCGGCATATCTGGCGACGGTGATAGCGCTTCTATCGGCCTCGGCCAGTTCTGTCATATCGTCAGGCGGCGCATCAACATGCTCTATATCATCGCTAACAATGGCACCTACGGTCTTACCAAGGGGCAGCTTTCCGCCACCGCCGATCTCGGCTCCAAAACCAAATTCGGTGAGGAAAGTCGATTCGATAATATCGACATGGCAACCCTGGCGATCGAGTTGGGCGCCAGCTTCGTCGCCCGCAGTTTTTCTGGTGATAAGAAGCAGTTGATTCCTCTGATCCAGGCCGGCCTGACCCATAAGGGCTTTGCCTTCATCGACATCGTTTCTCCCTGTGTAACATTCAACAACACCGATGCCTCCGCCCAGGGCTATAAAAACACCTGGGAAAACTATGTTCCCTTGAGCGAAATTGATTTCGTGCCCATGCGCGAAGAGATCACCACCAGTTATGACGCTGGCAAGGAAAAGGAAATTACCTTGCACGATGGTTCGGTGATTCACCTGCACAAGACCGGCATGAATTACGATCCCTACGACAAGGAAAATGCGCTGCATCATATCAACCAGCACAAGAAGCATGGCAAGATCGCCACTGGGCTGTTGTATATCAACCAATCCACTTCCGATTATCATGAATTACAGGATACGGTGGACAAGCCTTTCAACACCCTCACCCACCACGACCTCTGTCCTGGCAGCGAAGTAATGTCAGATATCAACGATACCTTTCGTTAGTCTTCACGTAGTGGCATGACTGACCCGCACTACATGGCGCACGCTCTCGGCGCTAGTTGACCAGTGCAAGAACTAATCGCGATGCAACTTGATTAATTCGTAGGCGGCCTTGATGTCCTGGGTTTTCCTGGTGGCGAGGTCAATCATCTCTTCCGGCAATCCCTTGGCAACCAGATTATCCGGGTGATGCTGGTTCATCTGTCTGCGGTAGGCTTTTTTCAATTCGGCGGCACCGACGCCTGGCTTGCAGTCGAGAAGTGTATAGGCGCCCTGGAGTTTGTCTTCGACGGATTCATCGCTGGCAAAGTGAGCCTGCCCCGACAGGCGAGATCGAAACTGGGCATAGTCGGCTTTCGAATAACCCAGATCGGCGGCAATCCCCTCCAGGATTCTTTGTTCCCTGCTATCCATGCGGCCATCGGCAAAACGGTTGCCGTGACAATTTACAGGAACATCTGAATGAGGTTGCCGCGTCTGAAACATTCGCGCTTGAACTGTGCCAGCACCTCGTGCACCGGAAAACCATCTTTCTTGCCCGCATTAAATAGTTTGATGGCGACTTTGCGCTGCACAGACCCCAGATGCATCTGCTGGATGACCTGCTCGGTGAGCGCAATCTCATCTGCGGTCACCTCACCATCGGCCTTGGCGATATAACCCATTAACGCGAAGGTGGTGGTAAAGAAGACGGACTGGACCCGTTCGGTATCCCCTAGTCCTAGTGCAGGCCCTCGATGCCGCCGTCGAAATAGTTGCCCAATGAAGCACCCATCAGCGCGCCAAGCGGTCCACCCAGCATGAAACCGAAGGTGCCGCCTACTACTTTTCCCCACCAACTCATAGACTGCTCTCTGCTACCGAAATGGGGAGTTTACTAGGGAATAAGGCGCTGAAACCAATTCTTGTTCAGATCCCGTCTGCAACTGTCTAACTGCGTGGCGAAGCGGGTTGAATTGGACTGTACCCGGGCTGCCGCGTCCACCAACCACTGCTTGCTGCGGTAGCTGCCACGCTGATAACCCCCGTTACCCTCGTGATATGCATAATACAAATCCCTGGCGTCGTGTCGGTCGATGCGGCTGATACGACTGGAATTGGCGTTATACCAGGCAACAAAGTCTACCGCATCGGCAAAATCTGCGCGGGAGGCACCCCGGTTGCCGGATTTGACCACATACTCTGCCCAGGTGGTGTCCAAAGCCTGGGCGTAGCCATAGGCAGAGGAGGCTCTGGGGCCCGGGAAAATCCAGAGAAAGCGCGAGCGCGCGGGCTTGGCCCGGGCCTCGAATGCAGACTCCTGGTAGATGAACGCCATGTTGACCGCAATTGGCACACCCCATCGTCGTTCTGCATTGCTGGCAGCCTTGTACCAGGCACGGCGATCTTCAAAAATACTGCAGACATCGGCGACGTCACGGGGTGGCGGACTCGCACAGGATGCCAGCAGCATGAGGCATGCCAACACGATCAGATTCTGCTTGTTCAATAAATTCACAGCGTATCCCCATAGCACGGCGGGCCTGGCCCGGCAGGTACTACTGACTTAGAGCATCGAGCAGGGCTAAAAATTCCCCTTCGTCTATCACTTTTATTGCCAAGGCTTCGGCCTTCATTAATTTTGAACCGGCGCCAGGGCCTGCCACCATGCAATCTGTGTTTTTAGAGACACTGCCAGCCACTTTTGCTCCTAGCGCCAGCAATCGTCTCTTCGCTTCGTCTCTGGGCATCTGTTGCAGTGTGCCGGTCAAGACATAGGTTTTCCCCAGCAATGGCCTGGCTTGGGCATTCGCATCGACGGCAATTTCGGGCCACCTCACGCCATAGTCCTGCAGAGCTTTAATCAGCGCGAGATTTTCTGGATTTTCAAAGAAAGTCCTGATATGAGCGGCCACTATTGGACCGATGTCGGGCACCCGTTCCAGGCTCTCCGCATCGGCGGCGGCGATCTGTCCTATGTCGCCATAATACATCGCCAATTGCTGTGCCGTCGCTGCCCCTACTTCACGTATACCCAGGGCAAACAAAAACCGTGGCAGCGTCGTCTGCTTCGATTTGTCTATCGCGGCAATCAGGTTGTCTGCCGACTTGTTACCCATTCTCTCCAAATCGGCCAGCCTTTCTATTCCTAGTAGAAATATATCCGCCACATTGCCGATCATGCCCTCATCCACCAATTGCTCGACCAATTTGCTTCCCAGGCCCTCGATGTCCATCGCCGTGCGGGAGGCAAAGTGCTTGATCGATTCCTTACGCTGTGCCGGACAAATTATGCCGGCACTACATTTATAGAATACCTCTCCGTCTTTCTCGATAGCAGAGCCACAAGCGGGGCAAGCCTCGGGCAAGCGGATTTTCTTACGGTTTTTCTGCGACCTGGATCGCACGACTTTTACAATCTTGGGAATTACATCACCGGCACGGCGCACGATAACTGTATCGCCGATGCTCAAGCCCAATCGTTCTATCTCATCCATGTTATGCAAGGTGGTGTTGCTGACCGTTACCCCACCGACAAACACAGGTTCGAGCCTGGCAACCGGGGTAATGGTGCCGGTTCTACCGACTTGGAATTCGACATCGAGTACCCGCGTGGTTTTTTCTTCGGCTGGAAATTTGAACGCCATGGCCCAGCGTGGCGTTCTGGCATTGCTACCCAGTCGCCGCTGGGTGACGAGGTTATCAATTTTGATGACAGCGCCGTCAATCTCGTACTCCAGGGAATCTCGTCTGGCTAGCAATTCCGTGCAATACGTCTGGCAGGCCTCTATTCCCACTCGGGTGCTTATGTCTGGATTGACCGGCAATCCCCAGCTCGCGAGGAGCTTAAATATTTCGCCTAATTGGTCTGGTAAAGCAAGCCCTTCGAAGATACCCACGCTGTAGCAATACATCTGCAGTGGCACCCGCGCGGTATGACGGGGGTCCAATTGTCGCAGCGCCCCCGCGGCGGTATTACGGGGATTTACAAATATTTTCGAGCCTTCTTCTTCCGCCCTCCTATTGAGACGGGCAAAGCCTTTCTTGCCCAGAAAAATCTCCCCTCTTATTTCGATCAGAGCCGGTGCTGCGGCTATCTCGAGTTGTAGGGGAATGCTGGGTATTGTTTTCACATTGTGGGTAATGTCCTCACCAGTGACGCCATCGCCCCGGGTAGCCCCCCGTTGCAGCACGCCACCACGGTAAAGCAAGCTGACTGCAACACCGTCGACCTTGGGTTCGCAGCTGTATTCCAGCTCGCCGTCATCCCCTAGCCTCTTCTGTAGCCGCAACTCGAAGTCAGCCAGATCTTTCTCGTTTGACACTTTATCCAGGGACAACATGGGCATCACATGGGTGAGCTGGGTGAATTGAGACAGCGCTTCACCGCCTATTCGCTGCGTCGGCGAACTCGGAATAAGCAGGTCATATTGGTCTTCGAGAAGTTCGAGTCGTGCGACCAAGACGTCGTAGTCGGCGTCTGGTATTTCTGGCGAATCCAGGGCGTGGTACAGCCGATTATGGGTTTCGATCTGCGCTCGAAGCTCGCTTACTTCCTGGGTTATTTTGTCAGGAACTGCCATGGATTGTTTGCGGTGCAGGTCTAGCCGCGGCCGCCTACGGCTTTGAGGCACCGTAACTCGAAGTCATTTATGCGTTGTCGATAGTGTTCCATTGTTTGTGCCGTCATCACATTGCGGTGGTCATCCTTCAGCTCGCCGTCAAGCGCTGCCTGAATCTGCTGGGCAACGGCTAACATCTGCTCGAATGCTTCCAGGTTGTTAAGCGCCGCCGGCAGGGCCAGGAACAGGCTGACGCCGGTGGTGCTGAACGCGTCCATGTTATTCAGATCGAAGGTGCCCGGATTAAGAATATTGGCTACGCTGAATAGCACCGGTGCTCTGACTTCGGCAACCAGGCGCTGGTGGAAGATATTCATTTCCCCGAAACTGAGGCCGACGCCGAGCAGCACCCTTAGCAAATCATCGCCGGCAAAGACAAAGCCCTCTCTCGCCATCACGTTGATGACGATCACCTCCGACGGTTCGGTCGCTGCCAGGCTGGTAGCAGGCATGGCATCATCGGCGTTCATTTCCGTCTCTGACTCCGGCTCTGAGCCGGTGGATTCTAGCTCTGTGCCAGGTGCTTCCATCACCGGCGTCACCGGGTCAGCCAGCTCTGTTTTTTCCTTGTTCTTTTTAGCACGGAAGATAGCGAACACAGTTTGCCGCCAGGACCTGGATTCTTCGGCTGGAATTTCATCATCCGACTCATCCGGCAAGGCAAGCGGCTCCGATGCCGCGCTATAGCCTATACGTTCGCCTGCGGCCATGGAGAAACTGCCAAGCTCATCCTCCGCCCCGACAGCTGCCTCGATTGCAGGCTCTGCGCGCCGATCTGATTCTTGCTCTGGGTCATCGATTAAGCCGTCTTCTTCGTCTACCGCTGCCGCCCCGACTTCCTCCCCATTCTCATAGTAAGGCGCAGCCTCCTCGTCTATGTCCAGGTCATTTTCCAGCTCGGGATAATCGGGCTTGACGGCCTCGAGGGCGTCGTAATTAGCCCGCAGCCGGTCTTCCTCTCCCTCATCCTCTTCCTCGGCGTCTAAATCATCAACATCTCGCTGCGGTTGATCATAGTCGAGTAGCACCGTATCCGGATCTTCTTCTGCGCCAGACGATTCAGAGCCTTCGGATGATAAGGAGCCTTCAGCTGATAAATAACCCTCAGCCAGGAAGTCATCGGCAACTACCCGAGCCTGATCCTCAACAAAGTCTTCCCCCGCCTGGGCGAATTCATCCTCGAACTGGAGTCGGCCGTTGGCGGCATCCGAGCTGGGATGAACAAGTGCCACCGCATCCATGAGCACAGGAATCGATTCACCCTCCTCGCTCGACGCGCCCAGGCCCAGCGCCTCGGCCTTGAGATTGGCCGCAGCGACGGCGCTCAGGCCTGCCGCCTGCGCCTCCATGGCGCGATCGACTACTCTGGCCCCGCCACCAGGCAATTCGGCTAATTCCAGGGACTCCAGATCCACATCCTGGGGAATATTCTTGTCGATGGCCAGATGAATCTGCCCGCGGCGGGCCCAGAATGCCACGTACAGCCCCCGCAATATAACCGCGATGACGGCAAATCCCAGCAATAAGATGATTAATTCACGTATGTTCATAGTGGGAATTCAAGCAGCGTTATGGCGCTGCCCGGAATAGTCAAAAAATTATTAATGTTATCTCACAGTTACCGCATTTTCTTTAGCATGAAAACGGCTTTTGAGGCAGGATTTTCAAAACCACTAGATGGCGGCCAATTCCGCCGCTTCGTCGATATCGACGGCTACAACCCGAGACACGCCGGGCTCGTGCATCGTGACACCCAGCAGTTGATTCGCCATCTCCATAGTTAGCTTGTTATGGGTGATGAAAATGAACTGGACGTTGGCGGCCATTTCCCGCACCAGCTTGGCGTAACGTTCTACATTGGCATCATCCAGAGGCGCGTCAACCTCATCAAGCATACAGAACGGCGACGGATTCAACTGAAAGATGGAAAACACCAGGGCTATGGCCGTCATCGCTTTCTCTCCACCGGAGAGCAGATGAATGGTGCTATTTCGTTTGCCCGGCGGCCGCGCCATGATGGCGACCCCGGTATCGAGGAGGTTATCACCGGTCATATCCAGGTAGGCATGACCACCGCCGAAGACCTTCGGAAACAGATTTTGCAGACCCGTGTTAATCTTGTCGAAGGTTTCCTTAAAGCGGACCCGGGTTTCCTTGTCAATCTTGCGGATGGCGTTCTGCAGCGTATTCAGTGCCTTTTCAAGGTCTTCGTTCTGTTTGTCCAGATATAACTTGCGTTCAGACTGTTGCTTGTATTCGTCTATCGCGGCGAGGTTTATTGGCCCCAGGCGCTGAATCCTGTTGCCCAGTTTTTCAAGCGCCTGCTCGCATTGTTGCTGTTCCAGGCCATCCGGAAGCCCTGCCAGAACCACGTCGAGATCAAATTTTGCCGCCTGCAACTGCTCCAGAATACCCTCACGTTTTACGGTCGCGCCCTCGCTCTTCAAACGGATTTGCATCAGGGACTCACGCACCGCATTCAGCTGTTCCAGTTTCTGGTTTCGCTGTTGCTCCAGGGATCTGATGCTGTGCTCGTTGTCATCGACCCTGGCTTTGGCCACGGCCAATTCCTTCTCCACCTCAAGCCTGTTCTGCAGCAATGATTCCAGGTCTTTGCGCATGATCTGAACCGGCTCGTCTGATTCTGCTAACTGGGTATGTAGAGACTCCATTCGTTCTTTCGATCGCTGCACCTGGCTGGCCATACGGTCCATGGTTTCCCGGGTGGATTGCAGCTGCGACTGAATGGATTGTTGTTTCAGCGCCAGTTCATGAGCCAGGTCCTTGTCAGTGGTCGCGTTAGCACGGCATTGCTCCAGCGCCTCCCGCGCTTCGTCTCTGCTGGCTTCCAGTCGCTCGCGGCCACCGATGTCACGTTCCATGCCATCCAGAGCAAGCTGCAAGCGAGCCCTGGCCTCGGCTGTATTCTCCTCCTCCAGCGCAAGCTGGCGCCCGAGTTCCTCTAATTCACGGTGGAGTCGCTGCGCGCGTAAGTTCGCCTCCTCTTCCTTCGCCATGCTGGCCCCGATCAGGGATTTGAGATCACTGAGCTCACGGGATTTGCTGGTAATTTCAGTCTGCGTCGCCTCACGGGCAGACTCATCCTCTGAAAGGGCCAACTCGAGTCGATCCTGTTCTTTAAGTAATTTATCTGATTTATTACTTAACTTTTTGATATGTATGAATAATTCAGATATTAAACCACGTCTTTCAACAACAGAATCCCGCTTATCCTCAGTGCTAATCTGAATCCAGCTTGTACCCAGCCAAGCTCCGTCGGCGGTAAGAATAGATTCGCCAACGGAGAGCTGATCCCGTCGAGCCAGGGCGTCTGCCAAACTTTCAGCCACGTAGATACCTGCCAGCAGATCGCCCAGGTCCCAATCACAGCTTACTTTGTCAATGAGCGGGGTAAGCTCAGCATTCGCGGCCTCAGGCTCTGCGGCGACCGCCAATACATCGATCAGGCCGAACTTGCCCTGTGGCAGTTTCGCCAGCAGAGATTCCAGATTGCCTAGCCCTTCTACGCAGATACTCTGCAGGTTATCCCCGAGAACGGTTTCCACTGCCATCTCCCAACCGGCGGCTATCTTCAGACTCTCGCCGAGTCGCAGCTGGTTATCCATGCCCTTCTGCCCCAGCCAGCGGTTAATCTCCTGCTGGTCCTGACCCAATGCTGCTTGTTGTAAGGCCTCGAGGGACGCCAATTTGCCCCTGGCCGTCTGCAATTCACTGCGCACGGTGTCGAGGTCGGCAGAATTAGTGGCCAGCGCCTGGCGTCGGTCCTCCAGTTGTACGCCTAGCTCAGTATTCCTGGCCTGCCCTGAAGCAATATCTGCTTCGAGCTTGCTGATTTGCCGGGCGGTCTTAGTGATGGATGCATCTTCCGGATTTGCCCTGATAGCCTGTCGTTCCTGTTCCAGGTTCTGCTTTCGTTCCAGACCACGCTCGACGATTTTTTCCAGCTGTTGGATCCGTGATTGCTCCACCTCTGCCGTCTGCCTCGGTTCCTCCGCTCGCTGATTAAAAGCATCCCACTCCTGCTGCCACTGCTGTAAAGTTTGCTCTGTATCCTCGAGTAGCTTGGCTGATTCGGACTCAGAATTCCTTGCCGCTTCCAGCTCGGGGGTAACGATTCGAAGCTCGGCATCGAGCTGGGTGATCTTCTTCAGATCCACATCCAATTCTTCTTTGGTCTGCGACCAGCCCTCTTCGGTCTCCCTGAGATCGAGCTGCAACTGATCGACGCGCTCGATATGGTGTTCGATCGACTGTTCGATACGCGCAATATCGTTTCCCAGGCTATAGAAATGTTCCTGCACTTCACCGAGGTTATCGGTTAAATCCGCGTTGTCAGACAGATGCTTTTCTACGCTCGCGTCTATTTCCCGCTGCTCCGCTGTGGTCGCTTCGAATTTGATTTCCAGGGAATTAATGCTCTCCTGATTGGTCTGTAGTTCGTCATCCAGATTGCGCCAACGCAGTGCGTTCAGGTTCGCCGTCGTCTGCCGCTCCTGCTGCTTAAATTCGCCATATTTTTCGGCGGCAACAGATTGGCGCTGCAGGTGTTGAAGTTGACGCTCCAGTTCGTCTCTGATGTCGGTAAGACGCTCCAGGTTGTCCCGGGTGCGTCTGATCCTGCTTTCAGTTTCCTTGCGCCGTTCCTTGTATTTGGAGATGCCGGCGGCTTCCTCGATAAATACCCTTAATTCCTCCGGCTTCGATTCGATCAGCCGCGACACCATGCCCTGCTCGATAATCGAGTAACTGCGCGCGCCCAGGCCGGTACCAAGGAAAATATCGGTAACATCTTTACGCCGACAACGGGTGCCGTTAAGACTGTAAGTGGATTGCGCATCGCGATCGACCTTGCGCTTGATAGAGACTTCGGCGAAGTTGACGTATTCGCCTCGTAGTTTCTTGTCGTGGTTATCGAACACCAGCTCGACACTGGCCTGCCCCACCGGCTTACGGCTGCTGGAGCCGTTGAAGATGACGTCCGTCATCTGCTCGCCGCGCAGGTTCTTGGCGGAACTTTCGCCCATCACCCAGCGCACGGCGTCGATCACATTGGATTTGCCACAGCCATTAGGGCCAACGACTGCACAGAGGCTGGACGGAAAGTAAATTGTGGTGGGGTCTACGAAGGTTTTGAAACCAGCTAATTTTATACATTTCAGGCGCATGAAATACTCGGAGCACTAACCTTCATCAATTCGATACTACAAGGTTATGGGACTTGCTTTTTGCCTTGGCAGATGTGCCAGGATAGTTGCAAGCAAAGCTTAAATTCCAGGTAAGAAAAGTTAGAATTTTATTTGCAAAACCGGTTAATTAATTGCCCTGGAGTGTATCCGATTTGCGAATTTAATGACACAGAAAAAGTGATCCGGCGCACTCCGATTCCAGCTCTGTCGGCCGCCATTAACTTGATGAGTGACGTGTTAATAATTACAGCCTTATGAAAATAAATACTCCATCACAGCCAGCCCTGCAACCACGCGTTTTCGGTTTGACCGGCATCGTGCCGTCATATTTGTGCGCCATGCTATTGCTGGCTTCAAATGCAAGTCATGGGGACACCCCGCTGGGCTGGATCAGTGCCGGTAATCCCTCTGCCTACACCACGACAGCAGGTGAATTTGAAATCAATGTGTCTGGCCTCGCGGTTAACGACGGTATCGCTCCCAGCCGCATCACTACCCCAGAATTGCCGGGCTTACTACCCGCCACTTGCTTCCGGGTCGATTCCATTCCCGCTTTTTTTATTCCTGAAACAGACCAGGCCCTCAGCAATGAAATCACGCGACTCGCAGGGCACATTAATGCCGCCCAGTACCGATTCCTGAAACTATTGGCAGCGCTGGTGGAACGTCACGCCTGGGGTGGTGATAGCGGCATGAAATCGCCGGCACATTGGTTGAACTATTACTGTGGTATAGATTTAGGTGCAGCACGGGAGAAAGTCAGAGTGGCAAAGCGTTTATCCTCACTGCCTCTGATCGATCAGGCATTTTCCACCGGGGCAATCAGTTATTCCAAAGTCCGGGCGATGACCCGCGCAGCGACTCCGGAAAATGAGGAGTATTTATTGAACACCGCAAAGAACGGTACCACCGCGCATATGGAAATGCTGATCAGAAAATATCATCGCAGCCAACGCTTGAACTCGAGTAGCCAGGATAAGGCGCAACACGCGGCCAGGGAGTTTTCCTGGTTCCACGACGACGATGGCATGTTGGTGTTCAAAGGCAGATTATCCGCCGAGGACGGCGCGGTTTTTCTAAAAGCGATGGACGCAGTGCTGGATCAATTTCGAGAGGACAAGTCCGGGCATGCAGGCCAAACACCAGCAGCGGAGAACCCAAAAAATCAATCGGCCGATGCTCAAGGTGAAACTAGCTCAGTAGTAAGCTCCGACACAGGCAGACCTGCACAAACAGTAAATCCTCGAAAACCAGAACCCGCGGCAGCGCGTGCAGGCTTCCCTATTCAGGCTGAAACAGAAAAAGTTTCAGCTGAAACGTCTTTATTGGACTTTACAGATGAAGTAAGCCAGAGAGTAACTAAGGAGACATTCACCCAAAAAAGAGCCGATGCCCTGATATTAATGTCCGAACATCTGCTTGCTACGCTTGTCGAGGGAGAAGATCACGGCCAACGACAAACTCCTCAACTAAAACCACTGTCGGGAGGCGATAAATACCAGGTCATGGTGCATATAGATGCCACTACAGAGTTGAATGATCACCATGAAACCAGGCAAGCGTGCTGCCAGCTAGATGATCACGGGTTTCAATTACCGTTGTCGGCTAAAACCATGCGCCGGCTATCCTGCGATGCCAGTTTGGTCACGGTGGTTGAAGATTCTGAGGGCAATGTGCTGAATGTAGGCAGAAAGACCCGATCGATCCCACCCGCCATTCGCCGTGCGCTTACTGTTCGTGATCAAGGCTGCCGATTTCCCGGCTGCTGTTAGTCCCGTTTCGTCGATGCGCATCATGTTAGACATTGGTGTGATGGTGGCGAGACCAGTCTGGATAATTTAGTGCTTTTATGCAGGCATCATCATCGCTTGCTGCACCAGGAGGGATTTTCTATCAAGGTTGAGAATAGGTTTGGCAAGGAACACACTAAGAGAATCAGAAAAGGTAGAACTTCACATTTGGTTTTTACGAGTTCGACAGGCCAGGTAATTGAACGGGCGCTGTTTCCTCAATTCAAATCCTCAGATTTGAAGAACGCACATTTTGAGCCCCAGGATTCGGGAGCGGACAAGTTATTGGCCATTGAATCGGAGAACGAGGAGCTGGGTCTGGAAATCGATTCCCAAACGGCCATTACAGCCTGGCGTGGCGAAGCAATGGATTATGGGCTGGCTGTGGATGCTTTGTTTCGGAGATCCGGTTGTCATCAACATTAGCCAAGTGAAACATGCGAATATAAATCTGACCCCTATTTCCTATTAATCGTTTAGCTCCTCGGAATTTCCCGCTACCTCTTCTTGCTCAAGGACACCATCCGGGGTCATGTAGACCTGTTGGATCATAGCCATGTTCGTCAGTATAGTATTTGCTTGCTCTCGAGTGATTCCATGCCTGGCACTACTTTTTAGCTCTTCCATGTCATTTAGTAAATCGGTCTTATAACGAGCGACACAGCTTCTCCAGCGACTTTCCTTTCTTTCCTGGCGTCTGCGTGTATAGCTATCCACATTCGAAACTACAGCGGTACTGCTGCCTACAAAGAAGGGGGCACTACCTGCGGCTTGGACTGGTGGGTTGACAGCCGTATCGGCTGTGATGATCTTTGGTTTCGAACAAGTATTTTCCCGCAGCTCATAATCTAACGCCGCCTGCACATCCTTATGCGTTTCTCCAAAAACAAGACCGGGCAAAGCCAGCAGAAGACAACTCATGAGTACTAATGATTTCATTTTGTAAATTCCTCCATTCGTATACCAGTGTGTCCCACTGGCTCATATCATCTGCCTTCATGTGTAGAATAGGGGACAAACCACGTTTATTGCAACCTCACTGGTCTACCAGTCTATCCTCTAACCCTCTTCGACCCAAGGTGGTGACTAGGGTTCTACCCTGATTTTACGAGTTATAACCGAATCTGGTGTTTAGGCAATTGAAAAAAAGCGGCGTATCTGGTTGATTTGTTGTTGCGAGACAATAAACAACCAAAAAGGATACGCCGCCATGAGTAAGAATAATGTTATTGAACTGGAAGGTCGAGAGGCAAATGCTGATTTATT
>Ga0310122_10000519_pt1 | contig 24420 bp, 24 predicted proteins | sample CB6_Bottom_1051__FD_203503 | JGI IMG/M metagenome (GOLD analysis project Ga0310122, IMG submission 203503) | Marine microbial communities from Western Arctic Ocean, Canada - CB6_Bottom_1051 | ecosystem: Environmental > Aquatic > Marine > Oceanic | place: Canada: Western Arctic Ocean | collected...
GTCGAGTAGATGTACCAACCACCTGCATCCCAGAGCACGGGAATGGGGTCGTACTTGGCCTCGAGAAGCCATTCGATCACCGCACGAGCACTGCTGATCGAGACTTCGCGCTCACCCCAGTCACCTCCGAAGATGACCGCAATCTGATTCGATGGATTCAATTATCTGTTCCTCTCCACTGCGAATCGAGCGATGCTAGCGAACTGATCGCAAACTTCGGACGGCATCCCCGGCGTCTCTTCGAACAATCGAATCCCCTCCTGGGCGCGGGTTCGAGCCTGTTGACGAGCAAACTCCACCGATCCGCACCGATCGAAAAGGTCGATGACCCAACCAACATCCTGATCTGAGGTTTGCGCGCGATCCCTGGCCATCACCTCGACCAACCTATCACATTCCGAGACGGAGAGATCGCCCTCTTCGAGGGCATGAGCGTAGAGGATGGAAGGCTTTCCTTCACGGATATCATTGCCCACCTCTCCTGCTCGTCCCTTACTTCTCGTCATGTCGAGAAGGTCATCCTGAATCTGAAATGCGGGGCCCAACTGGTCGCCAACTCGCCATAGGGAATCGATCGTACCCTCATCGAGTCCTGCAACGATGGCACTGGCGACCATGCCCAGTGCCAGGTAGCGACCCGTCTTGGCCTGGACTGCCTGCTCGTAACAACTCAGATTGAACGCAGGATCGCCACGGCCATCGAGATCGAGTTGCTGACCGACGACGGTTCTGCGGTGAACGTCCTGGACCGATCGAAGCAACCAGGCTCGGCAATTTTCATCCACCTCGATGCGAGTGACCTCCTCGTAGACGGCGGACAGAAGCCAGTCAGCAGCATTGAGTGCGGTCGGCACTCCATGGCTCTTCCACAGCGACGGACGATCCCGGCGCCACTGGTCTCCATCCTGGATGTCGTCATGGATCAGAAAGGCGCTGTGGAGCCATTCTGTGAGACAGGCGATCGGTTCTAGAGCCTGTGCCGGCACGTCGAGGGCACCACCAAACCACATCGCCAGCGCTGGACGAAGCCGTTTGCCGCCGGAAGTCGCATCCGAGACGGAGCGATGCAACGAAGCCGGCCTGACAACCTCGATCCGTGCCAGGATGAGCTGCTGAAGACGCTTCTGTGGTTGCCGCAGACAGGCCGGCAAATCACCCGCCGAGCGGGTCTCGTGATCTGCACCAGATCCTGCCTGATTCACACAACCCCCTTCCAGGGTAACAGTTATGTCACCCTGACACGGTCAGAAGTGGGCCCAACCCGTCGATGGACCGCACCAGATGGCCACCTGTTGGTCGATTCGGTGGTCCTGTTGCACGACCATTCCGGATGAACCTAGGTGTGCAAGGATGCCATGTCAAGGGTGGCAAAGTCACGGAAACCTCCCCGGGGCACTGCTTTACACGCATCCGGGGGCAGTTAGAATCAGAGGGTAGGACCATCTCATACTCTTCGACGAGTAGGGGTGATCCGCCCCCAAGAGCCCATGACCGATTCACGTCGGTCCTCGACAGGAGTGTGCTCGTGGCACGCCGTGTGGATGCAGAACGTCGCCAGACTCCCTCACCTTTGTGGCCGCAAAGAGTGCTCGACCCGGGCAAGGTCGTGTCCATCTTGTGCCTGGCGCTGTTGCTTTGTCTATCGAACGGGCCGATCGAAGCCCAGGTCGCTGCCGGCGGCATCGATGGACCTGTCATCGAACTGGGCGATGCCATCATCTTGCCTGGTGAAGATCACGCGCTGGTTCCCGTCTACATCACCAGCGACGAGGATGTTCTCTCCTGGCAGATGGGTCTCGAATATGACGAACTGGTGCTCGCTTTCGATGGCATCGAATACACCGGAACCGTCAGTGAGAACCTCAATCCAATTACCATCACGAGCCCCGGTTTTCCGCCGTATTTCGGTCTCCAGGTGATCTACGCCGGAGGAGTTCCCCTTCCTGCCGGAAGTGGTGTTCTCGCAGCCTACCTGAGACTATCTCTGATCAACGGGGATCTGATCCCCGAAGGCGGATCAGCAGCGACCGGGGTCGGTGGAGTCTCGAACGAAGCCAGCCCGATACTGATCACGTCGATCTTCGGCAACAACGTGATTCCCGTGGTGATCCCGGGCGAAATCATGCTTTACAATTTTCCGCTCTACATGATCGAGAGTCGCCTGGGTACCGCCCTGGATACGACTCTCAGCTTGCCGATACGGGTCTGGACAGACACTTCCGCAACGACCTTTTCGATGGGGCTCGAGTACGACGAATGGATCCTCTGCGATATCCTCATCGACGGTTCTGACTTCGATGACGCGACACAAGGTGAGTGGACTCTGCTCCAGGAGAGTACCGACAGCGGCGTTCAATTGACGCTCGAGTCGACGGCAGGTCCGCTCCCATCGATGTCCGGAGCCATCCTGGGCGAACTCATCATTGCACGACCTGTCAGCGCACCAGGCTCCTGGAACTTCCAGTTGACCGATGGGCAATCCTTCATCGATCAGTTGCCGGTCGAAAACCTCATCGATGCCAGCGCCACCTGGGTGGATCACTTCATCCGAGGCGATGCCAATCTCGATGCAGCCATCGACATTTCGGATGCAGAAACGATCGTAGCAGGTTGCTGGCAGGGGATTCCTTTCCCCTGTCCCGATGCTGCCGACGCAAATGATGACGGTGTCCTCGACATCTCTGATGTGATCACGGTACTACAGCACCTTTTCTCCGGTTCTGAGCCTCCGGCAGCTCCGTTCCCGGCGACGGGTGAAGATCCGACCGATGACGACCTCGGCTGTCTTTGATTGACGGTATTTCTCGCCAGATGCTGGTTCTGCACTTTGAACAGAAGTCCCTGTCCATGATTTTCCGGGCGGGAGTCGGATCCGCCTGCTCCTCGATAGTTGATTCGACCTATTTAGCCCCTTAGTCTCCCGTATGGGGACGTTGTAGTATCACCGTTCCAAGCAGATGGCATTTTCAAGAGGAGAAGTCGATGGCTTTCCAGTTACCAGAACTCCCCTACTCCTTCGATGCACTCGAACCACATATCGATGCGCGCACCATGGAGATTCATCACGGCAAGCACCATGCCGCCTACATCAGCAATCTCAACGGTGCACTGGCAGATCACGCATCGCTACAGGAGTGCGATATCGCTGACCTGTGCCGCAACATTCAGGAGGTTCCCGAAGCGATCCGGGGTGCTGTCCGCAACAACGGCGGTGGACATTTCAATCACGATATGTTCTGGCAATCGATGAACCCGAACGGAGGAGGGACGCCGACCGGAGATCTCGCCAGTGCCATCGATGGCAGTTTCGACAACTTCGAGGGCTTCCAGGAAGCCTTCGCCAATGCTGCGAAGACGCGATTTGGTAGTGGTTGGGCGTGGCTGTGCCTTTCAACCTCGGGCTCCGTTGCCGTTTGCTCGACGGCGAACCAGGACAATCCGCTGATGGCGGGCGTTGTCGATTGTGTTGGCACTCCGTTGCTCGGTCTCGATGTCTGGGAACATGCCTATTACCTCAACTACCAGAACCGTCGGCCGGATTACATCGCAGCTTTCTGGAACGTGGTCGACTGGAGTACGGTTTCGGCAAGGTACGAGGCAGCGCAGGCCTGATTTCGCCACCAAACAAGAAGCCCCTACCAGGGGCACGGGGGGGAGCAACTATGGAATGGGAACCTGCTGGATCAACCATCCTCGAGGTGGTCCCGCCGACCCTCGATAGCGGACTAGAGGGACTCTACAGCCGAATCTCGAGAGTTCGTAGGATGGTCTCCGATGGCGATTTCGATGCCGTCAACATTCCAGAAATTCACGATGAAGAGAACCGCAATGATCGCGGAGTACGGACCCGAAAGTATTCCCCCAGGATGCAACCGAGGGAACTGGGCAGGCGAATTCAGGACGAACTGGGTCTGCCGGTCATCATCAATCACGTGGTCTCCTTCAAACCGCTCGAAGCGTTGATGGACTGGATCCGTGAGACGGTTGCCGGGTATGGAATTCGCAACATCGTACTGGTGGGTGCCCCTCATGAACGCAAGCCCTGGCCCGGCCCTCCCGTGGCCGAGGGCAATGCCGCGATCCGGACCGAGTTCAGCAAGGAGATCGTCAAGATCGGCAACATCTGCATCCCCGGTCGCGAGGGCAGCCCGATACCCGAGTCGGTCCGCATGGAGGAAAAAGCGCGCAGCGGCGCCGATTTCTTCACCACTCAGATCGTCTACGACCCGACCGAGCTCATCGAACTTCGCCACCAGATGGTGCGGGAGGCTTCGCCTGCTCGATATTGTCCCATTCTGGTCAGCTTGTGCCCGGTCCGAAGGCACCGGAATCTCGCTTTCCTTCGCTATCTGGGAGTAAAAATTCCGGATGCTCTGGAACAGGAACTTCAGGCGCTCGGCGAACCGGAGTGTCTGGAACGGTCGCTGGAGATCCTCAGGAGCATCCAGTCCGATCTGATCGAGGCCCAGGGAGATCCCGCTGATGTGGCCCCACTGGGCTGGAACATCGCCCCCGTCGGCCAGATCCCCACTCTCTCCATCCGGGACCTGATGGCTCGACTGCCCGGGTCCGTTCGTTCCTGAGCCTGGCCCTCGACCTGACTTCGCAACGGGTAGTTCCTGCCCGGAATTCCTTCGAGTTCTCTTTCCCCGTTCCTCCCGTGGAATAGAATCTAATCGCTGCCAGACAAGGAGGTTCAGTGATCGACGCGCTGATCGGCAACGCTGCTAGTCGGGAGGTCATCATGCTCCTGGCTGCTGGAGAAAGCAGCGACCTACTCGCCATCGCAGTATATGCAACGATGGCCATCGTCGTCGGTGTAGGATTGTTATTTCTTTCGGAGGTACTGGGACCACGTCGGAGAGATCCCGAGAAGGAAAGCGTCTACGAGTGTGGTGTCCCGCTGCTCGACAGTGCTCGTGAGCCCTTCACCGTAAAGTTTTACCTGGTCGCCATTCTGTTCATCCTGTTCGACATCGAAACCGTATTCCTGCTGCCCTATGCGGTTGTTTACCAGCAATTGGGAGTGGTCGGACTGGTCGAGATGGGCGTATTCATTTTCGTGCTGGCCGGGGGATTATTGTACCTGTGGAAGAGAGGAGCTCTCGAATGGGACTAGAGAGTCTATTCGGTGGCGAGGGATTTCTCACCACGACCGTCAATAGCATCGTCAACTGGGGTCGCAAGAACGCACTGTGGCCGATGCCATTCGGTACCGCCTGTTGTGCCATCGAGATGATGGCCACCTTTTCGGGCCGTTACGATATCTCTCGTTTTGGTGCCGAGGTGGTGCGATTCTCGCCAAGACAAGCAGATCTCCTCATCGTCAGCGGCCGTATCTGTATCAAGATGATGCCGGTCCTGCAAAAGATCTACCGTCAGATGCCGGAGCCGAAATGGGTCATCTCGATGGGTGCTTGTGCTTCTTGTGGTGGAGTTTTCGACACCTACACGATGATTCAGGGTGTCGATCAGTTCATGCCAGTCGATGTTTACGTCCCCGGGTGCCCACCGAGACCGGAGTCCTTGCTCGACGCGCTGTTCGAGATTCAGAAGTTGGTCGGTGAAGAGAGAATTGATAGCGGAAAGCACGGAAGTTGACATGTCCGAGCAATACCCGGCACACGCTGACCTCCCTTCCTCCCTGCAAGAGTTGATCCTCGATACCATCGAGCACCGGGGCCAGACCCAGCTCAGTTGCAAGGCGCCCGACCATCGGTCACTGCTGGAAAACTTCAGGCATCAACAGGGCTACGACTTCCTCGTCGATGTCACGGCGATCGACTATCTCGGAAAAGACACACTCGAACGGTTCGAGGTCGTTTACGTGCTCCGTCGACGCGGTGCCCGCCCCGACCAGTTTCGTCTCCACGTCTGGCTCGGAGAGAGTGATCCCACCCTCTCCTCGGTGGTGGATCTGTGGGATTCTGCACGCTGGGGTGAACGGGAAACTCATGACATGTTCGGCATCGTCTTCGAAGGCAATCCAGATCTCCGGAGACTGCTGATGCCCGAGGATTTCCCCGCCTTCCCATTGCTCAAGGATTACCCACTGACAGGGCGCGGGGAACGGCGCCAGTTCCCACGAGTAGTTCCTCGTGGAGATCGGATGGTCGAAGAAGAACCGACGGACTACCCGACCAGCATCGGGCGCGGGATGCACACACCTGAATACATCGAGGAGGTCGAACGTGACTCCAAGCCCCGCGAGTGAAGGACGAGACACTCCCGTCCCGACGGCAAAGACACTGGAAAAGGAGCTCGCCAAGGGATGGCGCGATTACCGTTCCGGTATTTCATCTTCTTCGGCGGTGCAAATCGTCGAGGAAGAGGGCGACGGCAAACTGGTCATGAACTTCGGCCCCCAGCATCCGGCCACTCACGGGACTCTTCGAAGCATCTTCACCCTCGAGGGCGAAACCATCACCGAGGCGGACGTGGAGATCGGATTTCTTCATACCGGCTTCGAAAAACTGGGAGAGAACTTGACCTACCAGCAGTGGGTCACTGTTTCTGACCGGATGAACTACCTGTCGGCGATCAACAACAATGTCGGCTATTCGGTGGCTGTCGAGGATCTGCTCGGGCTCGAAGTTCCCCCTCGCTGCGCAGCACTTCGGGTCATCATGTCAGAAATCTCCAGAATCGCCGACCACATCCTGTGCGTTGGATTGCAAGGGATGGACCTGGGAGCCTTCAGCATCATGCTATGGGCCTTCGAGAAGCGTGAACTGATCTACGACATCATCGAAGCAGTCTGCGGAGCTCGGTTGACCACTTCCTGGACACGGGTCGGGGGCATCATCCGGGATGTACCGGAGTTCTTTCCCGACCTCGTTTACTCCTTCCTCGACGAGTTCCCGCCGCTGATCGATGAAATCCACACGATGCTCCTCAACAACAAGATCTTTGTCGACCGCGTCAAGGACATCGGGATCGTCAGCGAGGAAGATGCTCGTTCCTGGGGTCTCAGTGGGCCCGTCGCACGCGCCAGCGGCCTCGACATGGATGTTCGCCGTGATATGCCCTACCTCGGATATGAACAGTACGATTTCAAAGTGCCGTTGCAGACCGAGGGAGACTGCTTCTCCCGCTACATGCAGCGCATGGAAGAGATCGAACAATCACTAGAGATCATCCGGCAAGCGATGGCGACTCTTCCTGACGGTCCGGTCGTCCACGATGATTTCAAGACCAGCCTTCCGACAAAAGATGCGGTTCACAACGACATGGAATCGTTGATTCACCACTTCAAGTTGGTGATGCTGGGACATGGAATCCAACCCGAACCTGGAGCTTCCATCTACAGTGCAACCGAGGCGCCCTGCGGCGAACTGGGCTACTTCCTCTGCTCCGACGGAACGGATACCGCTTATCGACTCCGTGTTCGCCCCCCTTCCCTCTACAACTACGCGATCTTCCCACGCGTTGTAGAGGGCGGGATGCTCTCCGATGCGGTGGCCATCCTCTCGAGTTTCCACGTCATCGCTGGCGAACTGGACAGGTAGGATCACCTTGGCCCAAACCCTCTGCTTCTCCCGCGAGGCGATGAAACAGTACAAGTGGTTTCTGACGCGCTACCCGACTCGCAGGGCAGCTCTGCTGCCGACTCTTCGTCTCGCCGAACAGCAATTCGGCGAGCTCGGAGTGGCCGAGATGCGTTATGTAGCCGACCTGATGAAGATCCCTCCCGCCGCTGTCTTCGGTGTCGTGACCTTCTATACCCACTATCGTCGGGCCGGTACCGGCAAGTTCCACCTGCAGGTCTGTAGCACCCTCTCCTGCGCCCTGCGGGGCTCCGAGGATGTAGTCACCAGGATCTCCGAACGGCTCGGAATCGGTCCAGGAGAAACCTCCGAGTGTGGCCTCTTTTCGCTGTCCAAGGTGGAGTGCCTCGGTTCCTGCGACACTGCACCGATGTTGCAGTGCAACGACGATTACCACGAGGGACTCACGCTCGAGGATGTCGATCAACTGATCGAGCAGTTGCGTGCCGAAGCCTCCGAGGGAGGCAACGGATGAGGTTCAAGAAGATCTGCACCCAGCACATCGGCAAGAAGAACTGCCACACGCTCGCCTTCTACAAGAAGCAGGGCGGCTACAAGCAGGCCGCCAGCGCACTCAAGAAGTGGGATCCGGATGATCTGATCGAGGAGGTCAAGGCCTCGAACCTGCGCGGACGAGGCGGAGCCGGCTTCCCCACCGGGGTCAAGTGGGCCTTCGTTCCCAAGGACTCCAAGAAACCGAAGTACCTGGTCGTGAACGCAGATGAGTCGGAACCGGGAACTTTCAAGGACCGGCTGATCATGGAGAAGAACCCGCACATCCTGCTCGAGGGAATCATCATCTGCTGCAAAGCGGTGGCTATCGAGCATGCTTACATCTACATCCGCGGTGAGTTCGTGTTCGCCACCGAGCGGTTGCAGCAGGCGATCGACGAGGCCTACAAGGCTGGAATCCTCGGCAACAACTGCCTCCGCTCCGGCATCAAGATCGATGTCACCATCCACCGGGGTGCTGGCGCCTACATCTGCGGCGAGGAAACCGGCATGCTCACCTCGCTCGAGGGATACCGGGGCGAGCCCAAGTTGAAACCTCCCTTCCCCGCTGTCGAGGGCGTGTTCGGGTGCCCCACCGTGGTCAACAATGTCGAGACGTTGGCGAACCTGCCCTTCATCCTGGAGGTCGGCGCCAAGGCCTACCGTTCGATCGGCCCGGAGAAGTCGCCAGGGCCGAAACTGTTCTGTGTCAGTGGCCATGTCGAGAAACCGGGTACCTTTGAACTGCCGATGGGAATCCCGTTGCGAACCCTCATCGACAAACATGCCGGAGGGGTCTGGAAAGGCCGCAAACTGAAAGCGGTGATTCCAGGAGGCACTTCGGCACACGTTCTTACTGCCGCGGAATGTGACGTGGCGATGGACATCGAATCCCTCGCTGCTGCCGGGACGATGCTTGGTTCTGCCGGAATCATCGTGATGGATGACTCCACCTGCATGGTCGACGCGTTGCTCAACGTGATGCGTTTTTATCATCATGAATCCTGCGGCCAATGCACTCCCTGCCGGGAAGGTACCGGATGGCTCGAGAAAATCGTCCAGCGCATCGCCCACGGTGAAGGTCGTATGGAAGATCTCGATCTGGTTCACGATGTCTGCGACCGGATGCTCGGCAAGACGATCTGCGCTCTGGCCGATGCAGCAGCATTCCCTGCCCAATCGATAGTGACCAAGTTCAGTGATGACTTCGTCGCCGCCATCGAAAACGGTGGCAGCCCAGCCTGGAAGAGGCGGCACCTATCTACGGTGGGAGGAGGAGCATCTCATGGCTAAAGGCGACACACCGATGACGCGCTGGCTCCTCAACGGTCAGGAAGTAGAAAATCCAACTGGCATGACCATCATGGAAGCAGCCAGGGAACATGGGGTGGATATCCCCGATTTCTGTTACCACCCGGGTCTCTCCATCGCCGGCAATTGCCGTATCTGCATGGTCGAGAGCAATCGCTCGCACAAGCCGATCATCGCCTGCTCCGAAAGAATCGCTGACGGGCTGGAAATCAACACTGACAGCGCCGTGGCCATCGAAGCGAGGAACTCCGTCATGGAATTCCAACTGATCAACCATCCGCTCGATTGTCCTGTTTGCGACAAGTCCGGCGAATGCATCCTGCAGGATCACTCTTACACCCACGGACCGGACCGCAGTCGCTTCGTCGAGGACAAGAACATCCGCCATACCAAAGAACTGGGACCAACCATCTCCATCTGGGGCAATCGCTGCATCGTCTGTACACGGTGCGTACGGTTCTGTGACGAGATCAGCGGTACCGGCGAACTGTGTGTGGTGGAACGTGGAGACCGTGCGGTGGTCGATGTGTTCCCTGGGATCCCCATCGACAACGCCATGGCCGGCAACACGGTGGACATCTGCCCCGTCGGCGCGCTGATCTCCGAGGACTTCAAGTTCGAAGCCAGAGTCTGGAACATGGACCGAAGGGACTCCGTCTGTGGCGGCTGCGCTCGTGGCTGCAACATCGAGGTCGAAACGCTCGATGGCTATGTCAAACGCCTCTTGCCCAGAGAAAATCTCGAGGTCAACGACTGGTGGATGTGTGATCACGGAAGATATGGCTGGAGGCACCTGTATTCGGAAAATCGCCTCACCACAGCGCGAACCACCAGCCAGGAGCTCGATGACGCCAGTGCCACCTCTACGCTCGCTCATCTCGTCAGCCGTGCAAAAAAAATCGCATTCCTGATCGATCCGTTCCTTACCTGCGAGGAACTGTCACTGATTCACGGACTTTCCAGTTCGATTCCAGATTCGATCGTCGGCGGTTGGTTGCCCCCGAAGGGTACTGCCGAGCAGTTCCCCGCCGGTTTCACCATCAGTGCCGCCAAGCATCCCAACCGACGTGGCGCCGAAAAGATCTTCGGTTCCAAGGTTTTTGGCAAGGATGGCAAGGATCTGCTCGAGGCCCTCGACTCGAGGAAAGTCTCCACCTTGATTGCCTTCTGTGGCGGACCCGGGGAGGAGGGTCCTGGATCGACATGGAGCGAAGCGATCCGCAAGGCCAGGAAGCGCATCGTCTTCTCGGTGATGGATGGTGACTGGCTCAAGGGAGCATCTCTGGCTCTTCCGGCCACCGCACCTCTGGAGAAGGAAGGAACCTGGATCAATGAGGATGGTCGCCTACAGCGGGTCCGTTCGTGCTGGAAACCGGGCGAGGAGATTTTCTCACCCGAACTGGTCCGGTTGCAGCAGGTGCAGATGGCTTGCGAACTCAGAACCCGGTGCCTATCTGCCGCTGGAGTCTTCCGGGAACTCGCTGAAAACACCAGGGCATTTTCCCAGCATAGCCACAGCGATCTAGGCGATGGTGGACTCCCCCTCTCGAGACGGCGCGCTCGCGTCAGTTCGAGGGGAGCATCCAGATGACCACTGCAGATCCCACCTTCTGGTTCGTCATGCCGGCACTCAAGGCTGTCATCATCTTGGTTGTGATCCTGCACATCGTTCCGGGCCTTGTTTACTTCGAGCGCAGGATCTCTGCATGGATCCAGGACCGGATTGGACCCAACAGGGTCGGGCCGGTCGGCTTGCTCCAACCGCTTGCCGATGTCATCAAACTCACATTCAAGGAAGATCTGACCCCCCAGGGAGCGGACAAGTGGATCTACCGCCTGGCTCCGTTGCTTGTCTACGCTCCGGCGGTCCTGGCCTTTGCGGTAATCCCGGTCGGCATCGACCTGCAGGTCGCCTCCTTCGGGGTAGGAGTGATCTTTCTGCTGACCATCTCGGGCTTTTCGGTTTTCGGGTTGGCATTCGGCGGCTGGGCATCCAACAACAAATATTCGCTGCTGGGCGGCCTTCGCGCCTCGGCACAGATGATCAGTTACGAGGTCGCGATGGGGCTTTCCATCATCGCCATCTTGATGACAGCCCAGAGCGTGGACCTCAACGAGATCGTACGGCAACAGTGGGGAGCAACGACACTGGGACTGCTGGAATGGAACCTGTTCCAGCAACCGATCGCTGCCGTCATTTTCCTGATCGCTGCATTTGCCGAAACCAACCGGCTTCCGTTTGATCTCGCCGAGTGCGAAGCGGAACTGGTGGGCGGTTTCCACACCGAATACAGCGGTTTGAAGTTTGCCATCTTCTTCATGGGTGAATACATCGGGATGATCACGATGTCAGGGCTGATGGTCACCATGTTCCTCGGCGGCTGGAGCCTCCCCTGGATCGAGATTCCAACCTCCCCGACCTTCGGAGACGTGGCGCTGAGCGTCGTCATCTTCACCGTCAAACTGGTAGCTTTACTGTTTTTCTACATCTGGGTTCGCTGGACCCTACCGAGGTTCCGCTATGACCAGTTGATGAACATCGGCTGGAAGGTGTTAATTCCCCTTTCGTTGTTGAACCTCGGCTTTACGGCAATCTCCGGCGTGATGGGCTGGAACTGGTTGATCCCCTTACCCTGGTAAGTAACAACAAGAACGGAGTTGGCATGGCAAATAAAGATGCTGCCAGCGAGAAGCAAGACGAAATCCGCACCGAGACCACCGAACCTCGCAAGAAAGCGAGTTTTGCACTCCCCGTTATCAAAGGACTCGCCAATACCCTGGCCCATGTCCTGCGCCGGGAGCCCAACACGATCCATTACCCGGAGGAGAAGAGGACTCCCTACCCCGGATATCGTGGAGAACACAGATTGAAAAGAGATGAGCTCGGTCGAGAGAAATGCACGGCTTGTTTCCTGTGCGCCACGGCCTGTCCAGCATTCTGCATCGAGATCGTCGCCGAGGAAGCTCCCTGGGATGATCGAGAAAAGAGACCGCGGATCTTCAACATCGACATGATGCGTTGCATCTACTGCGGGATGTGCGAGGAGGCGTGCCCTTGCGATGCGATCGAGTTGACGCCTATCTACAACATTCCTTCAAGAACACGTGGTGAGAAGATCTACGACAAAGAAAAACTCCTGTCCCTCTGATGTCCTTGAAGGCATCGGGGTGCAGCGGAGGGGAATGAAGTGCTGAGCCCTTGGCTTGAACATCTTGTTTTTGCTACCGTTGCCGTCGCCGCGGTCATCAGTTCTCTACTGGTGGTCACACGACGCAATCCGATCTACTCGGCGCTGTTTCTCATCGTCATGCTGGCGACGGTATCTGTGATGTTCATGCTGCTCGATGCGACGTTCCTCGGTTTCATGCAACTGCTGGTATATGCAGGAGCCATCATGGTGCTGTATCTGTTCGTGATCATGTTGATCAATCCGCGCGAGGGAAACCTGCCCGCAGAAGGTAGCGCCATGGAAAACGCCTTCGCCGGTGGCGTGGCGTTGCTGCTCTTCTCACTGCTGGCCTTCGCCATCTCCAACTCTGAGGAAGTGAAAAGACTCACAACCGACGGAGGTATTCCGGCGTTGGCAGAGATCCCGCTCTCTCATGGAAGCATCGCTGCGTTCGGACTCGAACTATTCCATAACCATCTGCTGGTCTTCGAGGTCACATCGATACTGATTCTGGTCGGGATCATTGGTGCCGTGCATCTTGCGATGCGAAGAAAGAGTAGCGAGAAAAACTTGCAACAGCACGAGGAAGGAGCGGTGACCGCCGATGTTTAGCCTTCCTTCCATCCTGTACCTGAGTGCTCTTCTGTTTTGCATCGGGACCTACGGAGTCCTCGCCAGGCGCAACATCCTGATCGTTTTGATGTCGCTCGAGTTGATGCTCAATGCCGTCAACATCGCACTCGTTACGTTCGGTCGCGTCCATGCTCTGGGCTCGCCTGCAGGAGAACACGGAGGTCAAATCTTCACGTTGATGGTACTGGCAGTCGCTGCTGCTGAAGCCGCCATCGGCCTGTCGTTACTGCTTGTCATCTGGCGACGCTGGCAATCGATCGATCTGCGCACACTGTGCCGGTTGAATGGCTGAGGGGAGCGATTTGGATACCAATCTGCTCTGGATTCCGCTGCTCCCCTTCCTGGGCTTCCTGATCAACGGATTGCTCGGTCGCAAACTCGGCCACAAGGCCGTCTCCATCATCGCCTGTCTTCTACCGGTGCTGTCCTTCGTCATCTGTTATGCGGCCTGGAGCCGACTGGTTGATGGGGTCAAAGCACTTCACTGGGATGGATTCCCCTGGATCTGGCTCGAGGGGGCTCTCGAGGTGCCCTTCGCCTTGCATTTCGATGGTCTCGCGGCGGTGATGTGTCTTGTGATCACCGGGGTTGGTTCTGTGATCCACCTTTACTCCATCGGCTACATGAAGGGAGATCCAGGGTATCACCGTTATTTCTCATACCTGAATCTCTTCACCTCCTTCATGCTGTTACTGGTACTCGCCGACAACTTGCTGTTGATGTTCATCGGCTGGGAAGGCGTAGGTCTCTGCTCCTACCTGCTCGTCGGATTCTGGTATGAAGAGGATGCCAACTGTGTTGCAGGAAAGAAGGCGTTCCTCGTCAACCGTATCGGTGATCTCGCCTTCCTCATCGGAATGTTCCTGTGCCTGCAACACTTCGGAAGCCTCGATATTTCGCTGCTCACCTCGGCAGAAGAGATCACGCGCGTCTCGACCGAAACCCTGACCTTCCCCTGGGGCGCCGCATCTGTGGTGACCACCATCGCGGTTCTACTGTTCCTCGGAGCCACCGGAAAGAGCGCGCAAATTCCGCTCTATGTATGGTTACCTGACGCGATGGCGGGCCCGACACCGGTCTCGGCACTGATTCACGCTGCTACCATGGTGACCTCGGGGGTCTATCTGTGCTGTAGATTGATGCCGCTGTTCGAGGCCAGTCCCGCTGCCATGGGCTTGATCGCTGCGGTGGGCGCCTGTACGGCCTTGCTGGCGGCATTCATCGCCTTCACCCAGAACGACATCAAGAAGGTACTGGCCTACTCCACCATCAGCCAACTGGGCTACATGTTCTTTGCGGTGGGAATGGGTGCATTTTCTGCAGCACTGTTCCACCTGGTCACCCATGCGTTTTTCAAGGCGCTGCTGTTTCTCGGATCCGGTTCGGTGATCCACGCCATGCATCACGAGCAGGACATGCGCAAGATGGGAGGACTGAGGAACCAATTGCCGTTCACCCACTTCACCTTCTTGATCGGGACACTGGCCATCGCAGGAGTCCCCCCACTGGCCGGTTTCTTCTCCAAGGACGAGATCTTGTTTTCCGGTTTCCAGCAAGGCTTCCAGAACGCGGTCGGATCCGCGCAATTGTTCTGGCTGATCTCCTTCCTCACCGCAGGGATGACTGCTTTCTACATGATCCGCTGCGTTTCGATGACCTTCTGGGGTGAAAGCCGCGTCGATGAGAGCCTCGAAGGAAAAGTGCACGAACCCGGCGGCTGGATCGGTTTCGCACTCTTTGTTCTGGCCATCGCCAGTGTTCTGGGTGGATTCCTCAACGTCCCCGAGTTTCTCGGAGGACATGCCAGCCTGGGTCACTTCACCGGGCTCCATCACAGCCCCAGCGGCCTCAGCGTGGACCAGTTGAGATCGCTCCATGTTTCAGAGTGGCAAAGCATGCTGCTGAGCGTGCTCATCGCCGGTTCAGGGTTGATGCTCGGAATCCACTGTTACGGTAAAGGACGAGCTCTGAGAACTTCATTCAACGATAGTCGCGCCGGCAAGACCCTCGGACGACTATCCGCCAGCAAGTTCTATGTCGATGAGATTTACGATCGCATCTTCGTACGTTCCTTCGAAACGCTGAGCCACCTGCTCTTCATCCTGTTAGACCGGATCATCATCGACGGAATCCTCGTCAACGGGCTGGCGTCACTCACGCGCGGCATCGGAAATCTCTTCCGCCGGATGCAGACTGGATTCATTCCTGGATACCTGCTCACTTTCGGCTGTGGAGTGCTGGTACTCGTCTACATCTTGCTGAACTTCCTACGGGAAGGCGGCGCCCAGTGATTCCTGAATTCGAATCCTTCAACCTACCGATTCTCAGTCTCGTTGTCCTGACACCGGCATTGGTGGCACTGGCATTGTGTCTTGTCGACCGGAATAACCGGGCACTGATCCGTCAACTGGCACTGATGGGTAGTTTCCTGACCCTGCTGTTCTCTCTGTTGATGGTCGCCAATTTCGATTCGAGCCTGGGAACGATGCAACTCGAAGAGCAACATAGTTGGATCGAATCGCTGGGGATCACCTACCACCTGGGCGTCGACGGCATCTCGATACTGCTGGTGCTATTGACCTGCTTCACGATGCCATTCGTGTTCCTGAGCACATGGGCTTGCATCGATGATCGGGTGAAGGAATTCCACATCGCCTTGCTGTTACTCCAGACCGGCATGGTGGGCGCTTTCGTGTCGCTCGATCTGATCCTGTTCTACCTCTACTACGAAGCGATGCTGATCCCGATGTATCTGATCATCGGAATCTGGGGCGGTAGGGAGCGGATCTACGCGGCATTGAAGTTCTTCATCTTCACCATGGTCGGCAGCCTGCTGATGTTCCTGGGAATCCTCTATCTCTATCATCATGCCGGTACCTTCGATCTGCCGGTGCTGATGGAGAGACTCCGAACCACTCATCCGCTCGATTCTGATCAACAACTGTGGCTTTTCCTTGCCTTCACCCTTTCATTTGCCATCAAGGTTCCCCTTTTTCCCCTTCACACCTGGCTTCCCGATGCGCACGTCCAGGCTCCGACGGCTGGCTCCGTCGTGCTGGCGGGAGTGTTGCTGAAGATGGGGACATATGGCCTCATCAGATTCGCCATCCCGTTGTTTCCTGAGGCGGCCTTCGATCTTCAATCGATGATGGCCTGGCTGGCGATCATCGGTATCGTCTTCGGGGCCTGCATGGCACTGGTACAAAACGACATCAAGAAATTGATCGCCTACTCCTCGGTAAGTCACCTCGGGTTCGTCGTGCTGGCGTGTTTCATTCCCAATCTGGAGTCTCTCACCGGTGCCATTCTGCAGATGGTCAATCATGGTCTTTCGACGGGAATGTTGTTCCTGATGATCGGGATCATCTACGAAAGACGTCACACGAGGGAACTGGCGGACTACGGAGGGATCTGCAAGGTGGTCCCGATCTTCTCCATCTTCTTCATGCTGGCAGTCCTCTCGAGTATCGGCTTGCCGGGACTCAATGGCTTCGTCGGGGAATTCCTGCTCCTCTATGGCGTCTTCAGTTCAGTCCCCCTGTGGGGAGTTCTGGCCAGCACCGGCGTGCTGCTCGGCGCCCTGTACATGCTGAACATGGTCAAGAAATTCCTCTTCGGACCTCTCGTGCACGAGGAAAATCGCCACATTGCGGACCTCAACACCCGAGAACTGATCTACCTGACACCGTTCGTCGTGATGATGGTGTGGCTAGGCCTCTACCCGGCCCCCTTCATCAAGATGGTGCAGCCGACATTGACCCTCTACATCGAGATGTTGCAGAACTAGGAGCCGCTGATGGAACTCACAATCTCTCGAGCAGAGATCATCGCCCTTCTGCCAGCGGGGATTCTCTTCTTCACCGGGTTGATGCAGTTATTCCTTGATCTGGGGAAATCCTCGGCGAACACCCGCTCCGAAAAAACTCACCTGGCGATGATCGGAGTCACTGGAATCCTGCTGGCACTGGCCTCCCTCTTCATCCAGGGAGTGGAACCCTCCTCGGGAGCACTGTATGCCGGCGCCATGACCGATGACCTGTTCGGCAGGATGGGTGCTGGAGTCATAATTGTAGCAGCTCTCTTTTGCACCTTGATGGCAGGAGGCTACCTCGCCAGCAGTGGAAATAACCGGGCCGAATTCCACAGCCTGATCTGCTTCAGTGGCGGAGCGATGGTATTGCTGTGCCAGGCGACCAACCTGATTTCGATTTTCGTCGCGATAGAAACCCTGTCGCTGGCGGTCTATGTGCTGACGGGTTACCGCAAGGATCTTCAGGCCTCCAGTGAAGGCGCTTTCAAATATTTCGTGCTGGGTGCATTTTCGAGTGGATTCCTGCTGCTGGGAATGGCGTTCATCTACGGGGCATCAGGAGGTTCGATCTCTCTGGCAGACATCGCTGCCTCTACAGCGCATGACGACACGCTCTTTGCGGTGGGCACTTTCTTGATGGTGATCGGCTTCGGCTTCAAGGTGGGTGCGGTGCCCTTCCACTCCTGGCTTCCTGATGTCTACCAGGCAGCTCCTGCACTTTCAGTCGGTTGGATGGCAGTGGCCGTAAAATCGGCGAGTTTTTTCGCCCTTTTTCGATTTGTACTGTTCACAGGCGGAGGTCAAATCCTCGCCCAGATCCTCGCCGCGATCGCCGTGGTCACGATGTTGCTGGGGAACCTTGCCGCGCTGAACCAGTCGAGCCTGAAGAGGATGCTGGCCTACTCCGGCATCGCCCACAGCGGATACCTGCTGATCCCCCTGGTGCTTGCCGTCTCTGGCTCGGGAGCGATAGCAGGGGCCAGCATACCCTTCTATCTGTTCTCCTATGCCGTCACCACCCTTGCCGCCTTCGGTGTGATTGTCGCCATCAGCGTGGCAACCGATCGCGATGACGTCCAGGACCTCAATGGGCTGGCAAGAACCCGCCCGCTGCTGGCACTGGGCTTCACCGTGGCACTGCTGTCGCTGGCGGGAGTACCACTCACCTCCGGTTTCATCGGAAAGTTGATGATCTTCAGGGATGCGATTGAAGGTGGTTTCTTACAACTGGCCCTGATCGGCATAGTCGCCTCCGTGATCAGTGTTTACTACTACCTGCGACCAGTGGTCGCGATGTGGTTCAAAGAACCCAGCACCTCATTCGACCTGATTCCGGCTTCCTGGGGCGTCCAGTTCACCGTAGCGGTTTGCGCCATTGCCACAGTGGCACTGGGCCTGTTCCCCAATTGGCTGGTGAATCTCTCGGAGTTGTCGGTTCAAGCCATCCTCGGGTAACGATCCCCAACTGGCACGGAGTCCATCGCCGGCCTAGAATACCCAGCCGCAAAGCGACCCGGGGGGGGGTCGAGGCGATCAATTGCACTGACCAGATGAATAACCAGGGAGTAGAGGTGGGATGCGCACATTCATACTGTTGATGATCATCGGCTGTGGAATCTGGTGGGGATACACCCGCTGGTATTCCAGCGATCCCGCGATTGCTAATCCTATCGAGAACAGTGAGGTTTCCGCTGACACTCCCGAGCCTGTAGCTCCCGAGGAGATCGATACCAACGGCTCGAAAGTAATTTCCCATCAACAGTTCGAGGTCCAGTCATTACGCTCTCAACTGGCAACGGACCCCGATGATGGAACCCGGATCCGCCTCGCCCAGGCACTTCTGGCTACTGGCGATACGGACGATCGCGGACAAGCCATCGACATACTCGGTTCTCTCGAGAAATCAAACAGCGAACTCGCGGGGACTGCTCGTGCCATCTTGATGCGTAAATCGAGTGGTCAACTGCAGTCATTTTTCGCGCACAAGATCTTGTCGACGGGGACTAGCTCTCCAGGATATGGAGAAAGTTGCTACCTTGTTGCAGAGGAGATCGGATTTCAGGACGACACCTCTGCCGTCAAGAGCTGGGGACTACTCTCCGAGGCCTACAACAGTTCTGATGAGAATTCCTGGCGGCAACCGATTCGGATGCGCCTTCGTGATCTGGTCGATCACTGGGTCCTCTCGCATCGACCATTCTCGATGTGCTCGATGGCGACAGTGGTCAGCGGTGATTCTCTCTACAAGATCGCCAAAGAAAACAAGATCTCCATCGACTCTCTGCGATCGCTCAACGACATCCGTGGCGATACCATTCATCCGGGCCAGAAGTTGAAGTTCCTCACAGGTGAGGTCTACGCCATGGTGGACAAGAGCGATTTCTGGATCGATATCTTCATCGACGGGAAGTGGCTCTTTGGATATCCGGTGGGCCATGGCAAGAACAACTGCACACCCGCTGGAGTATTCAGCGTTGACATTCTTCAGAAAAAGCCGATGTGGCAGCCCAGGGACGGTCGTACACCGCTCGATTATGGCGATGTGGGAAATCCTCTCGGCGAGCGCTGGATCGGCTTCGAGGACTCAGCGACTCATTACGGGCTGGGGATCCATGGCACTGACGATCCGGAATCGATCGGTTCTGAGGTTTCAGAGGGGTGCATCCGTCTCAAGAATGAGGACGTCGTGAATGTATTCCCCTGGATGCAAGTAGGATCGAAGGTCTACGTCCAGGAATGAATCCCTCACCTTCAGGTGCGTAACTTCGCCTGGATCCGCTCCTCGAGCCGCTTGATCAACCCCTGCACCGTCTCATCGACTTCTTCGTGAGTCAGGGTCCGATCCCCGGCACGAAACGTCAGATTGAAGGTGACACTCTTGTGACCCTTGGGGAGCTGTTTTCCGCGATACAGATCGACGAAGGTCAGATCTTCCAGATTATCGAGTTGGGCAGCCTCCACCTCGGTCGAGATGTCTCGCCACAGAATGTCATCGGAGATGACGATGTTGAGATCCCGTCGAACACCAGGCTGCCTCGAGAACTCCTCGTATCGCAGATCGACCTGTGCATAGTCGATGAGACTTCCAAGATCGAGTTCTCCACACCAGGTTTCTCCGGTGACTCCGTCCAACTCGACTGCACCGACAATTCCCAATCGATCGGTGGAAACGTACAGGGAAGCAGACGAACCGGATAGCATCCCAGAATCATCGGGGGCTGGATTCCAGGTGGCGGAACTACGGACATGCTTGTCAATACGAAGCAGATCCAGAACCGCATCGGCTACCCCTCGAACCCCGCGGTAAGCCTCGCTCCCCTCGATTCCCTCGAAGCAACTATGAACCCAGGCGAGGTGAACTTTTTCGACCGGACGGTCCACTCCCTCACGTCTGTGAAAAACACGGGCTACCTCGAAAAGTCGTACCGTCTCGACACCATGAACTCGATTTCCCCGGACGCAGGATAGTAATCCTGGCAGGATGCTGCGACGCAGGATTCCCTCGTCACTACGGACGGGATTTTTCACGACCCACGGTTCTCCTATACACCACCAGTTCTCGATCTCGTCAAATTCTCCGGCAGTTCCGAACGAAAAGGTCAAAGACTCGTGATGGCCTGTCCCTACCATCAGCGACTTGACCCGCTCGGCCAGTTGAGCACTGTCGGACTCGGGAACAGTCCGTACTTCCATCTGACGATCGGGCACCCGGTCGAGTCCGTGAATCCTACCGATCTCTTCGATGAGATCGATTTCACGGCTGCAATCAGCACGCCAGGAGGGGACCGACCACTTACCAGCAGCATCCCCCTGGGACTCCTCGACGAATCCCAGACCGGCCAGAATCCTGGTGATCTCCTGCTCGGAAATCGCTTGTCCGAGAATCAACTCGACCCGCTCGGGACGAACGGTGATGGGTGGTACGGGATCGACAAGATGCTCCCGAATCGTCTCGAGACAACCTGCCAGAACCTGTGCATCGGTCTCTCGACACAACAGATGGAAAAACCGGCGAGAAGCGATATCGGCTCCATCGACGTTCACTCGTCTCTCGAACCTGTGTGATGAATCACTATTGAGGAGCAATCTGCGGCAGGTTTCCCTGACAGGTACCGGTTCGAACCAGGCACTCTCCAGCAAGATCCTCGACGTCTTACCATCGACCTCTGTCTGCGATCCTCCCATCACCCCGGCCAGGGCGACAACTCGTGCAGAGTCGGCGATGACCAGATCCTCGGAATCCAGTTCGTGATCACTCCCATCGATGGCGGCAAACTTCTCGCCGCGCATTGCTCTGCGGATGACGACTTCTTCTCCTTCGAGAAGATCGAGATCGAAGGCATGTAGCGGCTGCCCGAGGTCCATCAATACATAGTTGGAGAGGTCGACCACCACATTGATGGATCTGAGCCCGATAGCCTCGATCCGTTGGCGCAACCAGGCGGGACTCGGCCCCGATTTGACATCCAGAGCGACCCTGGCGATATATCTACCGCATCGATCCTCGTCATCGACAATCAAGGCTACAACTTCATCGAGATTCCTGTCATCGGGGTCCTTCTCGATCACCGGATAATCGAGTTCCAACGGTTGCAGTGGCAGCCCCAGCAAGCAGGCCAGTTCCCTGGCAATCCCCCGGTGACCCAGAAGATCAGGCCGATTCGATGAGACCTCGAGATCGAGCACGTGATCATCTCCGTGCTTCTCGATGCTCTCACAGTTGAGCCCGGACATGGTGAGCTTGAAGGCAACATCCTCCACCGGAAGATCCACCTTCACGTGTTCCTGAAGCCAATTGAGAGAAACCTTCATGTTGACATCCTCGGTTTCGGTTTCATCGGTGCCTTGTCAGGAAAATTGTTGGAGGAATCGAACATCATTGTCGGTGAAGTACCGGATGTCCGGAATGCCGTAGGAGGCCATCGCAATCCGCTCGATACCCAACCCGAATGCGAACCCGGTCCATCTCTCTGAATCGATTCCGACAGACTCGAGCACATTGGGATCCACCATCCCGCACCCCCCCATTTCCATCCAACCATCACGCCAGAACAGATCCACTTCGGCACTGGGTTCAGTGAAAGGGAAAAAGGAAGGCCTCAGTCGAAGTTTCATCCCCTCGTCTGGCAGCAATTGCTGGAAGAAGTCGAGCAGCGTTGCCTTCAGATGACCAAAGGTGATTCCCTCGTCGACGACCAACCCCTCGAGTTGATGGAACATGTACGAATGAGTCGCATCGACGGTATCAGGACGAAACACCTTGCCCGGAGCGATGATCCTCAGTGGCGGTGGAGTCCCCTCCATGACCCTGATCTGAACGGTCGAAGTCTGACTTCGCATCAGTAGATCGTCCTGCAAGTAGAAGTTCTCGGCTGGATCCCTGGCGATGTGATCGACAGGAATATTGAGTCCGGTGAAGTTGTGCCACTCGTCCTCGACCTCGGGGCCATCGGCGACCTCAAAACCAAGGTTTCCGAAGATCCTGATCATGCGCGAGCTAACCAACTGGACTGGATGGCGACTACCGCGGGGCACCTCTGTGCCGGGGAGAGTCACGTCAGCACTGAGTCTGCGCTTCTTGTTGCTGGACTTGGGGGAGGCGACCGAGAGGCGCACCTTCGCCTCGCTCAGCGCCGCTTCGACCTTCTCCTTGACGACATTGGCGCGCGCTCCAAAAGCGGGGCGTTCTTCCACCGGCAGGGAACCGAGGGTGCGAAGGACATCTTTGAGGGAGCCCTTCTTACCGAGTACACCGATGCGCACCGCCTCGAGGGCAGGAGCATCAGTGGCCGATTCGATGGCCTTCAGTGCCTCAATTTCCAGGGTCTCAAGATCCTTCGAGGATCCTTGATTCATGATTGGTCGCCGCGAGCGATTCCGACGAGGGCCACGAAGGCCTCATTGTTACGAATCGCCAGTTCGGAGATCATCTTCCGGTCCAGGGCAACCTCTGCGCCCTTGAGACCGTGAATGAAACGGCTATAGGAGATGCCGTTTTGACCACAAGCAGCAGAGATTCGGGTGATCCAGAGACGACGGAATTGCCTCTTACGATTGCGGCGATCTCGGGTTGCGAAGACTTCCGAGCGGACAATTGACTGGCGAGCAGTTTTGTACTGGCGACTGCCCGCTCCGAAGAATCCTCGTGCTTTCTTGAGGATCCGCTTATGTTTCTTGTGACGAGCGACGCTAAAACGTACTCGTGCCATCCTGATCCCTTTCCAGAGGACATCGCTCGGGAGGAGTCCACTTCGACTCGCTAGGGGCTCATCCGCCCGTCTACCCCGTCAACGTCGGCCGGTGCGCCTGCTGGCGCCTCGATACTGTACTACAACAAACCGAACACAAACAAACCCAACCATGCAACCGGGTCGACCAGTTAGCCGATCCCCAGCAGAAACTTGATCACCTTGGCATCACAACTCGGGCAAATCTCGGCGCTACGTCCGCGCCGGACGCGTCTGGGCCTCCAGCTGTACATGCGGTGACTCTTTCCGGCCCGGTGACGCTTCACCTTGCCTGTTCCTGTCACCTTGACCCGTTTCTGCAAACCCTTATGAGGCTTGTAAGTCTTCCTGGCCACGTACGACACCTTTCTGCAGCGGGCACTCGAAGGCGAGCACCCTTCTCGTATTACTTCTTTTTCGTCAGCACCATCGCCATGCGATTACGCGCTTCTTGCACAGGCTCTCGTTCCATCTTTGCCAGATCTTCGAGATCCGCGAAGAACCTCATCAGGACATCACGTCCCAGTTCCGGATGCCTTTGCTCCCGTCCTCGGTAAACCATCGTCACGAGCACCTTGTGACCTTCTTCAAGAAAGTTGCGAGCCCGACGAAGCTTGACATCGAAATCATGTTTCTCCGTCTTCGGACGTAACTTTACTTCCTTGATCTTCCGGACCTTCTGGATCTGCTTCGAATTCTTGGATTGGTCGTACTTGAACTTTCCGAAGTCCATGATCTTGCACAGAGGCGGATCTGACTTCGGGTTCATCTCGACAAGATCGAGTTCCTTTTCATTCGCAAGATCCAGTGCCTCAACCACTCCCATGACACCTACCTGGTTACCCTCTTCGTCGATGACGCGCACGGAGCCAGGTCCGGGTCGATCGATCACCCTGTATTTGGTCTGCTCGGCGATGTCGGTACCTCCCTTACGACCCCTCCTCGAAAAGCAACCGGCGTGCAAGAGCGCAGCAAATGGCCGCTATCTGGCGGCTGTCGATTGCCAGTTCTCATGATTCCGGGCCACCCAAAAGGCCAGATCAGGTCCTTAGGGTTCCTGGAATCTCCGATGGATACACTGGAGGAGCCCCCGATGGCAAGCCGGAAACGTTGATTTCTTGAAGAGATGTACGGAAATTCGCCAATTCCGGCGAGTCGGCAGCCCCACGACCCCTTTCTCAGGATGACTCGTCGGGCTCGCTCTCTTCCAGTTGCAGTCCCACCTCCGA
>Ga0310122_10000520_pt1 | contig 24417 bp, 21 predicted proteins | sample CB6_Bottom_1051__FD_203503 | JGI IMG/M metagenome (GOLD analysis project Ga0310122, IMG submission 203503) | Marine microbial communities from Western Arctic Ocean, Canada - CB6_Bottom_1051 | ecosystem: Environmental > Aquatic > Marine > Oceanic | place: Canada: Western Arctic Ocean | collected...
TCGCCGACGGGAACGATTTTCTCGACCTCGGCGACGGTGACCCGCCCGGCCTCGGCCATCGGCGGGTTGAAGTTGCGCGCCGTCATCCGATAGATGAGGTTGCCCGTCTCGTCCGCCTTCCAGGCCTTGACCAGTGACACGTCGGCGTGGAGGGCCGTTTCCAGCACATACCAACGGCCGTCGAACTGGCGGGTCTCCTTGCCCTCGGTCAGCGGCGTGCCGTAACCGGTCGGGGTGAAGAAGGCGGCGATACCGGCACCCCCGGCACGCATCCGCTCAGCCATGGTGCCCTGCGGGTTCAGCTCCACCTCGATGATGCCGTCGAGGAACTGCCGCTCGAACAGCTTGTTCTCGCCGACGTAGCTGGCGATCATCTTGTCGATCTGACGCGTCTCGAGGAGCAACCCGAGTCCGGCGCCGTCGACCCCGGCGTTGTTGCTGACACACGTCAGTTCTTTGACGCCGGAGTCGCGCAATGCCCGCACAAGGTTCTGCGGTACACCACACAGCCCGAAACCGCCCACCATCAGCGTCATGCCGTCGTGGAGCAGCCCCTCGAGCGCGGCCGCCGAGCTGCCGTAGACTTTCTTGGGCATATCTTCCTGCCTTCGTGATCACCCTTTCATGGGGCCGTCCGGCACGCTGGCACCTTTGCGGACGAAGCGGGCTAGGTTCGACATGTCTTCGTCGCCGAAGCCTTGCGCGATGAGGCCATCCTCAATCGTGGCCACGAGACTGGCGATCGGGACCGGTACCTCGAATGAGCGCGCGGTGTCGAGAGCGATGCCGAGATCTTTGCGGTGCAGCCGCGTTCGGAAGCCCAACGGATAGGTGTCGTTCAGCATGTTGGCCGACCGGTTCTGCAGAATCCAGGAACCGGCCACGCCGCCTCCGATTGCCTCGACGACCTTCGTGGGGTCGGCGCCCGCCTTGCTGGCAAGGGTCAACGCTTCACCGAGGGCCAGGAACGTCCCGGCGATGACCACCTGGTTCGCCACCTTGGCGATCTGACCGGCCCCGACGTCACCGATATGAGTGATCTTCGCGCCCAGCACCTCCAGCACCGGTGTGGCCCGGTCGAAGTCGGCGACGCTGCCACCACACATGATGGCCAACGTGCCCTTGATGGCCCCCTCCGAGCCGCCAGACACAGGCGCGTCCACGTAGCCGATGCCTTTCTCGGCGAAGCGGGCCGCAATCTCGCGCGTGGCTGCCGGCGCGATTGACGAGCAGTCGATCACCAATCCACCCTCGCGCAGGCCGTTGAGAGCTCCGGTGTCGGCGTCGAGCAACACCCGCTCGACATCCGGTGTGTCAGAGACACATGTCAGCACCACCTCCACGTCGCGCGCGGCCGCGGCCGGGCTGTCGGCGCGTGTGGCACCCTGCTCGACGAGCGGTTCCTCCCGCTCGCGCGTGCGGTTGTGGACGACCACACTGTGGCCCGCCTTGAGGAGGTTGGTCGCCATCGGGGCGCCCATGGTTCCCATTCCGATCACCGCAATGTTCATCGCGTCACTCGCTCCTTCGTCCTATGGCCCCGTGGTTGCAGATGGCTCACGATGCTGGCCGTCTTGCCTGTCTACCGGGCGGCCCTCCTCGGTGGCGGTCGCCGAGCGCCCGTAGCCCAACGCCCGCAGGCCGTCGTTGTTGCCGGCCTGTTACGGCCTCGCATGCACGATCCCGCGTCCCGATTGGGGGCGTGTCGTTATCAGGGCCACGAACTTCTTCCAGTAGCGGAACGACGGTCGGTAAACGGTCTGGACGTCACTGAAACCGGAGAACCGTAGCATTTCCGTGAGCGCGGTCATGGTCGGGATGCCGCAGAGGTCGTGGGTCTGCTCACCGGTCCGCTCGTCACCCGGGAAGAACGGGACCAGTGGATAGCGCTCGTGAATGAAGGGCAGCAGAACGTGTGTTTCGCAGATCAGCAGACGCCTCGTCACCTGGGCGATCCGCTCCAAGGCGGCCAGCGGGTTGCGCAGATGGTAGAACACCCCGAGCAGGAGCACCAGATCGAACTGCCCGATCGTCTCGACGTCGAGGTCGTGGACGTCGAGATGCTGATACTCGACTCGTGACCCGAGTCGTGTGTGGGCCGCCAGAAACTCCTCCATCCCGAACTGGTCCCATGCGAACCGGTCGATCGCCATGACCCGGTGGGCGCCACGACGCTCGCACTCGAACGAGAAGTAGCCGTGCCAGGCACCGATATCGAGGACGCTCCATCCGGTCAGATCCTCGGGGATGCCCAGCAGCCGCAACCGACGCGCGAACCGGCGCCGCACGTGCCACTCTTGTGACAGCGGCGAGGCGCCGGTATCCGGCTCTGAAATGAAGTGATGGGGGCGCGCGGCCATCGGGATGTGTCGTTCGGGACTGCGAGGATAGCATGCCGGATCAGGGAGGGCCGTGGCCTGAGGGGTACTGATCGTGAAGCCGGCGAAGCCATTCGGCCAACTCCGGCCTCCTGCCTCCGGCCTCCTGACGTGTCCTTCCGAGCGCCTCACTCCGTGTGGAGATCGTGCGCGTTCGGATGCGACGATGCCGGCTCGAGCCGGGGATCAGACAGCGCCAGCACCGGGAACGTCTGGAGAAACGTGGTATAGCACCACGCGAACAGACCCAGCACACCGGCTGTGACCAGTAGCTCGATAACGCCCAGTGGGACACCCTCGCCGTGCCACAGCGAGGGCGACACCAGGATGAAGCGTTCGAGCCACATACCGACCAGCCCCACGCACGCGATGGCGGTCAGCCCGCGGGGACTGGTTTTCACGGCGCGACTCAGTAGCACGACGAACGGGATGACGAACACCAGGGCGAACACGGTCCAAGCCAGCGGCGCCCAGGCGCCTTGTATCCGGTGCGCAATGAACTCGGTCTCCTCGGGCAGGTCGCCGAACCAGATCACCAGATACTGGGACCAGAACATATAGGCCCAGAGGATGCAGAAACCGAAGAGGAGCTTGCCGACGTCATGCAGTTGGTGGGGGCCGACATATTCCTTCAACTGGAGTCGTTCGCGCGCCCAGACGGCGACCACCGCGAGGAGGGCGAATCCGGCAAACAGATTGCCGATGAAGTAGTAGCCACCCGCCAAGCTCGAGAACCAGTGCGGGTCGAGCGACATGAAGAAGTCGAACGCGACCAGGGTGAAGATCCACCCGTACGCGATCAGCACCGCGGGTGCCAGTCGGTTCTGCGATCGCTGGGCCGTCTCACGTTCCTCGTCGATGCCGCGCCATCCGGCGATGAGCCGGCGGGCGAACCCCGTGGCCACATGCTCACCGGTCTGGTCGAGGACCCCGATGTCCGGACGGACAGACCGATACACGTAGGCGAGACTGATGCCGCCGAGCAGCAGGCACCCGAGCACCTGCCGCGTGACGAAGAACGGGATGTTGAGCCAGGCTTGCTTGGCCTCGACCGGCTCATGTACCCACGGCGCCCACCCGGACACGCCTGCCAGCAGCACGAGCAGCAGGAGAAACGAGACCGGGAGGAACGCCGTCGTGGCCTCGGCGGTGCGTTTCAGCCCGCGACCCCACCGCGAGGAGGTCACCTGCATGATCGCTGAGAGCACCACGCCCGCCTGCGCCAGCCCGCCGAAGAACAGGAAGTTCACCAGCAACGACTGCCACGCCCTGATGCTGTCGCCGGCGACGACGCCATACAGAAACGCCGCCGCGCCCACGAGGCCGGCGCCGAGATACAGGCGACGAGTGCCGTCCGACACGACGGGGGTGCCGACGGAGATCATTCTGGGGTGAAGGTCCGCAGGAAGTGCACGAGGGTCCACCGCTCATCGCCGCTCATCGACGCCCCGAACGTCGGCATTCTCCGTCCGCCGTCGCGGATAATGCCGTAGATCCACCCGTCCGTGTAGTTGTGGACATTGGGCGCCGTCAGGTCTGGCATCCGCGGGTAGTGTTCGGCGATCTGCCCGTTGCCCTGCCCGGTCGTCCCGTGGCACACCGCGCAATACACCCCGTAGAGCCATTCGCCCTCGGCCAACGCCGCTGGGGTGTTCGGGACAGGGTTGGGCAGGTTCTGTAGCTCGAACCGGTCGCGGTGTTGTTCCCCATCGACCGCAATCGTGTCCTCCGGCGGGCTCCGCGACTCGACCTGTGGCAGTACCACGGGGCCGGTGTGCATGTTTCGCATGAAGGGGAGTTGCGCCGCTGCGACAGCACTGCCCATGACCATGATGACCACGCCGATCCCCGTCGCGGTCAGACCGGTCGTCCACGTTGAGCGCCGTATCGCGTGCGTCCGCATGGTCAGGCTGCCTCTTCCCGGATCTCGCTCGCACCGGTGCGTTCGAGACATGCGCGCACCTCGGCCACCTGCTCCGGTGCACACGTCACGCTCACACCCGTCATGTTGTTGGTGAACCGCCTGTCTGGTGCCGGTCGGCCCCTGACGCGCGGTAGCCGCGACAGCAGCAGGAACCCGGCCATTCCTCCAAGGGCTGCGAACAAGATCATCAGCTCGAACGCGATGACCACGAAGGGGGGAATCGAGATGAGCGGCTTGCCACCGGTGATCAGCGGCCAGTCGAGCACGGTGTAGATCGGAAAGATGAACCCCGTGGCGCACCCGAGCAGACCTCCGATCAGCACGAACAGCCGTATCGGGCTGACCCTGACCCCCAGCGCGTGGTCGAGGGCGTGGTCCGGCACCGGTGAGTAGGTGACGACGTCGCCGAGACCCTGGTCGAGGATCGCCCCGGCACAGACCGCCGCCTGCGTGCCGCGGTCGTAGATGCCAAGAATCTCCACTCTGTCAGACATGGGCTCCTATACCGGGTCTGGCCATGAGCTCGCGGGGTCGGCCTGGGCCGACCGGCCCATCGTCTCCTTCATCTCGGTGATCGAGATGGCGGGGAAATTCTTGACGAACAGCAGAAACAGGGTGAAAAACAGCCCGAAGGCGCCGATGGTGATGGCCACCTCCACCCAGGTTGGTGAGTAGACCCCCGACCAGTTCGCCGGGTCGAAGTCGTGTGAGAGCGAGCTGACGATGATCACATAGCGCTCCAGCCACATCCCGATGTTGACGAAGATCGCGATGATGAACAACGTCCGCAGGTTCGTGCGAATCGCCTTCGAGAACAGTAGCAGCGGGACAAACACGTTGCAGGTGAACATCATCCAGCTGTAGGCCCAGTATTGCCCGAACATCCGATCGTAGAACGTCCCCTGTTCGAACGGGCTGCCGCTATACCAGGCGATAAAGAATTCCACTGCGTAGGCATAGCTGACGATGAGCGACGTCATCAGCATCAGCTTCGCGAGGTTCTCGAAGTGATGCACGGTGATGTAGTGCTCGAGCTTGAAGATCCGTCGCATCGGCACCAGTAGTGTGATCACCATCGCGATCCCGGAGAAGATCGCCCCGGCCACGAAGTACGGCGCGAAGATCGTGCTGTGCCAGCCTGGCAGGATCGACATCGCGAAGTCCCAGGACACCACGCTATGGACCGACACGACGAGCGGCGTCGCTAGGGCGGCAAAGAATCCGTACAACGCCATGTAGTGTCGCCACTGCCGGTCCGTGCCGAGCCAGCCGAGCGAGAGCACGCGGTAGACATGCCGGCGCCAGTCGGTGATCTTGTCGCGCGCCGCGGCGATGTCCGGCATCAGCCCGAGATACAAGAACATCACGCTCACCGTCAGATAGGTGCTGATGGCAAACAGGTCCCAGACCAGCGGCGAGCGAAAGTTCACCCAGAGCTGACGCTCATTCGGGTAGGGAATCAACCAGTAGAAGAACCACGGGCGTCCGATGTGGATGATCGGAAACAGCGCAGCGGTCAGCACTGCGAACACCGTCATCGCCTCGGCGGCGCGGGCGACCGCGGTGCGCCATCGGGCCCTGAACAGGAACAGGACCGCCGAGATCAGCGTGCCGGAGTGCGCGATACCGACCCAGAACACGAAGTTGGTGATGTAGATGCCCCACAAGATCGGGTGCTCGTATCCAGCGACACCCATCCCGGTCCGAGCCTGGTGCAGAAACGCCAGCGTGCCGACCGCGAAGGCGGCGAGCGTCAGCGCCAATCCCACGTAGTAGACCGCACCGGGTGGTCGGAGGGTACGTAGGATGTCGTCGTTGATCTTGGCGAAACTCATGGGTTCCGCGTCACCTTCTTGAGGTAGGTCACCGCGGGCCGCGTGTTGAGATCGTGCAGCACGTGATACCCACGCGCATCGTCCGAGAGCTGCGACACCCGGCTCGCCGGGTCGTTCAGATCACCGAAGACGATCGCCTGCGCGGGGCAGCTCTGGGCGCAGGCTGGCGACACGTCACCGTCCCGCACCGGTCGGTTCTCGTCCCGGGCGACCTCCTTCCCGTCCTGGATCCGCTGCACACAGAAGCTGCACTTTTCCATCACGCCGGCGCTGCGGCCGGTCACGTCCGGGTTCAACTGCAACTGCAGCGGTGCGTCGAACTCCGGCGTGAACCAGTTGAAACGGCGGACCTTGTAGGGACAGTTGTTCGAGCAGTAGCGGGTGCCGACACAGCGGTTGTAGATCTGCGCGTTCAGCCCCTCGTCGGTGTGATAGGTGGCGAACACGGGGCAGACGGTCTCGCACGGCGCGTGGTCGCAGTGCTGGCAGAGCATCGGGAGAAATCTGTTGTCAGGTCCGGCGTGCTCCGTGCCCGGCTCGCCCGGTTCGACGAACCGCTCGATACGGAGCCACGACAAGGTCCGGCCGCGCCGCATCTCGTCTGCGCCCACCACCGGAATGTTGTTCTCGGCGTAGCAGGCTGCCACACACGCGTTGCAGCCGTTGCAGGCATCCAGGTCGATCGCCATCCCCCACTGGTGCACGGGGTGGTCGTGGTCCGCGTGAAGACTGAAGTGTTGCTCCTCGGGGTGCACTTCGCCGGCCACCAGCGCCGCCAGCGACACCGACTGGGCGAGCCCCCGACCCTCCTGGTCGAAGGTGCGCTGCAGCCGCGGAATCGGTCGCGTCAGGTCGCGCGGCGTGAGGGTGACCTCGGTGCCGGCCCAGCGCACACCGCCGGAGGCGGTCTCCGGCTCGGCGTCGAGAAGGGCGATCGGGTTGACGCCGCGGCCGGTGGCGTATCGACCGAAGTTCGTGTGCCCCTGTCCGATGGCGATCGCCACCACCCCGTCGGCCAGATGCGGGTTGATGATGACGCTAGCGTCCACCTGACCATGGTCGGATGCGACGGCCACTAGCTGGCCTTCGTCGGCGCCGATCGACTGGGCGGTGTCCGGGGTCATCTCGATACCGGTGCCCCAGGTGGTTTTGAGTAACGGTTCCGGAATCTCCTGGAGCCACGGGCGGTTGGCGCCACGGCCGTCGAAGAAGTGAAGGGACGGATAGGCGACCAGGGTGTAGCCAGGTCCCGCGGCCGTCGGGGCCAGGTCACCGACCAGATCGGTCTCGAACAGCTCCTGAATGACCTCGACCGTGACCGGGTCGACCGGAACGGTCGTCCCGCCGCGTCGCAGGGCATCCGCCCAGTAGGCCTCGAAATCGGGTGCCTCGGGCTCGGCGGACTCGGGGCCGGGTGCCGGTGTCGGTTGCATGCGTTCCCATTCGTCGCGCAGGAAGCGGTAGAAGCCGCGTCGCGGCAGACCGGCCGCCGCGTCGTCGCCCAGCGCGCGGCCCACCTCGAGCAGAAGATCACCGGCGTGCTGTGTGTCGAACACCGGCTGCATCACCGGCTGCATCAGGCCCAGGACGCCGTGCCGCGGGTTGCTGTCGCCCCATGATTCGAGCGCCGTGTGCGTCGGCAGCAGCAGATCGGCCTGCGCGGTGGTCTCGTCCGGCAGGCTCGACAGGCTGGCGACGAACGGCACCTCGGCCAGTGCACCACCGAAATCGGCCGCGTGCGGCATCGTGAAGACCGGGTTCACGTTGTGCACGATCGCCAACTCGACCTCGCCCGACCGCATCTGGTCGGCCAGGTCACGCATGTCGGCGTAGGTGGCAGCGGAGCTCAGGGTGGAGGCGGACGAGAAATCGACCGTTGCCCCGCTGTTGCCGGCGACGTAGTTCAACAACGCGATCGCCACCTGTGCCGCGGTCGCGTTCGACCCCGAGACCCCGACGCCCCCGCCCACGGCGAGCGTTCGGCCCGGGCCCCGTGTCGTGTCGGAGAACGCACGGGCCAGCTCACGGATCGTGTCTGCGTCAAGCCCTGTCGTCCCGGCAACCTGATCCGGTGACGCGCCATCGATGAGCGCCGCGATCTGCTCGATGACCCCGTCGGGCACGCCCTGCGCCCTGCCCTCATCGACGATCGTGTGCACCATCGCCGCGGCCACGAGTCCCTCGGTCTCCGGGCGGACCGCATGCCAGACATCGGCGCTGGCGCCGGTCATCGAGAGTCGCGGCTCGATCTGGACGAATCGGGCTTTCTCCCCATTGCGGACCCGGCGCTGCCCGGCGTGGTCGCGAGCGTAGCCGACCGGCGAGTCGAACGTTTCGAGGAAATCGGCGCCGAACGAGATGAGCACGTCGGCGCGAGTGAAGTCGTAGTGGGGCAGGTCCGCGCGTCCGAAGACCCGCGCGTTGGCGCGGCGGATTGGTTCGTGGGCGAATGGCTCGTAGCGTATCCAGCGCGCACCGCCCACCGCGTTGGCCCAGGCGGCAACCAACGTTGCCATGGTGCCGGTGAGCGCTGGTGTGATGATGACGATCCGGTCGCCACGCCCGGCATCACGCAGTGTCTGGAGCCGGTCGATCAGCGTTTGTTGCGCGTCGGCCCAGGCCACCGGCTCGAGGACGCTCCGTCCGGTCGCCTCGTCGGTGACACGGCGGCGCTGCGGTGCGGCGATCCGGTCCGGGTTGTAGAGCCCTTGTAGTGACGACTGGCCCCGGATGCACAGCCCGCCCCGGTTGACCGGGTGTTCCGGGTTGCCCTCCACCTTGACCGCCCGGCCTTCCCGCGTGCGCACCAGGGTGCCACAGCCGGCGGGGCACTCGCCACAGACGCTCGCGTACCAGGTCGCGACACCCGGAATGACGTCCTCCGGTGGGATCAGGAACGGGATGATCTTCTCGGGTGGCACCGGAGAGCACGCGGCAATGGCCGCCGCCGGGCCGGTGCTCCCCAACATCTTGAGGAACGTGCGGCGCTCGACCACCTCGATCAGCGATGATGTGCCCTGCTTCACTGAACCTCCCTCAAATGTGGCGCCGCCCTTCAGGGCTGCGCTGCCGCGCGCTCGTAGCTTGTGCGCACCTTAGTCCACGCGCGCCTCAGTCCTGTCTCAAAAATGACACGCGAGACAGTCCCGGGTCGCGCCACGCTCTTCATGACAACTCAGACACCAGCCCATGCTGAGCGATTCGACCTTGACGGCGGCCTGCATCGCTTCAACGTTGCCGTGGCAGTCCGCACACTCGACACCCGCCCTGATGTGCGGCTTGTGACCGAATCGCACGTGGTCCGGCAGGTCGTGCACCCGAACCCACGGGATCGGCTCTTCGTTCTCCCAGTACTCGAGCAGCTTCAGGATCTCGGGCCGCTCGTTCAGCACCACCTGATGGCACCCGACACAGCGTTGCACCGATGGGATCCCGGCCACCGGCCCACGTCGCGCGTAGGCATGACAGAGCTGGCAGTCGAGACCGACCTCGGTGACATGGTGCGCATGACTGAAGGCGATCGGCTGCGCTGACGGGTCGATTGCAGGACTGTTCGCCGCGTCAGCGGTCACCGGGGTTACGGGTGTGTCCGGTTCCGGCTGGGCGCCGAAGAGCACGAACGCCCCGGTGCCGAGAAAGACGACGAACGCCCACAGCAGCGCGACGCGGACCAGTCGGTGGGGCGTCGAGTGCACACTCATCAGGTTCGGTGGCCCATCGGGGCCCGGGCTATCCGTTCATGCTGTGCCGCGAACAAGGGAGGGCACTGCCGCGCAGACAAGCCTCGAATCATACCGAAGCCGGGCCTTTCCCGCCAAGACCTACATGCTGGACTCGGTCAGGACCGTTGACCCCCCCACGCCGCTCGGGTACAGTGTGCGCGGAAGCCGCATCCGTTCTCGTGGACGCGAGGGTGTGGCGGGGAGGACAAGAGAGATGCCCACCGGATTCCGCCCACGTTTTTCGCTGATACCGATCTTGCTGCTGGCCGTCGGGGTTGCCGTGTGGAGCGCGACCACCGTGGCTCGACAGAGTGGCATGGCCGACGGCATCATCGCCGGCACCGTCACCAGCGACGACGGCCTGGAGGCCGGTGTCTGGGTGATCGCCGAGACCACCGAGCTCGAGACCAAGTTTGCCAAGATCGTCGTGACCGACGATCGTGGCCGCTTCCTGTTGCCCCAGCTGCCCGATGCGACATACGACGTCTGGGTTCGCGGCTATGGCTTGGTCGACTCCGAGAAGGTCCGGCTGTCGACGGGACAGGAGGACGTGGCCCTGCAGGGCGTGGTGGCGCAGACCCCGCGGGATGCAGCCCAGTATTACCCCGGCAACTACTGGTTCTCACTGCTCGAGCCGCCGGCCGCTAGTGAATTCCCCGGCACCGGGAACGACGGGAACGGCATCAACCCCGCCATGCGTACCCAGGCCCACTGGGTGGACACCATGAAGCAGGGGTGCCAGCTCTGTCATCAGCTAGGGAACGAGGCCACTCGGGTCGTGCAGCACCGCGACGAGTTTGACTCGACCGTGGCCGCGTGGGATCACCGGGTACAGACGGGGCAGCGTGGCAACCAGATGAGCAACCGGATGAACTCGTTCGGTCGCGAGCCGGCGTTGGAGATGTTTGCCGACTGGACCGACCGGATCGCGGCCGGCGCCATACCCGAGGCGCCACCTCGGCCCGAAGGTCCCGAGCGGAACGTCGTCGTCACCCTGTGGGACTGGGGGCAGGATACGTCGTTCATCCACGACGAGATTTCCACCGACAAGCGCAACCCACAGCAGAACGCCGGCGGGCCGGTCTACGGCGTGTCGGCCGGACACGGCAGCATCACGATGGTCGATCCGGTTAACAACACCGCGACCGAGTTAACGATTCCGGTGCGGCCCGACCCCGAAAGCATGCCGACCCGGTTTCCCGATGTCCAGGTCCCGTCCTACTACTGGGGTGACAGCGAGTTGTGGGGCGTCGGCGCGCATGAGCGGTCCGATCCACATAACCCGATGCTGGACGGCAAGGGTCGGGTCTGGATGACCTCGACGGTGCGGCAGTTCCAGAATCCTGACTGGTGCCGCGAGGGGTCGGACAACGAATACGCGCAGTACTACTCGAATGGTCGGACCGGCCGACATGCGTCGTACTATGACCCCGCTGCCGAGAAGTTCGTGCTGGTCGACACCTGCTTCGGCACGCATCACCTGCAGTTCGGCGAGGACGAAGACGACACGCTCTACTTCAGTGGCGATGGGAACGTCATCGGGTGGATCAATACCCGGCTCTACGACGAGACCGGCGACGAGCAGTTCTCCCAGGGGTGGTGTCCGACCGTGCTCGACACCAACGGCGACGGGAAGATCTCCACGCCGTGGAATGAGCCGCGAGCCGAGAACCGGGATGCGGCGCTCGACACGCGCGTGTCCGGCTTCGGCTATGGCATCATCGCCAGCCCGACCGACGACGCCGTGTGGATCAGCCGGACCGGTCCGTTCCCAGGGGCGCTGGTGCGACTCGACCGTGGAGATAATCCGCCCGAGACATGCATTGCCGAGATGTATGAGCCGCCATCGATCGAGAATGCGGCCATCGACCCGAGCGACACCGGGTTTGCGCCGCGGGGGATCGATGTGGACCGCAACGGTGTCATCTGGGCAGCGCTGTCGGGGAGCAGCCATATGGCAAGCTTCGACCGGACCAAATGCGCGGTGACCAATGGTCCGACGGCAACCGGCCAGCACTGCCCTGAGGGGTGGACGCTGTATCCGATGCCGGGTCCTCAGATGACGGGCGTCGAGGGCGTCGGCGCCGACTTCCACTACTACAGCTGGGTCGACCAGTTCGACACCTTGGGTATGGGAGCGAACACTCCGATTGCCAACGGGTCGACCTCGGACTCGCTGCTCGCGTTGGACCCGGACACCGGGGAATGGTTGGTCCTGCGTGTGCCCTATCCGATGGCCTTCTATTCGCGCGGTCTCGATGGACGGATCGACGATCCGAACACCGGTTGGAAGGGCCGCGGGCTCTGGGCCAACTACGGGTCGAACTACATCTGGCACACCGAGGGCGGGAAGGGCACCAAGAGCAAAATCGTGCACTTCCAACTCCGGCCAGACCCACTGGCCAGGTAGCCGGTCGCTGGATCACGTGTCTCGACTGGGCGCCGGGGACTCTGATGTCTCCGGCGCACTTACGTAGGGCCGTGGTCTGATCGGGTCCTTACCGTAGGTCCAGCAGCCTCAGTCGGGTGCGCTGCGCCGGCACCTCGATATCGATCACGGGGAGTTCTGTCTCACCGAGACTGGCGATCAGGTCGTAGCGCCCGGCCGGAAGGATGAACAGCTTCTGGTCGGTGTTGTCGCCAGTCGGTTCGAAACCGGCGCGTCCCACACCGCTATGCAGAAACGCGCTGACCCGCCAGTCGAGGTCGGTGTCGAGCCAGCTTGGCGGCGGTTGCACCAGCAGGGCCCCGAAGCCCGGCTGCATGTTGAGAATCTCGACGTGGCGCCCCCCTTCGTCGGGGTACCTCAGTACTGAGAGGTGCGTGGCCCACTCGACCGTCACGCTGTCGCCGGGGCCCCGCCGCGTGACCTGAAGGTCGTATAGTCCCGGCTCGACCTCGATGTGATACCCCGTGCCGGGGCGCAATTCGGGCACGAGCGGCGCCTCGCGCGTGTCAGCCGGGTAGACCGCGATCACGCACTGGGCGGTGATTTCATCGCTTTCATCGAAGACCCGCACGACCAACTCGACGGGTGCCGACGACTGCGCAAGAGTCACCCCCGGTATGCCGAGACAGACGAGCAGGGCTAGACATCTCATCAGGGCGAGATTGTGACGTGTGAAGTAAGTGTGTCGTTGGCCGCCGGAGATGTCTAGCCCCCGCGTAGCGGGGCTCTCAAAAAGCCCCTGCCAGTGAGGCTGCGCTCCGTCTTTCGTGTCGGTTCGAGCGCAGCTTCACTGCCAGCCCCAGGTGGTCGACGACCATAGAGAACCTCGATCGTATACGGCTTTCCTCGCCGCGCCCAACACCGAGGATCGAGAATCACGTCGTGTGCGTCTTGCGACCCAGCTTCCGTTTCGCTCGCAGATACTGGATGGTGAGTGCTCTGTAGGCCTTCGATCGTCGCGACAGCCACACGTGCAACCGGAGCTTGAGCGGGTGCCGGATCAGACCCAGGCCAAGCACGATGAACACCCACCCCTGGAGGATCGGCAGAAAACCGCTGATCACGCCGAGCACGATCAGCAGCACTCCTGCGACGTTGCGCAGACCGAGGACCAGGCGATTCATCGGTGATGTGATGGGACCGCTTCCCCTCCCACCGTAGGGGCAGGGCAGCTTCCCGATCGGTGCCGTCTCCCCATGATATACTGCGTCGGTTTGAAACTCCGTGAAGTGGCGATTCGTCTCGAGTGCCGGCTTGAGGGCGACGGTGAGATCGAGATTGGTCGCGTGGCTGGCATCGACACGGCGCAGGCGGGCGAGCTCACCTTCTTCGTCAATCCACGATACGCGACGGCGTTGCGATCGACACGGGCGGCGGCGGTGATTCTGGCCGACGATGCCGAGCCCGCGCCGTGTGCGATGTTACGCTCCGCATCGCCGTATCTGGCGTTTGCCAACGCCGTCGCGCTGTTCGCCGAGCAGACCGCACCGGCACCGGGCATCGATTCGGCGAGTAGCATTGCCACCGACGCTCGACTGGGCGATAGCGTCTCGATCGGGCCCTTTGTCTCAATTGCGTCCGGCGTGTCCATCGGACCCCGCACGGTCGTCCACCCCGGCGTGCACATCGGTGCCGATACGACAATCGGCGCCGATTGCGTCATTCACTCGCAGGTGGCCGTTCGTGAGCGTGTGGTGATCGGCGATCGTGTGGTGTTGCAGAACGCGTCTGTGATCGGCAGCGACGGATTCGGGTTTGCCAAGCGGCCCGATGGCACGCACCAGAAGATTCCGCAGGTCGGCGGCGTCGTGATCGAAGACGATGTCGAGATCGGCGCGCAGGTGGCGATCGATCGACCTGCAATCGGCGAGACACGTATACGGGCAGGAACGAAGATCGACAATCTGGTCCAGATAGGCCACGCGGTCCAGGTCGGGCGCAACGTCCTGCTCGCGGCGCAGGTTGGCATCGCGGGCAGCACGACCCTCGAGGCGGATGTCGTGCTGGCGGGACAGGTGGGGGTGAACTCGGGCGTGACCATCGGCGAGGGCACCCGAGCGACCGGGCAGACGGGGATCACCAGCAGCGTGGCGGCCGGGTCCTTCGTTTCGGGATTGCCAGCGATCGACAACCGGGCCTGGCGCAAGGCCGCCACCTCGTTCGCGCTGCTCCCAGCCCTGCGAAAACGGGTTGCCGCATTGGAGCGTCGGCTCGCTGAGCTCGAAGGACGCCCCACACCTGACGAGCCAGAGCCGAATACCGACGTCTGAACTGAGCGGCCTATCTCGCCCCCTCCCCAAACCGATGCCGCGTCTCGTTACGTTCGTGGGGGTCATCACGCTCTGCCTCGTCACGTGGCCATTGCGGGTTCACGCGCAGACGAGTAGCGCCGCTTCGACGGCTCGTCAGACACCCGGGACCATCGGGTTCCTGACGAACTACAATTTTCACCTCAATGCCGCGCGGCTGCTCTCGGGCGACGACAACTTCGTCTGGGACACCGATTTCGGCGGGGACCTAGATGTGTTCGACCTCCGTCATGTCCGGGGCAACCTGCTGGTGAATTTCGAGGGCATCATCGGAGAGCAGATTCGAGCGATCGACCCGAACCAAGGAAACTACCTGATCGACCTCTCCGTCTGGTGGCGGACCGGTGCGGCGGACCAGGAGATCGGGGCCACTTTCCACCACGTGTCTCGCCACCGCAGCGATCGCGTCAAGGAGCTCGCGATCGCGTGGAACATGCTCGGCGTCCAGTCCACGTCCTCGCTAGCAGTCCGTTCCTGGGATGTGGACATCGGGTTTCGGGTGCTCAAGACCATCCAGCGGTCGTTTGTGGACTACACGGCGGAAGCCGGTGGGAGCATCCAGGCGCTCCACGTCGTTCACCCACGGGCCTCCCTGTTCCTCGGGGCCGAGCTGACGTTCGTGGCCGTGGATCAGAGCGAGCGTGGACGGGACCACCAACTCGGGGGGCGTTTCGAGATCGGTGCCCGCTTTCCTGGTGGGGATGGGGCCGGCGAGCTGTTCATCGCCCGGGAACGGCGCATCGATGCAGGACCGTTCGACCTGGTGCCAACGATGTTCACGCTGCTCGGCTTCCGGTTTCTACATTAATTGGACGGGGCTACGCCCCGAAGCCTCGCGGCTGCTCGCGGGGGGGGCCATCGCCCCACTCCGCGGCATTATCTAGACGGGGCTGCGCCCCGACCCCCCGCGGCCGCTCGCGGGGGGTCCCATCGCCCCACTCCGCATCCGCGGGGCGCGCACGTGCGCGCCTGCCTGCTGGTGCTCCAGTGGGGTCGGTCTGACGGCGGTGTGTGCCATAATTCGGTTCATGCGTCGCATGATGCCTGTCGTCCCGTCGAGCCGGCTTCGGTGGCTGGCCCTCGCTGCCGCGGTCGTCGGAGTAGTCCTCACGACGGCAACCGTCGAGACCGCGGTGCGGCCGCACAGGCTCGTGTATCAGCTCCACACGCTGGACAACGGCCTGACGGTGATCTTGTCCGAGGATCATTCCACACCGATCGTCCATCTGCAGCTCGTCTATCGGGTCGGCTCGAAGAATGAACGAGCCGGGCGGACCGGGTTCGCGCATCTCTTCGAGCACATGATGTTCAAGGGGTCGCGGAACGTGTCGTCAGACTCGCATCTGACACTGATCTCCAGAGTAGGGGGCGACGGCAACGCGTTTACCACCGAGGACGAGACGGTGTTCCTCGAGACGGTGCCGGCGCAGTATCTCCCACTGGTGCTGTGGCTCGAGGCAGACCGGATGGCGACACTGCGGATCGACGAGACGACGTTCGAGGCGGAGCGGCAGGTCGTCAAGGAGGAGCGCCGGTGGCGATACGAGGACTCGCCATTCGGGTTACTCTCCGAAATTCTGTATGACAAGGCCTACGCGGTGCACCCCTACAAGCACACCCCGATCGGGAGTATGGAGGATCTCGAGGCGGCCTCGGTCGAGGACGTCCAGGGGTTCTTCGATACCTACTACGTGCCGGAGAACGCCACCCTCGTGCTGGTGGGAGATTTCGAGTCGGCCGAGGCGCTCGCGCTCGTCAAGAAATACTTCGACCGCGTGCCCAAGGCGCAGCATCCTGTGCCTCGCGATATCCGCCGCGAGCCGCCTCAGACCGGTGAGCGCAAGATCACGATCACCGAGGACCAGAACTGGCCGCTGCCGACGGTGATCGTGGCGCATCACATCACCTACGACGGGCACCCCGATGCCTATCCTCTGCACATCGCGGCGAAACTGTTGTCCGATGGGCAGAGCTCGCGCATCTACCGGCGCCTGGTCTACGACGATCAGCTCGCGGTGTCGGCGTTCGGCGCCGGGAACATCATCGAGGACCCGAACCTGTTCTATGCGGTGTCGATTGTGCAGCCTGGGCGGCGCCCCGAGGAGTCGGCGGCGGCGCTCATCGGGGAGTTCGACCGGCTGAAGACCGAGCTGATCAGCGACAAGGAGCTCGAGCGGGCCAAGAACCAGTTCGCACGCGACTACGTCTTCGGCCGCGCCACGGTTGAGCAGAAGGCGAACCTGCTGTCGCATGCTGCGGTGATTCACGACGACATCACGACCGCCGATGCCGAGTTCGATATTTTCATGAACATCACGAAGGAAGACGTTCGGCGGGTCGCCCGGACCTACTTCACCGAGGAGAATCGGATGGTGCTGACGATCTTGCCGCCCGCCTCGGCCGGCCGGTCGTTTCTGCGACCCGGAGGCGACCAGTGAGGCGGCTGACTGCCATCGTCGTGCTGGCGTTGGCCGGTGTGGCCCCGTCGGCGGCGCCGCAGACGAGCGACTGGCCTCAGGAGAGTCCGCCCGCCCCGTTACCGGCGCGCGAGGCCACATTCCCGTCCTACGAGATCCGCACGCTGGCCAACGGGCTCCAGGTCGTAGTGGTGGTGCACGATGAGCAGCCAGCGGTCAACCTGCGGCTGATGATCGGTGCCGGTGCGGCCGCGGACCCCGACGGCAAGGGCGGCGTTGCCGCACTGGCCGGGCAGTTGCTCGACCAGGGTACGACGAGTCGCACGGCCAGCGAGATCGCTGAGACCATCGATACGATTGGCGGTCTCCTCAGTGTGGGGGCGGGGACGGACCTGAGCTTCGTCAACGTCCTGGTCATGACCGATAGCTTCGAGCTGGGGATCGACCTGGTCGCGGACATCGCGCGCCATCCGTCGTTCGCGTCGGTCGAGATCGAACGCCAGAGGCAGCAGGTGCTCTCGGGACTCCAGGTGAGCTACGAGGATCCGGCGTATCTGGCCGGTGTCGTGTTCGGGCGGATGGTCTACGGGGACCACCCCTACGGTATGCCGCACAACGGCACCCCGACGTCGGTGCTCGGGATCACGCAGGATGACCTGCGCGCGTTTCACCAGACCTACTACGCGCCCAACAACGCGCAGCTCGGGATCGTCGGCGACATCGACGCCGAGGCGGCGTTCGAGGCCGCCGAGCGGCTGTTTGGCGACTGGGAACGCAAGACCCTGCCGCCGCCGCCGAGCGCCGAGCTACCGGAGCCGACCAGTCGCGTCGTGGTCATCGATAAACCAGGCTCGGTGCAGACGGCGATCCGCGTCGGGCAGGTCGGGCTGCCACGCGCCAGCCCGGACTTTCTCGCATTCGACGTGGCGATCAAGATCCTGGGCGGCGAGGGTGGCAACCGGTTGGGCAGCGTTCTGCGCACCGAGCGGTCGCTGACCTATGCCGCGTCGGCGGACATGGCCAGCCGCCGGTTTGCCGGCGACTTCATGGCCAAGACCGATACCCGATCGGACGCGACCGCCGAGGCGTTGCGTCTGACCGTCGAAGAGGTGGCCCGGTTACGGCGCGAGCGCGTGAGTCGCTTTGAGCTCCAGAATGCCCAGGCGTATCTGGCCGGCAGTTTCCCTTTGACCCTCGAGACCCCGAATGCCATTGCGTCGCAGGTGCTCGAGTCGCTGCTCTACGGGCTCGACCTTGCTGATCTACCCAAGTACCCGGAGCGGATCAACGCCGTCACGGTCGACGACATCCAACGTGTGACCAGCAGGTATCTGCAGCCGCAGCGTCTATCGATCGTGCTCGTCGGGGAGGCCGCGGCGTTTGTCGACGATCTCCCCGGTGTCGGGTTCGACAACGTCGAAGTGCTGTCACTCGATGAGCTGGATCTGTCGAGCGCCGATCTGCGTCGGTCGTCCGCCGGGAGCGGCGTCCTCCGTGCGCCTCGTCTCGCCCCTTAGCAGTCCGTGGTGAACGTCCAGCGTCGGTCGACTGCAGCTGGACGTTCACCACGGGCTGCTACTTAGGACCCGATCAACTGTCACCGGACGCGTGGCCACCAAGGTGATGCTCTCGTGCGGCGAGCCGTCGGGCGACCTGTATGCCGGCGCCTTGACCACCGAGATCCGGAAGCTGGATCCGAACGCCGACGTGTTCGGACTCGGCGGCGAACAGCTGGCGGCCGCCGGCGGGCGGCTGGTGGCCGACTACGGCGGACTGGCGGTGACCGGATTGGCCGAGGTGGTGCCGGCGTTGCCGCGGGGCTGGGCGATCTACCGCCGCCTGGTGTCCGCTGCACGGGCTGAGCGTCCGGACGTGCTGGTCGCCATCGACTATTCCTTCTTCAACTTCCGGCTTGGTCCAGCGGTCGCCGCGCTCGGGATCCCGGTGGTCTACTACATCACCCCGCAAGTCTGGGCGTGGCGACGCGGCCGGCTCCGGACGATGAAGCGGTTCGTCACCAGAGCGCTAGTGATCTTCCCGTTCGAGGCGGCGATCTATCGGGAGGCGGACATTCCGGTGACGTTCGTCGGGCACCCGTTGCTCGACCTCGCGACGCCGACGCGTGGCCGAGACGCCTTCCGGCGCGAGCATCGGTTAGATCCAGCGGCGCCGACCGTAGCGGTCTTGCCGGGGAGCCGGGCGAACGAGGTGCGTATGATTCTGCCGGATCTGATACGCGCCGCTGAGCGGATCGCGCGGGAGGTGCCAGGGGTCCAGTTCGTGGTCGCCAGGGCGCCGAACCTGCCTGACGTGCTGTTCGATCCGGTGGCCGGTCTGGCGGGCGTCACGTCGCGCGCGTCCTGTATCGTCGAGTCGCAGACCGACGCCGTACTCGTCGCCGCCGACGTCGTGCTCACAGCGTCCGGGACCGCCACGATTCAGACCGCGATTCACGAGCGTCCAATGGTCGTCGTCTACCGGTTGTCGCCGCTGACCTATTGGATGGGCCGCCGGTTCGTACGGGTGACCGCGTTCGGCATGGTGAACCTGGTCGCAGAGCGGCGGATTGTGCCGGAGTTTCTGCAAGAGGCGTTCACGCCGGAGGCGGTCGCCGAGGAGGCGGTGCGGTTTCTTACCGACGAGACGCACTCGGCGAACACACGCGCGGAGCTACGCGCCGTGCGGGACAAGCTGGGTGGGCCCGGCGGCAGCCGCCGCGCCGCCGAACAGGTGCTCGATGTCGCACGTGCGTCCCGGGCTCGATAGGACCCTGGGTCAGAATGACGACCCTTTTCTGACCCGGGTCCTGAACCGTCGTGTCACGAGTGTCCTGAGGTCATGACATCCGCGCCCCCGTCGACCGGATCAACACCGTTGAAGAATCGCTGGGTCTTGACGGGTGTCATCCTGATGAGCCTGTCGCTGCTTCTGTGGGTCTGTCTCCTGGCTGTGCCGTTCTTGCCGCTGAGCGTGGCGGGTCGGGGCACGGTCGCTACCGTGCTCATTGTCATCGCCGAAGTGGTGTTCTGGGTCGGCGCAGCCATCGCCGGGCCAGCGGCGACCAGACGGATGCGGTCGTGGTGGCGCCGCTCCGGTGTCGACGACGGCCGGACCGCGGAGGACGACACGGATGCACTGCACTAGGTGGGGGTCGATATGACGATGCTGACCCCAGAGGCCATCAAGTCCCACGCGCGTGAGCTCGGGTTCGACCTCTGCGGGATCGCGCCGACGAGAGGGTTTCGCGAGCTTCGTGTGCTGCGAGAATGGCTCGATCGTGGCTACGCCGGCGAGATGGGATACATGGCTCGCACCGCGGATCGCCGCGCGGATGTGCGGGCGGTCATGCCATCGGCACGGTCCGTGGTGGTTCTGGGTACGGTCTACAACACCGACAGGCCGTACTCAACCGAGATCGACGACCCGGGGGAGGCGCTCATCTCGCGCTACGCTTGGGGCGACGACTATCATGACGTGCTTGGGGACCGGACGAGGGCCCTGCGCGACTGGATGACCGATAGGCATCCTGGGTCTCTCGAGACGCGTGTCTACGTCGACACGGGACCGATCCAGGAGAAAGTGTACGCACAGCACGCCGGGCTCGGATGGGTCGGCAAGAACACCTGTCTCATCAACCCCGAGCTGGGGTCGTGGCTATTCCTGTCGGAGATCCTCTGCAGTCTGCCGCTCGACCCGGACCCGCCCGGTCTGGACCAGTGCGGGACCTGCACACTGTGTCTCGACGCCTGCCCGACCGGCGCGTTTCCCGAGCCAGGAGTGCTCGATGCCACGCGGTGTCTGTCCTACCTGACGATCGAGACCAAGGGGACGATTCCACCGGAACAACGGGTTGGCCTTGGTACGCACGTCTACGGGTGTGACGTGTGTCAGGAGGTCTGTCCATACAACGACACGGCGCCGATCAGCACCGACCCCGCCTGGCAGCCGCGACCGTCGCTCGACCGGCCACGACTGGCCGAGTTGTGGTCGCGCTCGGACGCCGAGCTGCGCGCCGCTATTCGCAACGGACCGATGACACGAGCGCGGGTGAAGCGGTTGCGTCGGAATCTGGCTGTGGCCATCGGCAATAGCCGCGACACCGAGGCGGCCGCGGCATTGAGGGCCGACCGGGACGGAGTGCGTCCCGACGCCGAGACGATTGCCGAGCCGCTGGTGGCCGAGCACGTCGACTGGGCGCGGGGGCGCCAGTGAGAACATCCGGGCGCTGTCAGCGCGACCTGGTAGGATTGACGACAGGACGATGACAAAAAAGGACGTCTCTTCGCTGGCGCCGAGATTGCTGCTCTCGATGCCGCAGCTCAACGACCCGAACTTCAAGCAGACCGTCGTGCTGCTGTGCGAGCACGGCGAGGACGGGGCGTTCGGTTTGGTTCTGAACCGGCAGACCGACACGCCCGCCTCATCGGTCGTGCATTTGATGCCGCCGGTCGAGGTGGACAACGGTTTGCAGCTCTGGATCGGCGGTCCCGTCGACCCGGGGCGGGGGTGGATTCTGACGGGCGACCAGCGGGCGGATGGCGAGGCGATGGAGGTCTGCGACGGTCTGTATCTGTCGACATCGCCGGATCTGCTGCGGGAGCTGCTCGTGGGTGGCTCTCAGGGCCGGACCCGGCTGTTGACCGGATATGCGGGGTGGGGCGCTGGACAGCTCGACGCCGAGCTGTCGGCCTCGGCCTGGCTTGTCGCCGACATTGAGCTCGACCTCATCTTCGAGACCGAGGCGTCTCAGATGTGGGAAACTGCCATCCGCCGGCTCGGCGCCGAACCCTCGATGCTGCAGATGGGCCACGGGGTGAATTAGCGCACAGTCCCGCGCGTGCTGCCTCCTGGCTTGGGGCGTCGGGCTTCAGGGGGGGGCAGGCTGGCGTCAGCTGAGCGCCCATAGCCCACAGCCTGAGAATACCAGGCGTCTCTTGCCACCGCCTGGTTAGTCCCGCAGCCCGAAGGTGTAGACGACGTTACCGGCGGCAATCGTCACATACTGCGTGCCGTCGACCGCGAAGCTCATCGGGGCGGCGTGGACCTGTCTGCCAACCGCGATGTGCCACAGCTCGCGTCCGCTGACGGCGTCGAGCGCGTAGAAATACCCGTCGACACTGCCGCTGAACACCAGATCGCCGGCCGTGGACAGGATACCCGCGGTCGACCGTGGCTGCACCTGGAACTCCCACCGACGCGCACCGGTCTTGGGATCGATGGCGCGCACGGCGCTGACCGACTTGTCCCTCGGACCTGTCGATTGCGACCCGCCACCCAGAAAGATCGACCCCTCCTCGTAGGTGTCGTCGCGGATGAAGAACTCCGCTTCGCTGTCGTGTGCCATCACGTAGAACAGCTCGGTGCGTGGGCTGAAACTGGGCGAGAACCAGTTCGTGCCGCCGCCCACCGCGGGCGACACGACGGTGCCCTCGACCGACGGGTTGGTGTTCGGTCGGCGAATCGGTCGGCCGGCCGCATCGAGCCGCTCCGCCCAGGTCTGCTTCGCGAACGGTACGCCCACCAGGAACTCGCCGGTCTCGCGGTCGAGTGTGTAGTAGAACGCGTTGCGGTTCGCCCACATCATCACCTTGCGGGTGCCGCCACCCATCTGGAGGTCGGCGAGAATCGGCACTTGGATAGCGTCCCAGTCGTGCATGTCGTGCGGGGTGAACTGGAAGTACCAGTCCATCTCCCCCGTATCGCCGTTGAGCGCCAATGCCGAGTCGGCATACAGGTTGTCGCCCATCCGCATGTCACCGTTCCAGTCCGGACCGGGGTTGCCGGTGCCCCAGTAGACCAGATTCAGGTCCGGGTCATACGCGCCGGTGATCCAGGTCGGCGAACCGCCTGTGCGCCAGGACTCGCCGGCCCAGGTCTGGTTGTCCGGATGGTCGGGGCCGGGAATCGTGTGGGTTCGCCACTCGAGCTCGCCGGTGGCGGCGTCATACGAATCGAGAAACCCGCGGATGCCGTACTCACCGCCCGCGATGCCGGTGACGATCTTGTCCTTCACGACCAGTGGCGCCGCCGTCTTGCTGTAGCCGGCTCTGTAGTCGGCGACTTCCTTGCTCCAGACGAGGTTACCGGTCCGCGCATCAATCGCGACCAGACGGGCGTCGAGGGTGCTCATGTAGAGCGTGTCGCCCAGAATAGCCACCCCGCGATTGTTCCGGCCGCAGCAGATGTTCAGGTCGTCCGGTAACTCGTGGTCGTAGCGCCAGTACGGCCGACCGGTGGCCGCGTCGACCGCCACGACGTTGCTCGGCGCCTCGGTGATGAACATTACCCCATCGACCACCAACGGGGTGGTCTCGGCTCGGTCGAGCTGGGGAATCTGATACGCCCATTTCAGCTCGAGGTCGCCAACGTTCCGGTTGTGGATCTGGTCGAGCCCGCTGAACCGCTGGCTGTCGAGCGTGCCGGAATACATCAGCCAGTTCTCCGGTTCGTCGGCCGCGTTCAGCAACCGTTCCCAGGTCACCGGGTTGAACGACGCCGTCATGCCAGCACCAGACTCCGGGGTCTGGCCCTGTGCGGTTGTTGGCTGCGCGGCTGCGAGCAAAACGGCCATGGCGAATCGCGTCATTCTCACAGTCTCCTTCTCGCGGCAACAAGCTGAAACGGCGTCCGCGTTATCATCAGACGAACCCCGTGTGCAAGGGTATCCACAGTACTCGATGCAGGCAGTGAACGAAAGCGGTCAGCCAAACAGGAGGCAGCATGGCAAAGCGAGCGACGACGAGCGCGAAGCGAGACGGGAAGCAGGATCTGATTGACGGGTTGAACCAGGACCTGAATCTCGAGCTCGAGGCGGTGCTTCGGTATCTGTATCACTCTGCGTCGGCCACCGGACTGCTCGGGCACGAACTGCGTGAGGAGTTGAAGGGGGACATCGTCGGCGAGATGAATCATGCGGTGTTTTTGGCGGATAAGATCACGGCGCTCGGGGGAGAGCTCGACATCAACCCGTCGATGCCGAAGAAGGTGGGGACCGCCAGGGAGATGATGAAGATCGACATCGCGGCCGAACGGCAGGTGATCGCGAACTACACGACGCGGATTGCCCAGGCGGAGGCGTGTGGTGACAAGGGTCTCGCGATCCGGCTCGAGGACATGCTGGCCGAGGAAACCGACCACGCCGAGGAGCTCGAGCGCCTCGGGCGCTAGCCAGCGGAGATCCGTGACACGCCACTGCACGAAGCTGCAGGGGCAATATCTGGCACACGGCGGACTCTCACCACGCTGCTTACACCAGCCCGCTCACGGCGCGACGTTCTTGTAGACGACCCCGCCCTTCATCACGAAGACGACGTTTCGCACCGCCGTGATGTCGTCCAGTGGGTTGCCGGCGACGGCCACCAGGTCAGCCTCGAAGCCGGGGGC
>Ga0310122_10000521_pt1 | contig 24354 bp, 19 predicted proteins | sample CB6_Bottom_1051__FD_203503 | JGI IMG/M metagenome (GOLD analysis project Ga0310122, IMG submission 203503) | Marine microbial communities from Western Arctic Ocean, Canada - CB6_Bottom_1051 | ecosystem: Environmental > Aquatic > Marine > Oceanic | place: Canada: Western Arctic Ocean | collected...
AGCTCATCATAAGGAATAGGGCGAGAGAAGTAGTAGCCTTGCATTAAGTCACATCCACATGCCTTTAGAATCGCGAAGTGCTCGTTTGATTCTACGCCTTCTGCCAATACCACCATGCCGAAGTTCTTACCGATTGCGATGATGTTTTGCACCATGGTGAGTGACTGCTGATCGACTGCAATGTTCTCAATAAAGCTCTTATCGATTTTAAGCTCATCGATAGGGAGTGCTTTCAACATGCTTAGTGATGAATAGCCCGTACCGAAGTCATCTAAAGATATTTTAATATTCTTTTCGTGTAAGGCTTCGAAAATAGGTTTTACTATGTCTACGTCTTCAATGAACAGGCTTTCAGTGATCTCTAATGTTAGACAACTTGCAGAGAGCTGATACTTCTCCAACGTTGTAAATAAATGCTCAGAGAAAGATCGGTGAGAAAACTGTCGAACAGATATGTTGATCGAAAGCCCGATCTTTTGTTCCGTCGTTCGGTGCAAATGGGCGATCTGCATAATGCTGGACTCAATAATAAAAGTGCCGAGCTTTTGCATTAAGCCAGTGTTTTCAGCCACAGGTATAAACACATCGGGCGGAACAAACCCTAGCTCGTCATCAATCCAGCGAACGAGTGCTTCTACACCGTGAATACTTTCATTAGCACGGACCAGTGGTTGGAAGACCATGAACAGAGTTTGTTTCTCGATTGCGATACGTAACCTTTGTTCTACTTTCATTTTGTAGAGGTGGGCGTCTTGCATCTCCGTTGTAAAAATACTGTACGAGTTTTGCTGCTGCTTCGCTTTGTACATGGAAATGTCGGCAGACCGTAACAGGCTATCTAAATCTTTTCCGTGTTCAGGAAAACGCGCTACGCCGATGCTGCAACCTAACAAGAACTGTGCACTTTCGACTTCATAAGGTTGAGACAGCACTTCAATAATTCGCTTGGCGAGTCGTTTAATTTCAACTTCATTCGATAAAGGCGTTAAGAATAAAAACTCATCACTGGATTCGCGCACCAATAGGCTGACTCGAGAGCGGAATCTCATCAAACGTAAAGCGATTTGCTTGAGTACCTTGTCACCGAAGTCGTGCCCGTGGGTATCGTTGACGCATTTAAAGTTATCGATATCGATAAACAATAGTGAGAACGGCTCTGACTCATCTTCAATCCATTTGCCAATGTTTCTACGCATGTATAAACGGTTGGGTAGAGAGGTTAACGGGTCATGATTCGCTTGGTAGATAAGTTGGCTTCGAGTGCGTTGTTCGTTCTTGGCAATCGATTTTACTAAAAAGTAGAAACCAAATTGAAGAAAAATAAAGGCAACAAAAAGAATGCCAAACTCTTTTACGAATATGCCATCGACGTGCGATAGGTCTGTACGGCCGACCACCCAAAGCTTGTAGTCTGGAATGTATTTAGCGCTAACGAGCGAGTGGTATGTGTCGTCACTGATACTGAAAGAGTACGTGTCTTTACCTGTTTTTGCTTCTTTGACGCTGACATTCACTTGTTCTAAAAAATTTTTGGTAATGCGCTTCATCAGGTCGTTAGCAACAGGTTTCAAATAGGCGTCAAGAGATTCGATGTCGCTAGAAAAGAACTGACGATAGTTGTCTGTTCTAAGCAAGGTTAACGTGTTGTAGCTACCTGCGTGTGCGTTGCTTTCAAATACGATCGTACTGTCCAAACGCAAACCCGCAGTCATGACCGCATCGACATGCTTGCCATCGATTGAAATCGACTTTCTTAGCGGAATTACTAGGCTGTTAAGTGAGTCCTGGAAATAGGTACGTCCCAACACCATTTTTTCGCTAGACATGGCCTCGAGAAATGAATCTCTGGTGTATGAGTCGTTAAGCAAATTATGCTGATCGGACAGCTGTAGGTTTGAGCTAATTGCAAGATAATCACCTTCAGGATTAAGTAACCCAAATGCGGCTATTGCGGGGTGAGTATCAAGTAGCTTATCTAATATTGGTCGAATCTGGATAGAAGCCGTGCGAGTAAAATCAGATTGTTGGGCTAATTGGTGCCCTACAACTTCAAGTAGTGCTTCTTGGCTGGTCATCAGCGAGCTAACAGAGCTAGAAAAAAGTTCTACCTGAATGTGCTGTTGCTCCGTGAAATCGTCTCTGTTTGCTTGCCACTTGCTTACGCCCAACACAGCGAAAAGTATCAGGGTAAGCAGTACGATCAGAACATACAGCGACCAGATATTTTTCTTAAATAGAGCCATGAGATGCCTTTTGTTAATTACTACTTAAACAGAGAGCAAGTGACAAACTAGTGGATTGTCAGCGTGATTCATGCGACGAAGGATACAAATATCAATAATGAAAGTATTAATGATTAAATAGTGTAACGACTAAGAGCAGAGATTCTTGAGAGAAATATTAGTATTCAGAATTTTGATAACGAATAACCCATGATTAATCACAGTTTATAGTTAGCAAACAGTCGTCGTTCATAGCAGTAACGCTAGTCGAGCTCTGGCTTCAAGCGGAGGTAGCCGTTAGCTACAGAGTAAAAAGCTTACTCCATGAGGTTTTGTTCTCACTGTGAATAAGCTTCTTATGCGCACGCCGTATGTTCTAGCAGTATGGTTAACAGTAGCACTAAGTGAAGTTGAATTACTTTTCAGTTACGGCGATAGGTAGCTCCTCGTTAGCGCCCCACTCAGTCCATGAGCCATCGTAAACGCCCATTTCACCTGTATAGCCAGCGAGTTTAGCGGCCAATAATATGATGCAGGCTGTTACTCCAGAGCCACAGTTAAAGAACATAGGTTGAGAAGGGGCGATCTCTATGGTGGAAAATATCTCAATTAACTCTTGTTGAGTTCTTAATTTTCCATCACTTAATACTTGAGCGAACGGTAAGCAAACTGAGTTTGGGATGTGGCCACTACGTAAGCCTTCACGTGGTTCAGGAACTTCTGAATCGAAGCGAGCTTGAGAACGCGCGTCTACAATGTTTGCGCTCTTATCAGTTGAGTAACTTTCAATCTGCTGAGCACTGACAAAATAGTTGTCTTGAATATGGCCTTCAAAGTTGCCCGTTTTCACTTCGGTTCGATAGTCAGTCTCTGTCGCGTAACCAGCTTCGATCCACGCAGGTAAACCACCATCTAAGATGTATACGTTGTTGTGTCCCATTGCCATAAACATCCACCACGCACGGGGCGAAGCGAAGGTTCCGGCGTTATCGTAAACCACAATCGTGCTGTCTTGATTGATGCCAATTTCTTGTGCACGTGTGTTGAAGTGTTTTTCGGTCGGGAACATGTGAGGAAGCAGAGTATGCTTGTTACAAAAGTCTTTGTCGTAGTCAAAACGAATAGCCCCAGGAATCATTTGTCCTTTGATCTTTTCTGACTCGCTTGGAATTTGAAACTCGATACTGGCGTCGAGGAGGATGATATTGTCTTCTGCTAGCAAACGTTGTTGAAGTTGTTGTGGTGAGATGAGTGGCTGATTCATTATTGTTATATCCATTCTTGTTGTTTTAGCGATTCTTGCTGTTATAGCAAATACAGTGTTAGAGCGATTACTGTTGCTTTTACTAATACAGTTGCTTTTACGAATACCGTTGTTACATCGATTACTACTGTGCAGCTCGACAGTGGATGAACTGATAACTGCTTTGTCCGGTTATTTGATTGTTTAATGTATCAAGCGCGACCACAGAATCAATAGGGCAGTCTGTGGTTGGAGCAATAGAGACCCGAAATACGTCATTATCTTTTGTCTGAACCGTAAGATAACGCCTGTGCCCATCTAAGGACTGAGTGAGCGTGTTCGAAATTACTTTGGCTTGAATGCGTTGTCCCGTCTCAGATGTTAGCGGGAAATAGGAGAGGGCCAATAGCACCCCCACACCACACATCAATATAAATAGACCTATTTTTAACTGTTTCATGAGAGTAAGTCTTTGAAGGTTATATTGAAAATATAAGTGAGATTGGCGGTAAAGTGAATGTTACTGGCTAAGAAATCTGAATTAACCGCTCTTCGGCGAAAGCAAAAAAGTGAGCATTTCTGCTCACTTTCTACCTACAAAGAATCAATTTTGAATCGGTTTCGTCATAGAACTCGCTGACAACAAGTTACCTGCTGTTAAACGACTTACCTGTTGTTAACGACTTACTGCCAGACAATCTGAGAATCGCCGCTGGAAACCACTTGTTGTAATGGAGGTTGACCATCGTAGAACCAAATCTCTATCAAGAGTGTTTCATGGTTTACCGGTGCTGCAAAGTTGGAGGCGAACACACCATTATCTAATGGACCTGCAATTACTTTACTGGAGTAATCCGGCTTCAAGGTTGAGTCATCTCTTGTACTAAATCGGCTATAAACGGTCACAAAAGAACGGTCTGTCGAAATGCTCCTGATGTCGATGTCGAGATCAAACTGGTCAACAGAGCTGTAGTCAAAGCCGTCAGGTACCACTAAATCACTCATCGTATAGCTTTGCGCTGCTACCGCACCTGTCACGGGAGACGGCGAAGGCGTTGCTGTTACCGGAGTCGACGGTGTTGCAGGTGTTGCAGGTGTCGAGGGTGTAGATGGCGATGGAGTAGATGCACTTCCGCCGCCGCCACCACCGCCCCCACAACCGGCTAATACCAATGGAGCTGTAGCTAAAATAACGGCTAGTGACTTCTTCATGTTCCAAGTGCTTTGTACAGACATACGTTCTTCCTCAGAGAGATTGCGGCTTGAATCAACGCAATGATTGTCTCGATATTGTTTAGTGTGAATAGTCATAACGTCTCTCCTTATGGTTCGTAACGTTGGTTGTCTGCAGGTGATTGGTACCATGTTTGGTTCGTGTCACCGCCGGATTCTGCGTATTCTTTAAACTCTGGGTAAGCGGTAACAATATCGACGTACTCTAGAGGCCACTCCCATTCGTCATCCGAAGTTACTATGAGAGCCCAAGGATGGTTTTCTGCTGTTTTAAAGTATTTACCTGTTGATGGATTACTGTCATCGACGCCTAATCCAGCTTCAAAGAGATTCGTGGTATCAAATGCCTCGGTTGGAGCTTGGTCTGGCAAGTGAACCTCCCAACTGCGTCCTGGATGTAGAGGTAGGTTTTCACCGTGATAATAACCAGGCGTTGCGAAAATGAATGGGTCGTAAGGCATATCGGTCCAACTGCCAGTACTCACACCGTCACCGGCTAAAGTAATACCAATTTGGAATGAGAACTGCTCATCCTCTTTACATCCATTACTGGTGCGGTAGAAGGTACAGCCAGTGCTGATTTTTTCTGTCAGGTCATTGGCGATAACAAAGATTGCTTCGCTACGTCCATCTTCTAGGTCAAGGTCAGTGAATACACCGTTGTGTTTCATGTAAGAGCTACCACTACTCACCAAGCTCGGGTCTAGGTTAGGAAGTCGAACAGCAAAACCATTTCTGTACGTTGCCCCGACAGCAGCTAGGCGGCCGTCGATAGTGGACTTAACGACTTTTCCATCTTTAAGGATCTCAGTAATGCGATACATAAGAACAGCATCGTTCATGTCGTAGTCGGCTTTATAAGGCCAGTTATCTTCGTACGCGAGCGTTGCGTAGCCAGAAGCACTTGGGAAGTAACGAGCGGTGGCGCCATCGTTAAGGACATCGACTTGAATATCGACCACCTCACCAGAGGTAGAACCGCCAAAGTAGCTCAGGTTGGTTTGTTGGCTGAATCTAAATCTAGCCCACGTAGTACCGGTCAATGCGTTGATATCAACATTAAGGAACAGATCGTTTTCACCAGCATCGAGCGCGTAATCTGTAAACACTTGCTCGTTGGCGCCATCGAAGCTGCCATCTTGGTTCCAGTCTATCCAAGCTGAAAGGTAACCAGTTGTTGAAGCTTCAATGACTACTTTTGAATCAAGTCCGGCTTCAAGCGCGGTAACAAAACCGATACCACCGTTGGCCCATTCATCGTCTACTCCAACGGTTTCGTCTGATTGTGGTGTGACATAACCATCCAAATCCGCATCTGGAGGTGTTGTACCTAACCATGTGACGCCATCCAGTTCATGTCGAGGGCCATTACTTGCGAGAAGAGTCTGGTAGCTATCTGGCGCGTCCCCGAAGTCGATGTTTGAATCTTCATCTACAACAGGCGCGTTCGCACAACGAGCGCCATCATTTTGACCAGAAGCTGGGCCATTCGATACAAATTCAACCGCCGGAACAATCCCAGCAGCGATATTGGTCGCGTTGTCAGGAGATAAGTTGATTCGGTAAATCTTACCGTCTTGATTTCGAGATACGTAGTAGTAGCCGTTTACATCGAAATAACCTGCGCCGAATGTACCTGTTTCTCCAGTGTCACCAATGTAGGTTTCTGCGCCTGTAGTGGGGTTGAAGCTGTACAGGCCACCCGAGTTGTTATCAATACCATACAAAGACCCATCACTTGGGTGGAAAGCAAAATCGGTCAGTTTTACGGTTGCCGGGCTACCAGCTATTTTGTTAACCGTAACGGTCGCGTTTGGGTCGGTATCTAAAGGAGATAGGTCAACGGTGAATAGCCCTTTTCCTGTACGGTATAAGTAGTAAACGTGATCATATACGTCACCTACATAAAAGGTGTGATCGGTGGGCAATCCACTGGTATTGATGACTTCAGCTTGGAAATCCTGTCCAAGGCGCACCAAGCGTTTGTTGGTGGTGTCATAGCCATAAATATATCTGTCTTGAAAGTCGAAACCAACACCATTGATATTGGCATTCATACCCGTATCGTCTTCTAACAGAGTGGTTGAGCCGGTCACTAGGTTAACGCCCCAAACTTGCACTGGGGTGGATTGAAAGAGGTACGCCTTACTTGGACATGTATCGAATGGCGCTGCGTTGGCGGCTAGGGGCGCACTTAATAGCAAACTTAACGTTGTAATTCTCATATCTACATCCTTGTCATGGAAGGTCTAGATACTTTTACAAGTTACGTGCCAATTTTAAGCTGTTGATTTTTATTGTTTATATTTTTGGGTGCTGGGGTTTTTATTGTATTCTCAAAATGAGAACTCAAATGAAATTAATCTCTCATAGAGTCTTTCAAATTGATAAAGCGATTTGAGAAGCTGATGTTGAGCTCTAAAAAAGCCCTGACTTTTAGTCAAGGCTTAGGTTTTCGATAAGAGGGGATAGGACTTAGCTTATCCACACACCGAACAATTAGGCATCTTCATTAAATTCATTTCACGCCAGCTATGAGACATGGCATCGAGAATTAAAAGCTTGCCTTGCTTTGGTTGTCCAAACTTAGCAATAACCTTGATAGCTTCCAAAGCCTGAGCTGCGCCAACCATGCCGACAACAGGCGCCATAACCCCCGCTTCAACACAACTTAGAGCAGCGTTGCCGAATAGAGCACTCAAGCACTGATAACACGGTGCGTCGGCGTCTTGATAAGTGAACACACTAATCTGACCTTCCATACGGATCGCTGCACCAGAAACAAGTGGTGTTTTCGATGCGTAACACAAGCGGTTGAGTTGATTGCGCGTTTCAACGTTGTCACTGGCATCAAGAACAAGTGAATGTGCTTCAATCAACTTGCCAAGTGCTTGGTCATCAAGCCTGTGGTCAACAGTTTCAATCGTCAGGTGAGGGTTCAGTATCTGTAACGATTCAGCGGCAGAATCGACCTTCTTCTTACCAATATCAGCATCGGTGTGAAGTACTTGTCGCTGTAAATTTGAAAGCTCGACAATATCATCGTCGATCAGTGTCAGCTTACCAATACCCGCCGTCGCAAGGTATTGCGCAGAGGCACAACCCAAGCCGCCGGCACCCAGTACCAAGATTGAGCTCTGTTTCAGAGCCTCTTGGCCTTCAAAATCAAACTGTTTAAGAATGATTTGACGGTTGTAGCGAAGCATCTCAGCATCAGACAGTATTTCCATCATCAAGCCTCGTTAGTAAAGCGTCGAGTTAAACAGTTGAATCTGAACCGTTTCACCGACTTCAACGCGGCCACGTTCACGCTCTAGTACCACAAAACAGTTTGCTAAGCTCATTGAGCGGAAAGCGCCTGAACTTTGGTTACCTGTTGTTTCTACTACAAACTGACCGTTTTCAATCGAGTAGATACCACGTTGGTAATCAGTACGGCCTGGGCCTTTTTTGAATGCAGATTTAGTGATAGCAGGAATCGATTCTGGTGCTGTCCATGCTGCGTGACCAGCCAATTTAGCTAACATAGGCTGAACCAAAACATACATGGTCATCATCGCCGACACTGGGTTACCCGGTAAGCCACAGAACCATGCGTTATCTAATTCACCGAATGCGAACGGTTTGCCCGGTTTGATTGCCAGTTTCCAGAATCCGATTTGGCCGATCTCTTCCAAAATATCTTTGGTGTAATCCGCCTCACCAACACTCACGCCACCAGAAGTCACAACCACGTCTGCTATTTGCTGTGCTTTCTCGAACGTTTCTTTAAGCGTTGCAGGGCAGTCTGGAATGATACCCAAGTCGATAGCTTCACAACCAAATGCTTCGATTAATGGTTTAATACCGTAACGGTTACTGTCGTAGATCTGACCGTCTTCAAGCGGTTGACCTAATGGCTTTAGCTCATCGCCAGTAGAGAAGAAAGCGACTTTAGGTTTATGTAACACTGTCACGTGGCTCACACCCAATGAAGCAATCATTGGAATGTCACGAGGTGTTAAACGCTCACCACGGCTAAGTACGATATCGCCTTGCTTGATATCGTCACCAGTAGGGCGAATGTTATTGTTCAGCTTGATGTCGTCTTGTTGAATCTCAATACCAGCCTCAGTTTCGGCCGTATTTTCTTGCATGATTACAGCGTCACAACCTTCCGGGATCTTTGCGCCTGTCATAATGCGAATACAGGTGTTTGCTGGCCATTCACCTTCGAACGGTTGGCCCGCAAAAGACTTGCCTGCTAATGGAAGAACTTTACCGTTCTCTAAGTCTGCTAAGCGCAATGCATAGCCGTCCATTGCTGAGTTATCAAAAGGAGGGACGAAAATAGGGGATAGAATATCTTCAGCAAGTACGTAACCCAATGCTTCTGCTAATGGCAATGATAAGGTCGTTTGAATAGGTTTAATTGGCGATAGCAGCTTATCTAGTGCTTCTTCAATTGGCATCAAGCCCGGAGCGTCGCAACAGCCCATAATTGAAATCCTTTGGTCGTTATTATTTTGATTTAGTTGTTGGCAATGGTGGCTCAATAATTATCAAATCACGGTTGTTTGCCAACGAAATTGCAGCCACTTTAGCATAGTTTAAGCCCCGTAAATAATGACCTCCCTTAAAATATGGGTGTATTTATTCAAAATTCCGAGTATCCTTGTTTGCCATCCAGAAGGGGCAATAAAAGAGGAAGTTCAATGTCAGGTCTTAGCGAATCAGCGAAGTTGGTTAAAGATGCGCTAGCAAGCCGCGGATTAGAGACACCAATGCGTCCTAATCAGGTTAGCCGAGAAGAGAAAAAGGAACGAATCGAACACCATATGCGTGAGATTCTCACTCTCCTTGAACTTGATCTTGCAGATGACAGTCTGGAAGAAACACCGCAACGTATTGCAAAAATGTATGTGGATGAGATTTTCTCTGGTTTGGATTACGCCAATTTCCCTAAAATCACCGTGATTGAAAACAAGATGGGTGTTCGTGAAATGGTTCGTGTAAAAGACATTACCGTCACCAGCACATGTGAGCATCACTTAGTCACCATTGATGGTAAAACCGCAGTCGCTTACATTCCTCAAGGTAAGATCATTGGTCTTTCGAAGATCAACAGAATCGTTCGTTTCTTTGCTCAACGTCCTCAAGTTCAAGAGCGCATGACACAGCAAATCCTTGTAGCATTGCAAACGCTACTAGAAACGGATGATGTTGCTGTAACCATGGATGCCGTTCACTACTGCGTGAAATCTCGTGGTGTAATGGACGCAACCAGCGAAACAACAACGACAGCACTGGGTGGTATCTTCAGATCAAACCCAGCAACACGCCACGAGTTCTTACACGGCCTGCGTTAATACGTTTCGTTATTTGATGAACGCGATTTAGCCTCTGTAAATTGATGTTCGTTGAAAATAAACATTCTAAGCCTCGCTTTCTGCGGGGCTTTTTTGTGTCTGTGATATGAGCTTTCGCGTGCGTGGATCGTAGATCCCCGACTCAGTAGTTCCTCCTTCTAGAAGATGACGGCGAGTGAGGTAAAATACGAGGGTGGGGGTTCAGAGTGTATTCTACGCCAGCCTATTAGAAGCAAACACTGATGATCTTGCAGAATGAGTGACTTAGTTACTTTCGTCATTCCCTAAAGTGAGGAACGAGCGTAATAGGGAATCCGCATTTTCGATGTGGGTTGGTTGGAACGGAAATTAGATGCGCTCTACAGAATCTATAAAGCGCAAATTTGGGTACAGCAGCTGGTGGAATGCTTAAGTAAGATTAAACAAACGCTTAAAGTGGTGAACAAAACCGGACGGCTTGTTCTCAGCTTGATAGATATTCAAGCCATCATAAAAACTGGCCATAAACTCTACGCGAATCTCATCATCACTGCTTCTCGATATACGAGACAACAGCGTAGCGGCTACAGCAGCATGATCATTAGCAAGGCTGTAATCCATTCCTAGTCGTCCTTGAATGAACAACCACAAATGAGTGATTAACTTTAACTGCTGAGCGTTAGAGCTTTGAAACTTGTCGCTGTGCTCAGTACCCACTGTATTATCGAATACATTTTGCATCGCCTCATTCGCTTCTTTATTGCTTTCAAAGCGATAGCTTGCATCGATATGTACTTTGGTTAACAGGCCAAGCAACGTCTGACGTGCAGAGTTGTCCGGCTTGTTCTCGCAAGCGTGTTTGAACAGCGCATGGTTTTCATCAATAAATGACGATAGCTCTTTCTCGTAGCCTGTTGAGAGCGCTTTTACTGAATCGAGGCCTGCGAGCTGCAAACACGCTTCGAGCTTAGTTTGGCGCTGAGGTTCAGTCTGAGTTTGGATCTCAGTCATTACTCTGTAGCTCTTCCCACGTTACTTCTGCAGATTGCGTGTCGCTATTTACGAACGCAGAGTTACCCGACAGCATTACTGAAAGGTCCATAGTACGTTGTGTCATCGCTGCTAGTTGCTCAATACCATCGTTGTCTAGACGAACGATTTGAGCTTTCAGGTAACCGAACTTACCTTTGTTTTGTTCCCACCAAACATTCGATTTAGTGTTGAAGCTGAACACGCTCACAGACTTAGATAAGCGAGTCGCTTTCTTAACGCGTTCTGGATCGGGTTCACCAACATCAATCCACTCTAAGATTTGGTCATCTAACGACTTCTGCCATAAATCGGGTTCTTCAATGCTAGACAACCCTTTAGTGAACTCAAGTTCAGGAGATGCATTGATACAGAAAGCAATGATACGCGCCATCATGCGCTGTTCTGTTTCAGAAGGGTGTTGTGCAACCGTTAGATTAAAAGAGTCGTAATAGTCGCGATTCATATCGGTTAAAGAGATACGAAACTTGTAGATTGTCGGTTTAAGAGCCATTGATAGGGTGTCTTAGGTAGAAATAGTGAGGGGGAATATTACCTTAAATCTCTGAATAGCGGGTAAAAAAATAGCCAGCAGAGGCTGGCTATTTTTAGAAAGCTTTAAAATACTAAATTAAAGTACTTTGATGCTGTCAGCTTGAGGGCCTTTTTGACCTTGAGATACAGTGAACTCAACTTGTTGGCCTTCAGCAAGAGTTTTGAAACCGTCGCCTGTGATTGCAGAGAAATGTGCGAATACGTCTGGGCCGTTTTCTTGCTCGATGAAGCCGAAGCCTTTAGTTTCGTTGAACCATTTTACTTTACCAGTAACTGTGTTAGACATGATGATATCCTAAAATTAAATTTTTATTATGAGCCAATTGTGGCACTGATAGCGCGGAAAAGTTTATTGCTATTGCGTACAACACAACGGGGTTACTAGTAATCCAACGAAATGTTTATATACAAAGAACTTTCTTTCTAGCCGAGATGAAGTCTAAATCAAATCAGGGGATAGTCAATCGAATCCATAGTGAAAGGTTGCAGAAACTTGGGGGTAGTCAAACTTTGCATTCCTTAAATATCATGGAGTTACAGTTGTATGGTGATTTGTTGTCATTTTTGTGAAAATGGTGGTCGAAATTGATGACGAGTTTGGAGTGAATGCACTGTTTTAGCGCATTTATTTTTGTAAATTAGAAGCCGCTAACTGGGTGTTGAGCCCACTTTTAACGGCTTATATTTATTACTGTCGTTGTAAGGAAAATGTCTTTACTTGAACGAGAACTAGACTACTTTTTCAAGCGGTACAGGTTGCCATTATCGGTACTGAAAAAGATGTCGCCGCTTGGTGAAGTTTCGATGTCTCTTATCCTTTCGCCTAAGTCTTCTAAAATACGCTCTTCCTTGATTGCCTCACCTTGTTCATTGACTGTCACAATATTGATGTGAGTAAGTTTTAGTGCGCCAGCCAGCAGCTTTCCTTTTAACTCTGGGTATTTATCGCCTTGGTAAACAATCAAGCTCCCCGGAGCGATTGAAGGAACGTAGACTTTTTTAGGCGCTTCAATACCATCTTTGGTTTTAGATTCGCCAACGTTAATTGGGCCCCAATACTCTTTTCCGTGTGATGTGACTGGCCATCCATAGTTGGCGCCTGCTTTTATTAGGTTGATTTCATCACCACCGCGCGGGCCGTGTTCAATCGACCAAAGTTTTTGAGTCGGAGCATCATAGAACAGCCCTTGTGGATTACGATGGCCATAGCTCCAAATCTCATTGAGTACCTTGTTGTTGTCAGTGAATGGGTTATCGCTTGGCGTGCTTCCATCGGCATTTAATCGCAATATTGAGCCAGCATGAGTCATGGTGTCTTGGCCGTTGTCCCTGTCACCACGATCGCCGATTGAAAAATACAGGTGGCTCTCATCAAAGGTGATACGGCTACCAAAGTGACGCCCTGTGTCCGTTCTGGATTTCGACACAAACACGTCTGTCCAATTAGTGATTTCATTATTACTGTAATTAGCAGAAGCCAGTGTCGTTACACCTTCACCATCGACCTCTTTACTATAAGTGACGTAGAACCTTCCGCTTTCAAAAGGAGAGAGTGCGATATCTAATAATCCACCTTGGCCTTTCGCCCAAACATTTGGCAGCCTGAACAATGTGTTTTGATCGCCGGTCTTTAAATTAATGTGTTTAATGACGCCTGATTTTTCTGTTACTAGCATGGAGTTGTCGTTGATATAAGCCAACCCCCAAGGGATCACGAGTCCGTCGGTGATCTTCTCTGCCTGCCACGCAAAGGCTGACGTTATAGGAGCAAGGGCAAGCAGCGCCAAAGCACATGAAAAAATACGGTGATGAGTGTTCATTGAAGTCCCTTGATTATGAGCGTCTAGTGTTAGTCTAGCGCTTGTCGTGGGCAGGCGGAAAGCTGAGGTTGCTGAAAAGTGACTATTCACATATTTAGTTGAACGCCTATTGTATGATTATACAAGCTCACGTATGTTTACTGTGCCTTTCTCTATTTGATCCAGTCGGAGCATTATGAACAACTCGCCAGCAGCATTTTCGCTATTTTCTCAGTTTTTATGTTGTGAGTTAGATACGCACGATTTTTCTTCGAACGGACGTATTAAACGATGAGTCGTCGGTTTGATTTTAAATCGATCTTACTTGCGTGTTTGGTCATCAGTATCGGTCAGCTCAGTATGGGACTGGTGTTTCCATCACTACCTTGGATCGCCAAAGACTTCGATGTATCACTAGAGCAAGCCCAGCTATTGGTAAGCGTGTATCTATTAGGTTTTGGGCCTTCCCAGTTTATTTATGGCCCTATTTCCGATGCTCTCGGGCGCAAGAAAGTACTGCTGAGCGGATTATTAATCGCCATGCTGGGACTATTGATGATCATTTTCTTCAGCCACTCGTTTACCAATATGGTAATGGGGCGATTTCTGCAAGGCCTAGGAACTGGCTGTTGCGCTGTACTTGCTCGCGCCTCGACACGCGATAGGTTCAACGGCGCAGACTTGCCTTTGGCGATGTCTTATATTGCGATGGTTGCCTCTATAACACCTTTGATCGCGCCTGTTATCGGTGGGTTTATTAACTTCCACTTTGGCTGGAGTATGGTGTTTATCTCACTACTTGGCTATGTCTCACTGGCTTGGGTGGTATTGGCGTTCAAGTTTAAGGAAACCGTTACTCAGGTTTCGGCTATCCCTTCACCGAAGAACATGGTTTCTCAATATAAAGAGTTACTCACTTCTCGTTATTTTATGAGCTTTGCGAGTATTGGCTGGCTTAACTTTAGCTTGATGATCACCACCGTATCAGTGATGCCATTTATCATGCAAAACCAGATTGGTATGACGTCAGATGAATACGCGATGTGGGCGGTAATTCCTGCATTAGGTATGCTGGGCGGAACAAGCTTATGTAACCGTATTCGCCCTATGCTGGGTAACAAGAAAACTCTGTTATGCACACCTGTATTACATGTTGCTGCAGCATTGTGGCTTTTCTTTTGTCCACTTGAGCCACTTTATTTAATGCTTGGCCAGTTCTTGATGATTCTTGGTAATGGTATTGCGTTACCTTGTGCTCAGGCCTTGGTGATGTTGCCTTATAAGAAGAACGCTGGCGCGGCGGCTGCGATGTCTGGCGGCGGGCAGATGGTGGTGTCTTCAATGGTGAGTATGGGGCTAGTTCAATTAGGGCTAGGTGAAGCGTGGCATCTATCGCTTGTCATCATGTTGTTCACACTGATTACCCTATTTAATATTTTACGTGGTTTCAGTAGCCAAGAAGCGAGAGAGTCCCAGCTTAGCTAGTTATTTGGTTATTTAATTATTTAACTAGCTAGCTAGTGAGTGAAAAACGAAAAGGCCATTGAAGTTTATGATTTCAATGGCCTTTATTATGCTTAGAGCTTAGAGCTTAGAGCTTAGAGCTTAGAGCTTAGAGCTTAGAGCTTAGATTTAAACTGAAATGCCCGAACTATTCACAGACGACTGCAACCTTCTCACTTGCTGCAGTATTGGCTGGAACTGGATGATCGATCAATCGGATAGGGGACTCATACAGTGCTGACAAAGCCTCTTCATCGAGTAACTTATCCGCGCTGCCTTCGAACGCAATCTGACCTTTTTTCAGGGCGACAATGTGCGTCGCGTAACGAAGCGCTAGGTTCAAATCGTGCAAAATAACGATCACCCCAACATCTTCTTTTTTGTTGAGTTCAGATAGTAAGCCCATTAACTGAAACTGATGATGAACATCCAATGCAGAGGTCGGTTCATCAAGGATTAATACCGGTGACTGCTGAGCTAATAACATAGAGACCCATGCTCGTTGACGCTCTCCTCCAGATAGATCATCCGCCAAAGCTTGTGATAATTCAGTGACACCGGTTCTTTCCATCGCTTGTTGGATAATCGATTTGTCTTCTGAATTCCAACGACCTAGTGCGCCTCGCCATGGGAAGCGTCCTAAACGAACCAGCTCTTCGACTGTTAAGCCAGCAGAGGCTGGGAGCTTTTGCGGTAAATAAGCAATCTGCTTGGCTAAGTCTTTGCTTTTGAATGAAGAGAGGGAAGCGCCGTCTAGTTCCACGCTGCCATGATCCGGTGACATCTGCCCTGAGAGCAAATTAACGAGTGTAGATTTACCCGAACCATTATGGCCAAGAACGACGGTCAGTTCGTTGGTCGGAATCGTGAGGTCTTCAATTGAGAGAATCGTTCGTTCATCACGAACAATTTTGATGTTTGAAAGCTGAAACATGTCAGTCCTGTGCCTAGACCAATAAAGCGCTTCAGTGAAATTAAACGAGCTTTATTGGCTTTTAAAAATAGAGGGTGTTATTGAGCTGTTTTTTTGTTGTCGGGGTGTCTTGGGCAATCGTCGCAATACTTTCTAGAGTCGCACTTATAAACTAAGCAGCAGCTGATTCTGATCAGTTTTAGCATCCCTGAATCAGCGTCTATTTTAAGGCTGTCTACATGATTTTCAGATAACTGGCATGCTTCTAACCAGAGCTTAGCTTGTTCAGTGATATAATCGTTGGTTAGGCTCGGTTCGTGTTGCTGTAGTTTTATCAAGCTGCCTAGTAACAGATCAGCAAGTAGATGATTGGTAAACCCCGGACGAATACGTGTCCATTCACTAATCTGGCTACGATAAAACTCTGTGAGTGCAAGAATAGCTTCGCCCGCTTGTGGAATCAGTTCTTCTGGTGAACCGTGTTCATGATCACCATTAAAGAAACGGTAGCCTGTGACAAATTCTTTGTACCTAAACTGGCCGATATTCTTAATATCAGGCAGTGAGTGAAGGCCGTAGATAGATATAAAGGTCACGTAGATTGGTTGCCAGCAAACCAGATCCCACGTTCGGGTTAACCAATAGGCTTTGCCTGCTTCAGGGTGGCTCTGCGCAAGGCCATCGTAAACGTGTTTGATTTCTTTATGGCTATCATCATTCGTTATTGCAATGCTCTTGCTATGCAGAACACCAAAGCTTCCACTTAAATAAGGTGTCACTTGTTTTGAGTGAGCGAAGATTTTCTGATGTAGAGACGGGGCTCTCCGACGAGTGATAATATTGTGCAGCTGGGAAAGCATCATAAACCATTAAATGAGAATCAGTAGCGTTATCATAACGGACATAATCGAGGATAACCATACAAAATGGAGCATCTACTCGGTGCCTCTGTCTTTTGGTCATTTTATAGAACACACATGAGCGCTTCTTTTTTTGAGTGATAAAAGCCGTTTTAAATGATAAAAGTATTGGTGAATCGAATATGTCGCTGCCAACTATAGAGAATATGAAAGCTTAAATATGAACACACCTGCATTTAGTCGTATCAGTCGCGTTTTGACCTATATCCATTCGAACCTTAGCTCCTCGCTATCGTTAGAAGATATTGCGACACAAAGCTGTTGGTCTCGTTGGCAGCTTCAAAGAGTGTTTCAAGCCGAGACTGGGCTTACTGTGGCGAATTATGTGCGAGAGCTAAAATTAAGCCAAGCTGCAGAACACCTGCTTGATGGAAAAGAACGCGTGATAGATATTGCTCTTGGGCTCGGGTTCAATTCAGAAATAAGCTTTAGCCGCTCGTTTAAGCAGATGTTTGGGTCTAGCCCAAGTCAGTATAGAAAAGCAGGCAAAAGAGTCGGACTAAGAAAGCCGATACAAGTATCTGAAACAGCGAGTACTTCTGAAAAAGGGGCGTTAAGCTTTGTGGAAGTGCGCATTGATGAAAGAGAGTCTTTCCTAGTGAAAGGTATAACATCAGAAATCAGTGGTTTGTTTTCACTCACGCAAGACTTCGCTCAGAAAGTCCCTCAGCTATGGTCACGTTTAGAAGGTGAAGTTGAGATCCCTGACGACAACGTGCTCCAGTTCATTGGCGTGGTTGACCTGACTCAGTCTTGCTTTGACGGGACGAATATTCACTATTGGGCAGGGGTAGAACTTCAGGGAGGAATTTCAATCCCGCAATTACCGAGTATTATCTCTGAAAGATTAGAGGTACTGACGGTTCCTAAGCAAACTTATGCTGTAGTGAAGCACTGTGGTCCAATTGAGAATTTACGACACACCTTGAGTTGGTTTGTGCTGAATTGGATGCCAAGTTCAGGTTATCGTGGCGTCGATGGATATGAGCTTGAAGTGTACCCGTTTGCCTATCAAGCACATGCCTCTGACGCTGAAATGGAGTACTGGGTTCCTATTATTAAATCGTAGTCATATTCCCGCTCACTCTCTTCTAGCAAAGCCTTCCTATTAATAGGGTCAATTGTCTTTTTAATCACCAATTGACCGTTTTCTACTAAAAATAGGTCAAGTTCTTTTTGAATTTGCACCAAATTGTTAATTATCCCACCTCTAGATACATACAATGCAAATGAGATTTATTATTATTTATATTAAGCATTGGTACCGAGGGAATTATGACCACTCACACTCGTTTTAAGTATTCATCATTGGCAGTCGCGTTGCTGACTGCGTTTTCAGCGCAAGCACTCGCGGAAGATACCGCTACTTCGGCAGATTCGAATGTAGAAACTATTACAGTTATGGGTAAAGCGTATCGTAATACAGCAACTAAATCGGCACTTGAGCCAGAAGAAACACCTCAAGGTATTACAGTCATTGATGAAGAACAGTTAGATCAACGAGGTGTAAAGTCTCTTAACCAAGCGCTTAGATACGCGCCGGGTGTTGTGACTGAGCAAAAGGGCGCATCAGTAACCATGTACGATACGTTCTCGATTCGTGGGTTTAGTAACAATCAGAGTTACTACGATGGCTTGATTCTGCCGTTCCTGACTGGATGGAACCTGCAACCTCAGATCGACCCTATTGCGATTCAGCAAGTTGAAGTGTTTAAAGGCCCTACGTCTGTGTTGTATGGATCGATGCCGCCGGGGGGTATGGTCAACATGATCGCGAAGGTACCGCAAGAAGACGGGTCGACAAAAGTGGGTGTATCTACAGGCTCAAGAAACTTGATGGAAGCGTCAATTGATACTTCAGGTCAGTTAGGTGACAGTGACTTTTCATATCGTTTAGTTGCACTCGCTCGTAAACAAGACAGCCAAGTTGATAACGCTGAAGAAGAGCGTTATGTGATTGCTCCATCGCTAGATTGGCAGGTATCTGATAGAACACTTATTAACTTCAATCTTTACTATCAGAATGACCCGTCAATGGGTACTAATTCTGCAATGCCGCTTGAAGTGCTGAAGGCAAGTGATCCATCTGTGTCCATGGGCGACAAGAACTGGAGTACCTTTGAACGTGAAGTCTTGATGTTAGGTTACAAAATTAACCACCAAATCAATGACAACTGGACTTTCCTTCAGAACGCTCGTTATTCCGATGCGTCGCTATATCAAGAAAACACCTACCATCGTGGTACGAATTTTAACGCCGCAACTGGTAGCTTAATTCGAAATGTGTATAGCACGGATGAAGACTCTCAAAGCTTTGTTATCGATAACCAAGTTTCAGGCCGCGTCGAAATTAGTGGCTTAGAGCACAATTTACTATTCGGTGTCGACTACCTAAAGCTAACAGGTGACTCTTTGTACAAAGAGTTTGATGCAAACAGTAGTTTCGGTGATTTCAACGCATACAATCCAAATAACGACCTTTTGGATAAAAGTCAGCTTCAAGAGAATTACCGTGAATCCCACGACATTACTACCGAGCAGTTAGGATTATATTTCCAAGATCAAGTTCGCTACGACGCGCTGGTTTTACTTGCTGGTGGACGTTACGACATGTTCAAAGCGAGTGACGAAAAAACGAGCATTTATCCAACAAGCGATGGCACAGAAAAAGCGGATCACAATCAGTTCTCTTACCGCGTAGGTGCTTTGTATGAGTTAGATAATGGCATCTCTCCATTTGTAAGTTACGCGACGAGTTTTGAACCAGCTGCTGGTACCGATATTAACGGTAACTCGTTGAAACCTCAGCTGGGTGAGCAAGTCGAATTCGGTGTGAAATACCTGTCTGCTGATATGGCACAGCAACTTACAGCATCATACTTTTACATTACTAAGAAAGATTCAATTGCTGCCGATCCATCGGATCCAACGTATCGCTCTAAGATTCAGTTAGGTGAAGTGCGCTCTCAAGGTATGGAAGTTGAAGGCCGATGGTTTGTAACGGAAGATTGGGATGTGAACGCGAGCTATACATACGTCGATATGGAAGTAACGGAAGATGCAAACCCGGATCTAGAAGGCACGACACCAATTTACGTACCGACACACGCTGCGAATTTGTGGAGTAACTACTATGTGTACGGTGGTGCTTTAGCAGGAACGCGTTGGAGTGCTGGCGCTCGTTACATGGGTGACATGGAGATGGATGCAACCAATACTCAAGGGAAAGTGCCGTCTTACACTGTCGTTGATATCTCTGTGGGTTATGACCTAGGGGAAGCAAGTGAAACTCTGTCAGGTGCAACGGCTAACTTGCTCGTTAATAACCTGTTTAATGAAGAGTACTACACCTGCTACGACCAATCGAACTGTTGGTTCGGTGCTGAGCAGTCTGTAGAGCTCAGCGTGAACTACGAGTTCTAATTCATTTGAATACATAAATCTAAGCAGCCTGTGTAGGCTGCTTTTGTCGTTAAATAAACACTTAAAAAGTGACAGTGATTATATGAAAGCCAACTATTTTACTTCTCGTTTTCCTAAAGTGAGTTCGTTCATTGTCTCATTGAGCTTGTTGTTATCAGCTCAAGCGATGGCCAACTTTCAAGTTGAAGACAGTGAGGGTGTTAAAACCCTTGAAGCTCAGCCTGTTAGAGTGGCTGCGTTGAACTGGGACATAGCCGAACAAGTGATTGAACTCGGTATAACACCAGTGGCAGTGCCTGATATCGCTGGCTATACAGATTGGGTTGTTCAACCTGCGATTCCAGAAGGCGTGGCGGAGATTGGCACTCGAACTGAGCCTAATTTCTCTGCTTTGAAGAAGTTAAACCCTGATGTGATTCTTATCGCTTCTCCTCAGAAAGATCTTCAGGAACGACTTTCTGAAATTGCGCCCGTGCTTTACTACCAAACATACAGCGAACAACACAGCAATGCAGCGGCTGCTATCGAGAACTTCAAGAAGATAGGTCAGTTGCTTGGTAAAGAAGAACAAGCGAACCAAAAGCTGGCCGCAATGGATGAGCGTATCGCTGTCCTTAAGGCTGAACTGGATAAAGCGTATCCGGGCGACAAACCGAAAGTGACCTCTTTCCGTTTTGCGAGCACCACATCGGTGTTCATTTACGGCGATAACTCTATTCCACAATACGCACTTGAACAGCTAGGCTTTGAGAATGCGATGGATCTTCCTGCAAGTCAGTGGGGCATCAGTCAAAAACGCATGACCGAGCTTAAGAACGTGAAGAACGGTATTGCGCTTTACTTTGAACCTTTCCCATATCAAGACAAGCTAGACCGTTCTCCGGTTTGGAAGAGCATGCCCTTTGTTCGCAATGGTCAATTTAGCCCAGTAGCGGCAAGTTGGAGCTACGGCGGTGCCATGTCGATCTTGTATAACGCAGAAGCCATGGCGAAATCGCTATTGACGGTAGCGGAGCAGTAATGAAATCCAGTGGTTTTATGATGGGGGCTGCGCTGTTTTGCGCTGCCCTTGTTCATTTGTGGTTAGGGCAGTCGGAATTTGGCCCTATTAGTGAGTTGCTCCAGCAAGTCTCACAGATCAGTGATATCACTACATTCAACTCAATGGTCGATGATTCATTCGAGTTGATGGCGTTAGCCTATGTCAACTTACCTCGCTTGGTGATGGCAATCTTGGTTGGCGGAACACTTGGAACCATCGGCAGCTTGTTTCAACAATTGACACAAAATCGCATGATGTCGCCGCTAACCTTAGGTACATCGTCAGGTGCATGGCTTGGTCTGGTTATTCTGAATGTGGTTGCGCCGATGTTGGTCGCTCAGTATTCAGTTTGGTTTGCTCTAATTGGTGCGCTGCTTGCGATGGGGCTTATCGTTTCCATTGTTGGCATCAAAAATATGAGCGGCTTGCCAATTGTATTGGCGGGTATGGCGGTCAACTTATTGCTAGGGGCATTTGCAACGGCGATTATTCTACTCAACGACCAGTACGCACAGAATCTGTTTGTATGGGGAGCGGGCGACCTAGGGCAAAATGGCTGGGAACAAGTGCTGTGGTTGATGCCTAAGCTGTTGCCGATTTTTGCCATATTCTTGTTGGCGCCACGAGTTCTGACTCTGCTTTCCATCGGCACAGAAGGGGCAGCAGCGCGTGGCCTTAACATCGGAACGACATTCTTTGTATTGATGGCGGTTGGCGTTTGGTTGGTGTCTGTGTCGATTACCTCAGTGGGCGTGATCAGCTTTATCGGCTTGATTGCTCCGAACATTGCTAGGCATCTCGGTTTTCTAAAGGCGAAATCTGAACTCATCGCAAGCTGTGTATTAGGTGCGTTACTGCTGTGTGTCACTGACAGCTTGGCGATCTTCTTGGCGCAATGGTCTTTGGATATGATTCCAACAGGGACGGCAACCGCAGTGATTGGTGCTCCAGCTTTGATCATTATTGCTCGCAAGCAAATGTCTGCTCAAGATCAGCTGTTTTTCTCAATGCCTAAAGGACCAAAGTCTATTTCATCTTTGGCTTACTTCTTATTGGGCACGATGATTTTCGGGTTGCTGGCGTTGAGTTCATTGTCTCAGCCTTCTTCTGATATGGGCTACTTTGTGATTCCAGACGCATTTGAATGGTCTATTCGTTGGCCTAGAATGTTAACCGCGATATTCGCTGGTGGCGGCTTAGCGGTGGCGGGTGTGATTTTACAAAGATTGGTCTACAACCCGCTCGCAAGCCCAGATATTCTTGGTGTGTCGGCGGGTGCGGTTCTGGCGTTGATTTTCAGTAGCTTATTCATGGGCTATTCGATTCACTCGCTAAGCCCGTGGGTTGCGTTTCTGGGCAGTGCGATTGCACTCTGTTTGTTATTGTTCCTTGGCAAGAAGCATCAGTTCGCGCCATCGATTTTGATCCTCACTGGTATTTCGCTGACCGCGGTATTGGAAGCTTTGGTGCAATTCTCTCTAACGCGAGTGGGTGAAGGGAAATACACATTATTGGCTTGGTTAGCAGGGTCTACCTACCGTGTGGAGCCTGAGTCTGCCACTATAATGGCTGTCGTGATAACGGCTTGTATTGGTGTTGCTCTGTTACTGAGCCGTTGGGTGACCTTAATTGCGACTGGCCGACAGTTCGCGAGTGCCAGAGGGCTGAATATCAATATCGCCTACGTGGCATTGTTGTGTATTGTTGCGATCTTATGTTCGGTCGTGACAACCACCATGGGGCCAGTCGCTTTTGTTGGCTTGTTAGCTCCGCATATCGCTGCAATGGTGGGGGCTCGTTTGGTTCGAGAGCAGATCATCTTGTCGTTTTTGATTGGTGCAGCACTCATGCTATTTGCAGACTGGCTAGGGCAAGTGGTGGTGTTCCCAGCGCAGCTTGCAGCAGGGACGTTAGTTTCAATTATTGGTGGCAGTTACTTCATATTCTTGTTATTGAAATCTCGAAGAACATAGGTTCTACCAAAACTGAGAATCCTTGATTATCAAAGCTATTGGTATTAAAAACTACTGGCAAAAGCTATTGGTAATAAAAGATACGAATGAAAAGCAGTGAATGGAGCGATCCATCACTGCTTTTTTATTGATGTAGTTTGTGTAAGGGAGCGGTGTTAAGCAACACAGGTCTCGCTTCTTAATGTGCAAGTTTGGCATATGTTAATAAAATGTATAACCTAAAGGTCTGACCACTTGTAAGGTAGCCACCATGCCAAACCTCGATCGTATTACTTGTTCTATCGATGAAAACCAAATTGCGACGGTTGTGTTGAATCGACCCGATAAGCTCAATGCTATTGATATGGCAATGTTTGAAGCCGTTAATGACATGATAAGTGAGCTCAAGAAGAACAGAGATATTCGAGCTGTTATTGTTAAAGGCAGTGGTTCAGATTTTTGTTCTGGTTTAGATGTTAAATCGTTATTGAACAGTAAAGTAGGGGCGATGAAGCTCTTGTTCAAATGGTTACCGATATTACCCAATGCAGCGCAGCGCTTTTCGCTTGGTTGGCGAGAGATCCCATGTCCTGTCATTTTTGCGATTCATGGTCGTTGTTGGGGAGGCGGCCTTCAATTAGCCAGTGGTGGTGATTTTAGGATGGCCAGTCCAGACGCGACTTTCTCGATATTGGAAGCCAAATGGGGTTTGATTCCTGACATGGGAGGCGCCATCGCATTTCGAGAGTTAATGCGTAAAGATCACACCTTAGAAATGGCGATGACCGCTAAAGAGATCGACTGTGAAACAGCGAAAGACTATGGCCTAGTAACCAAGATTGCCGAAGACCCTTACGCTGAAGCTTATGCGTTGGCACTTGAGTGTGCGAATCGGTCGCCAGATGTTGTTGCTGCTAATAAGAAACTCTACAACAAGACTTGGTGGTCAAGCCCTGGCATGGCAGTGTTTTACGAGACCTGGTATCAGATAAAGGTAGGGTTAGGTAAGAACAGAGCAATTGCTGCTCAACGTGAAATTCATCGAGACAAGCCACGTTCATACGTCGCGAGAAAGTTCAAATAGCGTTTGTACAGGAATAACGGATATTCCATTTGTTTATGGGGCTTTGCGGTAACCTTAGAGCAATTTAATGTCTAAGGCTAAATGAGCAATCTGATGAACAAAACTTTTA
>Ga0310122_10000523_pt1 | contig 24316 bp, 26 predicted proteins | sample CB6_Bottom_1051__FD_203503 | JGI IMG/M metagenome (GOLD analysis project Ga0310122, IMG submission 203503) | Marine microbial communities from Western Arctic Ocean, Canada - CB6_Bottom_1051 | ecosystem: Environmental > Aquatic > Marine > Oceanic | place: Canada: Western Arctic Ocean | collected...
AATGAGATTCAAATTGTATATTTAGAACAAGAATTAACTAGTTTTGATATTGAAAAAAACTTTTTTTGTAATTCCAGCACGAAAAGGATCAAAAGGATTTCCAAAAAAGAATAGAAAATTATTACCATTTACTTTTAATGATATTCCAAAAAAAAATCATGAACAAGTGATTGTTACAACTGATGATTCATATATAATAAAAAAACTAAGTTCCACAAAAATTAAAATTTTGAAAAGAGAAAAGAAATTATCTGGTGATTCTATAAGTATTAAAGATGTAATGTTAGACGTAATAAAAAAATTTCAAATTGATCCTAATGATAGAATTGTAATGCTTTACTTAACTTCTCCAAAAAGAAGATTCACGGATGTTGAAAAGATTCTTACTTTTTATAAAAGAAAAAAAGCTAAATCACTTACTTGTTGTGTAAAACCTAAATCAAACCCATTTCTCTGCTTCTATCAGTTAAAAAATAATAAAGGTAAGCAAATTATCAAACATGATCTTTATAGAAGACAAAATTACCCAGAATGTTTTGAAATGAGACATTTTGTTGTTATTTTTGATGTAAACGAAATTTTAAAATTAAACAAAAATTTGTATAATAAAAATACTATATTTTATAAAATTGAAGATGATATTGATGTAGATTATGAAAATGATTTAAAAATAATATTAAATGAATAATTAATTTCTAATTCTTTTGATCGTTTAATTTTTTAATATGTTCAGTAGTAAGTTTTTCTATTTGAATTTTATTTTTATCTAGAAATTCTTTCATTTGTGAGTCTGAAATTTCTGTATTTACTAAATGGCCACCAAAATAAAAATGTTCAAGATATTTTGTTTGAAATTCAAATAAATCAAAATCAAATGTGATTTTTTCTAGAAGTGTAAGATATCTATCTAGATCTTCAACATGTATTTTTTCTAAAAGACATTCTCGAATTAATTCAGGTAATTTTTCTATTTCACAAACTTTATGGACAGAAGGTAAAATAGAATAAACTACATCTGAAAAAACAATAGAGGGTTTTTCATAAAAAGTTGCTTCAAAGCCAGAGGAGCCTGCAATTGTTATTACTAATGAACAATGTTCCAATAGTTTTTCATTTGATATTTTTGGATGAATTAAACTCACGTTTGGTATTCTCATTATCTCTTCATATTCAGATTTACTTCTCCATTCTCTTGTAGATTGTGCAGGGTTTTCTTTAACATATAGTTTGTAACCTACAGGCAACGACTTTGCAATATGTCTAATTACCTCTGTTTGATTTGTAAAATAAGGAGCTCCAATCAAAATATTTCGTTCTAAGTCCACCCCCATAGGAAAATAAATATAATTTTCAGAAAAATCAGGTTCTAAAATTAGATTTTTTTCAATGAATTTTTCTCTAAATTTTTTCTTAAATGACATTTTTATCATATAAGACAAAACATTCCACTTTGTTCTGCCAAAGTAATTGTAATGTGTTTTTTCAATTATATTATCAGATTTAAAAAGAAAATCATATGCTGCTTTGAATAATTCTGATTTTGAATTTGCATGTTTGTTTACAGATGTTTTAATCTGTTTTGAAATATTCAGAGAATTCCTATAATCTCTCATTTCTTGAAATCTTCTACCAGAAATGTTTACTTTGTTTAATTCCTCGATCTCATCTATAACGTTAGGATCATCAGATATTCTACATTTATAGCCAATTTTTGGCTGACTTAAAACTAGAACTTTTGCTCCTTTAGCTTTTGATAATTGATAAAATATTTCTAAATGATGAAAAGCTGGTTCTTTTGTGATAACAAAACTAGGTTTAATTTCATTTAAAATATTTTCAAATAATTTACATGCAGATTCATCTATTGATAAAATTTCATTTTCAGAATATTTGTGAAAGTTATAAAACCTATAAAAAATTCTTTCATTTATAGCCAATTTCCATATTGGGATATTGTATTTTTTTTCAAATGATGATAAATAATGTATATCGGGGGAATTAGAGAGTTTAACAAAATCATGAAAAAACCAAATTTTTTTAAAATTTACTAATTTTTGGTCAAGGAAAAATTTTTTTGGCTTGTCTGTAATGTCAATTATTGCATAAAGTTCACAATCATACATTTTTTGTAAATAATATGCAATACAAAAATGTGTTAAATCAGAACCAAGCCAAAAAATTATTTTTTCTTTCATATTATATCAAACATTAAAATGAGTTATTTAAAGTTCATATAAAAAAATATTTCTTTAGCCTTGAAATTGTTTTATTTTTTCTATGACATAGTTTTGTTCTGTTTGTGTAATCATAGGGAATAATGGAAGTGATAAAATTTCATTGTAAAGAGAATTAGATATTTTTAATTCGTTTTTAATTTTTGCTTCTTTTTTGAAGACTGTAAATTTGTGTAGAGGTTTATAATGTACAGAAGTTCTTATTCCAGAATTCAATAATTTTAAAAATAGTTTATCACGAGATAAACCATATTCTTTTTTAATTTTAATAATATAAAGATGGAATGCATTATCATTTTTCTTGGATGTTTCAGGAGGTTCGATTCCATTAATATTTTTTAGTTTAGAAGTGTAATATTCGCAAGCTTTTCTTCGCATATTGTTTAATCTAGAAATTTTTTTCAGTTGACTTATTCCTAGGGATGCTCTGATTTCATCAAGTCTAAAATTATATCCAGGTTCAATTTCATCATAATCCCATGGTTTTCCACCACTGAAACGTTGTTTTAGAGTTTGGGTTATTCCATGATTTCTAAAAGATTTGATTCTTTGGGCAATATTTTTTGAATTACAGATAACCATGCCACCTTCAAGTGTAGTAATATTTTTTGTAGGATAAAAGCTAAAACAACCGGTGTCACCAAAAGTTCCGGCATGTTTATTTTCAAATTTTGCTCCAATTGCATGAGCACAATCCTCAATTAAAAATAAATTATTTGTTCTGGCAATTTTCTTTATATTTTTAATATCACAAATTTTTCCAGCAAAGTGCACTGGAATTATTGCTTTTGTTTTTGAAGTAATACTTTCTTTTATCGAATCTAGAGAAATATTCATGTCATCATTAACATCAACTATTACCGGGGTAGCTCCTACATTTAGAATAGCATTACCAGTGGCAACAAATGTCATATCAGGTAATATTACCTCATCATTTTTTTTAATACCTAAAGCCTTCAGAGATAATTGTAACGCGGATGTTGCATTTGATACACCTACTGCAAATCTTCCACCAGTAAATTTAGAAAATTTTGATTCGAATTCTTGTAAGATTGGTCCATCTGTTAGCAATGGTCTCTTTAAGGAATTTTCAATACTTTTGATGTCTTCTTTGTCAATGTATGGTCTAAAAAAGGGAACTTTGATAGAGTTGTTTCCAAAAGCATCTGTTTTTTTTATTTTCAATTAATTCATTTTAACTTATTTCCTATAATTTAACTATTAACTAATTTCTGATAAATCTTCAAAGTTTTTTCTACCATCATTTTTGAATTACATGAATCATGAACTAAATTATATCCAGCATCACCTAATTCATTACATTTTTTATCATTTGATAATAATTCAAGAATTGCTTTAGAAAGTCCTTTAGAATCTTCTAAATTTATAAGAATTCCATTTACTCCATCTTTGACAGTGTACGGAATTCCATGAGAATTTGTACTAATAACTGGTTTTCTAAAAGCAAATCCTTCTAATGGTGTTAATGGAGATAATTCCCATCTAGAAGGTAAAACAAGGAATTTTGATTCTTGATAAGCGGATAACACATAATCTCTAGGGGGATTTTTAATCACAGTTACTTTTTTACCAATATCTAATTTATTGATCATTTGAATCATCTTTGATTCAAATCCAAAATCTACACCCATTATAACTAGTTGAGTATTGGACATACTTGGATGATCCTTAATTAGATTAATAGCATTTAGTAAAATGTCAACACCTTTAATTTTGTTAAATCTTCCTAGAAAAAGAAAAAATGTTTTATGGATATCATATTTTTTTCTAAAATCGGGTAATTTAGAACTAAAAGATTCTAAATTAATTCCATTTCTAACAATTGAAATTTTTGATTCATCACAGAATTGCAAGAAAATTTTTCGTTCATACTCATTTGCGACTATTATTTTAGAAGATTGTTTTATAATGAAATTAATCATCGGGGTTTGAAGACGATAAACAATTCTATTAATTATTCCACTCTTTAAATCAGGATGTGTAGTCAATCCTCCTTGATCTGAAATGATTAAAGGGATTTTTTTCTTTTTAGAAACTAATGTGGCAATAAATGTTTGAAAACTTCTTACACCAATTGAATGAATTATATCTAAATCATCATTAATCATTTGAAAATACATACCAGGATTTATGAAAAATAGTTTAAAAGAGAACCAAACATGAGTTCTTTTTATAATAAAATTTTCAATGTTTTCTAAACGTGGTAAATTTTTGTTAAAGGTATTTGGGTTATTGGCAAAATCCATATCCGTGGTATAGATGGATACATTGTGACCATTTTTTGAGGATTCCTTTGCAATATCCAAGCATAAAAACATAATTCCACCAAATTGGGTTGCAGGTAAAGAAGCTGGGCAAGCTAATCCGATTTTCATTTGATAGACTGGACATTTTTGGCTATTTATCCTTCTCTTAACATGATTAACGAAAATATAATAGAATAATTTTCATTAAATTAAACATATTGAACAAAATATCACTATACCTAAATTTGTTAAAATATTCTATAAGAAATCCTAAAAAAGGATTAGAAATATTAGAATCGGCTTATCAATCAAAGGAAGATAAACAGCATTTACATGTTTATGATAATGAACGTGTAGAATTTAAACAAAGTTTGAATGAGTTATTTCCTTCTATGGATATTCCTTTTGAAGAATTTATTCAAAAGACGAACTCATTAAGAAATCATTTGGAAAAATTTCAAGAAAAATTAGAAATGCAGAAATTTCCTTCTAGGGAAAAACCATATCCCACAGATTATTCACTTGAAGAACAATCAGGAATGTTCCTTTACTCATTATGTAGAATTGTTAAACCTAAAATTATTGTAGAAACAGGTATAGCATATGGAAGAAGTAGTTCGTATCTGTTACAGGCTTTAAATGATAATAAAATAGGAAAATTGTATTCTATTGATTTTACTTTTAGACCGTGGGAATCAAAATCAATGATTGGTTCTGCTATTCCAAATAATTTAAAATATAGATGGGAGTTTATTTTTGGTCCATCATCAAAAAAATTAAAACCGATTTTAAATGAACTTGGAAAAATAGATATTTTTCTTCATGATAGTCTTCATACTTTTAAAAATATGATGTTTGAATTTCAAACTGTTTGGCCATTCATTGAAGAAGATGGGTTTTTGTTATCAGATGACATTTTAGGAAATGCAGCATTTTTTGATTTTTATTCTAAATTTGGTAATCACCCTACAATATTATCTCAAGGTCATAAATCTGCAATGGGAGTTTTACAAAAAGTTCAATAATCTCATTAATAGTTATATCATAACTGGAGTTAAAAAAATTAAATGAAGGATCTTATACTAGATATATTGTATTATATAAAAAATTAAAAATTATTTTTTTGCATACAAGAAACCAATATCAGAAAATAAGGGTTTAACATGCATGGAAAAAGAAAAAGTTTTCAATTTTGATTTAAGAGATGATAATAATTCTGATTTAGTATCTGCAAGATGATATTCTATGATCATTTTTTCAATTTTATCAAAATATTCTTCAGATAATGAATCTATAATAGAATACTCTGCACCTTCACAATCTAATTTAAGAAAATCACATTTATCTAATTTATTTTCTTCAAATATCATCTTTAAAGAAGTAGATTTTACTTGGATGCGTTCTCCTTCAGAAGAATACATGCTGTGACCTGACTCATCTTTGTTTAGAAAAATGGTGACATCAGAATTATTTTCAGAAACAGCTTTGTTAAATGGATAGACATTTTTAATATTATTCAGCCTAAGATTTTCAACTAATAATTCATAATTTTCTTTAATTGGTTCAAAACTCAATATTTTACCATTTTTACAATATTGTGAAGAAAATAATGAAAATAAACCGATATGAGCGCCTATATCTATTATCAAATCATTTTCATTTATTTCAAATCCAGGAGATGAATATTCTTCAATCAACCATACATGAGTAAGTGCCATTAAATCTGTTGAATTTACCCTAATCTTGATTTTGAGGTTATTTTTTGTTTCAAAAATGACATAATCATTTTTTGTTAATTTAAAATAAACAATTGGATACAAATACCAGTTTTTGAATACACGAATAGTTTTAATTATGATTTTAATTTTTTGAAGAATATTCTTATTCATAATAATACAAATGACCACATAATAATGTCTTTTATAGATTTGTGGAGAATGAATTTTTAAGCAACATCTAATTTGATGAATTTAATGAAAATAATGATTTTGGGTGGATTGGGGTTCGTTGGAAGTCACCTAGCTGAAGAATTATTGAAAGGAAAAAATAAAATAATTATAGTTACAAAATCAGTTTCAAAAAAGGAGAACATAAAAAAAATTGAAAAAAATATTATTTTAGAGAAAATTGATATTACGAATTTTAAAAAAATTGGAAAATGTGTAGAGAAATATAAACCGGATGTTATCGTTCATTTAGCAGGTCAAACATCACATTCAAAATCATTTGAAGATCCTATTGCAGACATTAAATCTAATTCCATGTCAACTTTGTTTCTATTGGAAAAGATTAGAAAAATGAAGTTGAAATGTCGTTTTATTTTAGGAAGTACATTTATTGTAATTGGAAAACCAAAGAAAATACCAGTTAATGAAGAGAGTCCTTGTAATCCCACTACAATATATGGAACAAATAGGCTCACAAGTGAATTTTATTGTAAAATTTATCAACAAGTTTATGGTTTAGATACATTAATTTTTAGAATTACAAATTCTTTTGGTCCCAGAGAACAAACTATACCAAATAAGAACGCTATAAACTATTTAATTTTCCAAGCATTCAAAGGAGAAAAAATAACAATTTTTGATAAAGGAGAGTTTTTCAGAGATTTAATTTACATTGATGATGTCATCAGCGGAATTAAAAAAATAATGAATAAAGGTAAAGCAGGTAATCTATATTGGATTTCATCAAATAAAAAAACATGGTTTTATCAACTTGGAAAATGGTTGGGTGATCTTTCAGGTTCTCAAGTAAAATTTGTGGAGACACCAAAATATACTAAAAAAGTAGATGTAGGAAATTTTGTAGTTGATAATTCAAAACTTAGAGATTTAGGTTGGAGTCCCAAAGTTTCTGTAAAAGAAGGAATTTTGAAAACATTTGGTTATTTCAAAGTGCAAAATCTTTGAAAAATTACTCTGTTTTATTTTTATCCAAAAAATTTTGAAATGAAGTGAATTCAAAATTATGAAGAATGTCATCCATTCTAGAAAATGTATTTTTAATATTATGATAAGTAATGAAATGATCTTTTTTAGATAATGGTATATCAGGCATATATTCAGGAGTCAATTCCCAAGAATGAACATAGAAGGTGCTAGGAATTGCTTGTTTTTCATAATTACGTATTGCATTTTTTATAATTTTTAGGGGTAAAAATCTGAGATAAAATCCTCCTGCTGCAGGAATTGTTTTTCCCAATAATTTAGTAACCAATAATGGAAATTCCATTATTTTTCCATGTGGATCATTTTGTTCGATTGAAGAACTAGTGATTTTATATGGATTCTTTTCAGCATTTGGATTACCATACATACTAGATTTTGCAGGCATAATACTACTATCATAAAGATAATCATTGTCAGATAACAAATCTATTGCCCATGAACTATTTTTATTCAAAGAAAATGTGGGTGCCCTAAATCCTTTTGAATTTCCATTAGTTAATTTAGAGAATTTTTTAATTTCTAAATCAAATTTCTTTTCAAACCCAGGTGAATCTAAACGTGTATGGTGCATAGTATGAAAAGCTATTTCATGTCCATTTTGAAGAATTTTATCCTGAATGTCTGGTTGAAATTCAAGTAATTCTCCTACGACAAAAAAAGTTGCAAGGGTGTCAGTTTTCTTTAATAATTCCAATATTTTTTCCAATCCCTTAATTACTTTGGGTTCACGTTTTTCATTTGTTAAATAACGTTGTATTAATTCAGGATGATACCAATCTTCAAAATCTATTCCAAGTAAATTCATATTAATTATCATCTGGTTTTTTAGAAACTAATTCAATAATTTTGAATGGAAATGAGTTTTGAAAGATGAAACTAATTAATCTATTTTCAAATCCAACTTGAGGAGAAATCAATATGCGTCCTCCATTATTTTCAAATTCTGATAACGATTGTTCAATATCATCAACTTCAAATGCTAAATGATGAAGTCCGCCACCTTTTTCTAAAAATGAAGTTACTGGAGAATCTTTTTCCAGAGGTTCAATTAATTCTATATTAGAACCACCAACATTTATGAAGAGATATTTTATTTTTTGAAGCTTATTTTCTTTTGGAATAGCTGTTTCTTTTGGTTTTAGTAATTTTATCATCTGATTTTGATATTTAGCAATATCATTAACTACAATTCCAATATGATGTAATTTCATTGAATTAATTTGATATTCATTTTTTTGATATAAATCTATAATCATGGGATTAATCTAATTTTTTTATAACTCTTGCAGGATTTCCTCCAACTACACAATTATCTGGTATAGTGCCTGAAACAACACTACCTATTGCAAGAATAGAATTTCTTCCAATAGTTGTTCCAGGTGCAATGATACATCCAGGATTTATCCACGCTCCAGATTTTATTAACACAGGATCTGTTTTTCTTGGATAATGGGTCTTTTTTAAATTCAAATTTGTGGTTGGATTTACGTGAGCAAAGATCATAGAATTACTTCCAATTCCCACATTATCTTCTATAGTTACTAGATGTGGATACATCAAGTCAATCAAAACATAAGGTGATATATGACATCCTTTTCCAATTTTTACACCACGGTTCCTTTGCATAGAAATTGTTATTCCAGGGTGTAATGATGAATATGCAATATAGTGAAAAAGCCAAGATTTAAGAAATTTTAATCTAATTTTTAATTTTCCGGAAATTCCTTTATAACCATAATAGTCTAAAAGTTCTTTTTCGTTTATTTTTTTATAATCATCATCAAAATCCAAATTTTTCACTCCCTTAATTGAAATCGTTTAATTTTTCCATATTCAGTTCTAGGAAATTCATTTACAAAATCTATTATTAATGGAACCTTATATCGTTCAAGATTTTTTATACAGTGAGACATTATCTCAGATATTCCTATACTAGAATCTCTAGTTTTTTGAACAAATAATTTAACAACTTGACCAAAAACTTCATGTTTAATTCCAATTACGATTGCTTCTTCAATTTCATCCAATTCAAGAACCACTTTTTCAACTTCTTGTGGAATCACTTTCTCTCCTGCAACATTTATGATGTCATCCTGTCTACCGGTAAGATACAAAAACCCATCATAATCTAAATACCCCATATCATCTGTTTTAAGCCAATCATCAATTATATTTTTATCAAATTTTGTATTTTTCCAATATTTGCTGATAACATTAGGACCAAAAATCCAAATGTTCCCTTTCTTTCCAATTTTACCATCATCATCAATTAATTTAATTTTGACTTCTGGAGCTGGTAAACCAACTGATTTTTCTTTGCCATCAGAATTAAAAATAATAAAAGTTGATCTTGAAGCTTCTGTAAGTCCATAATATGTAGCCAAATTTCCTTTTTTCAGGATTTTTTTTAAACTAGTGACAGTATTGGTCGGAATAAAAGTACTATTTGTCATTATTAATCTTAAACAAGATAAAATATGGACATCATTATCAGAAATATCTTTAATCATTTTTGTAAGAGTTGCAGGTACAGCAGAAAGAGTTGTAGCATTATATTTTTCTAAAGAATTTATTAATTCTTGAATGTTTGTTGAATTTTTTTGTAGAATAAATGTAGAACCGGTATATAGAGAAGTATGAAAACATCCTAAACCAAATGAATGAGAAAGTGGTAATGGTACTACATCAATATCTTCAGAATTATAACCAAGAACTTTTACTATATTATTTGTTGTAAATGTTGCATTTCTATGTGTGATTCCAACTCCTTTTGGTAATGACGTAGTTCCAGATGTATAAATTAAATAAGCAAAATCATCTGATGAAATTTCTCGCTTTTCAAAATCTCCTTTAAAAGAAGATACTTCAGAGAATTCTTTAATTTCATCAATTTCAATATTGTTAAATCTATCTAGAAAATTCTTAGATGATACTATTAAATTGGGTTTTGCAGATTCAATTTGAATTTGTAGATTCTCTTGAGAGATTCCTGAAGGTATTATATGAGCAATACAAGCTGCATTCAAAATTCCTAAATATGAAATAACAAATTCAGCGGTATTTTCAAATAACATACTGATAACTGATTGATTTGGAAATTTTTTTAATCCTGCAGAAAAATCATTTGTTTGTTTTTGTAATTCTTGAAAAGTTAATTCTTCGTTATCAGTTATCAAGCATGTTTTCTTGGGGTATTTTATAGCTGAATTTGCTAAAAAATTAGATATTAAATTCATGTATGAGAAGTGATTAGATCCAAAAGATGTCTTGCAGTAATAATTGACGTGGCTTCATCAACTGAAATTTTTATATTAAATTTTTCTTCGGCCATAGTAATTAATTGGAGATGTGCAAAAGAATCCCAGTTTTCATATTTTTGTTGAGAATTATCCCAATCAAAACCTTCTTCTGATAACGTTGGGAATACTTCAAAAAAAATCTTCTTTACTTCTTCCATAACAATGTTAACTCCTAAACGTGAAATTGATGAAGATTAAATAAATCTTATTCATAATTTACAGTATGCTAAAAGGAATGAATATAGGAATTGATATAATCAATGTAAAGAGATTTGAGAAAAAGAATTTTGATGAAAACAAAATATTTTATAAAAAAATTTTTACTGAATCAGAAATTAAATATTGTCTTAAATACAAAAATCCGTATCCGCACTTTGCTGCAAAATTTGCATTAAAAGAAGCAGTAAAAAAATCTATTAAAGAAAATGTGAACATGTTAGATATTCAGAGCAGTCATAAAACTTCAAAACCAGTAATTAAACTAAAAAATAAATTAAATTATGATTTTTTTATTTCATTAAGTCATGAAAAAGAATTTGCTGTTGCTGTAGTCATTTCATTTGATAATAATAGGTAGTTTAGATAATTTTTCTCGTCATTCTGCTCAATGTTCCAATAAATCTATTAAAAATAGTATTTACTTTTTTTGTACTAATATTTTCAGGAACAAAAATTTCATCTTTAAAATTAATTATTATTTCTTTATCAGAAATTTTTCTATTGTTTTGAATTTCATCATATTTTTGTTTAATTTTTTTTCTATTTTTTATTATATCAAAAAATACTTTAAAAATAGAGCTCACCATTCCTTTTTTTAAATAAAAAATAAAAACTGCAATTTGGACTAATACTAATGATGGAAGCATTTTGTAAAAAGTGGTTCTTGAATAATGTGTTAACAAACAATAATGCCTGTTTCTTTCTATCAAAAAGAACTTTAATTTACTCCATTTGAAACTGTAACCTTCTAGATGATGATAAACAATTGATTTTGGATTATACCATGATTTAATTCCAATTTGGGATGCACGCCAACCTAAATCAAGATCATCATGATATGCAAAAATAAAAGAATCAAACATGCCAAGCTTTTGCATTATTTTCTTTGAAGTAAACAAACACGTCCCTGAAGCATAATTAATTTCCTCAGGTTTATCATATTGTCCTTCATCAATATCATATAATCCTCTAGCATAACCAAATCCAAATAATTGTATTCTATTTCCTGTACTTCCAAGAATTTTTTTATCATCTATAGATAGAAATTTTGGTTGGTAAAGTCCTTCTCCAAATTGTTTGTAAGAATCAATAAATCCTTTGAGCCAAGTTGATTCAACTATAGTATCTGGATTTAATATAACCACAAATTCACTATCGGTATTTCTTATTCCTATATTATTTCCCTCACAATATCCAAAATTATCATTATTTTCAATCAATCTAATCTGTGGGAATTTTTTTTGGCAATCTTTATGACTTTGATCTCTGGAATTATTATCTACAACCAATACTTCAAAATTATCATAATCGGATTTTAATACTGAAGAAACACATTCAAGTAAAATTTTACCTGCATTATAATTTAGTATTATTACAGTTATTGAGGGGGATTTTTCCATTTTTTTTATTTACCTGTTTCAACTTTCGCTTTGACATTTAATATTTAACAATGTTGTTATAAATTCAAGAGGTTTGGTAAAATGATGTAACATTATTTTTTCAAAATTGAATCAATAGGATTCCATTTAGGTGGTATTTCCCTCATATGTTTACTATTTTTGATTTTATGTTCAATATTGAGATATATCTGTTTGACTCGATCTTTTTCTAATTTTAATGACTGGGCTACATTATTTATTGAGAAATTGTTTTCTTTTGCATATAATAAAAGATCAAATTCACTGTATGGCATTCCATAAAAAAAATCTTCATCACTTATAGGGTAACTCCAGGTATCAGGGGATGCCTTTTGTTCTATGATTTCTTTAGGAATTTCCAAAAAATTAGATAATTGAAAAATTTGTGTTTTATACAAATTGGCTAATGGTTCAAGATCAACTCCACCATCTCCATATTTTACAAAATTTCCAACTAATGATTCAGATTTATTTGTGGTGCCAATAACAAGATAATTTTTTTGCTCTGCATAAAAATATAACATTGTCATTCTTGTTCTCAATTTTATTGTTGTAGCAGCAGACAAAGTCAAAAAATCATATAATGCCAATTTCATTTTAAAATTTTTATTTTTATGTAATATATCTAAAATAGGAATATTAATCCCAGAATTTATTTTAGTATTTTTAGATAATGCAATTCGAAATTTTGTTGTTTTGTTAAATTTTGGAAAATATTTTTTAACAATCTTGTTTCGAGTTTTGTATAATCCATATGAATCAAAAATTGGAGTCATATTGATTTTTTTAGTAAAGATTTCAAAATTTTCAGCAATTTTTTTAGCTAATTTTTCACTATTTGGATTAGATTCTTTTTCAGGCATCATTAAACCAAAAACACGATCTTTTCCAAGGGCCTTTGTAGATAATGCTGCCATTAATGATGAATCAATTCCACCACTTAATCCTATTACAATTCCTTTTTTCCTGAATTTATTTAAAACTTGATCCTTAACAAAATCAATTAGTTCGTTTACAACAAATTCAGGATTTTGTATTTTTAGTGATTCAGAATTTAAATCCATTATTGTCATTTTATCTTTATTCCTTTATGATTAGATATTATAATATTATAGGGTGATTTTTGTTCCTTCGCCTAGCAAAAGAGTTTTTTCATCTTTTTCAATATTTTTTTGTATATGAGAATTTGCAGAAATAATGCTATTTTTTATTTTTATATCACAATCTAAGATACAATTTGACATTATTATTGAATCAGTAATTTGACATTTAGAAATTTTTGAATCATTCCCAATACTTGTATTGGGTCCAATATTTGCTCCAGAATCAATTATACAATTTGAACCTATTATTACAGGACCTATTAATGTACAATCTTTTTTAATGATCGTATTTTCACCTACCAAAACATTTCCAGAAATTAAAGCTCCTTCTTCTTTTAATCCAAGAAAATAAGGCTGTAAATCCTTTAGAATAATTTTATTTGCATCAATAATGTCTTCTGGTGTTCCAGTATCTTTCCAATTTTCTTTTACAATATCATATACTATTGTTCCATTTTGTTCTAATAACATTTGTAATGCATCAGTAATTTCATATTCATTTCTCCAAGATGGTTTTAATTTTTTAATAATATTGAAAATTGATGGTTTAAAGAGATAAACACCAATCACAGCTAAATTTGTAGGAGGATTTTTTGGTTTTTCAATAATTTTTATTATTTTTCCATCTTTAACATCTGCAATTCCAAATCTACTTGGATTATCAACTTCGCATAATACTATTGATGCATCAATATCAGTTTTTTCAAAATTATGAATGGATTCAGTAAAATTATCAATTAAGATATTATCTCCAAGAAAAACCATGAACTTTTCTTTTCCCACAAATTCTTCACATAATGAAACAGCATGTGCAATACCTCTAGGATAATCTTGTTCAATGTAGGTGAAATCCAATCCAAATTTTTCACCAGTTCCATAATATTCTCTAACTTTGTTAGAACCATTTCCTCCAATTATTATTGCAATTTTTTTAATTCCAGCACTTTTCATTGCTTCGATCCCATATTGAGACATGGGTTTATTGGCTATGGGTAAAAGTTGTTTTGGACCTGTATGTGTTAAAGGTCTTAATCTTGTTCCGTGCCCACCATGTAGAATTAGTCCTTTCAATTTCATCACCTATTTCTTAATTTTTCCAAGGGGTTTTATCTAAAGCTTTTTCAGAAATATTTTTCCACCAATGTTCATTAGATAAATACCAATTAATTGTTTGTTCAATACCTTTATCAAAATCAGTTTTTACTGACCAATTTAATTCTGATTTAATTTTTGAAGAATCTAAACTGTATCTAAAATCATGTCCAGGTCTATCTTCAACAAATTCAATCAAATCATCTGACTTGTTCATTAATCTGAGAATTGTATTAATTATTGTTAAATTATCTAATTCATTATCTGCAGAAATATTATAGGATTCACCAGATTTTCCATTCAATAAAACTTGAAGGATTGCACTACAATGATCTTCTACAAATAACCAATCTCTAATATTTTTTCCAGTACCATAAACAGGAATTTTGTGGTTACTATTTGCTAAAAGAATAACTTTTGGAATTAATTTTTCAGGAAATTGTCTTGGACCATAATTATTTGTGCATCTTGTAATAAGATTATCACAATCATATGATTCGTTATAAGCATTGATTAATAATTCAGATGAAGCTTTTGTTGCAGAATATGGACTAGATGGATTGAATCGAGAATTTTCAGTTGCACTACCTTGATTTAAACTACCATAAACTTCATCAGTTGAAATGTGTACAAATCTTTTTTTTTGATTTTTTAAAATTTCTAATAATGTAAAAACACCTTTGATGTTTGAGTCTAAGAATGGTTTTGCGTTAGCTATACTTCTATCAACAAATGATTCAGCTGCAAAATTTATAATTACATCTGAATCAGAAATTAATTTTTCAGTTAAATTATAATCATTTATGTTTCCTTTAACAAATTTATAATTAGGGAATTTTTTAATTTCTTGCAAACTCATATGGTTAGATCCATAAAGTTCATCATCCAAATTAATTATATCATATTCATCATGATTTTTTAGAAGATTTAAAATAAAATTACTTCCAATAAACCCCAAACCTCCAGTTACAAGAATCCTCATAAGAAATTTTTTACTTATAAAACTAAATAAAACATTACCTATTTTGACACAATTATTAATTATTTAACTAAAAAAATTCAAAAATTTTTAAACATGTTTTTATTGATGAAAAATTGTGATGATAGATTATGAGTGAAGAAGAGATTTTTTCAAAGAGTTTAGAAAAACATCCAACAAAAAGCATTATTGATGAAAAAGTTAATGGTTCATTGACGGTAGTTTGGAGAGATTGGGATAAAATTATAAAAAATAGCCCCAAAATGGTATATGTCAGCTCTGTAAATCCTGATGAGATGAAAGGTCCTCATTTACATATTAAACGAAATAGTTATTTTGTTTGTATTCACGGTAAAGTTCTATTTGTTATTAAAGATAAGAATGGAAAATATTTAGAAATCGAATCTAGCGAATCTGAACCAAAAATCATTTGTGTTCCAAAAAATATTGCATCAGCACATTTGAATTTATCAGATAAGGTTTCAAAAATTTTAGTTTTAGCTGATCTTGCATGGAAACCTAATGATAATGAGATGAAGAATGTAGATTTTGTTGATTATAATTGGGAAAAATGGAAATAAGAAAAGAACCAATAGAAAATATAATAATTTTTGTAGATTCATCAACTTCAATAAATCATTTAGAAAAAATCATTGAACAAACTAAAGGAAAAGTAATTTCATTTGATTATTCAACTCATATTAAATTAAATTCCAAAAATATTTCTCATGTAATTTCTGATAATTATTCTAATGAAAGTGAAATAGATAAAATGCAGAAAATATGTTATGAGTTTTCAAAATGGCATGAAGAAGAAGAATTTCAGAATATATTAAAATTTCAGAATATAAATATACCAAAATTATTTAATGATGAATTTCTTTCTAGCTTAGTTAAAGTAATTAAAAAAATTTCTGAAGTTAGACAAATTTTTAATAATGAAAAAAATACAAAAATTTTTGCATCAAATGAATTATTACAAATTGTAAAACTATTTTCCAAATCATATTCAAAATTAGATAGTATAGAAAATGGAGAAAAATTTTATTTTGATAAAATTGAAATAAACATGAGTTTAGGGTGGAAAAACATTACGTTACCAATTTCTAAGACATGGTATAATAAAATCAAAAATCAAGGCGAAGTAATAATTAAAATGTTATTTGGTCCAAACAAAGAGGAAAATAAGAAAAAAGCATCATTGTTGGTTGAATTTAATACAAATAATTTCAAAGATTTTTTTCTTGAAGGAAAAGAAAATGGGGGAAATATGTTATTTTATGGAAGAAGAAGACCAGCAATTTGGGACTTACATTCATTTAATATAATAAAAAAATCAGGTTGTAAAATTATAACTGCTGGAAATCTATCTGATAAAAAACAACTTAAAGAAATAAGACTAAATTCAGAGACATTTAAAGAAAAATTCTCTAATTTTTTAGAAAATAATGAATTATTAATGAAAAAATTTATGATAGATGAAATTTCAGTATGGTCAATATTAAAACCTAAAATAAAAAATTTGGTTGAAAAAAGAATCAAAAATGTTATTTATGAAATTTTATTAGCTAAAAAAATATTTGAAAAATATTCAATTGGTGCTGTTTTATTAATCTCAGAAGCAGGGTTGATTGAACAAATAATAATGAATTATGCAAAAATAAACAGAGTTCCAATTTTACATTTTCAAGAAGGATTACATTTTGATACACTAGAAGCTTTTGAAAATGAAAATTCTCAAGGAGTGTATCCTAAATTTGCTGATGAGTACATAGTTTGGGGAGAAATTTATAAAAAAGATGCCATTTTAAATGCAAAAATAAATCCAAAAAAAATTAGGGTTTTAGGTAGTCCAAGATTCAATAAATTATCAATTAAAGATAATCAGAATACAGAAGAATTTGTATTATTAGCTACAATGCCTCCTCAAATTGAAGAAATCCGAGGACATAATGTTAATAATTTAGAAAAATATCTAAATTCAATTTTAAAAATTTGTGAAATAGTTTCTAATCAAAATAAAAAATTAGTAATCAAAATTCATCCAACTTTTGATGTTTTAGAAATTTCAAAAAATGTAAAAAAAAAATACCCAGATGTAAAAATTATTTCTAAAGGAGATGTAAATCATCTAATTCGTTCTTGTAGTACCTTAATAGTGACTGGATTAACTACAGTAATTATTCAAGCACAGATTTTAGGAAAACCAGTAATCTCAATACCGTTAATTGATTACAAATGGGGAAATCCTACTGTTTTTAAAAGTGGTTCATGTATTGAAATAAAAATTGAGAGGTTAGATTTTATTTTAAAAAAGGTTGTGGATGATAGAATGTTTAGGAATGAAATTATTAATCAAGGTAAAAAATTTGTAAATGGGTGTATTAAAAACAGAGATGAAGCATCAAAAAAAATATGGATACACATAAAAAACTTAGAAAAAATTAACTAATATTATCATAATTAGTTTTTTCAATATTTCCTGCTTCATTTCTTACAACATTACCATTAGAATCTTTTTTGAAAAGTTGGGTATTTGTAAATTTTTCAGTAATTTTTAAAAATTCATCTTTTGACATTCTCCAAAATGTTAAAAATTCATCTAGATGTTTTTCAGGTAATTTCCCCTCATGTTTTTTGATTAATTCCATCCCTTCTTCTCGAGTTAAAGTTCCACCTCGAATTTGTATTGCAGCATTATCAGTTGCTCGCCCATAACCAAATTTGAGCCATTTAAAATAATCATGAATTCCTTGAATTTTGTTATCTAAATTTTCATAGTTTGTGTATGTACCCTCTGTAGGTCCATCATGTAATGTAAATCCTAATTCAATATTTTTTTCTAATTGTTTTTTTACATTCCATTTAATGAAGTAACCTAGAAAAATACCTGTAACACCAACCTTCTTAATTTCTTCATCTGAAGGATATACATATGGATTAAGATGTTTTCGATCAATTCCATGTTTTAGCATAAATTCTGGTCCTTGATGTGGATTTTCTTTTCCTCCCACTCTAGTACCATATTCTTTACACCAGTTACTATCAAGGAATGGACTGGTGCTATCTTTTAAAGGACCCCCATATTCTGCTTGGGAGTTTTCACCCCAAACAATTAATGGAATATTAAATTTGACTGCTATTTGTACTGGAACTGTGAATATACCAAAATGTTCAGGCCATTGACCATCTCCCAATTCAATTAAAGCAATTTTTTGCATTTGTCTACAAATTTCTGGGTTAGGAGTAAATTCTATACAATCAACTCCCAATTGTTTTAGATTTTCAAGATTTTTCCTACCTAATTCTGTAAATTCAGGAAGATGGTAACTAACACATAGAGGGTTCAAACCAAATTCTTCTTTGACAACATATGTTTGATAAGTAGAGTCTTTTCCACCACTTACAGGAATTATGCAATCATATTTTGTTCCATCTTTACTTTTAAATTTTTCAAAAATTTCAGATAATTCTTTTCTTCTTAATTCCCAATTAGTAGTATCTTTTACTTTAAGAAATCTACAAGCATCACATATTCCATTCTCATCCAGGGTTAAATCAGGTTTAGTTTCAGGATAAACACAATTTCGGCAATATCGTATCATGAAATATATTTTAGTTAATTAATATAATATAGTTTTATGTTTTTTTATTTCACAAATAAGTATTAAAATTGAAAAAAATATTATAATTTGTGATAGGTTGCATTATTCAAGCTCGCATGGGTTCTTCTAGACTTCCAGGTAAAGTATTAAAAGAATTAGAAGATGGAAAATCAATTTTATTTTATTTATTAAAACAAATTAAACATTGTAAATTTATTGATAAAATTGTTATAGCTACAACTGATCTTGATGAAGATGATAAAATTTCTAATTTTGCAGAAAGTGAAGGGTTAGAAGTTTTTAGAGGTAATGAAGAAAATGTTTTAGAGAGATATTACAAATGTGCAAAAAAATTTAAGCTTACAACAATTGTACGCATTACAGGAGATTGTCCATTAATTGATCCTCAAATTGTAGATATGGTAATAAAAAAATACAAAGAAAATACTTATGATTATGTAACTAATTGTCTTAAACGTACATTTCCATATGGAACTGAAGTAGAAATTTTTTCTTTTAATTCATTGGAAAATGCACATAAAAATGCAGAATTACCATCAGAGAAAGAACATGTAACACCATACATTCGTAATCATGAAAATAAATTTAAGATTTTCAACATTGAAAATAAAGAAAATGTATCAAACTATAGATGGGTGGTAGATGAAAAAAATGATTTTGAATTGGTTAAGAAAATTGTATCTAAAATAAAAACTTCACCAATATTAATGAGTGATATATTGATGCTATTAAAATCAGAACCTAACTTAAAAAAAATCAATATGGACAATATTCCAAATGAAGGATATGTTAAATCACTTAAAGAGGATAATGAATTTCTGAAATCAAAAAAAACTAGTTAAAATTAATTTTAAATTTTTGATTTTAATTCTCTTATTAATGTAAAAGCTTCTGCATTTTTAAAACCAGAGACAGAACCCCATCTTTGAGAAATAGCTTTTAACGCATCCGGAGATCTTGGATGGGGAAATTTTTCTATTTCATTTTTATATACTTGCAATGATTTAATTTTTGCATTTAATTCATTACTTATATCAACAAAAGTGTTGGGCGAAAAATTAGATGGGAAAAACCATTCAGTAGAAGAGGGAACCTCAAAAGAATATACCTGTTTTACAAAATTTCCAGACTTTGGTCTAGTTGCAGTTAATGTAGCAAAATAACACAGTCTATGATCGACATTAATATCAAATTGTGAATGAGTGTATACAATTGTAGGTTTGAATTGAGAAATAATTTTTTCAATTGCTTTTGTTATTTCAAGATTTGAAACAGTATCCATTTCATTATCAGGAAAATTTAGAAAATCTACATTACTTACCCCTAAAATTTTTGCTGCTTTTTTAGCATCTTTTTGTAACTCTGTAACTTGTTTTTCCATTTTTCTCAAAGTTTTCTCATCAACATTATAGTTTGAAGTATTTTCATAGTTAGATGATCTTCTAGAATGAATTCCAGTAGCCATTATCACAATTTTTACATCATCACCATTTTTAGTATATTTTTTTATAGTTCCACCCATTCCTAAAACTTCATCATCAGGATGAGCTGCAATTATCAAAATTTTCATTCTATTTCTCCTTCAATTTTCAATTTATTTTGAACAAAAGATACAGCTTTAAAAATCATTTTTTTATCACCTACCTTCAAGAATGCATTCGGGTAAGGATCTGATAACATTCGGATAAAATCATAAATGAATTTTTTTGAATGATTTAAATTTTTTAATTCACTGTCTTCGGGTTTTCTTCTTTTAAAATAAGTTGGCTTGCCAGATTGTTTTCTTTTTTTGAATTTTCCTTGAAGGATTTTTACAAGAATTTCATAATCATTTTTTATCATGTGTGAAAAAATATCATTTAAAGTACCCTCTAGTGAAAGATTTCTTTGTAAAAGAATATCACCTTGATCTAGTTGTTCAGTCATTAAAAATGCTGTAGTTTTTGTTTTCTTTATTCCACGAATTATCTGATTTTGAATTGGACTACCTCCACGAAACTTTGGTAGATTTGATTCATGAAAACAAATACAATCATAATTATTTATTATTTCATTTGGAACTATCCAAGACCAATCAGGAAAGAAAATATATTTTGGATCAATTTTTTGAATCTTTTTAAAAGTTAGTTGTTTAGGATCGGTAATTAGAACAAAATTCTTGTATCTTGTCTTAATTTTCTTATAAATTTCTAAGGAATAATCTCGATAAGCACAAAATACATAATTCATGTTACTGTATACCCAAAAAAAATAACTTTTTAGGTTTGCTATTATGCTAAAAATCAGGAAAAATGATTAAAGGTAAATACATCAATTTAAGATCTCTAGAAGAAGAAGATTTAGAAATATTAAAAAAATGGAGAAATGATAAAAAAACTCGACTTCATACTAGAGAATTTAGATTATTAAATATGATAAATCAAAAGCAGTGGTTTGAATTTATTCATAAGGAAAATCCACCCAAATTTATCATGTTTGGTATTTCTGATAAAAAAGATAGACTTGTGGGTGTTTGTGGTTTAACATATATCGATTGGAAAAATAAACATGCAGAAATTTCAATTATTTTATCTCAAGAGAAATGGCAGAGAACAAAGGAAGCACGTAACACAATTGATATGTTGATTAAGTATGGATTTGGTGAACTGAATCTTCATAGACTATGGGCAGAGATTTTTGAGAATGCACCAGAAAATATCAAATTATTTAAAAAAATGAATTTTGTTAAAGAAGGAGAATTGAGAGAGAAGCTTTGGCGAGACAATAAATGGCACAATTCATTTATTTATTCAAAATTATCAAATTTGTAGGTTCATGGTGAAAAAAATAAAATTATTTGATCCTGTTATTGATACAGAAGAAAGTAATGGAATAATCAAAGTTTTAAAAAGTGGATTTTGGGCATCTGGTGCGGGTTCAGGTATTGTAAAAAAATTTGAAGAAAAATTTCAGAATTATGTAAAATGTAAATCATGTGTAGCAGTAAATAGTGGAACCGCAGCATTACATTTAGCTCTTTCAGAATTAGACATAAAAGGAAAAGAGGTAATACTTCCATCACTATCTTTTGTTAGTACTGCACACTCTGTTGTTTATAATGGAGGAATACCAGTTTTTGTTGATGTTGATCCAGAAAATCTTTGTATCGATTCAAATGATGTAAAAAAGAAAATATCAAAAAAAACTAAAGTTATTCTTCCTGTACACTTTGCAGGAATCCCTGCTAATTTAAAAAAACTTCAAAAAATTGCAGATGATTCTAATCTTATCATGGTAGAAGATGCAGCACATGCATGTGGCTCTACTTATGGAGGAAAAACAATTGGATCAACTAGTGACATGGTGTGTTTTAGCTTTCATCCTGTCAAAAATTTAGCAATGCCAACTGGAGGGTTGATTGCCATTAATTCAAAAAAACATGAAAAAATCAAAGATACATTAAATTCAAAAAGATGGTGTGGAATTTCCAATCGAAAAGATTCTGATTATGATGTGAATGAATTAGGATGGAATTTTTATATGAATGAATTTTCAGCTCAAATAGGAATTTCTCAGCTTAAAAAACTAGATAGATTAAATAAAATTAGAAAAAAGACCGCACGACAATATTATGAGGAGATCAAAGTGAAACATAGAATGCCTTTTGAAAAGAATTCTTCTTATCATTTTTATTGGATTTTAGTAAAAAATCGTTCAAAATTAAGAAAAGAATTAGCAAAAAAGGGTATTGAAACAGGGATACATTACAAACCCATTCATAAAATGTCAATGTATAACAATAATTCTCAACTACCAAATACCGAAAAAATTAGTGGTCAAATTGTCAGTATACCTACACATCCAAATCTATCAGAAAATGATGTTGAAAAGATAATATCACTTATCAATAAATTTACAAAATAGAAACATTGTCGTCAAATCAAAATCTTGAAAAAAATGAAATAAAATTACGTAAGGTATCTAAACACGATTTAAAAAAAATTCGAGATTGGAGAAATTCTCCAGAGATTTGGAATTTTAATTCTCAATACATTTTGTTGAATATGATTCATCAAAAAGATTGGTATTCATCAATTTCTAAAAATAAATCTGATCGAAAAATGTTTGTAATAGAATCAAAAAAAGGTGTTCCAATTGGAATATGTGGATTAATTAATTTAGATAATGAACAAAAAAATGGAGAAGTTGCCATAATTATTGGTGAAAAAAAGTATCATGGAAAAAGAATAGGAACTAAAATTCTAAGATTATTGTTAGAACACGGATTCAAAAAACTTAAACTGCATAGGATATCTGCAGAAATTTTTGAATATAATATAATTTCAGTTAAATTGTTTGAAAGATTAAATTTCAAATATGAATTGACAACAAAACAAAAACTTTGGAGAAAAGGAAAATGGTGGGATATTATTGTTTATTCAATTTTATCAAATGAATTTTTAGATTGAGTTTAGTAAAAATTCAAGAAAATATATTTATGAAAATTATTTACAATCAGAGGATTTAATTCCTGCTCCAGATTTTATTTTTTTAAGTGAATTTTTACCATTAATTTTATGTAAAAATCTTGCCTCCATACCGCGAGATTGATTTCCAGGACGTAGAATATCAATGTTATAGCCAATTTTTAGTTTCTCACCTTTCTGAATATTTTTAATTGCTTGAATTGATCTGACAGCAAATTTTCTTAATTCTTTTTCTTCCTTAACAATTTCTTTTACAGAATTTCCTTTTGCCTTATCAGCAGACCTTATTGCTTTAATCATTGTAGTAAGTTCCTTGGGTTCTAAAGCAAAGAAATGATCAGGTCCTGCGAGATTTTTGTTTAGTGTAAAGTGTTTTTCAATTATAGAAGCACCAAATCCTATTGCAACAAGAGGCGCAATAATAGGATCTATACTGTGATCTGATAATCCTAATGGAATATGGTATTTTTTCTTTAATGATGGGATTACTGATAGATTCATTGATTCGATAGGTGCAGGATATTTTGCCGTACATTGTAACAGAGCTAAATCATTATTTCCAGCTTTTTTAATAATTTTTATAGCAAAATCAATTTCTTCTAGTGTAGATGCTCCAGTAGAGAGAATAAGAGGTTTTTTAGTTTTAGCTAAAAATTTCAGAA
>Ga0310122_10000524_pt1 | contig 24293 bp, 22 predicted proteins | sample CB6_Bottom_1051__FD_203503 | JGI IMG/M metagenome (GOLD analysis project Ga0310122, IMG submission 203503) | Marine microbial communities from Western Arctic Ocean, Canada - CB6_Bottom_1051 | ecosystem: Environmental > Aquatic > Marine > Oceanic | place: Canada: Western Arctic Ocean | collected...
GTGTAATTAGGATAATAAAAGGAAAGACAGGATGAAACGATTAGGCGTAGCACTGCTAAGTTTGAGCATGGTTTTTGGCGTTCATGCCGAAACATGGAAGTTTGCTTCAGAAGAGGACAAAACAGACGTTCAAGACATCTATGCGCAAAAATTTGCGGAAGTAATCAAGAAGGAATCTGATGGCGACATCCGTGTTCGCATCTATTACTACGGTCAACTGGGTACAGAAAACGACATCGTAGAGCTGGCTGCTAAGGGCACGATTCAATTTGTGTCGGTAGGCGCGGGTCACTTAGGGTCTTACGTACCTGAAGTTCAAGCGGTGAGCTTACCGTATGTTCTTGGTACTAACGAAGCGATCACGCATAAGGTCTTAACGGAAAGTCCAACCATCTACAACAAGCTGGCACCTAAGTTTGAGAGCGTAAACTTAAAGCTGTTGTCGATGATGTCTGAAGGTGAAATGGTTTGGGGCGGCAATAAACCTATCCGTACACCTGAAGATTTTGCGAACCAGAAAATCCGTACTTTCACTTCAACCATTCCTGTTGAAACCTACAAAGCGTTTGGTGCAACACCTACTCCTCTTTCTTGGGGTGAAGTGTACGGTTCATTACAACTTAAGACCATCGATAGCATGGTTAACCCGATTTACTTCATCTACAACGCGAAGTGGCATGAGGTTCAAGACTACCTAATGTTCCCAGGTCAGCAACCCTATGTGAGCACGGTTTCGACCAATAGCAAGTGGTACAACGGCCTGTCGAAAGAGAAGCAAGCGATGGTCGACAAAGCAATTACAGCGGCAGACCAAGCGGCTTACGACTATCAGGTACGCATCAACAAAGAGAACATGGACAAGATCTTAAAAGAGCGTCCAGACATGCAGGTGGTTGTGTTAACCGAGGAAGAGCGTGAACGCTTCAAGGTCCTCAGTCAAAAACTGCACACGACTTACTATGACGTGGTAGCAAATGCCTACCCTGCCGGTGAGCAAAGTGAAGCGCGTGAGGGTGCGAAAACCATTCTCGAAGAAATCCTAGATGAAGTGAAGGCTGCTTCAGCGACGCAATAGAAAGCGTTGTTAGGATGAATGCTATCCGCTGTTTATTGGCAGCGGGTAGCTTATCCCCACCTTCTCCAAATTGTGGCAATGGACCCCTGTCACTGAACGAAGTATGGAGCACTGCCTGTTATGAAAGAACTGCTACATAAAATAAGCGTCGCGACAGAAAAGCTAGAACGCTTTTTAATCACAACCGCTATTCTCGCGATGATGATCAACTCCACCGCCAATGCGATTGGGCGATATGCCTTCAATAAAAGCCTGTTCTTCTCAGAAGAGCTTAATCAATTCCTTATTGTCTCAGTGACCTTTATTGGCTTTGCCTATGCCGTCCGCCAAGGTCGAAATATCCGCATGACTGCGGTGTACGATTCACTGAGTTTCAAAGCCCAGAAGGTGCTCACCACCGTGATTGCATTGTTGACTGGGATGTTGATGTTTTACCTCGCTTATCACGCCTTCCTGTATGTCCAAGAGTTGAAGTCAATCAACCGACTTAGCCCAGCACTGCAGTTTCCGGTGTATTGGGTCTACTCCATTATTCCAATCGGCTTTGCTATCGCAGGGCTGCAATACAGCATGAGTTTTTTGATGAACTTGCTGCATAAAGAAATCTACGTGTCATTCGATGTCATAGAGAATAAACATAACAACGTGGGTGAATTCGAATGAGTGATATTGCACAATTTTTCTCGGACATTATTGCCGGCGAACTCGATATTTATGTCATCACTTTTACTTTGGTCTCTGTGATGGTGATTCTGCTGTTTTTGAGCTTCCCAATGATCGTGCCGTTAGCGGTTGGCGCGTTAATCGGCTTGATTCATTTCTCTCAGGTTGAGCCGGGAGTGCTTATTCAACAGATGGTCACGGGCATCTCACCGAACGCCTTGATTGCGGTGCCGATGTTTATCTTGGCTGCCGATATTATGACACGCGGCCACACGGCCTATAACTTACTTGGCCTGATTCAAGCGTTTGTTGGACATCTGCGTGGCGGGCTGCCGATTACCACCTGCATTAGTTGTACTCTATTTGGTTCTGTTTCCGGTTCGACTCAGGCGACCGTGGTGTCGGTTGGCCAAATCATGCGTCCGAAGTTGCTGCAAGCAGGGTACAAAGACAGCTTTGTGATGGCGCTGATCATCAATGCCAGTGACATAGCCTTCCTTATTCCGCCAAGTATTGGTTTGATTCTTTACGGCACCTTAGCCAACGCCAGTGTGGGAGAATTGTTCATTGCTGGTATTGGCCCAGGTTTAGTGCTCGCGAGCTTGTTCTCGTTATACAGTTATGCCTACAGCGTCAAACACAGCGATACCATCACTTTGGTTGAAAAAGCCAACACCGCAGAACGCATTGAAGCGATCAAGAAAGCGATTCTTCCTCTCGGTTTCCCTGCTTTAATTATCGGCGGTATCTACTCTGGGGTCGTGACGCCAACAGAAGCCGCTTCGTTTGCGGTGCTGTATGCGATCATTGTCGAGTGTATTTTCTATCGTAAGCTTGGCGTGAAAGACATCTGCGATGCTGCTTTAAATACCGGCTTGATCACCGCGGTTGTATTTGTGCTGGTGGGTGTTGGTCAGGCTTTTTCTTGGTACATCTCTTTCGAACAAATCCCTCAAGAACTGTTAGCACCTTTGGACTTAGAGAGTGCCTCTCCAGAGTACATCTTGTTTGTCATCGCACTGACTTTCTTTGTCGGCTGTATGTTTGTGGATTCGTTAGTGGTTTTGCTGATCTTGACGCCGATTTTCATGCCGATTGTTGATGCAGCAGGCATCGACCCGATATTGGTGGGTGTGATGGTGACATTGCAAATGGCTATTGGCTCAGCGACTCCACCTTTTGGTTGCGACATCTTTACTGCTATCGCCATCTTTGAAAAGCCTTATATGGAAGTGATTCGCGGGACTCTGCCGTTCTTCCTGATCTTGGTGTTGATGTCTGCGTTGCTGATTTTCTTCCCAAGCATCGCTCTGTTGCCAAGAGACATCTTATTCAATTAACCCGTCGAGTTACCCTTATTCAATCAAGGATAGAGATATGAGTATATTGCCGTTAACACCTCCGCAGAGAGGGTTTGAATCAGCAGAACTAGAGCAACGTACTGTCGAGTTGCAACAACGTCTTCGCGCGCAAAACATCGATGCTGCGTTTTTCACGACCGAGCCTGAATTCCGCTATTTCAGTGGTTTTAAATCGCAGTTTTGGGAAAGCCCAACTCGACCTTGGTTTTTGGTAGTGCCAGCGGTTGGTAAGCCCATAGCGGTAGTACCAGAGATTGGTGTGGCTGGTTTTGACGATACATGGATTGACGATGTGCGCAGTTGGCCGTCACCAAGGCCAGAGGATGACGGTATCTCTTTGTTAGCTTCTACGCTATCTGAAGTCTCCAAAGGTTCTCGCAGAATCGGTTCGATGATTGGTCCTGAAACACATTTGCGTATGCCAGCCACTAATTATGCATTGTTACAGCAGAAGCTGAGCCAACACCGTGTGGTTGATGTGTCACTGATGGTTCGCGACCTTCGCAGTGTTAAGTCTCAAGCGGAGATCGATAAAGTACGCTTCGCTTGCCAAGTGACAGCGGCGGGCTTTGAGTATCTTCGTCATAACCTCGCGATAGGGATGACGGAACGACAGGCGTGTAAAGCCATGCATTTGGAGATGCTGCGTTTGGGTGCCGATGCGTGTCCTTACTTGATTTCGGCATCCGGCCAAGGTGGCTATGACAACATCATCATGGGGCCAACCGATCGTGTGCTCTCTGAAGGAGATGTGTTGATCATCGATACTGGCGCTAACTTTGATGGCTACTTCAGTGACTTTGATCGGAACTATGCGTTTGGGCATGCGCAGCCAGACACGATAGCGGCTTATGACGCCGTTTATCAATCGACAGAAGCGGGGCTCGCGATGGCAGAGCCGGGACGAACAACCGGAGACGTGTGGCAAGCCATGTGGTCGGTGCTCGAAAAGAACGGCGCGCTTGGCAACGATGTGGGTCGTATGGGGCATGGATTAGGCATGCAGCTAACAGAGTGGCCATCACATGTACCAAATGGTGACGTGATATTAAAACCCGGCATGGTGTTAACGTTAGAGCCCGGTATGGCGTTTGCGAAAAACCGCATGATGGTACACGAGGAAAACATCGTCATCACCGAATCTGGCTGCGAAATGCTGCATCAAAGATCTTGGCAGTCGATGCCGATTATTGGCTAATTGCGCTTAGAATCTAGTCATAATTTTGAATCCTGGTAGAGGAGGGCGTTCAAGCACTTTGTTGGACGCTCGGTTTTCTTTTTCACTTCGCTAAACCTCGTCATCTTTTACACTTAAATACCTCTAATTTCCGAATTCCTCTTTGTTTCAAGAATCTCTCTTTCTGTTCAAATATTGTCCTTATTGAGCAAAAACATTTGACCAATAACTATCACACCTCAAATCTTTAATTGTTTTCGTTAGTGCTCTAAATGATATTTAATTTATTGTTTTATAATGATTTTTGTTTCTTTGAATGCTGTATTGTTACGAGTTTGTTTTAAATAATCATTTGAACCCTAACTAAATTTCTGTCATTTTATATTTAACTGAACGTTCAATATAAAATAAAAGGACTAAGAAATGCCGAAGGTTGGGATGCCTGATATACGTAAACCACAGCTTGTTCAAGCCACCATGACGGTGATTGATCGAGTGGGTTTGCATGCCGCGAGTATTGCGTTGATCAGCAAAGAAGCGGGAGTCTCCACTGGCATTATTAATCACTATTTTGGCGGAAAGCATGGGCTGCTCGAAGAGACCATGCGTGAAATCCTTCGTCAACTTTCCAATACCATCACCACGTCACTAAAAGCACTTCCTGTTGATGCTCACCAACAGAGAATTAACGCGATCATCGATGGTAACTTCGAAGGTTACCAAGCAGAAAATAAGGTCGCGAAGGCGTGGTTGGCATTTTGGTCATATTCAATGCATGACGAGCAGCTGAAAAGACTGCAACGTGTGAATGAAAAACGTTTGATTTCACACTTACGTCTTGAGTTGAAAGGTATTTTGAATCATGAACAAGCGGATCTCGTTGCTCACGGGATTGCGTCTCTGATTGATGGTTTGTGGCTGAGAGGCACATTAAACCCAGATGGTATCGATGCTCAAAAGGCGCGTGCCATCATCAATGATTATCTAGATAAACAACTTACGTTCTACTCGTGTCACAGCAAATAGATCGCAGTGTAGCGCTAGACCTAGACCTAGACCTAGAGCTAGAGCTAGAGCTAGAGCTAGAGCTAGAACGACCACTATTCGCACCCAATACTCACATATAGACCAGTAGAGTCTAATAACAATAATTAAGTCAGAATCTCAAATGGAAATGAACTCGTTATACATCGATGGCGCAGCGGTTAAAGCAACCTCTGGTGAAACCTTTGATAGCATTAACCCTGCAAACGGTGAACCTATCGCGACGTTAGGCCAAGCATCTTCAGCGGATGTCGACAGTGCTATTGAATCTGCGAAGCGCGGATTTGCGGTATGGTCAGCAATGACCGCTGTGGAACGCAGCCGTATTCTTTTGAAGGCAGTGGAAATACTTAGAGCTCGAAATGATGACCTTGCAAACCTTGAGGTTGTTGATACAGGCAAGCCGCTGCAAGAAGCGATTGAAGTAGATGTGGCGTCTGGCGCTGATGTTATTGAATACTTTGCTGGTTTGGCTCCAACGCTACAAGGCGACCAACAGCCGCTGAGCGAATCTCAATTTTTCTACACTCGTCGTGAACCGCTAGGCATTTGTGCGGGCATTGGCGCGTGGAACTACCCAATTCAAATCGCGATGTGGAAATCGGCTCCGGCATTGGCCGCGGGTAACGCGATGATTTTCAAACCTTCAGAAGAAACGCCGCTCACAGCACTGAAGCTTGCAGAGATCTTTACTGAAGCTGGTCTTCCTGATGGCGTGTTTAATGTGGTTCAGGGCGATTACCGTGTTGGTCAGATGCTAACGGCGCACCCAGACATCGCAAAAGTGTCGTTCACGGGCGAAACCGGTACCGGTAAAGCGGTAATGGCAGACAGCGCTAAGACGCTGAAATCAGTCACCATGGAACTTGGCGGCAAGTCACCGATGATCGTGTTTGATGATGCGAAATTGGATGATGCAGTTTCCGCTTCGATGGTGGCTAACTTCTACACCCAAGGCGAAGTGTGTACTAACGGTACCCGTGTTTATGTACACGAAAACATCTACAACGCATTCATCGACCAACTTAAAACACGCACTGAGAAACTGATCATTGGTAACCCAATGGACATGGAGACTCAGATCGGCGCGTTGATTTCTAAAGAACACCTTTCAAAAGTTCTCGAAGCGATTGAGCTGGCAAAACAGTCAGGGGCAACTCTGCTGACGGGCGGCTATCGAGTGACAGACAACGGCTTAGCGAACGGCAACTTTGTTATCCCAACCGTGTTTGTGGATTGCGAAGACAACATGCCTCACGTTCAACAAGAGATCTTCGGCCCTGTGATGTCAGTGTTGAAGTTTACCGACGAAGACGATGTGATTCGCCGCGCTAACGACACCAAATATGGCCTTGCGGCTGGTGTGTTCACGCAAAACCTTTCTCGTGCGCACCGTGTTATTCATCAAATGCAGGCAGGTATTTGTTGGGTTAATACGTGGGGCGACTCACCAGCAGAAATGCCTGTTGGTGGTTACAAGCTTTCAGGGGTTGGCCGCGAAAACGGGCCAGAGACTCTACTCCACTATACGCAGACTAAGAGCATTCTTATTGAACTTGGCGACTACGCCAGCCCTTATGCCTAACGCGTAACACTCAATTTTATGGGTTAGCTTAACAGAGCTAGCCCTACTGACTCATCTCAGGGAAATCAAAACATGGAACAACGCTACGATTATATTATCGTCGGCGCGGGTTCGGCCGGCTGTGTGTTAGCGGATAGGCTAACGGAAAGCGGTGAACATAGCGTTTTACTATTGGAAGCGGGTGGCACGGACAAGAGTATTTTTATCCAAATGCCAACCGCGCTTTCTTACCCAATGAATACTGAAAAGTACGCTTGGCAATTTGAAACAGAGAAAGAACCGGGCCTTGATGGACGTGAACTGCACTGCCCACGTGGCAAAGTGTTAGGCGGCAGCTCATCGATCAACGGCATGGTTTACGTTCGTGGCCACGCCTGTGACTTTGACCAATGGGAAGAAGAGGGCGCTGCGGGTTGGAACTACCAAGCATGTCTGCCTTATTTCCGCCGTGCTGAATCATGGAACAAAGGCGGTGATGAATACCGTGGAGACAATGGCCCTGTCGGCACTTGTAATGGTAACGATATGGAGCTTAACCCACTTTACCAAGCGTTTATCGATGCGGGTAAAGACGCCGGTTACCCAGAAACCAACGACTACAACGGCTACCAGCAAGAAGGCTTCGGCACTATGCATATGACGGTAGACAAGGGTGTTAGAGCCTCAACCTCTAACGCTTATCTACGTCGAGCATTGAAGCGTTCAAACCTAACCTTGAAGAAAGGTATCGTGGCGCGTCGTTTCTTACTTGAAGCACTCGTCGTAAAAGACCAGTCATCAAAAGGCCAATCAAGTCTGAAAGCCGTTGGTGTCGAGTTTGAAAAGTCAGGCAATACTCAAGTGGCTGTAGCGAACAAAGAAGTGATCTCTTCTGCGGGCTCTATCGGTTCTGTTCAACTGCTGCAGCTTTCTGGTATCGGCCCGAAAGCCGTGCTTGAAAAGGCAGGCGTTGAGCTTAAACACGAGCTGAATGGCGTAGGTGAAAACCTTCAAGATCACCTAGAAGTGTACTTCCAATATCACTGCAACGAACCCATCACACTCAACAGCAAGCTTGGCTTGGTCAGCAAGGGCATGATTGGCGCGGAATGGATTCTGACTCGTAAAGGCCTTGGTGCCACTAACCACTTTGAATCGTGCGCGTTCATTCGTTCTCGCAAAGGATTGAAGTGGCCAAACATTCAATATCACTTCCTGCCAGCAGCGATGCGTTACGACGGACAAGCGGCCTTTGATGGTCACGGTTTCCAAGTACACGTTGGCCCTAACAAGCCAGAGAGTCGCGGTACGGTTGCGATCACTTCTGCTGATCCGCATGCCAAGCCAGAGATCATTTTCAACTACATCTCGACTGAACAAGATCGCCAAGATTGGCGCGATTGTATTCGTCTGACGCGTGAGATTTTGTCTCAACCTGCGATGGATGTGTACCGAGGCAAAGAGATTCAGCCGGGTCTAAATATTACTTCCGATGACGCGATTGATGAATGGGTTAAGCAGAACGTTGAAAGTGCATATCACCCTTCATGTGGCTGCAAAATGGGTTCAGATGATGATCCAATGGCAGTGCTTGATGAAGAGTGTCGCGTTCGCGGTGTCGATAATTTACGTGTTGTCGACTCATCGGTTTTCCCAACCATTCCAAACGGTAATTTGAACGCCCCGACCATTATGGTTGCTGAGCGTGCTTCCGATTTGATTTTAGGTAAGCCGATGCTCAAAGCGCAGGGCGTTTCAGTGTGGATTGCACCTGAATGGCAAGACAAGCAAAGAATAAATAAACCAGTAAGAGAAGCGTAAGCCTCTGTTATTAATTAAAAATAGAAAATATTTCAAAAATAGAAAAAGCAAAAAGTAACAACAAAAATTAGTCAAAAGTCAGAAGAACTGCTCTCTATCGGTGTTGATATCGAGCAGAAAAAGGAAAGATAAAAAGGAACCATTATGACGACTCTAAATATTCAGAACATGACCACGAAAACGTTAACAGCACTAGCCATTAGTTCATTTGCATTTGGTGCTAACGCTTCTATTGAACCACAGCAATGTGAAAACGTTCGCTTCGCTGATGTAGGCTGGACTGACATTACCGCAACAACCGCCGTTACTTCTGAACTATTAAAAGGCCTTGGTTACAAAACCAAAACCGACCTACTTTCAGTACCGGTGACTTACTCTTCAATGGCGAACGGCGATATTGATGTATTCCTAGGTAACTGGATGCCAACCATGGAAGGCGATATTGCTAAGTACCGTGAAGCGGGCACGGTTGAAACCGTTCGTGCCAACCTTGAAGGCGCAAAATACACGCTAGCTGTACCAAAATATGTGTACGACTCTGGCGTAAAAAGCTTCGCAGACCTAGCAAAACATGCCGACAAATTTAAAGACCGCATCTACGGCATCGAGCCGGGTAACGACGGTAACCGCCTAATCCAATCAATGATTGATTCTGACGCGTTTGGCTTGAAAGATTTCAGCCTAGTGGAATCAAGTGAAGCGGGTATGGTATCGCAAGTATCTCGCGCTGCTCGTCGTAGCCAGTGGATCGTTTACCTTGGTTGGGCTCCGCACCCAATGAACAGCAATGTTGAAATGGAATACCTATCAGGTGGTGACGACTTCTTTGGCCCTAACTACGGTGGCGCGAATGTTTACACTAACGTTCGTTCAAACTACCTGTCTGAGTGTGCAAATGTCGGTCAACTTCTACAAAACCTAGAATTCACTCTAGAGATGGAAAACCAGTTGATGGAAGAGATTCTTAACCAAAAAGTGAAGCCAGAAAAAGCGGCTCAACAATGGTTGAACAAGAACCCTCAACAAGTGGAAGCTTGGTTAGACAATGTAAAAACGCATAAAGGTGAATCAGCGACTCAAGCCGTTACTGAATACCTAAAGCAAGTTAAAGCTTAGTTCTACCTATCTCAACAGCTACATAAATAATAAAGGTGGGCTTGCCAATTTATCGATTGGTTTGAAGTAGCCCACCCATAATAAAAGGCAATATTGTGAATTTTATTACGGAAAACAAAATCCCTGTCGGACAATGGATGGAAGCGGGTGTTGATTGGCTAACAATCAATGCAGCAGGATTCTTTGACGCTATTTCGATTTTTCTAGAAACCGTCATTATGTTTTTAGTCGATGTATTTAAGTGGATGCCGCCTGCTCTGCCAATCGTGATGACTGCTGCTATTGCATGGTACTTACACCGTAAACCTTCGCTGGTGATCTTTGTGGTCGCAGCACTGCTGACTATTCTTAACCTCGGCTATTGGCAAGAAATGCTGGAAACCTTTGTTCTCGTCTTTGCGGCGACAACGATTTCCGTATTAATTGGCGTACCGGTTGGCATCATGGCTGCCCACCGTCCTTGGCTCTATACAGTTTTGCGTCCAATCCTTGATTTGATGCAGACAGTCCCAACTTTCGTTTATCTGATTCCAACTCTGGTTCTATTCGGCTTGGGTATTGTTCCTGGCTTAATCTCTACCATTATTTTCGCGATAGCTGCACCGATTCGTTTAACCTACTTAGGGGTAACTAAAGTGCCTGAAGAGTTGATTGAAGCGGGTAAAGCGTTTGGTGCAAGCCGCATGAAATTGCTGATGAAGGTCGAATTACCGGCGGCTCTACCAAGCATCATGGCGGGTGTAACCCAATGTATTATGTTGTCGCTTTCGATGGTGGTTATCGCCGCTCTTGTCGGTGCTGACGGACTTGGTAAACCTGTTGTTCGTGCATTGAACACAGTGAACATCTCACAAGGTTTTGAAGCTGGATTAGCGATTGTATTAGTCGCAATCATCCTTGACCGCTTGTGCAAAACACCAAACCAGAAGGAAGCTTAATCATGTCTAACTCTCAGGAAAAAAAGACAATGGACGCGATTACCATTAAGAATCTCGATGTTGTGTTTGGTAATAAATCGAAACAAGCGCTTGAGCTACTCGACCAAGGTAAAACTCGCCAAGAGATCATTGATGAGACTGGCCAAGTGGTTGGCGTAGATAATGTGTCGCTGACCGTTGAAGAAGGCGAGATTTGTGTGCTGATGGGGTTGTCTGGTTCTGGTAAATCATCTTTGCTTCGCGCAGTTAACGGCCTGAATGAGATCAGCCGTGGCTCATTGGCGATCAAAGATGGAGACAAGCAGGTTGATTTAGGTGAACAGTGCGACGAAGCGACCTTGCGTCATCTTCGTACTCACCGCGTTTCTATGGTGTTCCAAAAATTTGCCCTAATGCCTTGGTTAAACGTGTTAGATAACGTGGCGTTTGGTCTAGAAATGCAAGGCGTAGCCAAAGATGTTCGTCGTGCTAAAGCGCGTGAACAACTTGAAATGGTGGGTTTGGCAGAGTGGGAAACCAAGTATCCGCATGAGCTTTCTGGCGGTATGCAGCAACGTGTTGGTCTAGCGCGTGCCTTTGCGATGGATACCGACATTCTTCTTATGGATGAACCGTTTTCAGCGCTTGATCCGCTGATTCGTGCGCAGTTGCAAGATGAGCTAATTTTATTGCAAAACAAGCTTAACAAAACGATTTTGTTCGTGAGTCATGATTTAGACGAAGCGCTGAAGATTGGTAATAACATTGCGATCATGGAGTCAGGCAAACTGATTCAACACGGTAAGCCTGAAGAGATCGTACTGACGCCAAAAACCGAATACGTAAAAGACTTCGTTGCTCACACCAATCCATTGAATGTGCTTAAAGGTCGTTCTTTAATGCAGCCTCTTGATTCACTGACGCAAGAGAATGAAAGCTGGAAGATCTGCGATTCTAAAGATCTCTGGATTGAACAGAATGAAGGTGCTTTATCGGTGAAAGGTGAATCTACCTTGGCGCTTGTTGAGTGGAGCGAGTCTGACGATCTAACTGCGATCAACGCGTCGAGTGTGGTAGTGACAAGCCCGGAGATTGGTATGCGTGATGCGATTAAGCTTAAACAGATCAGTAACCACCCAATTCTGTTGGTTGAAAACGATCAATTGGTTGGGATTTTGGATAACAGCGAGTTTTACAACGCACTAACGGGTAACTTTCAGATGAATACCGCTGCGTAAAATTTCGTTTTTCAGCTTAGCTATTGAGGCTGGTTTTTTATTGGGTGGAGAGGGTTAAGTCTCTCTACCTCTATGATTATTAAAATATATTATTCTTTGAGTTTGTATTCTCTGGCTCATTATTTTTGTCTTCATTGAAGCTTTCATTCCCCCTTCATTAAGCAAAAGTGCCGTACCACGCAAGTTTAGTGGTATAGAAAAGATTGAGAATAGTATGAACATCAGTACAATGCGGAAAAATCAATGAAGTAATTTATCAATTTACAGTGTAATTCGAGCGCGCGTGACGTAATCACTCGAGACATTTCATCGCTTCGACGCTGTAAAACCATTCACAGTATATTAGTACAAAGGTCTGCATCTTGGACAAACATGACGAAATCCTGGTCGCTATTCGCCAAATTATTCGCGCTATCGATTTACACTCGAAGAAGCTGAGTAAAGAGTATGGTTTGACTGGCCCTCAATTAATCTTAATGAGAGCAATCCAAGAAATGGGTAATGTGACGATCAAAGAATTGTCTAATCAGACCAATGTAAGCCAAGCAACGACGACGACGATCATCGACCGTCTTGAGTTAAATGGCTATGTACAACGAGTACGCAGTTCATCGGACCGCCGCAAAGTACACGCGAACCTGACTGAAAAAGGTCAAGAGTTGCTAAACAATGCGCCACCGCCGCTGCAAGATAACTTCGTGAAAAAATTCCAAAACCTAGAAACATGGGAGCAAAGCTTACTGCTTTCTTCGATGCAGCGTGTATCAGCAATGATGAACGCAGAAGACATCGACGCTGCTCCAGTGCTTCAGCTTGAAGGCATTGCAAACGTAGCCAAAAGCTAACGTTATTTTTAAATTGTCTATTTAAAGCAAAAACTTAAAGAGTTATTAAATGGTCGCATTAAGCGGCCATTTTTGATCTCACCATGTGAGATTTCTCGTTATACCGCCTGTTCGTTACACCCTTCTATTTTAAATCGCCCTGGGTTTTAACCCTACGTTGTAATCACCCTATTTATTTGTATTCAAAAATGCATTGACGATTCTCTGACAATAAAGATGTAGACCGACCGGTCTGATTTGTATTATTGTGTGCTCATCTTAACCACGAGGTGATGTATGAAATACGAATTGACGCCAACACAAATGACCATGACGTTGAACAACATGCAGGGAGCTTTTGCACAGAACCCGATGCCAGCGGTATCGGTGAGAATTGAGCAGTTGCTTGCACTTAAATCTGCGCTTATCGACTACACAGATCGTTTGTGTTCAGCCGTGAGTGAGGACTATGGTCACCGCAGTCGACAAGACACTTTGATGGCCGACATATTGCCTTGCATCGGAAATATTGATCACAGCATTGAGTGTTTACCTCATTGGTCGACATCTTCGATTCGTCATTCCGGCCCTTTGCTTTCAACCTCTCGTGTTGAAGTGGTTTATCAACCCAAAGGCGTTGTCGGGATCATTGCTCCGTGGAACTTCCCGATCATGTTATCCGTCGGCCCGCTTATTTCGGCGTTGGCTGCGGGCAATCGCGCCATGATCAAGATGAGTGAATTTACCCCAGCGACGAACCAAGTATTAAGAGCGCTATTGGCGGAAGTCTTCCAATCCGATGAGGTGTGCTTGGTTGAAGGTGAGGTAGAAATCGCAGCCGCATTTTCGGCGTTGCCGTTTGATCATCTTCTGTTTACGGGGTCAACCCAAGTGGGTCGCCAAGTGATGAGGTCAGCGGCTGACACGCTAACTCCAGTCACGCTAGAGCTAGGTGGTAAGTCACCGGTTATCGTTGCAGAAGACATGCCAATTGATATCGCGGTTGAGCGAATCATTTATGGTAAGAGCCTCAATAACGGGCAGGTGTGTGTGGCTCCTGACTATGTATTGCTACCTGAAGGGAAAGTTGAATCTTTCATTCAAGAGTATAAAAAACAGTACCAATTGCTGTTCGATGAAGGGGTGTATTCCGAGAGTTTGACGTCCCTAATCAATCCTCGTCAATGCGACCGTATAGTTGGTTTGTTGAATGAAGAACGACAAGCTGGAACGCGAACAGTGGCCTGCCATGACGAAGCGATGGACTTAGATTGCCAACGACTGGTGACACATCTGATTGTTGAACCAAGCCTGTCATCCAAGGTGATGAACGAAGAGATTTTCGGCCCACTATTACCCTTGATTACTTATCGCAATATCGAAGAGGCGTTCCAAGTCATCAATAGCAAACCAAGGCCGTTAGCGCTTTATCTAATGAGCTTTGATTTGAGCTTACAAGCTCAGGTTAAACACCAAGTTCATTCCGGAGGAATGTGTATCAATGACTGTGTTTTCCATTTAGCAGTTGATGACGCGCCGTTTGGTGGCATTGGTGAATCTGGTCAGGGCAACTATCACGGCAAAGAAGGTTTCCTTACTTTCTCCCATGCCAAAACCGTCTTGGAAACAGGCTTAGATCATCGAGTTAAGCATCTGTTTTCAAAAGAAGACAACGAATTAAAGACCGCAGTGATGAGCATGCTTGACAAGTAAATCATTTCTGTCACTACTCAATTTATCTACAAGAAGTTATTTATAAGAAATTATTTTTACGACGTTATTTTAAGAGGTTATTTTTATGTTAGAACGATTTTTTGAACGAACGATGAAAGCGTATTTGATGGTTACAGGATTCTTAACCGCAACCGCTTTCTCTACTTTCCTTGCGCCTGATTGGAGTATGCAAACGCTGTTCTCGTACAACGATACGATGATGGTGAACAAAGAGTATCTTATGGGTACCTATCAACACTGGGGAGTCATGGTTGGCTGTATTGGTGTGTTGTTGATGTTCTCGGCGAAGTACAAATCGCTGCGTACTTCGACCATGATTTACAGTGCATTTGAGAAGTCGATGTTTGTGGGCATATTCTTATACAACGTGTGTATCAACGATTATGAGTGGTTTTATGGTTGGAGCGGTGTATTTGCGCTCGATGGATTTGTGACTGTCTACTCTTTAGTTTACCTGTATTACTACCTCACTAGAGACAAAAGCAAGGTGCCAGCTCATCTTAGTTAATAGTTAATAGTTAATAGTTAATAGTTAATGAGTTGCTCATGGTGAATCAATGACACTTATTCAATGATCACTCACTTATTACTACAGCCCGCATTTGCGGGCTTTTTTCGTTTTGGGGCAATGATCCATAAAGATCTTAATTGACATATCTTTGACATTAACACTCTAGACCGACCGGTTTGTATTGGTTATTGTTTAGTCATCAACTAGAAATGAGGTAAATATCATGACAACCAATAATTTTAACTTTCAACTTAAAACCATTGTTCATGCTCAAGAGAATGGCATTGAAAATATCCCTTCTCTTTTTGGTCGCTTAGGTGCGCAAAGAGTCGTGCTCTTTTCTGATAAAGGCTTGGAGTCTCTTGGTTTTGTTGAGCAGTTCTCGGCGTTGTTTGTAAACGAAAAGGTGAACCAGCCAGGTAATGAACAAGCAGTTCAACTTGTTGGCGTGTACACTGATATCGCGCCAGACGCGACTTGCGACAACATCAACGCAGCCATTGAGTTTGCAAACAGCGTCAATGCTGATGCGATCTTGTCTGTTGGCGGCGGCAGCGTAATTGATGCTTCTAAAGGTGTGAAATACGCATTTCATAAGAAGCTAGATGACATTCGCACCGTGATTGCGGGTGGCGGTCATATGGATGTGTGGCCAAACAATGAAGATATTCGAGTGCCCCACATTGCGGTTCCGACAACGGCTGGTACGGGCGCAGAAGCCTCTCCGATTGCTGTTTTTTACAATGAACATGAAAACATCAAAGCAAGTCTAGTCGCGTCTGGATTGGAAGCCGATATCGCGATCCTTGATCCAACGGTGACCACTAAGCTGCCAGCTCACCTTACTCGTTCTACCGCCATGGATGCGTTAACACACGCTGTTGAAGCGATTGTGTCACCGATGAGTAATGCATTCACTGACGCTTACGGCATTCAGGCAGCAAAACTGATTATTGAAAACTTACCCTTGGCATTGAAAGAGCCAGAAAACCTAACCGCACGTGGCAATCTTCTTCAAGCAAGCACCATGGCGATCTCTGCATTTTATTCGTCTTTGGGCGGGATTCCGATTCATAACTGTGCTCACGCTTTTGGTGCGATTAGCCACATTCCACATGGTGATGCCAACACGGTATTAATGCCGGTTGTGATTGAAGCGCTGCCTGAATTCTATATGCCGAATGCGGCGAAGTTAGCTCAAGCTTTCTCTGTCGACACTACGGGAACCGATGAGATGGTTTACCAGAGAGTGTTGGATTTCTTAAACAACTTCCAAACCCGTGTCGGTGCGATGAAGCGTTTCAGTAGCTGGGACTTTGATGAGCAAGAGAAGAGCAACATTGCAGAAGCGATTGAAAAAGACATCTGTTTTCAGTTCTACCCAATCTCGAAACAGACGATTGAAACCATCATAGAGAAAGCGATTTAAGTCTCTGTCTTAATCGACTGAATGTTATGACCATTTAATTCAGTCGATGATTCACTCCCTGATTCACTCAACAATCATTACTCGAGAGCCAATTATGAAAATTGAAAACGTATTGCTATCAAGCTTGTGCATCATCGCGCCATTCCTACTTTTCACCTAATTCATTCAACAGGGACGTCGTGACCTTTATTCCCGAGGAGGAAATAAATGCTCAATAAACGTTTAACTACCGTGATTTTGGCGGGTGTTTTGGTTGTTCTGTTTTTTGCCAAGGCAAGCTTTGGAAGCGAGAGCTTTGAGAATGAAGCCACCATGGATCAATCGCAGCAGCATCAAGACGTCGTGAAACTGTTGGATGAAGCTTACCAAGGGCAATTGGAAGCCCAGCTCTCTGTCGCTTACTTATATCTGAGCGGAGATGGCGTAGAACAGAATGATGAAAAAGCCGCGGAGTGGTTCGTCACCGCAGCCAATAACGGTAGCCCTGAAGCTCAAACACAGCTTGGGTTGATGTATATCTCTGGAAGTGGCGTTCAAGCCAGCCAAGCGGAGGCTGTCACCTGGATTGGCATGGCAGCAGCTCAAGAGTATGACCCCGCGCTCGACTTATTACATTGGATGTCGCAAGCCGCGCACTAATTCAAATCCTAACTCAGGTTAATCACAGAAAGGTTAACCTCAGAAAAAGTTACTCGCAGAAAAGTTAATTACTGAAACAAGTTAATCACAGAAATTGGAGAACGTCTTATGCAGACATTCAAGAAATCTTTAGTCTTCACTGCAATGGCCGCGGCAAGTAGTGCTGCTCTGGCCGCAGAATCAGAAAAACCGAATATTGTTGTCATTGTTGGTGATGATGTTGGCTTTGCCGATACTCAGCCTTATGGCTCAGAAGCCAATACACCAAACCTAATGGCGCTGGCTGAAGAGGGGGTTAAGTTTACTAATTTTCACGCGTCACCAACTTCATCGGTAACGCGCTCTATGATGTTAACCGGAGCAAACAGCCACGAGGTTGGGTTAGGCACCTTCGACTATGCCGTGTATCCGGGCGCGATTGGTAAGCCGGGTTATGAAGGTTACCTCACAAAGAAAGGTGTTACGGTCGCCACGCTGCTTGAAGAGAGTGGCTATAACACTTACCTGTCTGGTAAATGGCATTTGGGACACGAGGATGGATTCTTACCGGATGATCGAGGTTTTGAAGAGAGTTACGGTATCTTAGCGGGCGGCTCGAATCACTTTAATCGAGATATGATGTTCCCGGCCAAAAATGCCGCGACAGCGGATGCGTTGCAAAAAGGCGATATTCCCGGTGTTGAAGTTGAGCCAACTTACCGTAACGGTGAAGTGGTTGAGGACAAGTACAAAGGCGAGTACTCAGACCAAGTTTACACCAACGAGATCATCAAGATGATCGACAGCAAAAAAGACGACGGTAAGCCTTTCTTCGCTTACGTCCCATTCACCGGTATTCACCTGCCACTGCAAGCGCCTGAGTCTGCCTATCAAGATAAAGTCGATTACTACGTTGAACATGGTTGGGACTCGGTTCGAGAAGATCGTTTCCAACGCATGAAAGAGATGGGTGTGATTCCAAAAGACGCCGATATTTCAGATCGTAACGTATTAAGTCGACCTTGGGACTCGCTCTCTGAGAAAGAACAAAAGTGGTATGGCAAGAAAATGGCTGTCGCGATGGGCATGATGGAAATGCAGGACCAACAAGTCGGCCAGATAGTCGATTACCTGAAAGAAATCGGCGAGTACGACAATACCTACATTATGTATCTAGCGGATAACGGCCCAGAAGCGGCGGATATTACCGGTGAAAATATCAGTGATTTGATCCGAACGTGGACTGCTCATCATTTCGATAATTCGACTGAAAATTTGGGTAAGGCGAACTCCAGTGTGTCACTTGGACCTGAGTGGGCAAGCGCTTCAACCGGTGGCCTATCTTGGTACAAAGCTTACACAGCAGAGGGTGGTATCCGTGTGCCATTTATCGTTAAGCCAGCCAAAGCACTTTTAGACGGTGAAGATGCGTTGCAACCGGGAACTCAGACAGACGACTTATCCCAAGTGAAGGACATTGCAGCCACGATTCTTGAGATTGCAGAGGTTGATCATCCAGGAACCGAATATCAAGGTCGAGAAGTGGCGCCGATGAGTGGTGTGAGCTTGTTGCCTTACTTCAAAGGGGAAACGGCAGACGTGCACAGTGCCAACAATGCGATTCCATTTGAATTGTTTGGTAGCGGAATTCTGCTTAAAGGTGATCATAAGATCATCCGAATTTCTACGGGAATGGGCGGCGACAGTGAGTGGCACTTATACAACACCAAGAAAGATCCAGCTGAGCAACATGACTTGAGAAACCAAATGCCAGATCTGTTCCTTGAAATGGTCGCTGAATATCAAGAATACGAAAAAGCGCAAAATATCGTCCCGGTTGACGAAGCGTGGAACCCGTTTGAAAACGTGAAATAGAGGAAAAACCACTCGGCCAACCTAATGCCATCAAGCTTGGTTGGCCGATGAACACCGTGTAAAGGAATTACGAATTGTTTTAGCTAATACAATAACTTTTACATCGAGGCACTCTTCATGACGACATTATCGCTATCAAATTTGAGTTCAATTCCGCAGTTCAATGGCAAAGCACACAGTAAGCTTCAAGCGCTAGCAAAACCGATTGGGGCGGTGTGTAATATCAGTTGCACCTACTGTTATTACCTAGAGAAACAGCAGCTGCTTGAATACCCAAAAGGCTCTCAATATACGATGGATGAAGTCCTGTTAGAGCGTTATATCAAGCAATATATAGAAGGGCAGAATACGCCTGAAATCATCTTTTCTTGGCATGGTGGAGAGCCTACCTTGTTGGGGCTTGAGTACTTTAAAAAGGTCGTTGAGCTGCAGAAAAAATATTGTCCTAGTTACAGCAAGATCAGCAATGACCTTCAAACCAACGGCACGTTATTGAATGATGCGTGGTGCGAGTTCTTCAAGAACAATGACTTTATCATCGGCGTCAGTATTGATGGACCAGAGCACCTACATAATCACTACCGAACTAACCGTGCAGGCAAAGGCACTTTTTCTCAAACAATGCGTGGCATTCGCTACTTGAAACAACATAACGTCGAGTTCGCGACTCTAAGCTGCGTGAATGATGTGACAGGAAAGTATCCATTAGAGGTCTATCGCTTTCTACGCGATGAAGTGGGTTCGAAGCAGTTGCAGTTTATTCCTGTGGTCGATAAACGTGAGGCTCATACCAACAATAAATGGTTGAGCAACCAACAAGCGATCATTCCCGTATCAGGCGAGGTTGAAGCTTGGAGTGTCGATTCTGTGCAATGGGGAGAGTTCCTCACTACCGTTTTTGACGAGTGGATTGAGCACGATTTTGGTCGGGTATTAGTGCCGTACTTTGAAAATTTTGTCGGCGTATGGATGGGCAGAGAAAGTACCATGTGCACGCTGAGTGAGATCTGCGGCAAAGGGTTAGCAGTTGAGCCCAATGGCGATGTGTATTCATGTGACCATTATGTCTTTCCTGAATTTCAGTTAGGTAATATTCAGGAGCAAGCACTTTCAACTTTAGCCTTCTCGCCAAAGCAGCAGAGTTTTGGGTTCGCCAAACAGAAGTCTCTGCCGAAACAATGCCAAACCTGCGAGTTTAAATTCGCATGCCATGGCGAGTGCCCTAAAAACCGCATCATCAAAAGCCGAGATGGTGAGGCTGGGTTAAATTATCTCTGTGAAGGATGGCTAAGCTTCTTCAAGCATATCGACCCGGTTATTAAGGGCTTACTCAAAGCCAATAATATTCCGTCTCGTCTGGGGTAACGGAGTAAGCGTGAATCGATTTAATCAAAATTTACAGTAAGATAGAAGGCTCGCTAAATTATGCGAGCCTTTTGGTATTTGGTATTTGGTATTTGGTATTTGGTATTTGGTTTCTGGTTTCTGGTAACGGGTATATCTAGTCAGCCGATTCTTGGGCTGGGCTCATGGCGAGAAGAGTCTCTTCCATGGCATTGTTTAGAATCGAACGGTTACGCTGCATGGCGGCCATGAGCGTTGAGCCTAGCCATAGGCCATAAAGCATTCGAGACAGCGATTCGGGCTCTGCGATCGTGAAATCACCGGCCTCATTACCTTCTTCAAACAATTTTGCCATACGCAGGATGATCTTTTCAGCGCCTTCTGCCATGGTCGATTGCAACGGGTTAGCAGACCCAGATACTTCTCCCGCCAGTTTTACGACAAGACATTGGATATTGAAGTCTCCAGTCAGTTTCGATGCACACCAAAACTCGAAATAGGCTTTAACGCGATCACGGCGAGAAAGCGACTCATCACTTAAAAAGTCGTCCAGCTTAGCGAGATGCTCATCAAAGTAGTTAGTAAGAAGGATCTCACCAAAGTGTTCTTTGGATTTGAAGTAATGGTAAAAAGAACCCTTAGTGCCTTCCGCTTGGTTGATGATTTTCATCAGGCCAACACCAGCAAACCCGTGTTCATTAATAAGGCTAAATCCTGCATCGAGCATAGCTTGTCGCATGTCTTTCATTGTTCTTACTCTTTATGCTGAGAATGAGGAATAGTGTAACGAGCAACATACCAACCGTCCAGTCTAGCGCGTTAGGACGCGGTCAATAATTGACTCGTTTCGTCAAAGTGACTTTTTTCTTATTGGCGCTTCTAAGCGATAAAACTTTTTTCAAGATAAGCACGTCCTATAAATCGAAAATAACGACCTTAAAGGGCTTGTTTGGTGCCTTAAAATGGCTAAATTAGGGCGTTTTAAGTTACTGTTTTTGTTGGTTTTTAATTTGATGTTTTCTTAAGATCGCAATGGTAGTCTTAGCGTAATTTCTTTAGGGGGCTAAATGGACACCAATAACAGCACTTATCATCACCACAGTTTTGCTCAGCAAGATTTATCAGAGCTTACATTTACAGCCTGCACGTTTATCCGTTGTGATTTCAGACGTTCGAACTTACGTGACGCAACGTTTATTAACTGTAAGTTTATTGAACAAGGCGATATTGAGGGATGCCACTTTGATATTGCCGACTTACGAGATGCAAGCTTTCAGAATTGCCAGTTGGCGATGGCGAATTTCAGTAACGCGAATTGCTATGGTATTGAGTTACGTGATTGTGACCTGAAAGGGGCGAACTTCACTCGTGCTAACTTTGCCAATCAGGTGAGCAATCGCATGTATTTTTGCTCGGCATACATCACGGGTTGCAACCTGTCTTACGCTAATTTTGAACAGGCTTGTTTAGAGAAGTGCGAACTGTTTGAGAACCGTTGGATAGGCACTTATCTTGGTGGCGCGTCACTAAAAGAGTCTGATCTCAGCCGAGGAGTGTTCTCGGAAGACGTATGGGGGCAATTCAGTATGCAAGGTGCTAATTTATGCCATGCTGAATTAGAAGGGTTAGACCCTCGCAAGGTAGACACGTCGGGGATTAAAATTGTCGCTTGGCAACAAGAGCAACTGCTTGAAACCATGGGTATTGTGGTCATGCCTGATTGATAGCTGTAATTTCCAACGGCAGGCTATTTGGAATATGTAAGATTTCGCTATAGAAGAAAAGCCCAAAGCTAATAACTTTGGGCTTTTCCGTATTTGGTCGCATGCATTTTATAATGAAGTTTAGAAAAGAGAATGCTGGCGAATATAGGGCTGATTAATGCATACCTGAGCGCATTTTGTCGGCGAGCGCAAAGAAGACAAAAACGACGAAACAGACTAGAGCAACACACAGTGAAGCTAAGATCGTTGTTGCGTCTTTTGATATCAATGGAATGGTAATAGAAGCTAGCGCTATCAACATAACAAGGATATGTACGATTCGACCCGGAATAGGATTTTTATGACAGAATGAAGCCCAAAGGTAACGCATTTTTAACACCAGTACAAAATTAGTGGTTTTATTCTATTTGCTTAGTGAGTGTTTTGTAAATAACTATATCACTATTGATGACTGTAAATTTGATCAAAGTCGTCTTAGTATAAAACTGGTTAAATAACATGGGTTTATTGTTGTTTTAAGCAGTGATTCTTATCTAAATGATAATCATAGTATTCCGTATTCTTTGGAATGCTAAGTCAAATATTATTAGACTTTTTGTTTTTTGACTTAAGATCTCATTTACTGAGTGTTTTATTAAGAGACCGTTTGCTTATAGGTGTTGGTGTCGTAACTATCAATCGAATTAGAGTTATTCTAGAGCCTGTTATTCGTTTTATGTTATTTATCAAAGCGACTCCTCAAATTGAGAGCGAGGTAATCTTGTGAGTTGTTCGGTTTGATATACTCAGTACTCGTTCGATAAAGATGATGGAGATGATATGTCGAAAACCGCGAAGATCATTAATGAAGACAAGCTGGTAAAAAAAGCAGTTGAAGTCGGTTTTAAGATGGCAAAACTACAAGGTTTTGATTTGCCAAATTCATCCCAACCGATAAAGGTTAAAGCGGTGTACTTGTTCCTTGTTGAAGTCAATCAGATCACACCTCTCCCTGAGAGCAAGCTTGATGGTGCGAACATCAAGAAGCGTTTAGCACTCTGGCTTCATAATGCACTTCCTGACAATGACCCTTTGAAGTAAACCTTTTCTAAGCTGATATTCCTGAACTCGTTTCCTCTGAGTTCATTATTCATCGATATGTTAGATAAGAAACCTAGCGAGCTCTCGCTAGGTTTTTTGTTTTTTTAAGACAGGTATTTTAATAGTGGATAACGAGTCACTGCCATTAGAAGCGTTGCTATCGACTCGACAGAATGTTCAGCATTGAGAGTTTTGGCGATTTATGCCGCTTGTTAAGCAATCTGAGCATCGTTATTTTCTAATAACTCTAACTCTCTTTTGGCGCCTATTCCGTTTAATACGTTTTCTTAAAATCCTCATTAATAAAATACATTAGAGCTCAAAACATTATTTAATTCATGGCGATCGTTATTAAGTGTGACCTGCGTCACTTTTTTCTAATTTAAAAGGCTAGGTTGTTGATCTTATCAGGCGGTAAATGCTCATAATAAAAAGGAATTTAATTAGAGTTCAAAGGATTTATCGGTATGATTACATCAGCGCCTTGGATCTTGTATCCAGAGGTTGTAGAAAAAATGATTGAAAAGTGGAATTTTCGTGAGCCTGAAGTTTCGGATGGCAACAACATTTATCAATTAATTTCAGAGTGCCCTCCACTAGACACTAACTCTTCATATTGCAATTTCTTGCAGTCTACTCACTTTAGTAAAACTTGCATTTTAGTGGAGCATGAAGGTGACCTTGCTGGTTTTATTTCTAGCTACCGGAAACCTAGTGAGCCCAATGTTCTCTTTATTTGGCAAGTCGCAGTGGCGCCTAAGTTTAGAGGCAATGCTTTAGCCTACAAGATGTTGAACACCTTACTTAATCGAGAGTGTCTAAAGAGCATTGAAGCGATAGAAACGACTATCACTAAATCAAACCAAGCGTCTTGGGCACTCTTTAAAAAGCTGGACGAAAAAAACGGTAACACCGGGCGAGTGACTACTTTCTTAGATGAAAACCTTCATTTTAACGGGCAGCACGATACCGAATATCTCTATCGAATCCTCCTCAAATAATCAAACACTTATAGGAATTAAATAACGGTATTATCATGGATATTTTTAAGAAGCAGGAATCTAACGTACGTTCATACTCGAATAGTTTTCCAGTCACTTTTGCTAAATCAAAAGGCTGCTGGCTTGAAACAAAACAAGGTGATCGTTACCTCGATTTTCTTGCTGGAGCAGGATCTC